>Ga0209572_1000135_pt1 | contig 158664 bp, 120 predicted proteins | sample EBPBio232012_DNA_FD_185867 | JGI IMG/M metagenome (GOLD analysis project Ga0209572, IMG submission 185867) | Wastewater treatment Type I Accumulibacter community from EBPR Bioreactor in Madison, WI, USA - Reactor 1_1/23/2012_ DNA (SPAdes)... | ecosystem: Engineered > Bioreactor > EBPR >...
CTCCACTTTCATTGTCCAGTCAGGCTAAGACCTAAACAAATACTTACGGAGGCTCATAATCGCACATCAATAAGGGCATGACCCTTCATTATTCCATAGAATAACCCCGTTACTGACGGGTTGATATTTTTTTAAACAACAGCCCTCTTTTGGGCTTGATTTGCATCATTTTGTTTGGGGCGGCAAAGGTAAGAAACACTTCCAAACCCTTTCAAAATTATGCTCGCTTTTTTTTCATTTTTTCTTTCCGTGAACCCCTCTCTATCAAAGCGGGCGCAAAGGTAAGAATGAAAGTTTTTAACCACCAAATCTTTTTTTAAAAACTTTGAAACTTTTTTGATTCTGGTGGATTCTTGCTCCTTTTCAATCATAAAACGACATCCGAGGGAGAAAGAAAGCCCTCGCAGCGTTCTGTGAGGGCTTTTAGAGGTTTCGAGCGGATTCGAACCGCTGTAGCAGCTTTTGCAGAGCTGTGCCTAACCACTCGGCCACGAAACCATCGTTTCAAAAAGCGGCCACAAAGGAACGACTTTTTTCCTGAACGAAGCAAGTTTTTCTTTCAATGTTTTTTCCACATTTATCCATACTACTAAGCAACACCTCCATATATTTGGGCGCCCCAATATCGCTGCATTTTTTATTCTGCAATTCGCTACAATCAATTCAAACACATTCTGAAACCTTGCTGAAAAAAGAAACGCAAGTTTTTTTATCCGGGGTTCTTACACACTTTTCAACACATATTGCAACCAATCATGGGCAAAGAATTACAATTTCTGGACTACGTTGTTTTTTTCATCTACTTCCTGGTAGTGGCCGGCTATGGCTACTGGATTTATCAAAGGAAGAAATCGGCACAAGCCAGTGCCAATGACTTTTTTCTGGCGGAAGGGGCTCTGACCTGGTGGGCTATTGGCGCTTCGTTGATTGCATCGAATATCAGTGCCGAGCAATTTATCGGAATGTCCGGCTCCGGTTTTGCCATGGGTTTGGCCATTGCCTCGTATGAGTGGATGGCTGCTGCTACCCTGCTGGTGGTAGCGGTATTCTTCCTGCCTATTTACCTGAAGAACAAGATTTACACCATGCCCCAGTTTCTGTCGCAGCGCTACAGCCCGCTGGTGGCTACCGTGATGGCAGTGTTCTGGTTGTTGGTATATGTATTCGTCAACCTGACCTCTATTATCTACCTTGGTGCACTGGCGGTGAGCACCATTTCGGGACTGAGTTTTACGACCTGTTCGATCGGACTGAGCATTTTTGCCGTGTTCATCACGCTGGGAGGTATGAAGGTAATCGGTTATACGGATGTGATTCAGGTGTTGGTACTGATCCTGGGCGGTCTGGCCACTACGTATCTGGCACTGGATCTCGTAGCCACGCAGTTTGGCGAATCGGGCGCCTGGGCCGGCCTTTCCCTGTTGCAGGAAAAAGCAGGCACACATTTTCACATGATTCTGGAAAAAGGCCAGATGATGATGCCCAATGGCACCGGTGGCATGGAAGATGCGTATGAAAAACTTCCCGGACTGGCAGTCATTTTCGGCGCCATGTGGATCGCCAACCTCAACTACTGGGGATTCAACCAATATATCACCCAAAGGGCTTTGGGCGCCGACCTGCCAACGGCTCGTGCGGGTTTGCTGTTCGCAGCATTTTTGAAATTGCTGATGCCTATTATAGTAGTATTGCCCGGTATCGCTGCGTATGTATTGTATCAAAACGGCCAGTTCCAGACCGAACTGATGGAAAACGGAGCCGTGCGCCCCGACAAGGCTTACCCCGTATTGCTCAACTTGCTGCCGCTCGGGCTGAAAGGTTTATCGTTTGCGGCACTTACTGCCGCCATCGTAGCCTCGCTGGCAGGTAAAGCCAACAGTATTTCCACGATCTTCACCCTCGACCTGTACAGAAAGTACTTCAATCCGCAAGCCGATGAGGCTACTCAGGTGCGGGTGGGTCGTATCGTTATTATCGTTGCTATTATTATAGGTGCAATAGTAGCGCCGGTTCTGGCCAACTTTGGCCAGGCATTCCAGTTCATTCAGGATTTCACCGGACTGATTTCTCCAGGTGTGGTAGCCATTTTCCTCCTCGGTTTCTTCTGGAAACGGGCCACCGCCAATGCGGCACTCGCAGGCGCCATTGCCACGATTCCTACGGGCCTGATCCTGGAAAAGGTTTTTGTAGGCATGCCGTTCCTGCACCGCATGGGATTTGTATTCCTGACACTTGTGGCGCTGATGGTTATTATCAGTCTGCTCGACAAGAAAGGACAACAAAACAACAAAGGAATTGAAGTGGATTCGTCCATGTTCCGCACCTCACCGGCCTTTACGGTAGGAATGGTGCTGATCCTGGGTATCCTTTCGGCTTTGTACCTGATGTTCTGGTAAAGAGGATATAGGCGGTTCGGCTTCGCCTCACGCATAGAAATGGGACGCGGATTTTGCGGATGATGCGGATTGAGTAGATTTTTGAAGGCTGACACTTTTATTGATTTTTTATCAGAATAAAAGTAGGCGAAGCCATAGAAATCTACTCAATCCGCATCATCCGCAAAATCCGCGTCCCATTTCTATGCGTGAGGCGAAGCCGAACCGCATGCCGTATCTTTCAATTAAAATTGATATAATCGCTGGGGTCTACGGCCTGTCCTTTATACCATAATTCAAAATGGAGGTGTGGGCCCGAGGTACTCTCCCCCGAGTTGCCGATAATGGCAATGGCTTCTCCCGCTTTTACCGAACTACCGGTTTGTTTGAGCAGTACAGAATTGTGCTTGTACATGGTCACCACGTTGTTGGGGTGCTGGATGGCGATACTGTAGCCTGTTTCGACCGTGTAGCCGGCCGAAATTACCACGCCGTCGGCGGCTGATTTAACGGCCGTATTTTTGGGAGCAGCGATGTCTATTCCGTAGTGGTCTTTTTTAAAGTCGAAGCCGGAGGTCATTTCGCCTGAAACCGGCGGCATAAAAAACAGTTGCTCGAGCGGAATATCTCGCGGCGCAAATCCGGCGCTGGCCTGGGCAACAGGCGTTGCGAGCGTAGGGTCGGCTGTAAAAGTGCCTTTCGCAACGGCGCTGCGCAGTTGTTCGTCTTCCGGAATCCGGTCCACTTCCTGGGGTAACGCATCGGCCGTGTCGGCAGGTTTGCCCTGTTTCTCGGCGGCTTCCTTGCTCATGGTTTCGAGGTCGCCTACCAGCAGTTTGCGGAAATTTTCATTGTAGCGGCGTGTGGCTTCCACCTCATTTTCCAGGGCATTCACCTTGTCGACGAGTGTTGCAATTTCGCCATCGCGTTTGAAATCGCCATAACCGGGGATGTAGCGTTTCAAGGGCGTCCACACGATGGCCATGGTTACCAGAATAGCCGTACCAACAATCAGGGTGCTCAATCCGACGTACACAGACAAGGGAGTGAGTTTGATGGAGGTTACTTCTTCGAAGGTATCGTCGTTCATAATCACCAGCCGGTACTTGTCGCGCAGTTTGTCCATCAGGCTGCGGTCGTCGTCGTCCGATCGGCGGAAGAAGTCCAGAAACTTCTTTAGAAACGCAAAATATTTCATGTTTTTTTATCGGTTAACCCATCTCTGGGTATCTGCTTGCATTGTTGCTCTTTGCTACTTGCCCCTTCCTTGCTGCCTCTCTCCAAACCTCACTTCAAAGCGTCGTTCAACTGATCCACCTTGATGCGTCCTTTCGGCACGATAATTTTCCAGTAGGAAAAATCCTGTTCGGCTTCCAGACCGAAACCATAAATAACTTCGCCGGGCTGGGTTACCTTCACAAATTTGTCGGTAAATACTTTGGCGGTTTTTTCATCCCAGATCAATTCGGCAGTTTCCAGTTTTTCCTGTTTTACGGTTGTCATCACTACACTGTCGCGGGCTGTAATACGGCCTTTCTCTTGCTGGCGGATAGCATTTTTGGCAGTGAGCACACTTTTCACCGAAAGATTGGGCTCCAGAAACTCAATCTTTATCCCTTCCGGAAATTCCTGTCGCGGGTTGTCGCGGGTTACAAAATTATGCAACACAGGGCCCGTAACCCGCACCCGCACCAGTGCGCTGTCTGAATACAGGATTTCCACGTTTTTACCCACTTCCACCGCCGTATCGTCCTGGGTAAATACCTGTCGGGTTTCTTTGGGTTCGTCGGCACAGCCACAAAGGCTGATCATCAAAAAGCTTGAGTAGCAGACGAGGCGAAACAAACCGGACAGGTGATACATTTGCGCAAACAAAAACATGTTTTTTTACTATAACAACGTAAACGGGCTCCATAACGCTGGAGTGCGCTTATATCTTGCTCAGGATACGAGGCTTTTAAAGCCATATCTGAAAGCGACCAATAAGCCGGCAACGATCAAAATGAGGTATTGCACCGGTACATTTACCCAGGCTACCAGGTGAATGCGGTCGAGCAGGTACATCAAAATGAACACCGAACCGATCATCATCATCAGGCTGGACAGTTTACCAAAACCGGGTATAAGTTCGAAGCTCGCATTCCGACGAATGATGGCCAGTGTCAATACCATTGACAGGATGGGCAAAATATGTACAAACACATTGGCATCCATCAAACTGCCCCGCTCAAACAAAAAGAAATACACACTCAATGCCACAGAGAAGATACCTGGCACACAAACAAGATAGATGAGCACGGAATACAGGTATTTCCAGGGACTCTGATTTCCCTCTCCGCGACCCATGACGCCCGCCAGCAAAGCAGTCAGCGGTATTCCTATGAAATAGGCGAGCACTACGAAAGGCTGTTGGCTCAGGTAGTCGAAGAATTCGCGTAAGGTCATTTTTTGAGTAGTGAGTAGTGAGTAGTGAGTAGTGAGTAGTGAGTAGTGAGTAGTGAGTAGTGAATGATGAGTGTGGGCTTATGAGGTAAAAAAACAATACTTTCGTTTGATAAGGGAGGAATTCATCATTTAGCAGGCAGATTGCTGATGATGTGAAATTCATCATTCATCATTCATCATTCATCATTCATCATTCATCATTCAATCCTGCAAAAGTACGAAGACGTGACAAGCCGCAAAACCCTGTATGAAGAATTCTGCCGGGCTGAAAATGCCCCGATTTACTTCCAGCCCTGGTGGCTCGATGTTGTTTGCGGGCCCGACAACTGGTCGGCTGCTGTATCTGTGGATGCGCAGGGCCGTGTATGGGGGGTGTTGCCTTATTTCCGTACGAAGCGTTGGGGATTGTCCGTTATTTTGCAAGCGCCGATGAGCACTTACAGCGGGCCGTTGATTCATTATCCGGATCAGGCTGGCCAGAAACCATCCTATCACATTCATTTTGAAAAAAAGGTGTACTCGGATCTGATTGGGCAATTGCCGGCGGTGGCGCTGTTCAGGCAAAATTTCAGACCGGACGTAACAAACTGGTTGCCTTTTTTCTGGAACGGTTTCCGGCAAACCACCCGATACACCTATATATTAAATAAGGAAGAGGTGCGCCAGTCGGATGCCCTGTTGCAAAGTGTGACCCGAAAAAAAATACGGCAATCAGAATCGCTTTTCGACGTGTATGTATCCGACGACTTCGATGCCTATTTGCGATTGTTGCAACATACCTACCGGCGGCGCCAATTATCCATCCCGCTGCCACTCTCACACCTGCGCACCGTGTACCAAACCGCACATGCACGCGGCAACGGAATCTTGCTGCTGGCGCGACATGCTGTGACCAGGGAAATTGTGGCCGGTTTTTTCCTCCTGCACAACAATGACCATGCAGCGCTGGTCAGCAGTGCACAACACACCGGAGCCGAACTGGCGCACATCAACTACCGCATGATTTGGGAATGTATTCAATGGTGCGCAAGGCAAGGTTGCAGCCTCGATTTTGAAGGAAGTATGGACCCCGGTATGGAGCATCTGTTGCGCGCATTCGGCGGGCGGCTCACCCCTTATTTTCAGGTATGGAAAACCGGCAACAGATTGTTGGAAATGATGTGGAACGGGCGAGGGGTATAAGAAGCGGCCACCTTCATTGGGGCTGTGTTTGGGCCATGATAATTTTATTAACCGAAATTTGGTATTCATTTGAATTTTTCCATACTTTTGAGCCCTATATTTAATCTTCTATACCGAATCCTCATCCCTGGCTGCCGTTTCCTTGGCAGCACCTGTTGTTTCCGACATCTACTGCAACAGATTCTCTAACCGCTAAACGACTCCTCATGGAAAAGTTTACAAATCCCAAGCGTGGCAACACGCGGGTTGGCAGTATATGTATGTCCCGACATGTCGGCCCAACCACGAATGAGCATATTCTTCCTTTTTTGCTCGTTGTTCTCCTGTTCTTTTTTATTGGTAATCTGGTGGCCCAGCCATTCAACCAACAGTTGACTACCTCTAACCCACTCAACGGGATAGACGTTGGCAGCCGTTCCGTTCCGGTTTTTGTGGACATCGACAACGACTGCGACAAAGACCTGTTTGTGGGCACTCAGGCAGGTGAAATCCTGTTCTTTCTCAATAAAGGCACAGCGAGTGTACCCAACTTTATTGCCACCACAGGTAGCGGTAATCCGATGGACGGATTTACCGTAAGCAGCAATGCCAAACCTGCATTCGTCGACATCGATGCGGATGGTGACCTGGATTGCTTTGTAGGTACCGGTGATGGCACCATTACTGCCTATAAAAATGAAGGTGATGTTTTTACGCCCAACTTTGTGGAGCAGACAGGTCCGAACTCAGTGTTTTTTGACGGTAATCCGTTCGACGGCGAAGATGTTGGGGCCAATGCCTCTCCCGTTTTCCTGGACTTTGACTTTGACGGCGACTACGACTGTTTTGTAGGCCGTAGTAACGGTACGAACTCTATCAGATATTATAGAAATGAAGATAGTGACTACAACCCGGTTTTTAATGAACTGACCGGCGGCAGCAACCCTTTGAGCAATGCACTTTTGGGTGGCGTAGGCGCCAATGGCGATATCACCAGCAATGCATGTTTGACTGCTGCTGATTTTGGCAACGACGGCGACCTGGATATTTATGTAGGTGTGGCCAGTGGTGTGTTTCGCTACTTCCGCAACAATGGCAGCAGTTTCACACACTTCGGCTCCGGCTCCTCTTCTTCTCCGCTTGACAATGGAGGAACGCCCAATCCGAAAGACATCAGTGCCAGCGGCACCGACTACTCCTCGCCAACCTTTGTAGATATTGACGGCGACGGCGACCTGGATTGTTTTTCAGGTAGAAACCCTGGTACTTTTGTATATTATCGCAATGATGCACCACTGACTGCCCGTGTTATTACATGTGCACCGACGTATGTGGTAAATCTGAATGCCAATGGTACAGTAACGGTGGATCCTAGCCAGGTAGACTATGAAGACCTGTTTGTAAGCACGACTTTTACCTGTATCAATGAACTTGAATTTACTGTGACAGGCACCGGTATTTTGAGTTTCACTTGTGCGGATGCTGACAATACGGCTATGTCGAACGGTGCTGCGGAATACACAGTTGGTATGCCCCCCACTAGTTTGGTACTGACGGCTACTGATGAGGCGATGAACACCGCTACCTGTTCGTCCACTATTACGGTAGTAGACAAAACGCCCCCCGTGCCCAATGTTGCTTCACTGCCGGCTCAATCCATCGACATTTGCTCGGTGGCCAACTTCCCTGCCAGTTATATCCCGACGGCCACAGATGCATGCCCCACAACCGCTGTAAATGGCGTTGCCTCTCCAGGCTCGCTGGCGGCCATGTTGGGCCAAACGACGGTCACCTGGACGTACACAGACTCGCATGGTAACACGAGCACCCAGACGCAGGTGTTTAATGTGGTGTCGAATACGGCACCGACCTGGACCAACTGTCCGACCGACATCGGCCCCTTGATGGAAAACCAGGGTGCTCCCAACTGCGGATATATTGGCAACCTGTGGACCATCCCAACACCTAATGACTGCGAAGCCATTGTCAGTATGAACAGCAGCCATTCGCCAACATCCTTTTTCCCGGTCGGTATAACGACTGTGTCGTATGCTGCGCAAGATGCCGGCGGCAACACTGGCTATTGCAACTTCACGGTGACGGTGACCGACGGTATCCCACCTTCGGTTACGGTGAATACAGGCCCACGATCTACGACCATCGGAAATCCTGTTATTGCAAACGGCAGTACGGTTTCCCTCAACTCTACCCAGGGTGTTTGCGGCGCCGCGTTCTCCTGGCTGGCGCCAGACGTAACGGCTACCGATAACTGTGGCGGCAATGTAAGCCTTACTTCCAGCCATCCTTCGGGTTATACTTTCCCGGTTGGTTCATCAACGGTTTATTTCTGGGCAACAGATGCCGGAAGTAACACGACTACTTACTGGACATTCATTGTAAATGTCACCGACATACAACCGCCATCACTTACCTGCCCGGTTTCGATAACGATTCCTACGGCTCCCAACTCTTGCACGTCGGCAACGATCAACCTGACACTACCGAATGCTACGGATAATTGCCCGGGCTTATCAGTAGTCCGTACAACGGATGGTACTTTTGCGACGGCATCACCAGCGATGGAACAACCTCCTTTGGCTTTGTCGATGCTGCCATTGGGTGCGCATTCATTTTTCTTCAGGGCCACAGATGCCAGTGCCAACTCTGCTACCTGCAGTTACACCATTACGGTAGTAGATGCTCAGGCGCCTACATTCGGCATTACCTGCCCGCAAAATCAGACCGTTCCTGCGGATATGAATGGATGTACCAAAACAGTTACCTGGACGGTTCCTACTGCAACGGATAACTGTACTTTAGTATATACCCCGACAGCGACATTGACAGGTGGCAACACCTCTACATCCAGTGTAGCAGGAACTGCCGGCATGCCTGTATCAGCAGTCTTCAACGAAGGCATTACAACTGTAACTTATTACGCCAGCGATGCTGCTTCACCTGCCAATTCAGCCTCTTGCTCCTTTACTGTTAAAGTGACCAATACGGTTCCTCCAAGCGTATCCTGCCCTGTATCGCCGGTAGTAGTAGCGGCCGGTTCCAACTGCCTGTATACACTCGGCAACCCGGGTGCTACGAGCTCGGCTGTTGCACCCTGCGATCCGGGCACAGTAACCTACAGGCTGGCATCCAACAATACGGCCCTTACCATTGGCCTCTCGACGTTCCCCCTGGGTACGCACACCTTGCGTGCAGTTGCTACAGATGCTTCCGGCAACACTGCCACTTGTACGTTCAACATTCAGGTAACAGACCAGACTGGCCCAACGCTGCAAGCAGGCAGTTGCCCGGCCAATATCACAGTTAACAGCGATGTTGCCGCCAACTGCGGCGCCAATGTAACCTGGAGTGCACCGATCTGGACAGATAACTGCAACAATGCAGGCATCGTTATTTCACGTGCTGCCTCGCCCGGCAATATGTCGACGCCCAATACTGCTACCCTGCTCAACAGCAATGCCGGCGGCTATTTCCCGGTAGGTGTCACGCAGGTTAACTTTACGGCAAAAGACGGCCCGGCTATTACTGCCAACATTGGTACGCCTTGCGGATTTACCGTAACTGTTATTGACGATGATGCACCGGTACTGAGCAACTGCCCGACATCACCGGTGGTATTGACAGCAACAGATTATCCTAATTGCAACAATACCTACAATTTGCCGGTTCCAACTGTTTCAGATTACGGTTGCAACAACGCATTGCCTGTTTATTACAGCACTGCAGGCGCATTGGTTACGGCTACAACAGCCCTGGTTCCTTCAGTTACTTTGCCACTGGGTACTACTGTTATTACTTACAGTGCTTCGGATGCTGCCACCAACAGAGGTACTTGTTCTTTTTCAGTGCAAGTGCGCGACCTGACGGGCCCGGCATTTAGTTGCCCAAGCAACCAGATCATCGTTCTGACCTCCGGTTGCAGCGGCCCGGCTGCCAATTGGGCAGACCCAACCCTGGTCACTGATTGTTCGACTCCTGTGACCATGAATGCGCCGGTTTTAGTGAGCACGACCGGTACACCTGCACCAACTTTGAACGGGACGTCTGTAGCACGCAATGGCGTGTTCCCGGTAGGTGTTACAACCCTGCGTTATGTTGCCAACGATAACGCAGGCAACAGCAGCAGTTGTACCTTCACCATCGATGTACGTGAAAACACAGCGCCCGTCATCACTTGCCCGGCAACACAGGTTATTGCAGCCAACAGCGGTTGCAACGCCAATGTGACACAAAGCATGCTGAATACGCCGACAGTATCCGACAACTGCGGAACACCGCAATTGGCACTTCTGTCACCATCATTGCCATCTTTACTGTCAGGAACTTTTGTGGTTTTCTGGCAAGCAACAGATGCTTCTGGTAATACAGCCGTTTGCAGTTCGAATGTAACCATTCAGGATCAGACGCCGCCAACACTCACCTGCGGTACATTTACCGTACAAGTGGATGTGCCAGGCAACAACTTTATACCGTCGAGTGCACCAACATTTATTCCTCAGGCATTTATCAACGTTTCCGACAACTGCGCAAGCGTTTCGTTAGGTAGCATCATTGCCAACCCGCCGGTGTTACCACAGTATCCGGTAGGCACATCATTTATTTACTGGCAAGTATCAGATGGTGTGAGTACTACTACTTGTTCGCAAACGATCGTTGTAACGCCTAATCCGACTTCGTGCACCCCCACCACTCCGTCCTTCACGGGCGGCAGCAACTGTGGCAGCCCTACGCCGTTCGTACTTCCGAACGCCAACTGCCCAACGACGGTGACTGTAACGGCTGCACAACTGGGACTGAGCGCTACGGATAACTGTGGCAACCCGCTTTCGCTGGCCAACCAGTCCTTCAACGTAAGTGTTTCGGGCAATCAAACGGTTACTTTCACGGCTACGGTAGGCAGCAATTCCGCCACTTGCGTACGTACGGTAAGTGTAACCTGCAACAGCGGCCCATGTACGCCAACGGCTGTACCAACGTTCGCCGGCTGCGGCGGCAGCATTGCGGTAAATGCCAATGCAAGTTGCCAGGGTGTAGTAAGCAATTTTGGTGTTACTGCCAGCGATAACTGTGGTTCGAGGGTGGTTACAGCCAGCAACAATGGCCCATTCCCGCTCGGTACTACTATTGTTACATTTACTGCCAGCAATACGGTAGGCCCCAATTCCTGCACCAAAACGGTTGTGGTGTCTGACGTAACGCCTCCAACCTTTGTTTCCTGCCCGGATGTGACGATCGATGCCGAACCAGGCGAAGAATTTGCATTGAGCATCAACCTGGAAGCACCATTGGCTTCCGACAACTGCTCGGTTTCGTCTGTCCTGTTGGCTCAGGGTACGCCCGAACTGCTGTTCGGCGATGGAGAAGTGGTTACCTGGGTAGTAACTGACGGTAGCGGCAATCCGACTGAATGCCAGCAAAATGTATCTGTAAACGTAAACAATGGCGGTGGCAGTCAGGCTTGTACCGATGCACTCGGTATCGAACTTGCTACAGACGGCGCTGCAGGCGACTGGTACGGAAACAGTGTAGACGTAGACGGAAGCCGTGCTATCATTGGCGCTCCATACGACGACAATGGTAAAGGTACCAACAGCGGTGCAGCCTACATTCTGGAAAAAGACGTATTTGGCAACTGGACACAGGTTGCTAAACTTGTAGTACCCGACGGTGATGCAGACGACCTCTTTGGCCAAAGCGTTGCTATCGATGGAGGTCTGGTGATCGTAGGCGCCAACAAATACGCCGGAAAAGGTGCAGCATTTATTTTCTCTGGTTCAGGTGCTACCTGGACTTTGACGAAAAAACTTCTGGCCAGCGATGGCGCTGCGAATGATGACTACGGTATTTCTGTAGACATTACCGGTACCCATGCGATCGTAGGCGCCGATCTGGACGATGTGGAAACCAAAGTCGACCAAGGCTCTGTGTACATTTACAGCGCTGCCACTTCATGGGGCGGTGAAGTAAAAAGAATTGCTTCCGATGGCGGCACAAACGACAACTTTGGTATCAGTGTAGCGCTCGACGGCAACAACGCCGTTGTAGGCTCCCGTTATGATGACGATTTTGGTGTCAACTGCGGTGCTGCATACATCTTCTCCAAAGATCAGGGAGGTACGAACAACTGGGGACAAGCCACCAAACTGACGGCTTCCGATGCCAGCGCAGGCGACTACTTCGGTTCCAGCGTAGCCATCAGCGGCAATCAGGTTATTGTAGGCTCTTACCTCGACGACTACAGCATGATCAACAATGCCGGTTCGGCTTACATCTTCCAGGGCAGCGGCGCTTCCTGGCCGGAAGTAGCCAAACTGGTTCCTTCTGATGCAGCCCCGTCCGACCAGTTCGGTTCCAGTGTATCTATCGAAGCAGGCATTGCACTGATAGGTTCGCAGTTTGACGACGATATGGGCACCAACTCCGGTTCTGCTTACGTCTTCACGGAAGGCAGCGGTTGGGCTCAGGTAAACAAACTTACCGGTGCTTCAGTGGCAGCCAATGACAACTTTGGCCATTCGGTGGCCATCGGTGGCAACTCCATCGTAATTGGCGCATACAAAGATGATGTGGGCGCGGCACTCGACCAGGGTAGCGCATATTTCTTCGGTTGCACCAACACGCCACAGCGTCCTGCTACACAGGAAAGAACATCTGATGTTACTACGGGCGGTCAGGTAAATTGCTTCCCGAATCCGTCTACGGATATGGTGAATATCGATATTACCCTGGCTACGGAAGAATCCGTACAGGTGCTGGTGAGCGATGTGAGCGGCAAAATTGTCACTACCCTGTTCGACGGTAAAATGTCGGGCGAAAATCGCCTCCAATGGGAAGGCAAGCAATTTGGAAACGGCATGTTCTTCATCCGTATTCAATCGGCTTCCCTGCGCGAGACGGTGCCAGTAGTGATTATTCGTTAGGAGAGAATTTGTGGAAATAATAAAAAACGGGCTGTGCCGGGTTTCCGGTGCAGTCCGTTTTTTTATTGCCTGGAGCGGGATATGGGAATCGAACCCACGGCCCCAACTTTGGGAAAGTTGTGCTCTACCCCTGAGCTAATCCCGCGGAATGAAGGGCGAATGTAAAGGGTATGCCGGATTATTTCAAGGTCAAAAATTTCCTTCTGCTCCTCCTCCTCCAAATTGCCCGCCTCCGAAACCATCTTTTTTCACCGGAACCGGCGGGTTCTGGCTGGCAATGGTCTGTTCTATCAATTGTTCTTCCAATTCCTGCAACCATATCTTGTCTCCTTCACTGGCATATGTGTACGGGCCTTTGTGGCTGCGCAGATAACGAATGCTGAAATATGCACCCACAAACAACACCGCACCGGCGATAACCGCCGCCCAGGCCCAGGGCAGCACATGAAAGAAATAGCGGAAGGTAAAAACAGCACCTGCAGCAGCACCCAGACCTGTATCGAGCATCAGGCGATCTTTTTGCTGCACACCCGCCCAGATGTAAGCGATCGGCAAAACAAACGTAAGCACCCAAAAAAACCAGGGCAGGGGGATGTTTTCTATTTGAAGTGCCTCGAATGCGAACAGTTGCACCACCCAGTAATTGATGCTCAGGTAGAGGGTTACAATGGACATCCACTCCAGCAATGCCAGTTGACGATGCCAAAAACGCCAGTTGTACCGACGCTGGCCTTCGCGTGCGAACAGGTAGATCGCCACCGAAAACAGTATACCTGTCAGCGGAAGCAGGTAAATCGCGAGGTTAGGTACCTGCATCGCTATTTTCAAGCATATCAGCAGGCCGCAGAGGAAGGCTGCTGCGCTTAATACCCGATCCAGATAACGAACACTCCCAAGCACAAGAAATGGAAATGCCACGCTGTAATACACCACCTCGTCCGTCTGATACGGCATGGGCATACACAGTCCGGCAATGATGCTCCCTATGGCAAAATACAGCAGCATATCGTCTACGCCGCTGCCGTAATGCCTGGCCGATCGGATGGCCCAAAACTCCAGGAAAAGCAAGGCCAGGACACCTACAAACAGGCAAAACCCGGCAAAGGCTGTTTCAGAATCGGGGTCAAAAAAAAGCCCCAGCAAACCCATGGCCGCCGAAAGCAGTATCAGGCTGAAAAAGGCAAGGCCAATGCGTACGAATAAATTGGGTGAATAAAACGACTCGGGGTAATGCGCCTGAATGTTTTTCCATTTGTCCTCGCCCAGCCATTCGTTCCGGCGCCATGCAGCCACCATTTCACGGATGCGCAAGGCATCGAGCCATTGCGGATTGTATGCTGTCATGACTGTTTGTTTTTGATGAAACGTTTGTAGTGGATCAGGAAATAAATGACGCCTGCACACGACAGGAAAAAGTAGAGCAGGTAAAACATGAAGTCGAAATGCCAGGAAGCCGTATGATTTACCAGCAGGTATGTAAACCCGATATACCCGTACACCACAGCCACAGTCAGGAAATAAAACGAGCCTCGCGTACGGGCATACCACAAAAAGAACCCAACTGCCACACACAGCAGCGGAAAGAACACAATTTCCCGATCGAGCCCCATCATGCCAGCCAGGCAGGAGATCATGCCGATGTGCACCCCGAAATTGAGGTAGGTCAGTGAAAAGTGCTTCTTAAAGTTCAGGCGCTCGCTCAGAAATGGTACGATGCTCAGAAATGCGCCCAATGCTACCCCTGTGTACACGATGGCGCCACTGCTGAAATCGTTTTTACTCAATATTTCCTGCGGGGCGACGGTGATACCTACCCAGGAAGCCAATGCAGTGATGCCCAGCGACAATACGCCCCTGTTGTCGAGCCAGTACGCCAGCCCGAAAAACAACACCATGGGAATAAAAGTAGCGAGTCCGTAACGCGTACCAAACAGGTTGTATTGATACTGCACATAACCTTCCAATACCAGAAACAGCAGGCACCCAAGCAGCAAAATATAATCGTAGTAAGGTGTCGGACTTTCCGTTTCACTCCGGCTAAAAGGCTGCCGGTGCCGTATGGCATAGGCCATGCAAAACGCGCAAACACCCCCAATCAGGGTGATCAGCGCCACATGGCCGATATGGTTGATATTTTGATAAATCAGGTAGCCCAGCCCGATATTGAGGAGAATGACGCCCAAATAGAGCAGGGTTTTGAGTTCCCAGTGCAGCGAAAAGGGGCTTTGTTGTTCGAGGGACTGAATGCGCTCGGCATCCTGGTTTTCAATCAGGTTTTGTTCCAGCAGTTCGCGGAGGGTATGTTGCATATGGAGTGTTTTCGCCTCCAAATGTAGAAAAAATCTCTATTGAGGGGCAAAAACAAAAATCCCGAATTGCTCCTTAGCGGAACAATTCGGGATATACATACTTGCAGAACATAAATGGAAAGCGGCCAGACAATATTTAGAGTGGGATAGTACTTCCCAGACTGTCGCGCAGGTCCGGAAATCCGGACAAGGGCTTGGAAGCGTCGCGGCCACCGCCCAGTTTGTTCATTTCGTCTTTGCCCAGTTTGGTAATGTCATCATCTTCCAGGTCGTCCAGAGAACGTTTGGATTTATGATCCTGGTCGTTATGCAGGGCATCGTCTTTTTTGTTGCCAAATGGAAATCGCATGACAGAAATATGATTTTAGGACGATATTGCGCACCAAAGGTAGTGCATTTTTAAAGTTATGCAACAAAGCCGCCCTGTTTTTAGAAGAACGGAAAACGACCATTTGCATTCAATATTTTAAAGAAGCGAAATTCTTGCCAGAATCCGGCCCGGCGCGGTTTTTTACCGGTTCAGTCTCAAAATTCGAACGAACTGTCAGGTACCTTCTATTTTTAGGCGATTTTTAAAATGAACTGTATGCCAGTCCTGCTTTTCCTCTGGTCTTTTTGCTGCACATCGGTCTTTCTTTTGCCCGAACCGGTGGTATTCCGTTGCGAAACGGGCAAGGTGCTGCTCAAATCGGACGCCGCCCTCGAAGTGATCGAGGCTCAAAGCAACAAATTGCGCGGCGCGGTTGACCTTTCTACCAACAGTTTTGCCTGGACGGTAGAAATCCGCTCTTTCGAAGGGTTCAACAACCGGCTGCAGCGCGAGCATTTCAATGAAAATTACATGGAAAGCGACAAGTTTCCAAAAGCAAGTTTTGCAGGCAAAATCATCGAACAGGTCGATTTGCAGGTTGAAGGCACGTATGCTGTCAGGGCCAAGGGCAAAATCACCGTGCACGGCATCGAGCAGGAACGCATTATCAAAAGCCAGGTGGTGGTAAAAGGCAAGCGTATACACATTACATCCACTTTTACCGTGCCGCTCAGCGACCACAACATTACGATTCCCCGTATCGTGTATCAGAAAATAGCCGAAGAAATTACCGTTACCATCGACGCCGATCTGAAACCTGCCGATTAAAATACCTTTATACAGATTTTGAAAAGAATACTCTCCATATTATTGTTTTGTTTCGGTGCGTACTTATCGGGTAAGGCGCAAATGCCTGAATTCAGGGTGCATTCGGCAAAAGAACTGGGAGAGGTGCGTATCACTACCGTCTTACAGGACAGCCGTGGGTGGATCTGGTGTGGCGCGCAAGGCCGCCTGTTGCGGTATGATGGCCTGCTTTTCCAGCCCATTCTGATACCGGATTCCCTGCAGACAGTACGCGTAACGGCCTTGTCCGAATCGCAGGGCCGCATCTGGGTGGGTTTTCAAAACGGTTGCATCGCTTATGTTTCCATGACCGGTAATTTTCCTTCTATCCTCGCCGGTAATGCCTACGACCAACCCATGCAATCCGCAGTGCTTCAGGTGTGGCAGCCTTCAGAAGGATTGCCGACCAAGGCTATTACGGCTTTTTCAGAAGACTCCTCCGGCGCATGCTGGATCGGCACCTATGGCGAAGGGCTGTATGTGTGGAAAGACAATCGAATGTATCAGTTCAATGTTGCAGACGATGGTTTGTCGAGCGATGATATTTATGCACTGGCTACCGACGGGAAAGGCAACATCTGGGCCGCTACCGATGCCGGCATCAACATTTGCGCCATGCAGGTCAAAGGGCAAAAAAAAGTACAGCAATTGAGCGCTGCCAATGGCCTCCCCGATCAAATCATTACGGCACTGGCGCCTGATGGCCAGGGAAACATGTGGGTGGGTACGCACGATTATGGCGTTTGTTCTTATAATATCGCAGCCAAACGCTGCACATACCGTACGCAAGACTGGGCATACGGGCCCGTCACCAGCCTGGCTGCATTTGGAACACAGGAAGTCTGGATCGGCACCGAACACAATGGCCTGATTCGTTTCGAAACGTCTTCTGCTTCGCTTTATGCACTACCCGATCAGAATCCTCTACGATTTGCAAAAATCCAGCACCTTTTCAAGGATCGCGAAGGTTTGCTTTGGGTGGTGACCGACAAAGGCGCCATGTACAGCGCACAGGCCATGTTTGGCATTCTCACGCCTTCTTTCGGCAATGTACAGGCTATTCTTGTCGACAGCCGCAACCGCCTCTGGGCCGGGAGCCAGCAAGGATTATTTTTAAGAGAAAACAACACTTACCGACAGATTCTGCCTCGGGCAGAAAATATTATTTCCCTGTGGCAATCGCCCAACGGCGAAGTGTGGGCAGGTTCTTTTGGCAACGGCGTGTATGTAGTAGATGAAAAAGGCGCACTCCGCCAACATACCCTGGAAAAAGACGGACTCGCCAATGGAAGCGTATTGTCTATCAGCGGCGACGCCCAGCGGGTATGGCTGGCTACCCTGGGTGGCATCACGGTTTGTGATACCCGCACGCATAAAGTGCAGGCTGGCATACCCGAGTTAAAAGCGCTCGGAACCAGTTACATCTATAAAGTATTTACCGATAGCAAAGGGCGCGTATGGTTCGGCACTGATGGAGATGGCCTGCAAATGCTGGAAAATGGCCGGATGCAATCGTATACCCAGGCGGGCGACACGAAACTGAAAACGATCTACAGTATTGCAGAGGATAACAAAGGCGGTATCTGGTTCAGTACGGATCGCGATGGTCTTTTTTCGTTTAAAGACGGACAATTCAGGCATTTTACCACCGCCAACCACCTGCACAGCAACAAAATAACCGGGCTGGCCGTAACAGGCCATGGCCAGATTGTGATCGGCTACGACGACGGTTTCGACCTGCTAAACCCGGATCGGGTAGACCATGCCGTTTTTTGCGAATTGCAAAGCGGAACCATGGAAGTCAACCTGAATGCCCTGTATCGCGACCAGGGCGGGAATGTCTGGATTGGCGCCCGTCAGGGAATTGTGCGCATCGCCGCATACGGGGAGTCATTTTTGGACGACCCGCAGCCCGACATCACGGCTGTATCGGTTCTAATGCAATCTGTTGATCTTCAGCAGCATACGTTTGCTTACGATCAGAATTATTTCATTTTCAATTTTACCGGATTGTGGTATTCCAGTCCCGAATCGGTGCGTTACCGGTACAAACTGGAAGGATTTGACCCGAATTGGAAAATTTCCAAAGACCCGCTGGCCTCCTACCCCAACCTGCCCCCGGGCAATTACACGTTCCGGGTACAGACCAGCGAACACGGCAATTTCGATCATGTGCCCGAAACGTCGTGGTCGTTTACCATCCAGCCACCTTTTTGGGCGCAGTGGTGGTTTATTCTGTTTTGCCTGTTGCTGGCAGGGGCCATGTTCTACGCTTTTGTACGCATTCGGGAGGCTCGCCTGAAAAAAGAGGCGCAGTTGAAACGCGAAAATGTGGAATCGCAGTTTGCCGCCCTGAAAAGCCAGATCAACCCGCATTTTCTGTTCAACAGTTTTAATACGCTCATTACCATTATTGAAGAAAATCCAAAAATCGCCGTCGAGTACGTCGAACACCTGTCCGACTTCTATCGCAGCATGATGGCCTATCGCGAGCGCGATTTTATCACCCTGCAGGAAGAGAAAGAACTTGTGGAGAGTTTCCATTTCCTTCTGAAAAAAAGGTATGAAGACGGTTTTCACCTCATCGACCGACTCGACGGACACACGGGCCTGGTAATGCCGCTGGCCTTGCAAATGCTGGTGGAAAATGCCGTCAAACACAATGTCATCTCTTCCACCCGCCCCCTTACGATCGAAATGTTTATAGACAACGACGATTACGTGGTGGTGCGAAACAACATCCAGAAAAAAATAAAACCTGAGCCCAGCACTCATTTTGGCCTGCAAAGCCTGATTCACCGTTACCGACTGTTTGGAGAACGCCCGGTCATTGTGGAAGATAATTCAGCGTTCTTCACGGTAAAAGTACCTCTGAGAGAGAGTGAGAGAGTGAGAGAAGTGAGAGAGTGAGAGAAGTGAGAGAAGTGAGAGAGTGAGAGAGGTGAGAGAGGTGAGAGAGTGAGAGAGGGAGAGAGGTGAGAGGGGGCGCTCGTCATCACCACAAAATAGCCCTGAAAGGGCGTATTCAATAGCCCAGGGCAACGCCCTGGGTATTCGTTCCGCCCCCAAAAAACAACCCATGCCTCGGGGTATGCGTTCAAAAAATCACGGCTATTCGTTCCGCCCCCAAAAACAACCCATGCCCCGGGTATGCGTTCAAAAAATCACGGCAACAACCTGGGTATTCGTTCCAGCAAAAACCAAAAACAAACAAATCATACCCTCCTCATCCATCCCTTCAAAACCACACTACCGCACCCTAAAAACGCCCTTACTCACCATTCACTACTCACCACTCACTATGAAAATACTCATCATTGAAGACGAGAACGCCGCAGCGCGCCGATTGGAGAAAATGCTGGGAGAAATTGCCCCGGAAGCAGTGGTAATTGACCGCCTCGACAGTGTGGAAACGGCCGTCCTATGGCTACAAAACAACCCACAGCCTGACTTGATATTGCTGGACATACACCTGGCAGATGGCGCCAGTTTTGAAATATTCGAACACGTAACGGTAACGGCGCCCGTCATTTTTACCACCGCCTACGATGAATATGCCGTGAAAGCATTCAAGGTAACGGCCGTCGACTACCTGCTAAAACCCATCAAAACGGCCGATCTCGAAGCAGCCATCGACAAATACAAGCGTGTATTTCAGCCTGCGCCCAATTATACACCTTTGCTCGAAACCATGCGCAAACAGGAGCCCGGCGGCAACTACCTGCGGCGCATGCTGATCCGTTTCAGCAGCAGTTTCAAACTGGTTGAAATGAGCGATGCCGCCTATTTCTACTCCAAAGATAAAATCACTTTTGTGGTATCGCGCAGTTCGGGCAAGCGCTTCCCGGTCGATTACCCGCTCGACAAACTGGAAGGCCTGCTCGACCCCACCCTGTTTTACCGCATCAACCGCCAGTTTATCGTACATGTAAACGCTATCAAGGAAATGCATTCCTACTCCAAGAGCAGGGTAAAAATCGATCTTGATCCACCAGCCGATATGGATACCATTGTGAGCACCGAGCGGTCTTCCGATTTTAAGCGATGGCTGGTGGGCGAACGTGTATAGGATTCTTTCAGGCTACTTTACCCTGATATGTTTTTGTGGAACGTTTTCCGAATTTTACACGTGAACCTTCCACAAATTGTCCTGTTGTAGTACCTTTACAGTTACTTTTCTTCGCCAGTTGGGAGCTTCCGTTAGCGGTTTGTTGAAAACATTGATAGTCAACCAATTGCTAATAACCGGACTGGCTGTATGGCTGAACTGGATATTTTAACAATGGCGATATATTCGATCCGGGACCTGGAACGACTGACAGGTATCAAAGCGCACACCATACGCATATGGGAGCAGCGGTATCGCCTTGTGGTTCCACACCGAACGGATACCAATATCCGATATTACACCGACGAGGAACTGCGGCTGCTGTTCAATATTGCCCTGTTGAACCGGCATGGCTACAAAATCAGCAAACTGGCTGGCATGCCGCACGAGCGCATTGCCGATCTGGTGGCAGAAATTGCCGAAAACAACAACAGCCACAACACGCAGATAGACGCTATCACCCTTTCCATGATCGACATGGACGAACTTGGGTTCGAACGCATCTTTTCTGCCTACGTCTGGGAAAACGGGTTCGAGCGCACCATGGTCGAACTCATTTATCCTTTTCTCGACAAACTCAATATTCTCTGGTTGACCAACAGCATCAGTGCCGCGCACGAGAAATTTATTTCCAACCTCATTCGACGCAAACTGATGGCTGCTATCGATAAAGAACCCATCGATGCACCGGGCGACGCACCCACATTTGTGCTCTACACGCCCGAGGGCGAAACCCAGGAACTGACGCTTCTTTTCATGCATTATCTGCTCCGCACGCGTGGCTATAAAGTGGTGTACCTTGGCGCCAATACCTCTCTGAATGACATCCGCGACATCAGCCATACACTGAAACCGGCCTACATCTTTACCATTTTACAGGAGCCGCTTCCCCGGCAGTCTATCCAGAACTATGTAGACAATGCCTCGCGCTCGATCAATGGCAGCGAATTGCTGCTCACGGGCGCTCAGTTGTTTATGAATCCGGTAAAACTGCCGGAAAATACCAAGGTGTTGAGCGGCTTGCCCGACACACTGGAGTTTTTGAAAAATTTACAGGAAAAAGGGTCTTTTGTCTGACTAACCTGCTATTCAGACGGTTTTTTCCCCACGTTGCTGCGCTGCCGGTTTTGTTTGACCAGTGTGATAGCGTCCATGAGACTGTCATCTTTTTCAGAAGTGTCCTGAATTTTTCCCAGCCATTTTTCTGCTACTTCCGGCCGGTTGGCATGTACAGCCAGCACGCTGCACAATGACAACACAGCGTCATCGAGGGTACGAAGTCCCGATGATTTCCCACTTTTTTGCAAGGCTGTCAGGCTTTTGAACGGCTGAAAATCGGTGTGCCCCGGCAGTTGATCGCCTTTGGTGAACACATAATGTACATCAATTTGCAGAGAATCGTCCACTTTTTCAAATTGCCCCCAGATGACAAGATCGGCGCCACAATCCTTGCCTTTTTGCTCGGCACGCGCCCAATCGGGCAGGCTGGTAATGCGGGGCCCCGGCGCCAGTTCCACATCCGTCGACATCTTGTTATTGGTCGTCAGTTGGCGTATCCGTGCCTGAATACTCACGCTGGGATGTATCACCGTATCGCCGCTGAGGCTCAAAAAAGGAATAATCATAATGCGGTAATCCACCTTTCTAAATTCGGGGCAGGTAGCCGCCGTGGTTTCTTTTTTGGGAGTGTTGGGTTTTCCGAAAATAAAAAACGCGCCCACAACCGCAAGGAGGGCAAGGCCAAGCCCCACCCAAATCCAGGGGACGCGTCGGCCAACGTCTGCAAATGCAGTGTTTGTCGGACGCCCTGCATGAAGGTCGTCGAGCGTCCTGAGCAGTGCATCATTTACTTTGGAATATTCGCGCTGCGCTTCCTGAAAAGCGAGGATGCCTTTCAGTTCCTGCTGTTGGGCAGCGTTGTAATTGGCCTGCACCACCCGGAGGGTGCGAAGCAATTCGGTTTGTTTGCCTTCCGACTCCAGGTATTTAATGAGGGTATCCAGAGCGCCGCCTGTTTCGCCCTGTTGAAGTTGTTGGCGTACAGACTCGAAAATAGCATGTGCAGGCATAAATGATTGTTCAATTGGTTGTGAAGGTAGCCTGGGGTAAAACGCTCCACAAAAATGAATTATTTCTGTGAAATGAACATGGATTCCGGATTTTTTTGAAATCCGATTAACCTTTGTTGTACAAACCCGTCAACACCTTTTCGGGCGTCATGGGCGCCGAATAGGTAATGCTGGATTGCGGATGAAACGCCAGCACGGCATTGCGCAAGGCAAAAAATGCCCCGATGCCATACATCAGGGGAGGTTCGCCTACTGCTTTTGATTTAAAAATGGCCAGTTCGGCGCCCTCGGTTTCCAGCGCATGAATAAGCAGCGTCTGTGGCACAGCATAAACATCGGGTATTTTATAGGTCGACAAGGCATTGGAGAGCAGCCGGCCGTCCGCATTATAAGCCACTTCTTCCATGGTCATCCAGCCAATACCTTGCACAATACCGCCTTCGCATTGTCCCTGATCGATGCCCGGATTAATGCTGTTGCCATAATCATGTACGACTTCCACCAGATCGATGCTATACGTGCCACGCAAGCAATCGACCGTACAAACTGTCAGGGCTGTACCATATACATGATAGGCAAAAGGATGGCCTTTTCCCGTGGTTTTGTCGAAATGTATCTGCGGTGTGGCATAATGGCCTTTTGCGCTCAGGTTGACGCGTTGTACAAATGCCTGCTGAATAAGCGCCGTCCAGGACAGGTCGGTCGCTTTCCCTTCCAGCCAAACCTGTTCATCCTGCAAGGAAATTGCCGCGTTTTCTGAAGCATTCAAAGCCGAACGTGCAATGGTTTCCAGCCGACTTCTGATTTGAAAACACGCATCAGACAGTGCTTTCCCATTCAAATCGGCGGTGGCGCTTGCTGCCGAGGGCGAGGTATTGGCTACCCGGGTGGTGTTGGTGGTTTCCAGTTTGATCCGTTGCAGGGAAATGCCGAAAATACGCGCGGCCACCTGCATCATTTTCATGTTAACGCCCTGCCCCATTTCCACTGCGCCGGTGCTGACTCCGACGCTGCCGTCGGAATACACATGCACGAGGGCCCGCGCATGGTTCATCATGGTATTGGTAAAGGAAATGCCAAAGCAGATGGGCATCCAGGCGGCGCCTTTTTTCTTCCAACGATGGGCGGTATTGAATGTTTCTATTTCTGATAAAACGGATTTACAGGGATGTTTTTTCTCCAAAGCCTGCCAGCAATTGCGCGCTTCGGCGCCGGCGGCAATTTGACCATAATGAAATTCGTAGCCATCGCTCAGCAGGTTTTTTTCTTGAATAAGCGCTGCCGGTACGCCCAGTTGTCGGGCGGCACAATCGATCGCGGCTTCCATCACAAATTTGCCTTGCGGTCCTCCAAAACCCCTGAATGCCGTGTTGGGTGGCAGGTTGGTTTTGCAGGAATGGGCCGTCACCTGCACATGCGGAATAGCATAACTATTGGCCGCATGAAACAAGGTGCGCTCCAGTATAGCCGGCGACAAATCAGCCGCTGCGCCACCATTCTGGTAAAAAGTGGCTTCGTAGGCTACAATCCGAAAATCGGCATCCAGGCCAATGCGAAAATCGCTGCTGTAAGGGTTGCGCTTGCCGGTCATGCGCATATCCTCCATGCGGTGCGGGATGCATTTAGCCGGCCTTTTCAGTACATAGGCTACCAGCGCTACGAATGCCCCCCAGGAAGACGCCTGGTCTTCTTTGCCGCCAAATCCGCCGCCCAGTCGTGCCACATCTACTTCTACGCGGTTCATACTTACACCAAGCACCCGCGCCACAGTGCGTTGCACAGCAGTTGGCCCTTGTGTGGAGGAAAATATGCGCACACTGTCGTGCTCGGTGGGCACCGCGTAGGCGCCCTGTGTTTCCAGGTAAAGATGTTCCTGTCCGCCACTTTCCGCCTGTCCTTCAAACACATGCGCGCAGGACGCAAAGGCTGTTGCCGTATCGCCTTTTGAAAATGTGCGGGAAGCGCTGAGCAATTGGCCGTTGCGAAAAGCCTCGCGCGGGTCGGTAATAACAGGTAAAGGATCCATCTCCACCACAATTTTTTCCAGCGCTGCAGCCGCCTGTTCTTCCGTTTCGGCAGCCACCAGTGCAATAGGCTGACCCTGGAAATGCACTTCTTCGGCTGCCAGCAGCGGCTCGTCGGGAATGATGCCCCCGATCTGGTTTTCACCGGGAATATCGTGGTGGGTAAATATTTTGACCACACCGTCCATTTGCGCAGCCGCTGTAATATCGAGCCGCCGGATGTGGCCATGCGCAACGCGGGCATCGAACACTTTTACCCAAAGCGTTCCTTCCATCACCGGCAGGTCGTCGACGTAGGTGGATTTGCCGCTGACATGCGCGGCGGCTTCTATGTTGGCAAGAGAATGAGTGGTCATGTGAGTGGGTTGATGAGGGTTGATAAGTGTTGATGAGGGTTGATGGGGTTGATGGGGTTGATGGGGTTGATGGGGTTGATAAGTGTTGATGAGGGTTGATAAATGTTGATGCTCATCGGCTCATGATAAGGGTTGAATATCCATTCATCGAGTGGCTTAATATCAACCCTCATCAACACTCATCAACACTTATCAACCCCATCAACCTTATCAACCCTATCAACCCCATCAACCCCCATCAATCCTATCCCAGCCAACTTACTCAGCAGCAACCTTTTATACGTTTCCGAGCCGCGTACATCCGATATTGGAGCAATTTCAGACTGCAATATCGGCTCCGCTTCTGTCCACAACATTTCCGAGGGTTTCTTGCCTTTCAGAAATGCGGCGGTTTTTTCCAGGTATTTCGGGAAGGGCCAAACGCCGCCAGCCGACAAATGAATCGTGTCAATGGTACCATCGGGACCAAGCGTCCACTGACAGGCGGTATTTACACTGGCAATGTCGAGGTGGGTGCGCTTGCACACTTTTTCAAAGTGGAAAAACGTATCGGGTGAAGGTGGCACAAACGATATGGTTTCGATGATCTCGCCGGGCAGCAAGGCTGTTTTTTTGTACGACAGGAAAAAATCGCGCAAGGGCACTTGTCTTGTTTCTGCTCCCGATCGCAGCGTAAGCGTGCTGTCGAGCGCCAGCAGCAGCACGCTCATGTCGCCGATGGGCGAAGCGTTCACCAGATTGCCGCCCAGCGTTGCCATGTTCCGAATGGGTGTCGACGACACCAACCGGATAATGTTGTCCAGATTTGGGAAAAATGCGCGCACCTGCTCGTTTTCAGCAAATTGTGTAACCGTCACCGACGCTCCAAGGTGCAACTGTCCGTTGTGAAATGCGATTTGCCGCAAGGGATCGCGGTCGAAGAGCGGCAGCAGGGTGGCCTGTCGGATGGCTTCCGGTTTTTGCACCAGCAGGTCGGTACCGCCACCGATACGGACAGCGGCAGGAACGTCTTCACCCGGCTTTGTCAGCAACGATTCCCTGAGCGCAGTGAGGCGCGCCGGAATTTCTGAAAAATAGGCCGGCACAAATCCTGCATCGACGAGTGCGCCGAGCCGGTCAGTGCTCTCAAGGGTTTGGAGCCGATCTACGAGCAGGTGCGCAGCACGTTCAATGGACTTGTATCCGGTGCAGCGGCAAATATTTCCATCGATGGATGCAATGGCTTTTTCGGGGGTATGCGCGCCATGCCCCAGGGCAAAACCCGTCAGCGACATCACAAAACCGATGGTGCAGAAGCCGCATTGGCTGCCATTGGTTTCGGCCATGGCCTGCTGCACAGGGGTAAGTTGCGCACCATTGATGCCTTCTACCGTTACAAGGTGTTTACCATGGGCATTTGCCAGCGGCATCAGGCAGGAAGTCATGGAGCGGTAGGTGAGTCGGCCATTTTCGAAGTCGCCCACCAGCACGGTGCAAGCGCCGCAGTCGCCTTCGCGGCAACCTATTTTTGTGCCTGCAAGCCGCTTGTGGTATCTGACGAAATCGAGCACTGTACTGCCGAGTGGCAGGTCGGTCGAAACGGATTGCTGGTTCAGGATAAACCTTATCATGTGGTGGCAGTGGCTATGGTATGGAAAGAGGGGGCATAAAATTAGGCGATGTTTGAAATTATTGTGAAATCGCGGCATTATATTGCCCTCATTATTTTGCCTGCACTGTTCATTTTAAAAAAAATATCCATGCACAAACACTTTTTCCTAAGCCTGGCTATCTGCTTATGTAGTCAGTGGATCGCCGCACAAGTCCCCGACAATCTCGGCGTACAACTGTACAGTTTTCGCAATGAAATGAAAAAAGATCTGGAGGGCACCCTGAAGATGGTGAAAGGAATGGGGCTTACGACCGTGGAAACCAGTGTTTTTAATGGCAAAAACGCTGCGGAAACAAGGCAAATACTCGACAAAGCCGGGCTGAAAGCCGTGAGCATGGGCGTCGGATTCGACGATCTTGCCAAGCCTGAAAAATGGGATACGATGGTCATGAATGCCCGCACGCTGGGTGCCAAGTTCATCATGTGCCCCTGGATTCCGCACAACGGCACCGAATTTACGATCGAAGATGTAAAAAAAGCAGCCGCGGTTTTTAATGCATCCGGCAAGGCACTGAAAAAGAAAGGCCTGCAACTGATTTATCATCCGCACGGCTATGAATTTCGCCCATATCTGGAAAATACGCTCCTGTTCGACTATCTGGTGAACAACACGAACCGGAAATACGTCAATTTCGAAATGGATATTTACTGGATCAAAAACCCGGGACAAGACCCTGTGGCCTGGCTCCGCAAATATCCCAAACGCTGGAAAGCCATGCACGTCAAAGATCAAAAGAAAGGTGTTCCGGGCAATCAGAACGGCCAAAGCGATGTGGAATGGAATGTGGTGGCCGGTACAGGCAGCCTCGATTTACCGGCTATTTTCCGGGAAGCGCAAAAAATCGGCGTCGAGTACTTTTTTATTGAAGATGAGTCGTCGCACTCGGTGGAACAGGTGCCGCAGTCGATTTTGTATTTGACGCCGTTGTTGAAGAAGAAATGATGGTAGGAGACGAGGGGAGTGGGCACAGGTGCCCCGGGTGTATGTTTTGTATTGAATACGATCGAATACCCAGGGCGTTGCCCTGGGCTATTGAATACGCCCTTTCAGGGCTCTTTATGGTGGTATTGAGTAACCAGCCTCTCACTCTCTCACACCTCTCACCTCTCTCACACTTCTCACCTCTCACCTCTATCTACCTGACCGGCGTCCATTCCTTCGCATACGATCTTCTCAAAAACAACAGCGACAAGCCTTCGCGCAGGTAAATCCAACTGATGCCGAGGTAGCCATATTGCCGGAAACGCCGGGGGGAATGTTGCACACGCAGCCGCCACAGGTAGGCAATGTGGCCTTCCTTGCTCAGGCGGAAAAACAGGTTGCAGTCTTCGCCGGCCACGATTTTTTCGTTGTAACCGCCAATTTGTTCGAATACCCGTCGGCGCACCAACTGGCATTCTCCCTTGGCGAGGTACACACCGGCCAGGAACGACAGGCGGATCATCATGTTCATAAAGACATGATAGAACCGGTCGCTGAGTCGGGTTTCTTCCGGGTAGATGCGCAGTGGAACGGTAGCAGCGACGACGTCGGGTTTCTCAAACGTCCGAAAAATGTATTCAAAGAAACGCTGTTTATCGGGAATATACACGTCGGCATCCATGTGAAACAGGATGTCGCCGGTAGCAGCCGCCGCGCCCATATTGCGGCCGATGGCAATGTTTTGTTTGCCTGCAGCCTGTATGAGTCGGAAATAGCGGCTGCCGTATTGGGTTTCATATCCACGCACGATTTCGGCGGTGCCATCCGTACTGTTGGCGTCTGATACAATGATTTCAAGCCCGAATCGATCTAGCCAGTCTACAAACTGTGCCAGGGTGCGATCGATGTAATTGGCTTCGTTTTTGGTAGGTATAACAATACTGAGTCTTGCGGTCGACATAGTGTCCCAATAAGTTTTGCGGGCGAAAATTAGTGCAATCTCACATAGTCTACCCATTCTTCAATATTGTCTTTTTCTTAATTCTGCTTTAAAAATAGCGAAACAAGCCCGTTTTTTGCGCTCTCACTTTACACCTCTCACCTCTCACTTCTATAAATAGAAGTCATGAAAGTTTTAAAATTTGGCGGCACGTCCGTTGGAAGCCCGGCGGTTATTAGCGGCCTGATCGATATTTTGAAGTCCTACCACCAGCGCGGCGATCGGTTTACGGTGGTTTTTTCCGCATTTTCAAAGGTGACCGACACCTTGCTGGATATGGCGCACAAGGCCTCGAAAGGCGATCGTTCGTATCTCGATGTGCTCGAAAAAGTGCGCCTGCGGCATTTGGAGGCCATTGAAGCGCTACTGGAACCTGCCAACCGCCCCGACATCAAGGCGCATATTGCCGGCAATTTTGAAGCGCTGGGCAATGTGCTGCAAGGTATTTACCTGTTGCGGGAAGCCTCGGCGCGTTCGCTGGATTTTGTGGTGAGTTTTGGCGAGCGCAATTCAGCCGCCATCATCTCTCATGCCATGAGCCAGGCCGGTATTCCCAGCGAATTTCTGGATACTCGTAGCGTGGTGCGCACCGACGCGCATTTCGGAAGCGCCAAGGTCGATTTTGATGAAACCAATCGCCTCATCGCCGATCATTACAAAACACATCCTAAAGTACAGGCTGCCACCGGATTTATTGGAAGCACGGCCGACGGGCTTACCACCACACTCGGCCGCGGCGGCTCTGATTACACGGCGGCTATTCTCGGCGCGGCGCTCGATGCTTCGGTGATCGAAATATGGACCGATGTAGACGGCGTACTCACGGCCGACCCGCGGCGGGTAAAAAAAGCATTTACCCTGCCCAGCATGACCTATCGGGAGGCCATGGAAATGAGCCATTTCGGCGCCAAGGTGATTTACCCGCCCACCATTTTGCCGGCTTTGGCAAAAGGTATCCCGCTGCGCATCAAAAACACCTTCAACCCGACGTTTGAGGGCACTTACATCGGTGAAAACCCGCCGGAAGAAGCGAGCATACGCGACTCGGAAGGCGGCTGGGGCGGCGCTATCAAAGGTATTTCCAGTATCAACCAGATATGCCTGCTTACCCTTCAGGGTAGTGGTATGTTTGGTGTGCCGGGTATTGCAGCGCGCCTGTTCAACGCCCTGGCGCAGGCGGGTGTCAACATCGTCATCATCACACAGGGCTCCAGCGAGAGCAGCATCACCTTTGCCGTATCGCCAGCGCAGGCCAAAGCCGCGCAAAAGGCCGCTGAAAAAGAGTTTTCCTACGAAATTCGCGAGGCGCTGATCGAGCCGCTGAAAATCGAAACCGATCTTTCCGTGGTGGCTGTTGTCGGTGAAAATATGCGGTATCGCCCGGGCATTGCTGGCCGGCTGTTTCAGGCGCTGGGAAAAAACGGTGTTAATATCGTGGCCATTGCTCAGGGCTCCAGCGAGTTGAATATTTCTGTGGTGGTCAATGCCATGTACGAAACCAAAGCGCTGAATGCCATCCACGAGTCGTTTTTCCTGTCGGATACCAAAACCGTACACCTGTACCTGGTGGGGGTAGGCCTCATTGGCAGCACCTTGCTGAAACAGATTGAATCACAGTCGGATTACCTGCGTGAAAAACGCAACCTGGAAATAAAGGTAGTGGGAATGGCCAACAGCCGCCGCATGGTTTTTGCCGAAAACGGGATCGTGCTCGAACAATGGAAAGATGCGCTCGATGCAGGGGAGCCGTTTTCCATGTTGCGTTTTACGGAACAGATGAAAGCCTTCAACCTGCCCAACGCCATTTTTGTAGACAACACGGCTTCCAGCGATGTGGCCGGTTTTTACGACCAGATTCTGGATGCCAGCATTTCCATTTCCACACCCAATAAGGTGGCAGCCTCCTCGCCCTACGCACAATACCTGCGGCTCAAACAACTGGCGGGCCGCCGCGGCGTGCAATGGCGCTATGAAACCAATGTAGGCGCCGGTTTGCCCATCATCAGTACGCTCAACGACCTGATACACTCCGGCGACCGCATCGTAAAAATTGAAGGCATACTATCCGGCACTTTGTCGTTCATCTTCAATACGTTTTGTGCGCCCGGACAACAGGAAAACTTTTCGGCCATCGTACGCGAAGCCAAAAAACGCGGCCTGACCGAACCCGATCCACGCGACGACCTGTCGGGCTCCGACGTGCGGCGCAAATTGCTCATACTTGCCCGCGAATCTGGCCTCCCGCTGGAATCTGCGGATGTGGAAATTGAACAAATTTTACCCGAAAAATGCGTGCAGGCGGCCTCGGTAGATGCTTTTTTTGAAGCACTGGAACAATCGGACGACTACTTTGAACAGATGCGGCGGACAGCGGCCGAGCAGGGCAAGGTGCTGCGCTTTGTAGCCAAACTGGAAGACGGGAAAGCCGCCATCGTATTGCAACAATTCGATACCAGTCACCCGTTTTATTTCCTCAGTGGCAGCGACAACATGGTAGTGTTTACTACCGAACGTTACCGCGAGCGACCATTGGTGGTACGCGGCCCGGGCGCGGGCGCGGAAGTAACTGCCGCCGGTGTGTTTGCCGAGGTAATCGGGATGGCGCAGTAAAGCCAATGTATTCATTATCAAGGCTTTTACAGCGACAAACTAACATTCCTGTTACCGATTAAACAAGATGCAGGGGAATTGCCGTATCATTGCGGCCGGTTCCGTAAGCGATCGATTTTTCTTTTATGCGTAGACCCATAGACATACTTTCAGCCGGCGAATTACTGGTAGACTTTATTACAGCAGAGTTTGTTCAAACCCTGGATGAAGCCACCCTGTTCAAACGCATTCCGGGTGGCAGCCCGGCCAATCTGGCCATGAACATGGCCCGTCTGGGCAACAATACCATGCTAGCAGCATCGGTTGGCAGCGATGATATGGGCGACGTACTGCGAAATTATGTCGGCAAACTGGGCGTAGATACCACTTATGTCGCACAGGTAGAAGAACCGACGACCCTGATTCTGGTAACCCGATCGGCAGCCGTATCCAATTTCCAACCCTATCGGGGCGCAGATGCCATGCTTTCAATCCGGCAGTTCCCATACCAGCGTTTTGAAGAAATTGGCATTTTCCACACTACCTGCTTTGCCCTTAGTAAACAACCTGCTCAGCACGTGCTGCTGGAAGCCGCCGAAAAAGCCAAACGCGCCGGCTGCCAACTCAGTATCGATGCCAACTACGCTGAAAAAATATGGCCCGACCGCCGCGAAGCCCAACGCCTCGTGGCTGAATTCTGCCGCCTTCGCACCCTGATAAAAGTAAGCGATGTGGACTGGAGCCGTCTCTACGAAGACGAATCCCCTGCGCCGGATGCCGTTATCGATCACTTCCTGAAAATGGGCGCCACGGAAATATGCTTTACCCTGGGCGACAAAGGTTGCTGGGTGGGTAATGCCGACGAACGCCACTTCCTGCCCGCCCGCCCGGTAGAGGTGAAAGATACCACAGGCGCCGGCGACGCTTTCTGGTCGGGTTACCTCACTGCCCGCCTCGACGAAAAAAATCTGCTCGATTGCGCCATTGCAGGCCGCCGCATGGCAGAACTTAAACTCAGTCACTTCGGCCCTTTGCCCGAAAAGGTGGATCGCGCTTCCATTTATGTAGATTTGAACTCTACCGTCGCGTGATTCATGGAGGAACCACTGCATTTTACCTCCACACTGGAAATTTCTACGAATAAACTCTGGGGAGCTCATTTGCCCGTACCGGCTCCCATTGCGCAGGTGTTCCTTACAGAAGGCGCCAAACGCGTGGTATGTAAACTGAACGATACCGTTGAGTTTCAATGCGCGCTGCTTCCAAAAGGGGAAGGGGTGTACTGTATCGTAGTCAACAAAAAAATCCGCGAGCAACTCGGCCTCCGGGAAGGCTCCACAGCCCGCGTCAGTCTGCATAAAGACGAAAGCGAATATGGCTTGCCTATGCCCGATGAACTGGCTGAAGTGCTGGCGCAGGACGAAGAAGGCAATCGCTTGTTTCATGCCCTGACGCCGGGCAAACTACGCACCCTGCTGTACATCGTCGGACATGTAAAAAATACGGATGCCCGTATCGCCCGCGCCTTTGTGATTGTAGAACACCTGAAAAAGAATGCCGGAAAGATTAACTACAGGCAGTTGAATGATGAGTTGAAAGGGAATGATGAATGATGAATGATGAATTTCGTTGCATTTTCGCTTTACAAGTCGTGGCATGAGTAATAGAAAAGTATCGCCTGTTTTGGCCGATGGCCAAAACAGGCGATACTTTTTTATTCCTCATGCCACGACTAAGCCCTTCAAAATATTCATCATTCATCATTCATAACTCATTCTCGCTATCACCGGCAAATGATCAGACGGATAATGACAATTGCGCGAATCGCTCAAAACAGCGTGTTGTTTCACCTTGAAACCATTTCCGCTGATAAAAATGTAATCGATCAACAGGGTGACCGGTTCATTGAATTTGAACGCATTAAAGGTACCCGCAGGGCCGAATGAAGGCTCTTCACTTACCGACCGGGTATCCGTGAGCGCCCTGCTCAGGTATTGCGCAGGCGCCTGATCGGGTGGCGAATTAAAATCGCCCATCAGGATAAAGGCTTCAGAATCTTTATTTAACTCCTTGATTTTCTTTATAATAAGTTCAGCCGACCGCAGTCGGGCCACTTCGCCCATATGATCGAAATGGGTATTGAATACCCACAGGCGTTTTGCCGCCAGGCTGTCGTACAAGTGCGCGTACGTGCAAATGCGTGGCAGCGCAGCATCCCAACCCTTTGAGGGGCGATCCGGCGTTTCGGAGAGCCAGAACGTGCCTGATTCGAGCAGTCCGAAGCGCGCTTTCCGGAAATACAGCGCCGAATATTCGCCGGCCTCTTTGCCATCGTCGCGGCCGCCACCTACACGCTGAAAATCAGGAAATTTTTCGCTCAGGTATTCCACCTGCCGGTGCAGCCCTTCCTGAATTCCGAACACATCGGGGTTGTAAAAACGCAGTTGGGCAGCAAGGTAATCGCGGCGTTCAGGCCAGGCGTCCGGGCCATCGCCCGGGTTGTCGTAGCGAATGTTATAGGTAAGCGCAGCAATAGGAGGCTGGCCATGCAGGTGACATGCAGCCAGCAATAAAATCAGAAATAGGTTCCGCATCATGGAGAGGTTCTTTTACAAGCAGAAATCAGCGCTTCGAAGGATGCACTTTGTTTCGACAAACATCCAGTAAATCAGGGAAAAACGCATTAAAATCTTCCGAAAATGCGTCAATTTCATCAAAAAAGAATGAACCAAGCGCTTTGGCATCAAAATGACCAGCAAGCCGCATGCTGAAACGATCGAGCACCCATTCCAGCCCTTCGCGCAGGGTGTAGCCGTGTAAAAACTGGCCGGCAATCATTTTGGGGAGGCGTTCCTGCAATACGGGCGGCATTTCTGCAGCGCGATTTTCCAGTTGCCGGTAGGTTTGCGCAGCAAATATATCAAACGAAACATCAGTATATTTCTCCCAGTTCAGCGCCAGCAAATGGTCGTACAAAATATCGGTAAAAGGCGGCGAATACCTGCCAGCAAAAGGGCGAATGCGCGCCACACTCCGATCGGTCATGGGGTGGCTATCGGTATAGGAGTCGATCGTTCGGTGCAGCAGAATTCCCTGTTGAACTGCAGGCGGGTACTGTTGCCAGTCGTTGCCTTTTACAAAATCGCCTATGAAATTGCCCAGCAGAAGGTCTTCATCAGCAAAAGAAAGAAAACAATGTGCCAGGTGATTCATAGTGCGGTAAGGATGTCGTGAAAACTATCAGGGAAATACGTGTTCAAGCCGTGTAATTTATTACTTTTGCGGCCGTTTTGGCGCTCCGCTTTACCGGAAGCCGTCGAAACGATCCGTCGGGCAATAAACAGCCCGCGCCTCGGAACGTTCATTCCATTATTTATTCGACCTGTTTTATGGCTCTGCAGTGTGGTATCGTTGGCCTGCCCAACGTCGGCAAATCTACTCTTTTTAATGCGCTCACCAACGCAAAAGCGCTGGCGGCCAACTATCCTTTCGCGACCAAAGACCCCAATGTGGGTATCATTACCGTGCCCGATGCGCGGCTCGACAAACTTACAGAAATCGTGGAGCCGCAAAATACACAGCCTACGACCGTTGAAATCGTCGACATCGCCGGACTGATCAAAGGCGCGAGCAAAGGTGAGGGCCTGGGCAACCAGTTTCTGGCCAACATCCGTGAGGTAGACGCCATTGTGCATGTGGTGCGCTGTTTCGACGACGACAATGTGGTGCACGTCGACGGCTCCGTCGACCCCGTGCGCGATAAAGAGGTGATCGACCTCGAACTGTGCCTGAAAGACCTGGAAACAGTGGAAAAACGCATCGATAAAGTAGCACGTGCAGCCCGCATGGGTAGCAAAGACGACGCTAAAGCGCTCGAAGTGCTGACACTCGTGAAAGCGCACCTGGAAAAAGGCCGTGTCGTACGCGAACTGCTGGCCGATATGGACGACGATGGCCGTACCCTCGTGCAACGCGACCTTGCACTGCTCACAGCCAAGCCCGTGTTGTATGTATGCAACGTAGATGAATCGGCCATTGAAAAAGGCAATGCCCACACCGAGGCCTTCAGCAAGGCTGTGGCCGCAGAAAAAGCCGAGGTGATCATGATTTGTGCGGGTATCGAAGCGCAAATTGCCGAAATGGAAACCAAAGAAGAGCGCCAGGAGTTTCTGGAAATGATGGGCCTGAGCGAGCCGGGCGTCAACCGCCTTATCCGCTCAGCGTATAAACTGCTGAACCTCATCACCTACTTTACTGCTGGCGTGAAGGAAGTACGCGCCTGGACAGTGCGCCGCGGGGCCAAAGGCCCGGAAGCAGCCGGCGTGATTCACTCCGATTTTGAAAAAGGGTTTATCCGCGCAGAAGTGATTAAATACGACGATTTTGTATCCTACGGCTCCGAAGCCAAAGTGAAAGAAGCCGGAAAAATGTCGGTTGAAGGCAAGGAATACGTGGTGGCCGACGGCGATATCATGCACTTCCGCTTCAACGTATAACGGCATTTCACCTCTTGCATCTCACCTTTCACCTCTCGCCTCTAATGATCTCAACCATTATCTTCGACCTCGGCGGCGTTCTGATCGACTGGAACCCGGAATATGTGTTCAAGCACGTTATTCCAGACCCGGAGAAACGGCGTTTTTTCTTTGAAAACATTGCCACACACGACTGGAATGTGGAGCAAGATGCAGGCCGAACGCTAGAGGAAGGAACCTCCCTGCTGGTAAATCAGCATCCGGATTGGGAACCGGAAATCCGCGCTTTCTACGGCCGCTGGGAAGAAATGCTGGGCGGTCCTATTCACGACACTGTGGAACTGCTACGCGACATCCGCGACAACGGGCAGTACCGGCTGCTGGCACTCACCAACTGGAGCAATGAAACTTTTCCCGTGGCGCTGGAGCGTTACGATTTTCTGCACTGGTTTGAGGGCATTGTGGTATCGGGCGACGAAAAAACGCGCAAACCATTTTCCGACATCTACGAAATTCTGCTCGATCGATACAGTGTAGAGCCGGAATCGGCGGTATTCATCGACGACAGCCTGACCAATGTGGAAGGCGCCGAGGCCGTCGGCATCAACGGTATTCATTTCCAGGGCGCCCATTCATTGCGCGAAACCCTGCGCGAGTGGAAAGTGGAGGTGTAACCCGATACGTCGCGCTCGACTACCTGCGTGGACTCATGGCCCTGGCCGTGCTGGTGTTTCATTATGAAAAATGGATCACTCAAACCTGGAATCCCGCCACTCCCCAAGGCCGGCTGGGGGTGTACGCGGTTTCTATCTTTTTCATTATCAGTGGAATAGCGCTCACTTCGGTTTACCAGAGAACCGATTTTAGTCGAATGACTTCGTGGGCGCATTTCATGTGGAAACGTGTGCTGCGTATTTTTCCGCTGCTGTGGTTAGCCACGCTGGCCACGATTGTTCTGGAAGAAACGCATTTTTCTTTCCTGCAAATTGCACTCAATTTGAGTTGCCTGTTCGGGTTTATTTATGCAGCAGGCGACATTGCCACCGGCGCCTGGTCTATCGGCTGTGAGTGGGTGTACTACTCGTTTTTTCCCTTGTTGATCTGGCTGGGTACAAAAGACAGGCGTTCGGTGCTGTTTGCTGCTGTTTCGCTGTTCGTCTATGCCCTGTACTATGCCTGCCAACCTGTTTTCATGCAGAAAAATACGCCGCAGGATATCTGGTGGCCGGTGTATGTGCAGGCTATCAACCATGCCTTTTTCTTTGCATCTGGCGTTGCCATTTGTTTGTATCAAGATTCCTTGCAGCAACTTTCGCCCAGGTTTTGGCGACTGGTGATGGGAGCAGGCACGCTGGCGCTTTTTGTATATCCTGTTGGAAATGAGCCAGTTACACTGGTAAGCGGCACACACCGGGTCATTTTCTCTCTGGCAGCGATCATGATCACAGCCGCTGTTTTTTTACTGAATGTTCGCTGGTCGGGAAATGCACACCGCTTGCTACACTGGCTGGGCGCCATATCGTATTCGGTTTATTTGCTGCATCCGCTCGTATTTCGGGCGGTCAAGGCGCTGCATGTGCGGTATTTACACGCTTCGGAATGGTGGATATTTCCGGTAGCCCTGGTTGGGACACTGGTGGCAGGCCATGTGTCGTATTTCTATTTTGAAACACGGATTGCACAGAAATAAACAGATTACACAGATTGGATTGAGCGTATGAGACAATTGTTCCTTCATTCTAATCCAATCTGTGTAATCCGTTTATTTCTGCGCAATCCGTGTTGCAATCCGTGTTGCTACAATCCCTGCCTTTCTTCAACAGTATCCACATGTAAATTCTTTTCAAAAAACGCCAGCAAATCGCCCATCGTTTCCCTCAGATCCTTGCGATTAACGATCAGGTCTACAAAGCCATTTTCCAGCAAATACTCGGCCGTCTGGAAACCTTCAGGCAAGTCGCGTTTGATGGTTTCACGGATGACACGGGGGCCTGCAAAGCCGATCAGTGCGCCCGGCTCGGCCAGGTTGATGTCGCCCAGCATGGCATAGGATGCCGTGACGCCGCCGGTCGTCGGATCGGTCATCAGGGAGAAATAAGGCAGTCGCGCTTTGGCCAGCAGGGTCAGTTTGGCGCTGGTTTTGGCCATTTGCATAAGGGAAAAAGCGCTCTCCATCATACGTGCGCCGCCCGATTTGGAGATAATGAGCAGCCCTGATTGTGTTTCGAGGGCATAGTCGATGGCCAGCGAGATTTTTTCACCTACCACCGAGCCCATCGAGCCGCCGATAAATTTGAAATCCATGGCTGCCACTACCAGCGGGTAGCCGTGTACATTGCCGGCGCCGATGGCCAGGGCATCGTTGAGCCCCGTTTTTTTGCGGCTTTCTTCCAGTCGCTTGTCGTAGGGTTTCAGGTCGGTAAAATGCAACACGTCTACCGACACGAGGTCATCGTGCAAGGTGATGTACTGATGTTCGTCGAACAGGAGTTCAAAGTATTCTTCCGAACCAATCGCGGTATGGTAGTCGCATTTGGGGCATTTGTAATAGTTGTCGCGAAGGGCACGCATGGTACTGGTTTCCTTGCATTTTTTGCATTGAAACCAGATGCCTTCCGGGACATCTTTTTTGGACTTGGTGGCAGTTGAGATTCCTTCGCGAAGTCGTTTATACCAACTCATAGGTCGTTATCCGTTGTTAGGGCAGTGGAATAGGTCGGGCTGTGGCCGTAAATATACCACCTGGGCACAAATTGATAGGTTATCAGCAGTTGATAATCGGGTAAAAGCGGATTCGGGTGGCAAAGATAACAGTATGTGGCACACCTTATACACGGATCGCGCGGATGTTGACAGATTTACACGGATTGGATTTTCAGAAGTGAAAATTTCTCTTGTAAATGCAGCCAATCCGTGCAAATCCGTCAACATCCGCGCGATCCGTGTCACAAAAAAAATCCCGAATTTTCAACAAGTGAAAAATTCGGGACAGCAATAATTTTTGCCCTTACACCTCATCCTTGGGTCGGATCAGGCCGGGAGGGACTTTATTTCCCTGCTTTCAGTTCACCCTGCAGTTTGGCGAGTTGTGCTGTTTTGCCGTCGCGGGCAAGTGCAGCCTGTTTCGGCCAGGTAGCGGGGTCGTGCATTTGATACCGTTTGCCGGCTGCTTCCAGAATGGTTTTGATAGCAGCGGGTTTGCTGGCAGCCAGTTGAGCGAAAGTAGCGATGCCGGCGGCAGTCAGAATTTCAGCGATTTTTGGGCCGATGCCTTCCACGATGGTCAGGTCGTCGGCAGCAACCGGGGCCGTTTGTTCGGCTTTGGTTTTTGCGCTTTTAGTAGCCGGTTTTTTATCGGCAGCAGGTTCGGCAGATTTCTTCGTAGTAGCCGTTGCTTTTTTGGCAGGTTTGGCTACTTCGATGGTTTGGCCCATCAGGTACAGTTCTTCTGTTACTTTTCCATTGTTCCAGGTGCGGCGGATCACTTCATTGTACACCATTGGGCGACCGTAGTGGTCGGTAAAATCGAATACAAACTGCGAATCGGTAGTAGTATCATTCAATACTTGTACGGCAAAACGTTCGATGCGATTGGTAGTGGCTACATGGTGGAGGAACCAGCGCAGCGCTTCTGCCTTCTGGGCTTTGGAGTAGGTTTTATCGGCCTCATTGCTGAGTGTCACGCAGTCGTCGGCAGCAAATGTTTCAAAAGCCCCGAGGATGTCGCCTTTTGTGATCTGGGCGTCCAGCGCGTCCACAAGTTGTTGCAATTTCATAAGTCGAATTCGTTTGGTGAAAGAAAAATTCTGGGGCAAAGATACGGGAAAAACAGTTAAACAAAATAATAGTTTGTTTTAATAGCAATAATTAACGTTTTGTAAAATTTTAATTTACGCATTTTTAAAACATTTAGTCAGGAGACTAGATTCTCTTTCAAAATAGCAATCATAATTTTTTCCTAAAAAGTCGTGGAATAATATTCTGCACAGGTTTTCATTCCAAATAAAAAATTGAATTTGCAAAGCATGTTTGGATAAAAAAGAGAGGCATTTGTGTCGCACACAAACGCCTCCCGGAATGAAAAAAAAATTACAATGCTGCCATTCAGGCAGTTGGTTCCATGTTTTTTTCGTAAAAAGTGTTTATTTGATGTCTTCTCCCTTTTTTCCTGCCGCTTTAACGAGGAAGAAAAGAACTGTGCCCACCATGACGAAATTAACTACGGCATTGATGAAGTTGCCTACTTTAATATTGCCGATCATCACGGCCGAAAAATCCGGATTTCCGGTGATGTAGCCCAGGATTGGGGAGATAATGTCGTTTACTAACGAGTCGATGATTTTCGAGAAAGCGCCGGCAATGATAACGGCTACTGCCAGTGCCAGCACATCGCCACGCAATAAGAATGCTTTGAGTTCCTGAATCATGATTGGTTCGTTTTGTTAAATGAAAGTTGATATTTTCGGCAGTAAATGTATCCAGCGCTCTTATTATTTTTATGAATCTGGCGACTTTTTTGTATTGTTATGAAGGCCCGAAGCATTGTCCACGAACAATTCCATGGCAATTCGATCGGCCAAAAGTTTTCCTTCCCGGGTAAGCCGATAAGTGTCGGCTATTTTTTCAACAGTACCGGAAGCCAGAAAAGCCTGCACAGCCTGTTCGAAATGAGCAGCAAATGCCGGATCGATTTGTTCCATTTGGGAGCGCTCCGCACCCCATATCGTACGCAGAGCGGTCATCAGGTACTCGTTAAAACGTTGTTCCGGTGTAAGCACCTCGCGTTCGAAAGGCACTTTCTCTTCTTGTAAAGCCTTGATGTACAGAGCATTATTGGAAATATTCCATTGCCGAGCCCCCCCATCAAAGGAATGCGCCGAAGGGCCCACCCCGAGGTAATGCGCGCCGCGCCAGTAGTTGCTGTTGTGCCGTGCATAGCGACCCGGATGGGCAAAATTGGAAATTTCGTAGTGGTCATAGCCGGCTGTTTCCGTGGCCTGTATCAGGTATTCAAACTGTCTCGCGGCTTTTTCTTCATCCACGGGTGGTTGTTGCCCCCGGCGTACAAACGTACCCAGCGCCGTGCCTTCCTCTACCGTGAGGCAGTAGCACGACAGGTGCGGAATGCCATAGTCAAACGCAATCGCCAGGTTTTCCTGCCATTGCTCGTCTGACGTAGTGGGTGCACCATAAATGAGGTCGATGGTCAGGTCCTGAAATCCCGTAGCCAATGCATGCTCGATACAGGAACGTGCCTCGTTGCTGCGGTGCGCCCGGTTCATCCACACCAGGTCGGCATCTCTAAACGACTGAATACCAATGCTCAGGCGATTCACAGGCGTGTTATTGCGCAAGTCACGCAGTGTTTCCCGATTCAAATCGTCGGGATTGGCTTCCAGCGTTATTTCTGCATCGGGCGCTATCTGAAAGAGTCGATGTATGGTTTCAAAAATGCGCTCCAGGTCGTTCAGTCCCAGCAGGGAAGGCGTGCCCCCTCCAAAATACACCGACTCCAGGCGTTTGTCGGCCAGGTAATCGCTGCGCAGTTCCATTTCTTTCAACAAGGCATCTACCATAGCATCTTTCTGCTTCAGGGAAGTGGAAAAGTGAAAGTTGCAATAATGGCAGGCTTGTTTGCAGAAAGGGATGTGGAGGTAGAGCACTAAAAAGAGGTGAGAGGTGAGAGGTGAGAAGTGAGAGATATTTAGGAAAGGAGGGCGCGGAAGGAAGGTTCGAGGTGGCGGTAATAGGCCTCGTCAACGGGCTGGTTGCCATACCACACGCGTTCGTAGATACGGGTAGCCACCCGGAAGGCATCGGCGGAGCGGTGGTTGCGGGTTTCGCGGAGGTAATCGCGGTTGGTTTTTTCGCGCGACCAGCGGATGGCGCCGGTTTCGGAAAAATGTTTGATGACCTGCAAATAATACAGCCGAATGGCCAGCGCATAATTTCCTGCCGCCAGCGCTTCTCTCAGAAAATGATCGAGGTCGGATTCATGGATGTACTGCTCCACATTATCAAGGGTAATTTCTACGCCGTCGCGGGCAATTTGCCGGTTGCGCGGGGCATTCATGGCCTTGTAAATTCCGTAAGCAATTCCGATAATGGCCGCAATAATGGCTATGATCTGCAAAATCTGCCCTAGAAACGACCCTAATCCCCCCCAGTCGATATTGGGCGCGGATGGATTGTTTTGCTTTTTTTCTTTTTCTGGCTTTGGCGGCTCGGGCACGTCTTTGCTGTAATCGAGCCCGGATGCTGCTTTGGCCCATTGGTCGTCTTTTACGTCACGCATGGCGACAGGTTTAGCCGCCGGAGGAATGTATGCGTCCGGATCGTCTGCCGGAACATCCACACCTTCTTCTATTGCTTCCTGCACTTCCTCCGGTTCGACGACCAGGATCGAATCGGTTTGTGCGTTCAGCACAGCCGTTGTGAATAAAAAGAGGCTTAACAGATATCGAAACAACATGTTCGGGTTTGTATGTGCGCTTTGAATGATTTTTTAATCGGATGCACGGTGGGTTGGTTTATCGAATACATGGTGGGTTTATCGAATACACAGGGCGTTGCCCTGTGCTATTGAATACGCCCTTTCAGGGCTTTCTCGTGGTGGTAATGAGAGGCGCTCACCTCTCACCTCTCACCTCTCTACTCTCTCGCTAGTCCTCGAATTTGCCGCGTCAACGCCACCTGATCTATTCCTTTTCGCAAATGCGTAGCATCCCTGATTTCCCGGCAGGAAAAATACTGCAAGGCGCCTCCCAGCACAATCATCAGGAAAAAAAGGTATAACAAAATACCCGCCATGGCAGTCGTGAAAACGGTATGGAAAATGGCCATCGCGTCGCCTCCGGAAGGAACCAGCCAACTGAATAGTTGCATCGTCATTTCCCAGACAGGTGTATCCAGAAACAGAAAAAACAACAACATGAGGTTAATCGTCATCAGACCAAGTACGACTGCCGACCAACGCACCAGTCGAAAACAGCGGATGAGTGCTGTAATGGGGTTCAAATCCTCAAAATAAATGACCGCAGCCCACATCCCCAGAAACGGATACGCTGCCATACCCAGCAGCCAGGCCAACAGGCCATTATCAGCGCGGATAAATACGACAAACAAGGGCATGATCAGGGCAAGTGGCAGGGCCGACAGAAATACGCGGCTGCGCGAAAAACGCGGGCGTTGCGTGGTATCCATTTCCAGTTCGAGCGCGCGAAATGCAGCCACACACAACACGGCCAACAACCCGATTTGCAGAAAATACAGGAATGGAGCCGTATTATTTTCAAAAAAACCGGAAGCGCCACCCAAAACGCCCAGGGGCTTTTCAGGATACAAAAATGTCTGGGCAATGGTTTCGTCCGTCCAACCAAATGCCCAAAGCATAAAAACAGCGGTGGTTCCGCTGAGTACGCCCAGTGTCATTTTCGGATGGCGAAACACCACGGTGAAGGTATCGGCCAGAATTTCGCCGGCATTTTTAATGACGTTAAAATCGATGATTTGTGCCTTGTCGGGCGGCAATTCCTTGTCGTGAATGGCTTGTCGGAAACCGCCCGTGCGCGCCTTGTGCCAGGGCAACCACACAAAATACCACAACACGAAGAACAAAGAGGTGGCAATAAAAGCAGCCCTGATAAAGTCGGGCGTTTCTGTGAAACGGGTAAAAAAGCCTTCAAAAACAGCCGCCAGCACTATGATAGGCGCTACACCGACAAATATTTTTAGTCCGCGCCGCATACTGATCTGAAACGCCTGCGAACGCCGATAAGTGCCCGGAAACAACAAACCGGAACCGGCTACCAGCCCAGCAGCACCCGCAATGATGATCGCGCTGATCTCCAAAGTGCCGTGTATCCAGATACTCAGAAAAGACGGCCAGAAAACTCCCTGTTCAATAAAAAAATATTGGAACGCACCCACCATGATGCCATTGTACAACATGATAAATACGGTGCCGAGGGAGGCCAGTACGCCAAAAATAGCCGTTCGCAGGGCCACAAACAGGTTATTGGCCGCAATGCCAACGGTCATTCCAAACGGGCCCGACTGCTTGTACACCGCCATGGGGTCGCCTTTCTGGATATTCTCCAGCGTCATATCTACATAACTATCGCCGAGGATGGTTCGGGCAAAATCAGGATTGATAATGCTCGACAGCACCCCGATGGCAAACGCCAGCACAAAAATGGAAAATGACAACAGCAGCGCTTTTCGCGTTTCCCACATCAATTGTGGCAATTCATCGGTCCAGAACAGGCGCAGGCGCTCCACCGGAAATCTTTTTCCGCGATATACCCGATGGAATATGCGCTGGGCAAGCGAATTCAGGTACATACGCACCGAACGATTCGGATAAAAGGTACGGGCATATGACAGGTCATCGGTGATCTGGACAAACAGGTTGTTGAGTTTGTCGGGATCATGCCGGTTTTCGCGCAGCATTTGCTCGAAATCCGCCCATTTTTCCTTGTTCTGCTCTATGAATTTGGTCTCGCGCACAGGTTGTTATCCGTTATCTGTTATTAGTTATCAGGGTGTTGAAGGACAATTGGGGCAGTAGTTTGGCATCTCTGTTAGGCATGCCTGAAATATGCCTACAAATATAGGGTGTTCACACCAGAGTGGCCAAACTACTGTCCCATTTGTCCCTCACCACCCCTAATAACTCAATAACCAATAACTTAATAACCACAATCAGAAGTCCGTCCCCAAAGCCAAATGCAGCCTTGGTTTTTGTACCACTCTGGTTTCCACGCCCCAGCCGTAATCAGCGCGCAGGTACATACCGAATATCTGGGCGCGTGCGCCGATGCCGTACCCGGCTACGAGCGGGTCGCGGAAATAATTCACCTTCATAATCACGATTGGATCGCGCCCGTCGGGGCCTTCGGTAAGGGTAATCGTGTTGATCGGGTTATTGCCGCCATAAGGCGTGCCGCCCTGCCAGGCCGTTCCCACGTCGAAGAAGCCCATGATCTGGAAATTGCGCCAGAAATTGCCCAGTGTAGGCTTACGGGAAAAATATTTGAAAATCGGTATGCGCAGTTCGGTATTGAGCAACGCAAAGGAATTGCCGTTTCGGATATTGATCGGGAAGCCGCGCAGGTTGGTGGCCAGTGCTTCGAAGGCAAAATTGCCGGACTGCGGGATCGGAATTGTATTATTGAAGGTAGAAAACAAGCCGTTGTCCACCCCGCCAAGGAAATACAACATCCGTTCGGAGCCAAAGGACGTAGCGCCGGCCAGTCGAACCGCCAGCACCGAACGCCGGTCGAGCATTTGGTAGTGCCGGGCATCCAGGCTGACAACCGTCATAAATCCCTTGTTAAAGCGCAGGCTCCAGTTGGGGTCGGTGTTGAAAGCCATGCGTTTGACGCTTTCTACGGAGAGTTTGGCGCGGGTGCCCGTTTTCAGGTTCAAATCTACATCCACGGTGTTGTCATACACCACTGACAGGCGAAGTGCACCCCGCTGTTCGCGGCTGGTAGGCGATTCAAGTGTCAGGATGTCTGTGCTCAGGCTGTCCACCTTGTCTTGCCGAAGGGTGAGTGTGCCACGCAGGCTGAAAAACTCGTCGAGGGGGTATCGCAGTTCGTATTGACCCAGAAATACCTTGTTGCGCAACTGAATTTGACGAGGTGGTCGGGTGCCGCCAAAGTCAACATTCTGGCCATTTGTTTCCGATTTCCGGTACAGGGCAATACGGCGATCGAGGCGGTGTTTCTTGTTGTCGAACCACACGTAGTATTCGGCGCCATTGAATGTAGTGGGCAGACGGAACCCGGCCTCCAGCACATAATTTTCGAGCAAATCCTTGAAATTCGCCTTCATCAATATGCCCAAAGGCGGGTTGCGAATACCTGTTTGTGTACCCGCGAAACTTTCCAGGCCTTCAAACAACAGGTTGTTGTCGAAATTAGTGGACACGTAATCTGTGCGGAATTTCAGCCGATAGGGAATGATTTGCGACGGATAAAACCGCAGAATGCTGTTATTTTTTCCAAATTCTACCAGCGGTGTGCTCGATGCCGGACGCCTTGGCGCTGGTTTCATCGAGTCGGTCGTCACCGGGAATGCAATAATTTCCGGTTCAGTGGCCTGTGTGATACGGGGTGTTTCCGGTTTGGTCGGTGTGGCATTCGGAGGCAGTGCTGCGAGGTGATCGGGCACCTGAAAAAACCAGCCCGGTTGGATCACCCGAGCAGTGTCGTTGAAATCGCGGAGGGTGATACCTTCCTCGTGGTGGGGTACAACACCTGTTTTATCTGACGGCGGCGGGTTTTGTTCTTCTATTTCAGGTTGTGGCGGAATGGCTTGGCCGGCATCCCGCAACTGGAGTTCCCGATAGCGGGTAATACGCGCCGGAGCGGTCGCCTGGGGCACTATTTTTCGGGTAAAAAACTGCGTACGGTTCTGCCGCGCCACCGTTTCTACATACTTGCCGCTGCGGGTAGATACGTGTTGTTCGAGGATGTTGCGGTCGTAATTGGTCTGGTTCCAGGTTTTTGCCCGTTTTTTGAATACCGGAAAAAAACGAATGCTGTCGATTTGCGTGGAATCCACATTTTTCAGCACCGTATCCAGGGGCGCCAGCAGGTGCAAAATGCGTTCGAAGGGCCACTCGCCCGGATTTTTGGTGTCGAGTGTTTTCACCTCCGAACCGTCTTTCAGGTAAACAACAGCCTGATTATAAGCGAGATACGGTTCCAGATAGCCCACCTGCCGGTTCACGATTCCGTTTTCATCGCTCAGGAATGCGAAATGCGTGCTGTCGATGCCCACGGGCATGCGTTCGTTAGTAAAAGGAGAATGACTGAGACGCACCAGTTCGTTGTTGCGGCTTTCCAGATCGAACAGGAACACGTCGAATTTTCCCAGCGGCAAAATGGTATCCAGTTTGGCCGTCGACAGCGTATCAGACGTGCGATTGCTGGCAAATGCGATACTTTTTCGGCCATCGATGTTCACGACGGTCGCATCGAGGTCGTCCCAGAAATCCTGCGTGAGTCGCTCCGTCTGACGTGTTACGGTGTGGTAAATAAACAGATCGGAATACCCGCGAACGGCCGCCGACAGCACCATATCGATGGGATTGATAAAATCCATGCTGAACACGCGCTGGAACTCGGGCGAGAGGTCTTTCACCTCTTTTTTGCCGGCATCGAGGTCGAGCATGGCAATCCGCGGGATGTCGCGGCGTTCGTACAACACGGCCAGTCGCTGATTGTCGGGGTTCCAGGCCAACTGAGGGTAGTTGTAATCGGTGGTTTGCTGGGCATTGCGCACGCCGCCTTTCAGCACTTTGTGGCGCTTGCCGGTTTGAAGGTCCTGCACCCACACATTCCAGCGGCCGAGGTGGTTGCTCACCCAGGCAATGCGTTTGCCGTCGGGGCTGAGGCGTGCCTGGCTGAGCGGGAGTTTTTTCTTGTTCTTTACGGGCACGAGCGTGCTACCATCGGGCATGCGGGTCACTTTAGCCTCGTCGCGGTAGCGTTTGATATAGTAGTCGATCAACGATTCGGTGGTGCGGCGGTATCCATTGCCGAGCACGTACAAAAATCCGGCGTCGATGCTGCGGTTGATGCGGGTGAGGTAGAGCAGGTTGCTGACTGTGCCGCGGCCGAAATGCAGACCGATGTAGTACCAGAAAGCGTGGCCGGCGAGGCGCGGGTGTTCCTTGGCAAGTTTGTCGAAGGTGCGGTATTTGCCTGATTGGATGAGGTCGCGCAGTCGGTTATCGAGTTCGGGGTTCCATTCTTCGCCGCAGTAGGCCGTCAGGCCTTCGGTGTACCAGCCTGGCAGGTTGAGCAGCACGGCATTTTGCACAATTTCCTGCAAATTGGAGCCAAACAGCATCGAATTCAGCAGCACACCGGCCGTGCCTTCCCGCACTTGTGCCCGCAGGTGCTGGTGGTTGCCGTCGAAAAACACAAACACCTTGTTGCCCACCACCTTGGTTTCTCCGGCGCGCAACTGAAACAAATCCGTTTCTCCAATATTGCTCTGTTTCAGGTCGCTGAGGTCGCTGAACACCAGCATTTCAATTTTCTCTGTGGTCTGGTGTTCCAGCAATTGCTGTACGGTCTGAAAATCGTATTCCGCTGTTTGAAGTGCCGCCTGCGCCACATTCCGGGCATCGCCATACCAGTAGGTCACGAAATTGGGCGTTTCATACAACATCCACTCGTCGATCTGACGGTTGTACTGCACGCGGTTTTTGCCAAACGACGTTTGCGAAGTGGTTTGTGCCCGCACTTTTTCCGGCAAAACCACTGCCAGACAGCACAAAAGCATCAAAAAACAGGCGCGAAAACGGAATAGAGGAATCGTTCTTGTCATAGCCAGGCGTTTAGTCGAGTAAAAGTGCGGTATTTTACTCGAATATCAATGACGGGTAATGGCAAAACGCAGGGCGGCGCATTTTGTTATCAGTTATTGGTTATTGGTTATTAGGGGGGGGTAAGGGTTTATTTCTTCGTTCATTTCGGCATCCCGATCCGAGCAGCAAAGACAAACGAAGAAATAAACCCTTACCCACCCCCAATAACCAATAACTGATAACCAATAACTAAATAACAGGGATGCCAAAACGAACGAACCAATAAACCCTTATCCCCCCTAATAACTTAATAACCAATAACCAATAACTACCTGAGTTCCTTCACCCGCGCAAACAACTCCCCTTCCATTCCCGGGTAAAAGCCCTTGTGTTGCCACACCAGGGCGCCTTTTTTATCAAAAAGAAACACCTGGGGCACGCCGTTGAGGCCGCCAGGCATCAGGCTTTTGAAGGCGCGGGTGCTATCCCAATATACAGGAAAAGGCCATTTCTGTGCGGCAGCCACGGTAGCGATCTGGCGGAAGCGTTGCGGGAAATCCAGCGAAATGCCAATCAACTGGAAGTCGGCCTCCTTTTGCCATTGCTCGTACTGTTGGGTGTAGGCTTTGAATTCGGCCATACACGGCATGCACGTCGTTAGCCAGAAAGCCAGTACGGTGGGTTTGCCGGTCGTCAGCACTTTAGACGACACGATTTCCGTGCTATCTGTATTTGTCAGGGTAATGCGAAACGGGTAAGGTTCGACCGGTTGTTCTTGTTGGGCGAAAGCCGTTTGGAGGCAACACAGGCCCAACAATGCGAGGGTGATATTTTTCAGCATTTTCAGCATATTTTTTCACAAAGAAACGGGTGTCCGAAACTTTATTTTCAGCGCCCCTGTGACGCATATCTGTTTTTAACGTCCTATTAACGGTTTTGAAAGAAAATGAGGGATGATAGCACCTATCCGAGGCTTTTTTCGTCTCTTTGCGGCGTCAAACTTGTTTTTTTTAAAAACCACCCCCAGTGACGCCAGTCGTTGCCAAGAAATTAACCGACTATACGGACAGCGAACTGATTGCGCGGTATCTGCGCGATCAGAATACGATGTATTTTACAGTACTGTATCGACGGTATGCCGGAAAAGTATTTGCCAAGTGTATTTCCATGCTGGCAGATGAAGGACAGGCCCGGGATGCCACACAGGATATTTTTATTAAAGTCCTGCTCAATCTTGCCAAATTTACCGAACAATCCTCTTTCTCCACCTGGGTCTATTCTATCACGTACAATTACTGTATAGACATGATCCGGAAAAAGAAAAAGATGCCACTTCTTTTTACCGAAGATGTGGGCAAAGTAAGCAACGAGACCAACGAGGAATTGCCCGATAGCGTGTTGCTGGAAATGAAACAGGAGCGCCTGGAAAAAGTGATCGACCGGCTACCTCCCGGCGACAAGGCTATTCTGATGATGAAATACATCGACGATTTGCAAATCAAGGAAATCGGAGATGTTCAGGGCAAAACCGAAAGCGCTATTAAAATGCAGATCATGCGTGCCAAACAACGCGCGCAATTGATTTATGAAGAATTGTATGGACATGATCCGATAGAACAGGGTTGATAAAGTTGATAAGGGTTGATGAGGGTTGATAAGTGTTGATATTAAACCACTCGAATTAAATTAGTCATTCCACTTTATGAGTGGCTGAATATCAACACTTATCAACCCTCATCAACACTTATCAACTTTATCAACCTCATCAACCCACTAATCCCCAATCCCAACCGATTATTCATCCACCTCCTCGGTATTTTAATCACTCACTTGTATGAAAAATAACTTTCAACAATGGCAATCCGATTTTGAACGAGTGCCGCCTGAACTGGAAGACCGTGTGCTCCAGCAGGCCCGCACCTTCACGGCATTCGGAAAAGTAGTCGAAGTATTTGTACCCAATGCATTGGGCGCAGTGGCTTTGATGATCGGAGGCGAGGCGCCTGACCGGCCTGTACAGAACGGTCCGGGAGCACCCTTTGAGGAAGATATTCCGCTGTGGCGCATACCGCCCGGGCGATACTGACCGACTACCCGACGCCTCTTCTGACCCTTTCTACGAACAACAATCTTCCTTTTTACAATTGACATGGGCTTTTTAGACGAACTGAAACAAGGGGTTTTCAATGACCTGATCCAGCGTTTTTCCGCCGCTATACCCAAAATCGCGTTGGCGCTGATCATCCTGCTGATTGGCCGCCTGATCGCCGTCACCGCCCGAAAGGTTATTAAAAGGGTACTTGCCAGCATTGGCATCGACCGCATGGGCGAACAACTGAACGATATCGACATCGTGCAGCGTTCGGGTATGCGCATCGAAATTTCGGGAGTTGTTGCACAAATGGTGTACTATGTACTCATGCTCGGTTTCATCATTTTCGCTACCGACATGCTGGGCATTCCCGCTATCACGGATATGGTGCGCGACCTGATCAATTACCTGCCTGCCCTGTTCTCGGCATTCGTGCTGTTCCTGCTGGGATTGTTTTTGGCCGATATTGTGCGCAATATTGCCCTAACGGCCCTTCAATCGATGGGGATTTCCTCCGCCAAGATGATTGCTACCGGCATATTTTACTTCCTGTTTATTACAGTGGCGGTCAGCGCATTGTCGCAGGCCAAAATCGCTACAGGATTCATTGCCTCCAACCTGACGGTTATCATTGGCGCCGGTGCGCTGGCCTTTGCGTTCGGTTACGGTTTTGCCTCGCGCGACCTGGTAGCCAATTACCTGGCAGGATACTACAATAAAAACAAGGTACGTGTGGGCGACGATGTACGCATCATCGGCGTCCGCGGCAAGGTCGTGATGATCGATTCGACCTCCATGATCCTGCAAACGCCCGAGCGTGCCATTATCATCCCGCTCCACAAACTGACCACCGAAAAGGTAGAAGTTTTTTATCCCGACGGTCAGGAAGAAGACCTGCTCGAACCGGGAGGATAAGCCCGGTTTCCCGGCGCTTCTCATGCTTTGCACCAATCATTAACCATTCTTTTTCGTCATGAAAGTTTTTATTTACCCTATTCTACTCGTTCTGCTTGTTTGTTCTAATCTGTCGGCGCAGGCCGGCGACGACCGCCTCAAGGAAATCAATACCATGGCTAAAAAAGACTCCATGGGCTGGAACAAAGGTGGCGGCCTCGGCCTCGATATGGCTGGCATGGGCTTCTTGAATCCGAAAGTGGGCGCCGGTGGCAATCGATTCGGCCTCGGCGGACTGGGTACCTTCTTTGCCAACTACAAGGCCGACAAGGTTTTCTGGAACAACGGCATTTCCCTTCAACTGTCGACGCAGCGCCTGGGCAAAACGAGCCCTACGCAAAAAACAGGTTTTCAGAAAAACCTCGATATCCTGCGCCTTACCTCCCGCTACGGCTACAAACTGGGTAGCGACAAATGGTATATCGCTGCCGACGTATTCGCACAGACGCTGCTGCTGAAAACCTACGCCAGCAACTACCTGAGCCCGATCGATGCCAATGACAAAGTGGTAGCCAAATTCTTCGCCCCGATTCAGGTTACCTTCTCTCCCGGTATCGACTACAAACCCAATGCGCACCTGTCGCTCTTCTATTCGCCCTGCGGCATCCAGATGATTTATGTAGCCGACGACTCGATCGCTGCCCGTGGCATCCATGGCAACGAAGTGACGCGCGCCGCCGACGGCAGCATCACGGCCTACAAGAAATCGTTTTTCGGCCTGGGTTCCGAGTTCAAGGCTTCCTACAACAATAAATACTACAAGGATCGCCTGTCTGTTACCACCGGATTGCGCCTGTTCTCCAACTACCTCGATCATCCTGAAAACGTGGATGTGCTGTTTACCAACAACTTCAGCATCATGATTTTCAAAGGACTTTCGCTCGACCTGCTCGGCGAATATTTCTATGACAACGATGTGCTGGTGCAAAAAGACGTGAACAAAGACGGTATCTACGAAGTAAAAGTAAATTCTGATGGCACCACCACCGGCCCCGACCGTATTGGTCGCGGCGGCCAGTTGACAGGTGCGTTTCTGTTGAAATTTAGCAAGATATTTTGAGAAAAGGGTTGATGAGAGTTGATAAAGGTTGATGAGGGTTGATATTCAGCCACCCGATGAATGGATATCCAACCCTTATCTTGAGCAGATGAGAATCAACCTTTATCAACCCTCATCAACCTTTATCAACCCTCATCAACCCTTCCTTATGCGCATCCTCATGGTCTGCCTCGGCAACATCTGTCGAAGTCCGCTGGCAGAAGGTATTATGAAACACAAAGCCGCATCGTACGGCCTCGACTGGCAGGTCGACAGTGCAGGCACAGGCTCCTGGCATACGGGTGAATTGCCCGATCGCCGCTCGATCGCTATTGCCCGTGCTAAAGGAATTGACATTACCGACCAGCGCGCACGACAGTTTCGACACAGCGATTTTGAGCAGTTCGACCACATATTTGTTATGGACACCAACAACATGACCGATGTGCTGCGCCTGGCATCGCAAAAGGCGCACCATGACAAGGTAACGCTCATTCGGGATTTGACGCATCCGGGCCAGCGACGTTCGGTGCCCGACCCGTATTATGACGACAATGGATTTGAGGAGGTGTTTCAAATGCTCGACGAGGCATGCGAGGTGTTTGTTCGCCAGCATGTAGCCGCTCCCTGATTTCACCCCTTGCACTGCTGATCTCCATGCGTTATTTTCTTACCCTTGCTTACAATGGCGCCCGTTACAATGGCTGGCAAATTCAGCCCGATGCGCCATCCGTGCAAGAAACGCTGGAGCAGGCATGCCGCACGATTTTGCAGCAGCCCATCGATATTACCGGCTGTGGCAGAACCGACGCGGGCGTGCACGCTCGATACTATGTGGCGCACTTTGATGCGGAAGGCGTGCTGCCCGAACGTTTTCTTGTGGGGCTCAACAGCCTCCTGCCCGACGATATTGCAGTGTACAGTGTGCAAGCCATGCACGCCGATGCGCATGCGCGTTACGACGCCTACGAACGCAGTTATATCTACTACATTTCGTTGCGGAAAGACCCTTTCCGCACCCAGACGGCCTGGTATTATCCGCAGCACCGGCTGCTCAACCTGGATCGTATGCAGGAAGTGGCCGACCTGCTTCCTCAATACAAGGCCTTTTTCCCTTTTTGCAAAACCCACAGTGGTGTGGATTCCTATTTATGCGACCTGAAAAGCGCTCGCTGGGAGTTGCAAGCCAACGACCATCTCCTGCTTTTCCACATCACGGCCAACCGATTCCTGCGCGGTATGGTACGCCTCATCGTGGGCGCCAGCATTCAGGCGGGCGCCGGATTGATCCAGGTAGAAGATGTTCGAACGGCGCTGGAGGAGCAAAAAATGCTGAAAAAAAGTTTGAGCGTGCCGCCACAGGGGTTGTTTTTGACGGAAGTGAAATACAAGTCCTGAGTCGTAAGTCCTGAGTCCTAAGTCTGCAGAGTACACCTGATTACCCTTGACATTTTTAAACAGGACGCTCAAGGTAATCAGGTGTACTCTGCAGACTTAGGACTCAGGACTTACGACTCAGGACTCAATAAAGTCGCCTCTTCCGGCGCCTCCCACATCCCCATATGCCCTACTCCCTTTAATACATGCAAACTGCTCACAACTGGCATGGTTGCGGCCCTTATTCCGTCTTCAAGAGGGATGAGCGCATCTTTTTCCCCTAAGATAAAGCGCACAGGACAGGTGCAGTGCCGCAGCACCGGCTCATAGGAGGGGCGGGCGATCATGGCTTCCAGGGCAGCAATGATACCCGCGGGGGATTGTTTTTGGCCGTTTTTGATTAATTTCTGGATAATTTCCGGGTGTTTTTCGGCAAACTCGGGTGCAAAAAGATTGGGAAACAACTGGGCTACATACAAATCGCGTTTGCCTTGCTGAAGCATTTCAATGCCGCGACGGCGATTTTGGATACGCGTTTCATCATCCGGATACGGGTGAGAGTGAAAAAGTCCCAATTCTGAGAGGTGAGCGCTATACTGCCGCGCATATTCGAGTGCCACATACCCGCCGAGCGAATGGCCGATCAGCCGACATTGTTGTATACCCAATGCTTGAAGCGCCTCGTGCACATCACGGGCATAATATTCCAGATTTGCGACAACGGGCAAATCGGAACCGCCGAAGCCGGGCAGGTCGATTCGAATCAAATGTTGCTGGTCGAGGTATGGCAGCATGGCTTCCCACACGGAGGAATCTTCACAAAAGCCATGGAGCAGCACCAGGGGTGTGCCCGCAGGTTGTTTTTCGTAATAGCAGGCGATACGGCGCTGATTGGAAATAAGGATATGTTTCATATGTTGCTAAAAAAATACGGTTCAAAAAAAGTGTGCCTGCTCCCCATTGGACAATGTTCCCGCCATTTTCCATGTTGATCAGCGGACAATCCGTGCTGCCGGATTCAAAAAGTCGGCGCAATAGCAGCAGAATCGCGGCGGATTTCCCGACTTTTGCAGCCCACCTCTATTCACCTATCTATTTTCGTTTGCCATGTGGCTTTCTGTGCCTGCCAATACCGACTTTTCCATTCATAACCTGCCTTACGGCATTTTTCATACCGGCGACGGGCAGCCCAGAGCGGGCATTGCCATCGGCGATCATATTATCGACCTGGCAGCGGCGGCCGAAAGCGGCCTGTTTGGGAAAGCCCGTTTTTTCAAAAAAATATTCAGCCAGCCTACCCTGAACGAATTTATCGGACTGGGAAAACCCGTCGCACAACGCATCCGCAAAAAAGTGCACGCCTGGCTGCAGCAGCCAGAACGTCCGGCGAATGCCGATCGTTTGCTCGCCGACCGGCGGGCGGCCACTATGCTGATGCCCATTCAGGTGCCCAACTACACCGATTTTTACAGCAGTATAGAGCATGCCACCAATGTAGGCAAAATGTTTCGCCCCGACAACCCCCTGCTACCCAACTGGCGCTGGCTCCCGGTGGGCTACCACGGGCGTGCGTCTTCTATTGTGGCAAGTGGTACCCCTGTTCGGCGCCCATGGGGGCAAATTGTACCCAAAGGACAGGAAACGCCTGTGTACGCGCCTTCGCAGCAACTTGATTTTGAACTGGAAATGGCATTCGTTATCGGTAAAAACAGTGCGCTGGGAACGCCCATTTCAGTAGAACAGGCCGATGAGTACATTTTTGGGCTGGTGCTGTTCAACGACTGGAGCGCACGCGACATACAACGCTGGGAGTATGTGCCCCTGGGCCCATTTCTGGGTAAAAATTTCGGCTCCAGCATTTCTCCCTGGATTGTGCCCATCGAAGCCCTGAAACCTTTCCGGGTAAAGGGCCCGCGGCAAACGCCTGCGCCGCTCGAATACCTGGAGCAAAAAGGCAAACAACAATACGACATCCAACTGGAAGTAGCAGTGGCAGCAGGTGGCGCGCCCGAAACGGTCATTTCCCGCTCGAATACGCGCTATCTCTACTGGTCGATGGCGCAACAACTGGCCCATCACACCGTGAACGGCTGCAATGTCCAAGTGGGCGACCTCATGGCCTCGGGTACCATCAGCGGACCTGTGCCGGGTAGTTATGGCTCCCTGCTTGAACTGACCTGGGGCGGTAAAGAGCCCCTGTCCTTGCCCGGAGGCATCACACGTACGTTTTTGCAAGATGGCGACCGGCTGGTGATGCGTGCTGCCGCCGAAAAAGACGGCATCCGCGTCGGATTTGGAGAAGTTAGCGGCGTAGTGCTGGAGGCTCTATGATAGCCTGCTTTAAACCCAGATGACTGACAGCCCCTTCTGACCGCTTACTTCACATCGTGTTCCAATAGATGTCTGATTCGATCAAAACAGCGGAATCTCCCCGAAAATTTACACGTCTGTACGCCGACTATATTCGTTCGTTTGCAGCCATGGCGGTAGTAACCATTCACTCTACCGGCTCTTACCTGACTGCTTTTAATCCGGCCGATAACATGGACATTCACTGGTGGACAGGCAATATTTATTGTAGTCTGCTGCGCTGGGCAACGCCCTTTTTTATTCTATTGAGTGGCGGCTTTTTGCTCGATCCCGGCAGGCATGAATCGACGGCGCCATTTTTGAAAAAACGCATCACACGGGTGTTGCTTCCTTTTGCATTCTGGACGGTCGTGTACACCTTGTACCAGTACCGCGAATCGTTTTTTAGTGGGCAGTGGCCTGAATGGAAAGAGGTATTCAACCGGATTTTTTTCGAAGACGTGTATTATCACCTGTGGTTTGTACCCATGATCGTAAGCCTGTATCTGCTGACGCCGGTGTTCCGCATTTTTATACGACATGCGCATCGACAGGATATTGAGTATTTTCTGGGTATTGCGTTTTTTATTACTGCCATGCAGCACCTGTTTCCAGGCTTTTTCATTGTGGAATATGTGGGCTGGCTCGGCTACATCGGTTTTTATGTGCTGGGATATTACCTCAGCACCTACCGGCTGCCCGAACGATGGGAAAAATGGATATATGCCCTGGCCCTGCTGATGCCCATCGTAACGGCCATTGGCACCTGGTTTTTATCCGTCAAAAAAGGGGCACACGACCAGTCCATGTATATCTACTTCAGTCCGAACGTCGTCATTATGGTGGTTGCTTTTTTCAGTTGGTTGCGCTGGCGCGACTGGTCGGCTTTTGCTGACAGGTTTCCGCGTTTCGACCGTTTTATCCATCATTTTGCTGCGCTGAGTTTTGGCGTTTACTTCATTCATGCACTGATGCTGGATATTTTGAAAAACGGCTACATCGCGCAGTGGCACACCACGACGGAGGTGTTTTTTAACCACCCTGTTTATCCGTTGTTCGGCGCTGTTCCACAGGCATTGTTGGTACTGGCCTTGTCGTACGGAACCATTTATGTCATGAGTAAATTGCCGGCAGCCAATAAATGGCTGATGTGAAGCCGAGCGTGGATAGCAGGATGGAACAACGGATGGAGCGGATTTCTTTGGATTACCGCAGATTGTTTTCCATCAATATATTTTTGAGATGAGGTACACTCTGGGTCTTGTGTCCTTTGTGAAATCTTCGTGATCTTCGTGGTAAAAATTTTTAACCACAACGTGCACGAAGGTTTCACAAAGGACACAATGCCTAGAGTGTACCTATGGATTTTGGCATTACAACGGTCATTAGGCCTAAAAAATCGTTATTATCTATCTAAATCACATTAAATCGTAGCCCCACCCCATCAAACCGGCGCTCACTTCTTCGTTTGCGCCGCCGCCGTCTTGGGCTTCACCATATATATAACCCGCGTGAGCCATTTCGTCGTGTCGGGTTCATTGGCAGGGGCTGTCACGTATTCTTCCATCACCGGCGGCACATTTTCGAGGTTGAATTTTTTCATGTAGTCATCCATGGCCCCGTGCGCTTCGGCCATACCGCCGTAGGCGCCTGTATAGTTGATTACCAGTGCCTGGCTGCTGTCGATGCGAAAAACCTGCAGGCTATCGAACACCTGTTCTTTTTCGATGGCAATGGCGGCGGCCATATCGGTTGTAGTATCCCAGGTCCAGTACAAACCGGAAGGCGGGCCGAAAGGTTTGAGATTGGCTTTCTTCAGCGCTTCCATTGCCTTTGCAATATTAGTAGCGTAGTAAGGTTGAATATCCGCCGTATCTACCACCTCACGCTTTCCGAGGTAAAACATCAGGGGGCGTTTGGTTTCCACAATTTCAAAGCCGCGGTATTTCGGGTGTAAAATAGCGTCGATATGCTTTTTCAAATTGCCGAGTCCGCGCTCGTAATCCTTGCCCATGGCCTCGTCCACATCGGTGAACATGGCCCACACATTGATCGGAAACGGTAAAACCGGGTCGAGCGTCCAGGTGACGTGCGTTATCTTGTCATCACCGGATAGCAGAAAACTGACCGGGAAATCCGATTTGAACGGTTCGCTGATATTTAGTCGGTAGTCGATTCGATCTGGGCTGATCGTTTGCAGGGTCTGCGTGCCGCTGCCTACATCTTCATTTCCTTCCCAGGTAAAACTGGCGCCCACTGTACCATCGGTACCACTGTACGTTTTTTTCATGGATGGGTCGAATTCGGTCCAGGGCGACCATTTTTCCATGTTTTTGAACTGACTAACGGCTTCAAACACCATAGATCGAGGCGCCTCGATGTCGATGCTTCGTTCGATGTGGTAAGTTTTTTTGGCAAAAAAGCCCAACAGTGCAATCAGCACGGCCAGCCCAAGCGCCGTGTACAGGAGGTATTTCAGTATTTTCATGGTAGGAAATGATTGATAAAACGCCGCAAATTTAAGAGTGTTTTTAGTGTTTTTGTGTTTTTGTGTTTTGGAGGTGCTTTGCTCCTGGTTTGAGAAATCAATTGGCCGTATAGCCTCTAATGCCAAAAGCGAAGCACCTCCAAAACACTAAAACACAAAAACACAAAAACACAAATAATTTGTTTTATTTTTGCAGCAATGAAACAACAAAAAGTACAAAACAGGAAGAACACTACGCCTTTCCTGCGCGGCCGCGGCGCTCAAATCAACCCGGCTTCCAAATACGAGGCTATGCAACGCGACCGCCAACCGCTTGACTGGGCGCTGGTGGCCGATGAATGGGAAGATGGCGACCTGCCCACCGAATACCTCGAAACGCACCCCAAAACCATCCTCAACTGGGTGGAAAGCCCTGATATTCCCGCCGCCTGGAGCATGAACCCCTATCAGGGCTGCGAACACGGTTGTATTTATTGTTATGCCCGCAATACACACCCTTACTGGGGGTATAGCGCCGGGCTTGATTTCGAACGAAAAATATTGGTCAAACGCAATGCTGCGGCGTTGCTCGAACATGAATTCAAAAAGAAAACCTGGCGCGCCAGTCCGGTCATGTTTGCCGGAAATACCGACGTGTACCAGCCTGCCGAACGCCGTTTTGCCATCACACGCGCCTGTCTGGAAGTGTTCTGGAAATACCGCCATCCGGTGAGCGTTATTACCAAGAACAGCCTCATACTGCGCGATATAGACTTGCTTCAGCAACTTGCCTCCGAAAACCTCGTGCATGTGGCCATCAGTATCACTACCCTCGACGAGCCGCTGCGCCGCTTCCTCGAACCCCGCACCGCTTCGGTACAACAACGCCTGCGCACGGTCGAAACGCTTTCCAAAGCCGGAATCCCCGTTTTTGTGATGATGGCGCCGATTATTCCCGGTCTGACTGACCACGAAATTATTCCCATGGTCAAAAAAGTGGCCGATCTGGGCGCCCTGGGCATCGGCCATACGATGGTGCGGCTCAATGGCGACGTGGCCGTATTATTTGAAGACTGGATTCGGCGCACCATGCCGGATCGGGCAGAACGAGTACTCAACAGAATCCGCGATGTGCACGGCGGGCAGTTGTCGTCTTATCGCAGCGGCGAACGCATGCGCGGCTCGGGCAATATTGCCGATGTGATTCACCAACAATTCCGTGTGGCGCGGGAGAAATACATGAAAGACCGGAAAATGCCGGCGTACAATCTGGATTTGCACGAACAGCATAAATCGCCACAGATGCGGTTGTTTTAGGGGAATGAACAGGATTGAGTGGATTAATAAAGGGATTAGAAGGATTGCCGATTTTACGATGACAATTTTTCAAATTATATGAATTGTCATCGTAAAATCGGCAATCCTTCTAATCCTTTATTAATCCACTCAATCCTAATTCAAACTCCAAACCATTACTTTTATCCCATCTTCCCATTGCTAAAAAAATGTCATGGATTCGAGAAGGGATTTCCTGAAAAAAGCAGCCATTTTATCCACCGGCGCGGGCCTGATGACCCACCTGCCGCCTTCCATTCAAAAAGCGCTTTCCATTGATCCGGCGCTCGGCAGTACTTTTTGGGATGCCGAGCATGTGGTTATTTTGATGCAGGAGAACCGCTCGTTTGACCACTGTTTCGGCGCATTGCAGGGTGTGCGCGGCTTCAACGACCCGCGGGCTATCCGCCAGCCCAATGGCAACAAGGTCTGGCTCCAGACCGATGCACAAGGCAATACCTACGCACCTTTCCGGCTCGACATGAAAGGCTCCAACGCCACCTGGATTTACTCGCTCCCACACGCCTGGGAAGACCAGAGCGGCGCCCGCAACCACGGCTGGCACGACCGGTGGCTGCACTGGAAACAAACCGGCCTCGATGGTTACAAACACATACCGCTTACCCTGGGCTATTACAATCGCGAAGACCTTCCGTTTTATTATGCCCTGGCCGACGCTTTTACCGTGTGCGACCAGCATTTCTGTTCGTCCCTGACCGGCACCACGCCCAATCGACTGTACCTGTGGAGTGGTACAATCCGGGAAAAGCCCGATTTTCAGGTCAAGGCAAATGTCAAAAACGAAGACGTAGATTATGAAAAATGGGTCAGATGGACCTCTTTCCCCGAACGGCTGGAAGAACACGGCATTCCATGGCGGATTTATCAGAATGAAATCAGTGTGCCCTCCGGACTGGAAGGCGAATACGACGCGCTGCTGGCCAATTTTACTGACAACCCGATTGAATGGTTCGAACAATACAGGGTGAAATTTCATCCGGAATACCGCCAACATTTGCTGGAAATACGGGATAAAATACCGGCTGAAATAAGGGAACTGGAAGCGCAGGTTGCCACCCTCACTGGAGCGGAACTGGAGAATGCCCAACAAACACTCGCACGTAAAAAAGATTTTTACCAACTGCTCCTCCGCGACCTCGATCTGTATGTACCGGAAAAATTCGAACAACTCAGTGATTTCCATAAAAATATTCATCAAAAAGCCTTCACCACCAACCGCAACGACCCCGACTACCGCAGCCTCACCGCCTTCGAATACGAGGAAAATGGCGAGCAACGCAGCCTGAATCTGCCCAAAGGCGACCTGCTGCACCAGTTCAGAAAAGACGTGCAAACGGGCAATTTGCCCACCGTGTCGTGGCTGGTGGCCCCTGAAAAATTTTCCGACCACCCCGATGCTCCCTGGTACGGGGCCTGGTACGTGTCGGAGGCCCTCGACATCCTGACGCAAAACCCGGAGGTGTGGAAAAAAACCATTTTCATCCTGACCTACGACGAAAATGACGGGCTGTTCGACCATGTGCCGCCCTTCGTTGCGCCCCACCACGAACGGCCGGAAACGGGCAAAGCATCGGAAGGTATCGACTTGTCAGTGGAACAAGTGAACATCCTGCACGAGCAAAAACGCAACTACAAAAATCCTGAAAAACAAGCCGTTCAAGGCCCTATCGGACTGGGGTTCCGCGTACCCATGGTCATCGCTTCCCCCTGGAGCCGCGGTGGGCAGGTGTGCTCCGAAGTGTTCGACCACACCTCCGTATTGCAGTTTCTGGAAACTTTTTTGAGTAAAAAAACCAAAAAGGCGGTGCAGGAATCCAATATTTCCGAATGGCGGCGCACCGTTTGTGGCGACCTGACTTCGGTGTTTCAGCCTTACAATGGCGAAAAAATCATCTTCCCGGAATTTATCAACAAAGGGCCTTTCATCAAGGGCATTCATCAGGCAAAGTTTCAGGATAAACCTTCCGGGTTCAAGGCATTCAACGCTGCCGACATCGAGCGCATCAATCACAATGACAAGGGTTTCGACTGGGGCGCCCGTCAGGAGAAGGGCATGCGCAAATCGCGCCCCCTGCCTTATGAACTATATGTGGAAGGCATCGCTCACAAAAAAAATATTGTCCTGCAATTCAAGGCAGGTAAAGATGCATTTGCTGAAAAAGCCTGCGGCAGCCCCTTTATCGCTTACACCTCCCGGCCCTATCGGCAACAATGGGCCGCGCCCCGGCACTATGCCGTCAGGGCGGGCGATACCTTGAGCGACACCTGGGACATGGCGGCGTTTGAGGACGGCCGGTATCACCTGGAAGTGTATGGCCCCAATGGTTTTTACCGTGCCCTCAAAGGCAATGCCGATACCCAGGGCCTGGAAACCACGCTGGATTATGAAATCGTGAACGGCGTTCCAACAGGCCATATCGTACTTACGCTGCACAATCATACGGCTCGGAAAAGGACTTTCCACATTCGCGACCTGGCGTATGATTTACCTTCCAAAAATCTGATCATAGATAAAAAAAGTAGCCAAACCCTCTTTATTAACCTCGGGGCAAGCCATTTCTGGTACGAACTGAGTGTGCAGGTGGAGGGCCTACAGGGTTTTGAAAGGCGCTATGCCGGCCGCGTGGAAACAGGGAAAGAGGGCATGAGCGACCCGGCGATGAGTTGGTGACGATTACCCTTTTGCCATTTGTTAACACGCACCCCGCTGTCCGGTTCCCATATATGCCCCTACTTTTGCAGCGCTATGATGGAATTAAGGCAACTGCTATATCCACTGGTATTTCTACTGGCCTACGGGAGTCACGCGCATTCAGAAGCGAACCAGGGCCTGTCCCTTTGCACGAACAACGATCGTATCGAGCAGAGAGGTATTGCTGTATTCATTGAGGATGCTGACCTTTCCGATCAGTTTGAGGAGGACTTTCCATATATTCTGGAGGAAAACTCAACGGAAAGCAACGACGATGACAGCAACAACAGCGGTTTCGATGAGGCGGAGCAGTCCTCAGGCGAACCGACCCTGTGTTTCCTGCCTCCGATTACGCAGGTGCGCCTTCCATTTTCAACCCTGCTCCCACGCGGCGCCGCGCTGCCGCTCTACCTGTTCAATCAGGTATTCAGACTATAGCGCGCATTTCCTGCCATTTTCTTCATTTTGAACATCTGCAGACCAGTCCGGCTGCATGGGTTCCTTTTGTCGTTTTCAGCCATATCCTGATGGTATTGGCCTGAAACGATTTCCCTTGAATTCATCACGTTTAACCACTCCAATTTCTTAAACATCATGATCAGAATTATGATGCTTGCGGGATTCGTATCCCTGCTGGCTTTTCAAAGCTGTACCACTGCCACCGCCGAAAAACAGGAAAGAGAAGAAATCAACAAATTCATTGTTACACAGCCTGTTACAATGGATACTGCTTTCATCAAGGAATATGTTTCACAAATTCGCTCTGTCAGAAACATTGAATTACACGCACAGGAGAAAGGCTTCCTGCAAAACATTTACGTCGACGAAGGCCAGTTTGTAAAAGCGGGCCAGTTGCTGTTTAAAATCATGCCCGCGCTCTACGAAGCAGAACTGCAAAAAGCGCAGGCCGAAGCCAAAGCCGCCGAAATCGAATTGCAAAATGCAACGGCACTGGCCGACAAAAATGTGATTTCCAAAAACGAACAGGCCCTCGCACAAGCCAAACTCGAACAGGCCAAAGCCGCCGTTTCGATGGCAAAAGTGCACCTCTCGTTTACCGAAATCCGCGCTCCTTTCGAGGGTTACATCGACCGCATTCCGAAAAAAGTGGGTAGCCTGATCGACGAAGGCGAACTGCTCACCAGCCTGTCCGACAACAGCAAGATGTTCGCCTACTTCAACGTGTCGGAACCGGAATACCTCGAATACCAGACCAATGTAAAAGGCCGCGCCGACAATATCATCAACCTGATGCTGGCCAACGGCCAAATGCACAAGTACAAAGGCAAGGTGGAAGTGATTGAAAGCGAGTTCGACAGCGAAACCGGCAACATCGCTTTCCGCGCGCTGTTCCCCAATCCCGACAACCTGCTGCGCAACGGCGAAACGGGCAAAGTGGTAATGAAAATGCCGATCAAAAACGCCGTCATCATCCCACAAAAAGCCACTTACGAAATTCAGAACAAGAAATATGTCTTCGTAGTCGGCGCCGACAAGGTGGTGAAATCGCGTGAAATCAATATCACTGGCGAAGTGCCTGATTTATACGTGGTCAGAAGCGGACTGAATGCCGACGAAAAGATTCTGCTGGAAGGCGTTCAAAAAGTGAAAGACGATGACCGGATCGAATACGAGTTTCAAAACCCGCAGGAAGTAGTGACGCATTTGAAACTCAAAGCGGAATAAATCCCTCCCAATTTAAAATTTCGGAAATGTTCAAAATCTTTATACATCGACCGGTACTGTCGATTGTAATATCTCTTATTATCGTTTTCATGGGCGCATTGGCGCTGGTCAAAATGCCCGTTACGCAGTTTCCGTCGATTTCGCCGCCCAAAGTGAACGTGGTGGCCGACTATCCGGGCGCCAACAACGAATTGATGACCAAGTCGGTCATCATCCCGCTGGAAAGAGCGCTCAACGGCGTGCCCGGTATGAAATACATTACTTCCGATGCTGGCAACGACGGCGAAGGTACCGTGCAAATCATTTTCAACCTCGGTACCGACCCCAACCAGGCATCGCTGAATGTGCAAAACCGCGTGGCATCAGTAGTGAACAAACTGCCGCCGCTGGTAGTGCGCGAAGGGGTGAAAATTTCCCGCGAAGAATCCAACATGTTGATGTACATCAACTTGTACAGCACCGACTCGCTGGCCGACCAGAAATTTCTGTTCAACTTCGCCGACATCAACCTCTTGTCCGAACTGCGCCGCGTCGACGGTGTGGGTTTTGCCGACATCCTCGGCAACCGCGAGTACGCCATGCGTATCTGGCTGAAGCCCGACCGCCTGCTGGCCTATAAAATTTCGGCCGATGAAGTGATGGAAGCCCTCAGTGCACAAAGCCTCGAAGCCTCGCCCGGTAAAACCGGCGAAAGTTCGGGCAAACGTTCACAGGCATTCGAGTACGTACTGAAATACCCGGGCCGTTTTACCACCGAAGAGGAGTACGGAAATGTCGTGCTGCGCGCCAGCCCAAATGGCGAAATGCTGCGCTTGAAAGACGTTGCAAAAGTGGAATTTGGCAGTTCCATGTACGACATCTATTCCAACCTGAACGGCAAGCCATCTGCGGCCATCGTACTCAAACAGTCGTACGGGAGTAATGCCAGCCAGGTTATCAAGGATGTAAAGGCCAAACTGAAGGAAATCAAGGCCAATTCATTCCCAAAAGGCATGGACTACGAGATCAGTTACGACGTATCCACCTTCCTCGATGCCTCCATCGAAAAAGTGCTGCACACCCTGGTAGAGGCGTTCTTGCTGGTGGGACTGGTGGTGTTTCTGTTTCTGGGCGACTGGCGTTCCACGCTGATTCCGACGATTGCAGTGCCGGTATCGCTCATTGGTACCTTCATGTTCATGTCGTATTTCGGAATCACGCTCAACCTGATTACGCTGTTTGCCCTCGTACTGGCTATCGGTATTGTGGTCGACAACGCCATTGTGGTGGTGGAAGCCGTGCACGCCAAGATGGAAACCAAGCACCTGGGGCCTGTACAGGCTACCGAAGAGGCCATGCACGAAATCAGTGGGGCGATTATTGCCATTACGCTGGTGATGGCGGCGGTGTTTATTCCGGTGGCCTTCATGTCGGGGCCGGTAGGTATTTTCTACCGCCAGTTTTCCATCACGATGGCCACCTCCATCGTTCTTTCGGGTTTGATCGCCCTGACGCTGACGCCGGCTCTTTGTGCCATGATGTTGAAAAACACGCATGGCCAGCCCAGAAAGAAAACGGTGCTAAACCGGATTCTGGATGGCTTCAACAACTGGTTTAACAGCTTGTCAGGTGGGTATCGGAACATCCTGAAACTGATCGTCAACCGGCGTGTGGTCACCCTGGGTGTGTTGCTGGCGTTTTTTGCTGGTACCTGGTATTTCAACAACACCTTGCCCACGGGTTTTATCCCAAATGAGGATCAGGGTATGTTTTATGCCGTTATTCAAACGCCGCCAGGCTCCAGCCTCGAACGTACCAACGAAGTAGCCGAGCGTCTGCAAAAAATTGCGGAGGAAATAGAAGACGTACAATCCGTTTCCTGCCTTGCTGGCTACGAAATCCTGACGGAAGGCACAGGCGCCAACTCGGGCACCTGCCTCATCAACCTGAAAAGTTGGGAAGAGCGCAAGCATTCGGCCCGCGAGGTGATCGAGGAAATTGAAGAGCGCTCCAAAGACATTACAGGCGCTACCATCGAGTTTTTCCAGCCTCCGGCGGTGCCCGGCTATGGCGCGGCGGGCGGTTTTGAATTACGTCTGCTCGATAAAGCAGGTTCGGGCGACTACAAAAAAATGGAAACGGTGAACAACGAGTTTGTAAATGCCCTCAACCAGCGCCCGGAACTGTCGTCGGTGTTCTCGTTTTACAGTGCCAGTTTCCCACAGTACATGCTGCGCATCGACAACGACATTGCACAGCAGAAAGGCGTGAGCATCGAAAATGCCACCAATACGCTTTCCACCTTGCTGGGTAGTAACTATGAAATCAGTTTCATCAAATTTGGTCGTCAGTACAAAGTCATTGTGCAGGCATCGCCCGAATACCGCGCCTTGCCGGAAGACATCCTGAAACTGTACGTGAAGAACGACCGCGAGGAAATGGTGCCGTTTTCCGCATTTATGAAAATGGAAAAAGTGTACGGCCTGTCGGAAATCACACGCCACAACCTGTACAATGCATCCGAGATCAGCGGCCAGGCTGCACCGGGTTACAGCAGCGGCGAGGCCATTGCTGCCATTATGGATGTGGCCGATAAAACCCTGCCGCGGGGTTTTGGCATCGACTGGGCGGGTATTTCCAAGGATGAGGTGGGGCGCGGCAACGAAGCCCTGTACATCTTCCTGATTTGTCTCGGGTTCGTCTACCTGATCCTGTCGGCGCAATATGAAAGTTTTATCCTGCCGTTTGTAGTCATCCTCTCTCTGGTGACGGGTATTTTCGGTGCTTTCCTGCTGCTGAAAATTGCCGGTCTGGAAAACAACATTTACGCACAGGTGGCCATCGTCATGCTGATCGGTTTGTTGGGTAAAAATGCCGTACTGATCGTGGAATTTGCCGTGCAGCGACACCGCTCGGGCGATTCGGTTTTTACCGCTGCCGTAGAGGGCTCAGTAGCGCGTTTCCGCCCAATTCTGATGACTTCGTTCGCATTTATCGCTGGTCTGATTCCATTGGTGTTCGCCACTGGCCCGGGCGCTATTGGCAACCGCACCATTGGTTCCGCTTCCGCCGGCGGTATGCTCATCGGTACGATCATAGGCGTGCTAATGATACCAGGGCTGTACTACCTGATCGGTCGCCGGTCTGAAAAGGTTCATTTTGTGGAAGACGAAGAAGAAAATCCGTTAACAGAAGAAATTGATCACCATGTTGAATTTTAAAATATATCATTTGCTCCTGCCACTAGGGCTGGGTCTGGCAATGGCGTCCTGCAAGGTGCCGACCATTGCTACCAAAAGCGTCAACACGACAGTGCCGGACACCTTCGGGAATGCAACCACAGATACGAGCAACATCGCCCAAATATCGTGGAAGTCGTTTTTCAAAGATCCGAACCTGCTCGAACTGATCGACGTCGCCCTGCGCAACAACCAGGAATTGAACATCACTTTGCAGGAAATTGAAATCTCCCGCAATGAAGTGATGATGCGCAAAGGCGCCATCCTGCCTTCTGTGCGTGCCGGGGGCGGCATTGGCCTCGAAAAAGTAGGGCGCTACACCAGCCAGGGCGCAGGCGATGCCTCTACGGAAATAACGCCGGGCAAAGAAGTGCCTGAAGTGCTGCTCGATTACGCGCCGGTGGCCTACGCCAACTGGGAAGTAGACATCTGGAAAAAACTGCGCAACGCCAAGAAAGCCGCCGTCACGCGCTATCTGGCAAGTGTAGAAGGCAAAAATTTCGTGGTGACCAACCTGATCGCGGAAATTGCCAATTCCTACTACGAATTGCTGGCGCTGGACGGCCAACTTCAGATCGTCCGCCAGAATATCGATCTCCAGAAAAATGCACTGGAGATTGTAAAAATCCAGAAAGAGGCCGCCCAAACCACCGAACTCGGCGTACAGAAATTTCAGGCAGAAGTGCTGGCATCGCAAAGCATGGAGTTTGAAATACTGCAGAAAATCAAGGAAACCGAAAACCGCATCAACTTCCTGCTGGGCCGCTATCCTCAGGAAATCAAGCGCACGCAAGGCGATTTTCTGAGCCTTGTACCTGCCGAAGTGCACACGGGTATTCCGTCGAGCCTGCTGGCCAACCGACCCGACATCCGCCAGGCCGAACTGGAACTGGCCGCCTCGAATATCGACATTCAGGTGGCGCGGGCCGAGTTTTATCCCTCGCTCGAAATTTCGGCGGCGCTGGGTTTGCAGGCGTTCAAACCTTCGTATCTGGTCAAATTCCCCGAATCGCTGCTGTTTACCATGGCTGGCGACCTGGCAGGGCCCATCATCAACCGCAACGCGATTAAAGCGGAGTTTTACAGCGCCAACAACCGGCAATTGCAGGCCATTTACAACTACGAGCGCTCTATCCTGAATGCTTATCTCGGTGTGTCGACCCAACTGTCGAATATCAGCAACCTGGAAAAAAACTACGCGCTGAAATCGCAACAGGTAGATGCGCTCAATCGGGCGATCAGCGCTTCCAACGACCTGTTCAAATCCGCCCGCGTCGACTATTTCGAGGTACTGATGACGCAACGCGACGTGCTGGAAGCCAAACTGGAATTGATGGAAACCAAACGCGATATGATGACCTCTGTGGTGCAGGTATATCGGGAATTGGGCGGCGGATGGCGGTAGTAGAGACAAGGCATGCCTTGTCTCTATCGTGGTTGATTGTCATATAAAACAATTCAAGGGTTTATTTAATCCGGAGTGGGAGGCAGCCAGCAATGGCTGCCTTTTTTTGTGGGTGGGTGGGTAGAGACAAGGCATGCCTTGTCTCTGCGTGCGGGCAGACAAGGCGTGCCTTGTCTCTACGTTGCACGTTTTAGATGAATGTATTATTTTGGTGGCGTTAATCGCACGCTTCATTTTCACGCTTTGTTTTTAATACAAGGATGGACCACGGAAAATACAAAAACAAATACCGCATTCCGTCAGCACGCCACCAACACTGGGATTATCGCTGGGCTGCTGCCTATTTTATCACCATTTGCACCCACCATCGCCTTCATTATTTTGGGGAGGTTGTAAATAAAAGAATGGTGTTGTCGCCGCTGGGCGTGCTGGCAGATGTATTTTGGTATGAAATAAAAAACCATGCACAACATATTGAATTGGGTGAATTTGTGGTGATGCCAAATCATATGCACGGGATTTTGATATTGACGGGCGTGGAAAACGTAGAGACAAGGCATGCCTTGTCTCCGCCGAACGCACCGAACGTATCGAATGTAGAGACAAGGCACGCCTTGTCTCTACCAAACGAACCAAACGTGGAGACAAGGCGTGCCTTGTCTCTACCCACCACCCCACCAAAAACCCTCGGACAACAACGTTTTCAAAACCAGGGTAAAAATTCCATCTCGTCCATCATAGGCGGATACAAATCTGCCGTAACCAAACATGCACACCGCCTGGGGTTCGACTTTGCCTGGCAACCTCGGTTTCATGACCATATCATTCGCGACGAACCCTCCTTTGACCGTATTTCCCAATACATCATCGACAATGCTGAAAATTGGGACATGGATAAATTTTATGGATGATAATCCCGGTTCTTACGGATTGAAAAAGAAATGGATGTGGAAAAAACCGGAAGTATTGTACAATCAGGAAAAGCGGAGATCACTATACCTGTAATTTCCCTTCGACCCCAGTACCTGTGGCTTATGGCCGCGTTGACGTAGAGTGGCGTGTAAAGGAAAACCTTTCATGAGGAGGCCTATTCATTTATATTTGCACGCAAACGTACGAGCATGTTTGTACACAAGAGATAAAACCTTTCACAACCCACATCCTATCATGCTTTCCAAAAAAGACTACTCCAACATGCCGCTCGAAGACCTTTTGGCGGAAGAGAAAAAACTGAAATCGCAAAAAATCCTGACGGCCGTGCTCGTCGGCTTTTTCCTCGGCGTTGCGGTCTATGCTGCTACGCATAAAGGTTTTCTGACCACCATTGCGATGCTTATATTTGCTTTTGCGATCGGTTCCAACTACTCGAAAAGTGTAAAAAGTATTGAAGCGGAAATCAGTCGCAGAAACACAACCCAGCCATAAACAAATTCATTCTGGCACATTTCCCCCTCTGGTTTGTCGTATCCTCCTCCCCTGCTTTCGGGGCGGGCCGCTTTCCTTTGTAGAAGCCATTGCTGGTTGCCCCTTCTGGCTATATAGCAGAGCACAAAAGCACATAACCCGTCATTTCCCATGAGCATACAAGAACAAATCGACGCCTATATTGCCAGTCAACCCGAGCCCAAAAGAAGCGACCTGCAGGCATTGCACCAGCGTATACTTCAGGTGTCGCCCGACTGCAGACGATGGTTCAATGATGGGAAAAACAGCGAAGGCAAGATCGTTTCCAACCCCAACATAGGTTATGGATTTTACACCATACAATATGCAGACGGCAGCAGCCGGGAGTTTTTTCGAATTGGTTTGAGCGCCAACACTACAGGTATCTCCGTCTACATCATGGGCATCCCGGACAAAACATACCTGGCCACCACTTATGGAAAAAGCCTGGGAAAAGCCAGCGTGACCGGCTATTGTATCAAGTTTAAAAACCTGAAAGACATCAACGTGGCAGTGCTGGAGGCGGCAGTGAGGTATGGGTTGGAGGGGCAGTTTTGAAGAGCGCACATTTTTCTGGGAATAAATTGCTACGCATGTTCAATAAAATCCTATCATTTTTCCGCTCCGGGAAAACCTCCGACAAGATATTTCGACCTTCTAACCCTGCTTTGAAAACCGAGGTGGCGGACGGCCATACGTTCGTGGTCTTTCCTCCACATATTACCCGACAAGACATCAGCGTATTGCTGGAAGAATTAAGGAGCGCCGGATTCGAAATAGCCTTTCACGATACCATTCACCCTACCCTGAGCGATCCGGGGGCCTATTTCAGTTATTCCACTCAAAAAAACATCGACAACGGCTCCTGGAGTATGACGTGTGGCAACCATGGCTGGTCGGACGGCATATTTCATATCAGGCAGGAAACCCTGACACAGCAGATTTTTAATCTGGTCAGTAATGGCAGGATGGATCGCATTCAAATAACAGAGGTGTGTTTTTTCTCACATTATGCGCTGCAAAGCCAGGAAAAGAGTGCAAAAAAGGACAACGAGATTTTTCAGATGCATGCAACCTGAATGGAGGGCAGCAACAACAATCATCGGAATCATTATTTTCGCACCATACCGGCGGTACCTTTTAAGTCAGGCCGAAGGCAACCTCAAAAGGTGCTCATTGGAGAACGATAATACTTTCCTTACACATGAATGCCATACTGAACGAACCCTACCAACTCTCTCAGGAGGCCATTGATTTTTATCAAAAAAATCGCTTCATCAAACTCAAAAATGTGTTTGATGCAGAAAGCCTCACCCATTATGGTGAAAAAATCACTCAACTGGTAGCGGCCGCCAGTGCCGATAACAGGCCGCTCGACCAGCGCGACACCTACGGCAAAGCCTTTTTGCAGGTTTTCAACCTATGGTTGCAAGATTCCGAGGTGAAGGACTTCGTTTTCAGCAAACGGCTTTCCCAAATCGCTGCCGGGCTCATGCAGGTGGACGGGGTGCGCATGTACCACGATCAGGCGCTGTACAAGGAAGCAGGCGGGGGCATTACCCCCTGGCATGCCGACCAGTACTATTGGCCGCTTAGCACCGACAAGACCGTTACGGCCTGGATTCCGTTGCAAGCCGTGCCGCTGGAAATGGGGCCGCTGGAGTTCAGCGCAGGTAGCCACGTCATTGTGGAAGGCAGAGAATTGTCGATCAGCGATGAAAGCGAAGCCAAAATTCAGCAGCGCCTGCGCGTCACCGATTTCCGGCATGTCGTCGAACCATTCGACCTGGGCGAAGTGAGTTTTCATTCCGGCTGGGTTTTCCACCGGGCAGGCGCCAATAGTACCAACCAGACGCGCAAAGTGATGACCGTTATTTTTATGGATAAAAACATGGTGCTCAAGCAGCCTGAAAACGACAATCAGGTGAATGACTGGCATACCTGGTGCCCGGGCGCCACCGTGGGCGATATCATTGATACGCCCCTGAATCCGGTGATGTAATGCTGCCTGCCGAACTAACTTAAAGACGTGGCGTCTTTTCCGGAACAGTTGAATTTTCACTCAATGTTGGATGATTACCTTCCTCCGATTCATCATTTTGCCAGATGAATGTAGGCTCAGCAAATAAAACCCATTGGGCAAATCCCGAATATTCAATGTTTCAGAAGTGGAAAGAGCATCGAGACGCTCTATTGATTGAAGTCGACCGGTAAGGTCGCGAAGTTCAAGGCTACATCCCGCTTGGCAGATAAAAGAAGGCACATTTACTGTTAGCCATTCCGATGCTGGATTTGGATATGTTTCCAGTTTGACAATGAATGAATCGGACGATTCCTTAATTGAAGTGATATAATGAATATCCTCCGTACAACCGGGAAGCAGGCAGCCATCGGCATCCATAACCATCAGCAATGGCACTGTGTTACTGTTGTCTTCGGAATAGGGATTAAGACCTGGTATGCTATCGAATACAAATCCTGTAAAGGCAATCAGTCCATCTGATGTTTCAACAAGGTTTGTCAGATAAAGAGGAGACCAGGGGCGCTGCAAGGAATCTGATAAATAACGTTGCCACAAGATCGTTCCGTCCTGGCTTGCTCGGAATACCCAGGCAGTATACCATGTATTGGCATATCCACAGCCTATAATGTCGCCATTTGCAGTCGTTGTAAGATTGATTGGAAACTGCACACCTTTTGGCATGTCAAAACGCACTTCATGTTCGCTCTGGCCGGTTTCATTCAGAATAAAAAGCGACGAGTAATACCCCATCTCTCCGGGAAGGCTATCATTGGTACAAACGACAGCAAATTTTCCATTCTGTAATGGAGTTGCCAACATGGAAACAAGTGCATGATTTCCAATGGACAATACTTTATGCCATATCATATTTCCCTGTACGTCTACTTTCCTCAATACAGGGTTGAAAATTATCTGGTATGCAGTAGTGTCGACCGCCAAACGACCCGGTATCAACAGGTTTCCATCCAGCGTTTTTGTAAACGAAACGTTGGAAAAAGGATAGAGGTTGTCTGCCAGAGATGATGTAGAAACAAGTATTCCATTTAAGTCTGTACGAAAAAGGAGGTGATCATTATTATTTCCTGCATAAAATAAATAACTCTGTTGATCATCTGTTTCAATAACTGAACCGCCAAACAAATTTGAATTGTCGTTAACCGGATTGGAGAATTCTCGCATCCAGTTCAGATTTAGTTCCATATCCCTTTTTATCAACACGGCATGATTTATTCCGGTATCATAACTTGTCCTGTATCCTGAAAACAGGAAATAACCATCGTGCGTAAAGTAGCCCGACACCAAACTCAGGTCATCCAGCCCCACATTGAAACTTTGTATTTGTACAATTTCCCCTTGAGTATCCAATTTAACAAAACAGCATTTCGACTGATCCCCGGTGAGAATACGGACAAGTACATAATAGAAACTGTCATGTTGAAAAACTTGTGCGCCCTGCTTCGTCCAGAATACATTTTCGGGGTTTGGGTCGAATGCTTTAAAGTAGGTCTGGGGTTGGGCAAGAAGGGCACACTGGAAAAGCAAAAAAAATGCAAAAGGGAAGATTGTTTTCATATCGATGAAGTTTTCATTACAATTAATATGAAGAAGAAGCAACTTTGGATTACCATCCCTTGCCCAGGTAATTCCGCCCATCGCCCACTACCCCGGCCAGTTCCAGCAGGTGCACATATTCCTCCGCAATGTCGGCCAGCAGGCTTGCCTGGCTAACGAACAGTTTTTGCTGGGCAATTTCCAGTTCGGCGATTTCCAGCGGCAGGATTTGAGCGCGCAGGGCCTGATTATCGAGCATTTTACGAATGAGGCTATTGTCGATGCGATCCTGCACGGCATCGTATTCGCGGAAGAGGTTGTTGAGGCGCACCAGTTGTTGCGCCAGGTCGCGGCGTGTTTCTTCCCGGGCCCAGGCAGCATCGTTGCGGGCATCTTGCAAATCGAGGAGGGCTTTCGATTTTTTGAAACGGTTGTTGGCTGGCAGCGGCACGGTAAAACCTGCGCGAATATTGAAGTTGTTGAACGTGTTGAAACGCTTGGGACGATCGAGGTACAATGGATTCTGGTAGCCTACGGAAAAGTTATTGAAAATCTGTCGGTTCTGGGCGTTGATATAATTCAGGTTGGCCTGTTCGCGCGCCACTTCCGAGTCCTTGAGCGCAAACAGTGGCTGCTGCTCAGATGGCAAGGCTCCAAGTGCAGCCACCCGAATGCGGATTTCGCTCAGCGACGCCAGCCCGTTTCGGTCGATGTCGGAAAAGGCGCCTGCATACTGTTGAAGCCTGTTTTTATGCAGGTCAAGCGTGTTGTCGAGTTCCTGCAAGGTGAGTCGGTTGCGGTTGCGGTCTTCTTCCACATTGACTACTTTGGGAATTTTTACATCGAGCACGCCGGTTGTCAGCATTTCCCGCAGGATAAGGTGCTCTTTTTCCAGCAACGAGTCGAGGCGCAGACAGGCAGCGCGTTTAGGTTCGACGAACAGATACCCGGCCAGCGCTTCGTAGCGGTCGATCAGCGCATCCTGTTGAAGCAGGCGGCCTTCGGCGCCCAATGCTGCCACTTCGGCTGTTTTTACCTGGCGCTGGCTGCGACGCTCTGCCAGACTGTTGAAACCCACCTGCAACTGATAGGTATCTTCATTGCGCAGGTAGCCGTAAATGGTGTCGCCCAGGACGCTGCCGTTGATACCCACCCGCAAGGCAATTTGTCGCAGGAGCGGGTCCTGCATATTCAGCCCTTGCGCCGTTTGCTGAAGCGCCTGATTTTGCTGCCAGCGCGTATCCTGTGCGGCACTTGCCAGCACATCGGAGATGGTGAGCACCTGCGCAGGCAGGTGCTGCAACAGACAAAAAACGGCTGCCAGCGCCGACAAAAACTGTTTCATTGGACGGCAGGTAAGGTGATGGTAATTTTTTCGGAGATATAAAAACCGTTGTTATCGGGCAGGCTGATGTACACCTCCCGGCCCCAGGAGCGCAATTCAATAAATTTGCGTAGCCGCAGGGGAAGTTCCGACATTTTGGGGTTGCTGCCAATAATCACGCCTTTGGCCTTTATCTCCGGGCGCGCCGTGGAGACCAATTCGACTTCCTGCCCGATAGAAAATGGCACTTCTGCCGTTTCATGGATAAACCCGATGATGCGATTGGGCGTCAGGGGATTGATTTTTATGAGGTCGCTGTGAGCCGGCACGAGTGCATTCTGGCCGAAAAAAACGCTTTCCACATAGCCGTCGATCGGAGCGATGAGCAGCAAACGGCCGCGCTCGGCCTCAATAAAGCCTATTTCTGCTACAGAAAGCCCGGTTTTTGTAGCCGTGACGCGTTGGAGGGCCGACTGTTTGGATTCCAGCAGTCGGAGTTCTTCGCGGGCTTCTGCTTCGAGATCGGCAATTTGTTTTTGCAGGGCGGCCGCTTCCTCCGCGGCAAGTTTGCTTTCAGGAGCGGCGGGCAGGTTGCCATAAATGTTGTTCCGGTACGATGTTTTCAAGGAATCTTCTGTGCGCAACACCCGAATTTGCGCTTTCAGTTCACCCGTTTTGGCACGCAGGCGGGCTGCCACGAGTTCTTTTTCCTTTTCCAGCACCGTGTGCTGGGTGGAGCGTTCGGTTTCGGCGCGCGTGATTTCATTGCGGCGCTCCACCTCGCTTTTATCGAGGTCGGCACGGGTAAAAATAGCCAGGGTATCGCCTTTTTTTACCAGATCGCCTGTTTGTACGCGGATGTCACGCACAGCAATATCGTGGTCGAAATTGAGCGTGCGCGATTCTGTTTCGGCAATTCCAAAGAAAGTATTACTGCTTTGGCCCTGAAAATCATGGACAATCCAGAAACATGCGAAAATGGCTGCGGGAAACAGCAGGTACAGGATATTGAATTTCATGCAGCGTTTCTTGAGTAGCGTTTCAATCAACAAGGGTATTTTCCACCATCGTTTGTTTACTCAGTCGGCGCACGATGATGCCGCCGAGCGATTCGATGGTTTGCAACAGTTCGAGGTTGTCAGCATCATCGCGCAGAACGAGAAAATATTCGCGCTCCTGAACGATCGCGCCGGTATTTTTCCCGGGCTCATTGCGAATATCATCGAGGGAACTGCGGCGGCAATATTTTTCAAATACCTGTTCCATAGCAGGAATTTTATCGCGATCTTCAATGCGTACCCGCAGTTCCCATATCACATGGTTGCCCATATGAAAAGGGGTAAACTTGAGGCAAACTGCAATGAAACTAAAAAAAAGCGTACCCATGATGGCAATGAAAAACACATAAGAACCACAGGCAATACCGGTTCCCAGTGCGGCGAACATAAAAATGATGTCGCGCGGGTCGCGAAAAGACGTACGGAAATTAATGATCGTCAGGGCGCCCAGTATGCCCAGCCCCGAGGCTACCGAGTCGCCGATACTTTGCAAAATCATGGTGGCGATCAGCGAACTCAGGATCAGCGACTGGATGTAGTTGCCGGTTTTGAGCGTAGTCGGGCTGGTAATCCAGTACACAAAAGCAATCAGCGTGGAACACAGAAACGCCAGCAAAAAGGTGAACAACACCATTTCGTAGGTCGGATTCTGGATTTTGGCATATTGGGAAAAGAATTCCTGCATGAAAAAAGGATTGGATACAGTTTAAAGTAGTGTTTTGGTGTTTGGGTGTTTTTGTGTTTTTGAGGCTTCGCTCGTGGTATTTGAGAATAAGGGTTGAGAGGTTGAGGAGTTGAGAGGTTGAGGAGTTGAGAGGTTGAGGTGGTTGAGAGGTTGAGGTGGTTGAGAGGTTGAGCCTGCCAATAAGGGAGTGGAGAGGGTTCAGAAAACCTTGTTCATCCCGGTTTTCTGAACATTCTCGTTTTCTGTTTTTCAGTACACACAAAGCCCAGCGCAACGCGCCCGAAAACACCAAAACACGAAAACACAAAAAATCTCCAGCCCCAAAACTTCGCAGTTTTTTTCACTTTCAGGCAAGTGTAGCCTGTTTCGTCATAAATTTTCAAAAAAAGATCACTCAACGAGCAGTTTTACCATACCAAGGGGGTTGCCGGCCGCAAAAACAGACAGGAAATAAACGCCTGAAGGCAAGTTCGTCAATGTAAATTTTGTCCCCGTAAACGCCTCATGTCTTTGTGTTTGCAACAATTGCCCCCGCGCATCGAGCAAGCGGATTTCTGCATCGGCAATTTTTTCTGAAACCGATACCTGCACCTGATCGGCAGCCGGATTGGGATACACCGACAGGGTTGCAGTGGCGGCCGAAACACTTCCAACAGCCGTCGTCAGCATATTTTCCGCTGCAAATGTAGGCGGCATGTCGGTGAAACTGCCCGTGCCATTGGGATAACGGCCAAAACTGCGGTCGGCACTTTGTTCGCCAAACGACAGGCTGTCCAAAATAGCGCCATCGGAGCTTGCCAGTGACAGGAATTCGCCCGAGGCTTTGAGTTTGAAATTGGCATGCAGGCCCGATTGCGAGCCGTCTTCATCAGCCCACACGATGAGGTAGCCATGCGCCGGGATAAGCGTGCCGCTCGGGAAAGCCCATTTATTGGGGTTTTCGGGGTTGTCGGACAAGTAAAGGCCCGTCAGGTTCACCTCGAAAGCCGTGTTGTTATACAGTTCGATCCAGTCTTCGAGTTCGCCGGCGGGATCAGTAGCGCCGGTTGTATTGTCGGCCATCAATTCATTGATCACCACTTCGCCGGCATTGGGCGCCGAGAGGCCCGTTTCGAGGTTGAAAAACTCGTGTTCGGCGCGCACCGGCAGGAAAGCGCCCGCGCTGCTGTTTTCCGAGTAAATATAGTATTCCGAGCGAGGCGTCAGGGCCGTAAAACTGGCGCCAAAGATACCGTCGCCAGCAGTGCCGTCCTGGTGTTGCCCGTCGTCGTACATCGCCACACGGGTAAATGCATCGGTAGTAGCGCCGCGCCAGCCAAGCAGGGTACTGGTGCTGGCGCCGCTGATTTTGGCGGTAATCCACACTTCCGAACCGAGCGGAGGGGCTGTAGGCGCCGTCACATCGGAAATGGCAGGAGGGGCTGCACTGATTTCTGTGGTGGAAAGCAGGTAGTTTTTTCGGCCGTTCATGAGCGACACGATACCGGGCACACTGCCGCCACCCGGTCCACCGCCTGTGCCGGTGGCGCCCCAGTACACATTCGAGAGGAACTGCGCGTAGGAATAAAATTTGTGCGTATCGGATTGCACCGCAGCGTCGATAATGGCCTGTTGTTCAAGGGCTTTGTCGAGATAATCGCCGCTTACAAACATTTCTTCCAGTATGGTGCGTATATGCGCCAGATACATGCGCTTGTAGGTAGCATTCTGCAGGAGTTTGTTGATCAGGGGGCGGTCGGTAACCGTGGACACTGCCAGGGGCGACAGGTTTTTCATAGCCGTGGTATCGAGGCCACCACCACCCGGGCCGCCTCCTGTGCCACCTGCAAGGTTGCGAAAACCGCCAAACGACATATTGAGGTCCCACACGATACTGCTGAAACGCTGGTTGTCGGTGCGATACAGGTAGTAGTTCTGGGAAAAGGTGCCGATGTAGGAGTCCAGGTTGACCAGCAGGTTGTCGAATGCCAGCATCCAGAGGGCACGGTCGACGTCGAGGATTTGGCTGACAGCCGCGGTTTGGTTGTTGAGTGTATCGATCAGGTGGAGCAGGTCGGCCCAACCGGCATCGCTTTTTATTTCATAAGCGGTTTGATACAGCGTGGAATCGGCGCCCAGCCATTTCAGGGTGGGGTAATTGCTGCTGCCGCCGGGGCCTGCGCCACCGACAGGGGTACACTTGAAAAATGCGCCTTGCGAACTGGAAAAGTGATCGCTGAGGAAAGATTTGGTGATACTTTCCACATTGGTCATCAGGCCATAGTAACTGCCATTGATGTACACTTTGGCGAAATTGGCGCGCGGGCAGTGCATGTAGTGGCTGAGCACCCAGTAACTCACGACTTCGCGAACGAACGTGGGGTCGCTGAATCCGTTGCTCAGTTTCAGGTCGGTAAAACCGTTGTAATCCTGGTTACCTTTTACCGTGTTGAGTTCGATGTGTAAGGGATTTTTGGCATTATTGGCGTTGTAACTGCTGTTTCCCTTGTATTTCACCCCGCAGGAGTCGAATAACGCACCATTGATTTCCACCGTTTTTGCGATGGTATAGTCTTCGGTAGAAGCAATAGCAGCATCCATTTTAGCATCCCAGTCGTTAAAATCAAAAGTGATTCTGATTTCCTGAATGGTAGCCGCATCGTAGAGGTTTTGTGCAAAAACAACCTTAAAAACAAATAACAGCAAGAGGCTGGCCGACAGCCGTAGGAAAGATGGTTTCATGATAGAAAAGTGTGACAAAGGATACAGATGGTGGCAAATATATCCTTTACACGTTGAAACGGCGGGATGCGTTGCCTGAAGGGAGGAAGAATCGGTGAAACAGGGGAATGTGTCGGTGAAAACGGGAGGGCCGGTTTTTGAGGATTTTAGAAAAACATATAAGGGTTGAAAACTATTTGTACATTTCCCGAATAAAACAGATATTCCCAACATGTATTCTTTGCATAGCCTTGAAAAAGACGGTCCAAAAAAGTCCACTGTCCTTGATAATTCTCCCTTGTTGCAATTCCTGATGGACTACTCTGAAAAAAACCGTAATATTGAAATTGAGCACTCGCAAAAACTCATTATTACCCTGGAAACAGATGGCGCCGATAAAGAACGTATATCAAATGAACGTATTGATGCAGGATGGACCTATTTTGGCCAGTTTATCTCCCATGATATTACCATACGACGTGAACTGGGAGACCCTGTGCCAAGATTGAATCTGGACAGTTTGTATGGTGCCGGACCGAAATCAAACGCACATTTATACGAAATGGAGCGAGATGCTTTTGATAATTATACATTCCGGGGAGTACGCTTTTTATTGAATTCTTACATAACATCTACTGGCGACAAAGTTAATGACGTGTATCGAACCGGGCCGCTTGCCAGCGCGCCTATTATGGGTGACGTGCGGAATGATGACAACTTCATTCTCAATCAGTTACATTGTGCTTTCATGCGCTTTCACAACCAGGTTGCTGAGTATTTTATGGGCGAGGAATCACTGAAACCTGAGGCACTTTTTCGAAAAACCAGAAAATTTGTGACCCAAACATATCAATGGCTGATCGTGCATGAATACCTCCCTTTGCTTACAGGTATTGGCGCCCAGACGCTAATTGATAGCGGATTGTATAAAATATTGGCTTATAAAAACAGACGCCTCAAGCCACCCGTGCTAATGCCTGAATTTAATATGGCAACATTCCGAATCGGGCATAGCCAGGTTCGCTCATTTTACAGGATTAATAGCCGTAGCATAGCGCATCTCTTTCACGATGTAGGCTATCCTGAAAAGCCCACTCTTAGAGGCTTCATGAGAAACAAAAACAGAGGGCCAGTAGACTGGCGCTTTATGTTCACATTTGATCAATCACCATTCCCTAAAGTAGAGAAAAGTCGCCCAATAGATGTTGTAATTGCAGCATCACTTGGGGCACTACCTTTCTTTCAACCAAAGACTGTTGAAAGCAATTTAAGTTTAACCAATATCAAAAGGTCAATAGATCATCAATTAGTGATATTTGAAACAGATCTGCAGTATATAAGAGACGCCCTTCAAATCCCGACCATTTCCAGTTTTTCGGTACTAAATACCATTGATTCAAACCAGGATACTGAATGGCTGCAATGCAAAGAATACTTACTGGGTTTGGACGCATGGCCACTCTGGGTTTTCATATTGGTAGAAGCGATGGTGCTGGGAGCAGAAAAATATCATTTCCAAAAAGTGTCGCAACACCTTGGCCCGTTGGGGGCACAAATAATTGCCGAGCAAATGATGTGGGTATTAGAGCATGATCCGGATTCTTTTTTAAATGCAGACCAAGCATGGAATCCAATGAATGATTTAAGTAAACATTATCTCCCTATAAAAGGAAATTTTTCTATTGTCGACGTCTTGCATATCGCAGAATCCGGCATTTATTCTCAACGTTAAAATTTAAACCTAAATCATTATGAACAACGAGAACGATTGCGACCCGCAAGGTCTTGTCTTCACTCCAAAGTGGAGTTTTGATTTTGCTGACGACATGTATTACCAGAGTGCAAGCAAATTTGCGCAAGCAAAAGCCGAATTTGATAATAAAGCCTCCCGAATTGAAATATTAAAGTACCCAGGGTATCACGTACTTCCCAAACCCGAGATTTGGGCAGGCATGTATGGTAGTATGTTAAAGAGAGCACTTGGAAGTACCGACCCAATATTTGCCCAACAGGGCGATAACATTGGAATTGTTTTTGAATTGTTTGAAAAGGACGGGATGCTAAAACTAAACGCATTCGGTACGGACAATGAGAGAAAAGCCCTGGAGGGTACCAAACTCCCCTCATCAGGCAATTTACATGGTTTGCTAAAGGGGAATATGAACCCTAATCATGCCTTTTACTATACGAAACTGGAACTATTAGGCTTGTTAGGTTATAAAAGCACATTACCTGCCTGTTCGGAGCAAGGCATCACCCTGTACCCGGTTATTACCAGCGTTACTTTTCAAGGGAGCGTCAATAATCTTTTTTCCCTGGCATGCGAACTTCCACCCATGCCAGGCAACAAAGGCAATAGTGCCTATGCACCACCTTGCCCTCCATTTTGTTATCCCTAACCCATAACACCGCATTCAATTCATGCTTCATTATGTCCTTTCCAGATATCAGGAAAGCCATGATGAATACATTATCGTGCAGGATTTTTTTTCTGTTGTTCACGCCCATGCAGCACATGATGGCTGCTTTTGGGGTGTGGTTTCTATGCCAAATGCCAGCCTGCCTCCAGGCCCAACCCACCGACCTTTATTTTCACCACCTCGCCGCTGCACAGGGGCTTTCCCAAAGTACTGTTTCGAGTATTTACCGCGACCAAAGCGGATTTGTCTGGATCGGTACGGCCGATGGACTCAATCGTTTCGACGGACTACGTGTGAAGGTGTACAGGGCAGATACAGATGCGCCCAATCAACTGGCCGACCCAACTGTAACAGGCCGTATTTTTGAGGACAAGCGAGGCGATTTATGGTTTTGCACCCATACGGCTATACATCAATACAGGAGGCAATACGATGATTTTCAGCGGTTTACTATTGTTGGGCCTGACAATACCCCGCTCAAGGGATATCAGGCGTATCATCTCGATGCACAGCAAAGACTATGGGTGCATTGCAACGGGCAGTTGTATTGGTTGAATGTACTTGCACCCAATCCGGCCGACTTGAAAAAGCCCGTCATGCCCTTGTCTGCATCCAGCATATATTGTTTTGACCAGGGTATGACAGGTATCCTGTTTGCCAGTACGCCATCCGGGCTTGTGCAGTTTCGATATGACAAGCAGGGTGTAACAGCGCTCGACACCTTACTCAGCGGGGAGGAGAATATTCGGTGTGTTCAACAGGATGCCGATGGAACTATTTGGGCCGGCGGCACTTCCGGGCTTTGGCGCCAGGCATCCGGACAGGCATTTAGCCTGATTGCCCCCACTGAAGACATGCTGGTGGGCCGAGTGCGGTGTTTGGAGCCATGGGGAACGGAATACCTGTTTGTAGCAACAGATTACGACCTGTTACTGCTCGACAAAACGCGCCGACAATTTATCAGGCGCTGGACCTACGATGCTCGTTCTATATCGGGTTTGTCGGGCAACAACCTATCGTTTGTTTATGTCGACTCAGATGATAACCTCTGGGCGGCGGCCTGGACGAAAGGAGTAGACTATACCAGTTTGCGTAAATTAAAATTTCAGACCCGACGCTACTATACCAACGATGCACAAGGCAATCCGCATTTGTTTGTACCGGGGCCTTTGCTGGAAGACAGCGGCAAACGCATCTGGTGCGGAAGTCAGATGAATGGATTGCTGGCTTTACAACCCGATGGCAGTTTGTATGGCGATTTCAGCCGACAGGCGCCCTCGCCCGACCAGTTATTTGAACTAAACGACGGGCGTTTGCTGATCAATAATTTCAGGGAAGGTTTGCTTGTACTGGATCCGAAAAGCAGGAAAACCCAGGTACTCCTGTGGAATGGGGCGCCGGTAAGCACCTACAGCATGTGCCGGCTCGATGAAAAAACATTTGTGATAGCCAGCGGGAATGGTCGCCAGGGCTTGCTAAAACTTGCATTCCATGGCAATGGATACGAGATGGAGCCTTTCGGATCGCCAGAGATAACTTCCAAAGACTGGTATTATATCACAAGTGCATCGAACCAGGAGTTATTGGTAGCCGATGAAAACTACACTGTATTCCATGTCAGACCAAATCAGTCGTCACAGCCCCAAAAACTCGTGTCGCTGCCAGGCTTTATCACCTGCTCGGCGGAAGAAGAGCAGGCGGTATGGCTGGGTGGGGCATTCGGGATGTGTCGAATTGACAAAACGGATCAGACTAGTCGAATGATCAATATGGCTTCAGGCTTGCCCGATAACATGGTATATGCGATGCTGCAGACCAATAACAATGAATGGTGGCTAAGCACTGGAAAAGGGCTTGTACAATTCAACGCAGCAAACACACAATTTCAAAGTTATGGATTGGCCGACGGCCTGCAAGGCATGGAGTACAACAGACGATCCAGTTTGCGCACTTCCGATGGCAAGGTCTGGTTTGGAGGGGTCGGCGGTTACAACAGTTTCACCCCTTCCGAGATTCAAAAGCACCATGTATTTCCCAAAGTGCAAATTATTGATATTCAAGTAAATGACGAACCTTATCCATTTAAGAAAAACCCTGTGCTGGTAGAATCATTGCGCCTTCCGTATGATTCGGCTACACTTACTTTTCATTTTGTAGCGCTCGAATTTTCAGACCCCGGAAACAACCGGCTCCGTTACCGACTCGATTTTTCCGATGGCAGTCATTACGATCAGTCGTGGGTAGATTGTGCGGATGCGCGCGGCTTTGCACGATATGCCAATTTACCCCCGGGCCGTTATGTGCTTAATATTATCGGCTCCAATTCGGATGGCGTCTGGAGTCCGACGCCCCGGCAAATTTCAATACAAATCACACCGCCTTTTTATCAGACCTGGTGGTTTGCCACCTTGTCGCTTGTGCTGGCGCTGTTATTGCTCTATGTCGTATATCGTACCAGAATGGCTTCGATACGCAGCAAAGAAGAACAAAAGCGGCGCATGATCGAATTGGAACTAAATGCGCTTCGTGCGCAGTTAAACCCTCACTTTATTTCCAACAACCTGATTTCTATCAACAATTACATACGCCATAACGGTGTGGAGAAAGTACGCGGTTATGTAGCCACTTTTGCAAACCTCATGCGCAGTGTGCTGGAAAGTGCCCGGCAGCCCGTTGTGCCCCTTGCAGATGAACTAAATATGTTGCGATATTTCGTGGAAGTGGAATCGGGCAGGTTTCCCCAACCGATAGAATTTTCCATAGAAATAGAAGAAGGACTGGATGTTGCTCGTTTTCATTTACCCGGCATGTTGCTCCAGCCTTTTCTGGAAAATGCAATAATACACGGTCTGGGGCCCAGGAATGGCGTAGGCAGTATCAGGTTGAGCATTTCTATGGCGCCGCATGCACTTGTTTTTGTGATAGAAGACAACGGAGTAGGTAGGCGTGAAAAAATAACACCAGGGACCGAAAGGAAATCACATGGCCTGGAAATCACGAGAGAGCGTTTGAATTTATACGACCTGCAACACCACACCCACTCCAGCCTGCAAATGGAAGATTTGACACATGCAGACGGCTCTGCTGCAGGCACCCGTATAACATTGCGATTAGGCATGGCACAACATTCAATATGAAAGCAATTATTGTAGAAGATCATTACCACGCCCTGCAGGATTTGATGGGTTTACTATCCGACTTGTGTCCTGAAATAGAGGTCATCGGGCATGCTGCCACACAAAATGATGCGATTCGTCTGATGATGGACTTGCAACCCGACCTGGTTTTTATGGATGTCGAACTGGCCGACAACGGCAATGGATTTGAGGTGCTGGAAGCCTGCAGGTTGCCGGATATTCAGGTGATTTTTACGAGCGCTTATGGTCAATTTGCGGTTCGAGCCTTTCGTTCCGACAACACTATTGATTTTTTACAAAAACCCGTTGTGGAAACAGAATTGCGACAGGCGGTAGATCGCGCCCTGGCAGAGCGAATACTTCGCACCCAAAATATACAATACCAGCGCTGGCGAGACAGTGTGGTGCAGAGCAAACGCCCGCGTATTGCACTTGCCGATCAGCAGCGTATTCTTTTTCCCTATCTCGACACCATCGTACACATCCAGGCGGACGGCACATCCACTGTTTTTCATTTCGATGCTCCTGCTTCCAAAATGCTGGTAACAAAAAATATCGGTATGTATACTTCGCTCGAAGCGGATTTTCCCGATATCCTGATGCAAGTGCACCGATCACACATCCTCAACCTGACAAAAATAGCCGAATATCAGCGCCCTGTACGGCAGGTTATCATGACTACAGGTGAGAAGGTGCCCGTAGCAGCCGACAAACTGGATGAATTACTGCATCGGCTTGCTATTGCAGCCCCTGGCAAATAATTCCAGCCCATTTTACAAATGCTTTATTGGAAAAACCCGGGGTTTCGTTTGTAAAACCCCGGGCTTCATACCTATCGTTTGCAGCGCTCGTTGCAAGCCCCCATGTTTGTACTGTCGGAAGCGATCATTCAGATCATAACCGGCACAGGAAGTGAGCCTCCCCTCTTTCGGGAGCAACTTTTCGCGCGAAATATCCTGAGCACATTTTCATCCCCCGCTACGCTGCTGACACTGCATCAGCCTGGCCATCTCATGCCTTTCGGCAAGTAACGGGGCTTTTCATTCACTGAATAAACTCTGATTATCATGCTTAAAGTACTGCTTTTTCTGAGCCTTTTTCATTTCTCCGGCCACGATTTTGACGCTGTCCATTCCTCAAAAGAACAACTGGACCCTTGTCCTGCCGTCAGCAATCTGGAAAAAACTGGCGAAACGTCCAACTCCTATGCCATGGACTGGAATTATTCCGGCGACCCGATTCTGTACAAGGTGTGGTACGTACGCCAGTCTGACAATTATTTCAGCGGATATTTCTACACGACGAATACGAACTACACATTTACAGGGCTGAGCACCGGCACGCATACATTCTATTGCACCGTTATCTGCCGGGGCGGCGAAAGCGGGTATATCGGGATAGAAGATGTGATCGGGGCATGAGCGAATGTCGAGGGCGCCAACCGGGCGCCCTCGTTTTTTTTGAAGGCCTGCACTTCAAATCTAAAAAAAGATATTCTTTCAAGTGAAAAATCCAACCTGCAAAGCAGAGAAACGAATTGGTGTAAAGTGCTGATTTTCAAAAACATGCTACAATATTTATTTTATAGAGAATATGTTTTTTATAGAGAAAAGCACATTTTTGGGTAGAAACACTTTTACAACAAAGGGGCAACATTGCAGTGGATATTATTTAAAAAAAATTCCATGAGTTACCCTTTTTTATTCAATGTCGTGGAACCGAGTGATGCACTTATCGTCATTCTGTTTACGCTTTTTGTTGCCAGCACGGTTAATGAACGCATTATCGATTTTATCAAACTGCGGGTTCCGGATCTGTACCTAAAATCTTTTAACCAGAAAGAGGAGTTCAGGCGATCCAAAAGGTTATGGTTGCTTGCTTTTGGATTTGGCATTTTTACCGCCGTGCTTCTTAATATTAACTTTCTTACACTGCTGATCGATAACAAAGATGTATTTGGCGACAAGAAACTACTCAACTTCATAGATAGGCTTCAAAAGGAAAGTGATACAAGATTTTATGCTATTGCCGGATGCTTTTTTACAGCACTTTTTATCAGCCTGGGCTCCAAATTCTGGCACGATCTGCTGGATCTTGTTCTTTTCATAAAAAACAGTCAGCGGAAAACAAACGAATTCAATCCGCAAGGCCTCACCGATATTAAACAGGTAGATCAGTACCTCAAAGAAGACGAATTTCAGGTATCCACTTTGGCATTGGAAGCCAATAGAGAACGCCTGGAAAAAGCCTTCCCCGGCGCCTCCTTCCACATGGGTTATGAGTATATCAAGCAGGAGTTCAGGTTGTGCGTAGTTGTAATGGATCGGGAAAAACCTGCTTCTGAAAAGGCGGTAACGACCGGCTCAATGAAACAGATTTCATACATTACAAATTATGGATATGCCTTTCACTTTCCAATATTTATACTGTTGCCGGGAAAAGTTGAAACAGCCAACGAGATATTCTCCCCAGCAACAGCCGGTGGAGGTTTGCTGAATACCGCTACTCCTCAAAATATTGGAACCTTCGGCTGCATCGTAAGAGATGTGAAAAACGGCAGCAATGAATATTTTTTACTCACCTGTTACCACTGTGTTCGAGTCCGCGACAAACATTCCTGGGATGGTATCAAAGAGGAAAGTGTAGACCGGGAGGTAAAATATGTAAAGAATTTTGTCGATAAAAAACCATTTGTCGTTGGGAAAATCAAATCGGGTTATCGCAACGGCCGAATGGACATCGCCATGGTGAAGCCCCTTTCCAATGATATTATCAGCGATTATCAGTGGTCTTCCAGCCTGACGGTGCCGAAAGGACACAGAACCGTAACGGTGGAAGATATCAGGAAAAAAACACGCATCTGGTTTTCTGGCGCACGTTCCGGCAATTGCGAAGGATACATCATCAATATCGGATACACCGAACCCGTAAATTATCCCGGCGACGAAGAACCGCACGTACTGCGAAACCTGATCGTTTTTTCAAAAACATCGGCAAAACCATTCAAAAAACCTTGCAACAAAGGCGATTCCGGTACGGTAATTCTGGACGCCCAAACCAACGAAGCCCTCGGCATGATCGTAGCCTGCGATGATCAATTCGGATATGCCATACCTATTCACGATATTCTTGAGTTGCATGGCCTGGCGCTGCTGACCGACCCGGTCTCTTCCATTGCACATTCTTATTAACATCTTCACATATGAAAACGATTCTCAGCATTTTTTTGTCCTGCCTGGCATACGTATGCAATGCACAGGAATACACAGTTAGTTGGAATATTGCCGACAGCGACCACCCAAATATCTCCGACTCAAAATCAGATGATCCGGACAAACGGCTCGATCGCGTGGACGTGCTGCCATCGAAAAAGGTTGTATTGGATATCATCATTCCAAAGGATAACGTACAAGAAATTAAATACGAAGCAACATCGGACAGTGATAAACCCGAAACCGTGATGATCTCTAAAGACAAACTGGATATTCAAGATGCTGGCACTGTTATTCACCTCTTGATGGAAGTAAAAGGGAACGGAATCATGCAAATTCATAATGAAACCCGACAATTGGCCTACCCCTATCAAATTACGTATGTCCCCGCTGATGGCAAAGAAAAAGTACTCGTTTTAGGCGACGCAAAACATGCAAAATCAGAACAGCCCGTCGACCTCCATGCCGAAAAAATCAATGTGCTCAAAGGCCTGCAAACGGACGTATCCAAAAGAACATTCGACTATTGCGCTATGATGGAAGATGCCAACGTACTGATCCTGCTGGATTGTTCCACCCGAAAATCGGCAAAATCAAAAGTGTACAGGCAATCCTGCAAGGAAGGAACGTGTGAGGAATGCAAACAAAAAACCATTCGGGTAGGCGATTATGTAAAGGTGTACCTCGACAACTTCAACCCGTACCTCTATTCTGCCAAAATGGAAGACCGCCAGATCGATGCTGAATTTGGCGGCAACTTCGATTTATTCAAAAAACCGGAGGATGACAAAAAAGGAGGAGCCGATGCTTCAGTGGGTGTAGTAGGTTCGGTGCCCGTCTCAGCCCTGCTCCAACTGGAGCATTATGCGCAGGCTAATCTGCAAATGCGCGCATTTATCGACTTGACCAAACACAATACCCAACCCGACCATGAACTACTCGAAACCAACAAAGGGATTATTATAATAAACCTGGCAGATTACCGACTAACCGTGGATGAAAACATCGACTCGCTTTACAATTTGCTGGACGATGCCACTCGTGCCGCAAAAGAAAATACTTATAAACAGGCCCAGCAATTTGCCGCCACCCGCGCCGAACTGCTGTTGCTCTCTTACCTGGCTGAGGCGACGATCGTACCAATCAAAGTGAGAAGTTTCGATAAACTGGAATTTACCATCACACTCAAAAATCTTAAAACCAATGAAACCTACCCGCCCCGCCTGTTCCAGTATTTGATCCGGGGCGGACTGAAAGTGGATCAGTCGTACGGAGTTGTCCTGCATGGCCTCTGGAACCAGGAGTTCGGATTACATTCGTTTACAGTGCCGGATACCATGTATGCCCGATATCCCAATGGTGGCATCATAACAGTAACACGCCCCGACAGCACGGTCGTGGATAGTATTCAAAGTATCACCGACCAGGCGAAGCGGGAGATTCTGGATGAGAGCAGTCCTAACAAGATTGCATTGGGGGCCAGTACGCTTACTCATCTGTACTGGAGAACCTGTATTGGAGGCACAAAAATCAGGGTCGGCTTCGGGCCGGAAGTAGGCCTTGGGGCCGATATTTACCCCGAAACCAACATTCGGTATTTGCTGGGCGGCGGCATACTCTTCTATGACGGTCAGCACCGCATCTCTCTCGATGCAGGTTGCGCTTTTGGCAAATACAAGGCATTTGGAAACGGGCAGGGTATCGGCACCATCCTGACCGGTGCAGATGCACAACCTTCTCTGGTGGAAAAGAGCGGCCGATCCTGGTATATAGGTGTAAGTTACAACGTGCCGCTCATAAAAAAAGATACACAAACAGAATAATATGAGTCATTAAGGTGCAACTCCTGTAAGCGGCAAAATGGCTGGATGTCATAGCAATTCTACTCGATCATCCAGCCATTTTTTGTACACCACTGGTTTCAACTCCTGCAATTTTTGCCTGAGCACCATCTTCTTTGCGTCTGTGACGTTCACCAGATCAAACCTGATCTTGCTCATTTTGCGCACCATTTTTATCCAGTTTATTTGCGCCTTTTTTTTCTCATCCGTAAGGGTTCTGCCTGGAATATATTTTTCAAACGCATTTAAGAGGCTTTGTAAAAATTCATAGTCTTTGTCATGCATGAGATAGCGGTCGAAAGCAATTTTTATGAGCAAGCCTCGGCCAAGAATATCAAACGGTTGAATTGCAAATACATCCTGTGACAGGCATTTTTGTGCTGCATCGAGTGCCTGCTGGTTATAGAACACGCCGGCTTTTGCCAATAGTACGGAGGGCTTTTTTTTGGATTTTTCCAGATGACCTGAAAACTGATCGATAAATTCGAGCGCCCAATCAAATTCCTGGCATAGGCTCGCAAGGTTGGCGATGTTTACAAAACTGGCATGCGTAATTCGGTTGCCCATGAGCAGCACGCCCGATTCGATGGCCTTTTTGTAAAGCGACAAGAGTTCGGCTTCCACGGCTGAATGGCGAGCCACCAGGGAAATGCCGCAGTTGGTCAGGTGGCGAAGTATCAGGGTGCGATCTGCATGGGACAGGTCAGGCGACAGCGTGTCAAATAATTCTTTCGTTTGTCGGAACTCGGCTTCGTCAATACCATTTTGATACAACAAATTCAGCCGGTAATACATCATGAGAAGAGGATGCTGGCGGGCAGTACCGGAGCCTGCACAGTATTGCAAGACCTCTTCCAGCAGCATGGGTGGCTCATATTGCACGTCCAATATCAATTCCCGTGCTTTTAGTTCGGCAGCATCGCGAAGTTTGGCAATGCAAAAATACAGGTCAAGGTTGCGGATAGATTCCTGCAGGTTCGAGGCGTACTCTTCTGATTTGGGTGTGTCGGGGTTGTAATAGATTTGATGGTACAACTGATACGTATTCAGGTAAATATCTGCGTGTAAGCAAGTTGAATTTTTATTTTTTTTGATCTGGGTTTCCGCTTGCTGGCGAAAATGGTTATTCATATTACGCACTCCCAAAGCCCGAACCAATAGTTGCCCATACCAGTCGGTCTCACATTCGGATGGCACAGTATCCAGTACTAGTTGTGCCACCAGAAACATTTCAATCTGCTTGCTCAATCCCGAAGTAAGGTTATGCCATTGAGGGTCGGTCAGTGATTTCACTTTCAAACTTCGCTGGCATGCTTCGCGCAAGGTCGCCACATCCATCTCAAAACCAGGATGTCGTTTTACCAGGTATTGAAAAAAACGGAGGTACTGCTCACTTTCCTTGAAATAGGGAGATTGCAGGAATTTTTCAAATGCACGGTATTCATCGGGGTGGAGAGAACAAAGGAGGGCGTGCAATTTCATGCGCATATTTTTTTGCAAACAACGACAAAAAAAGGGATTTTTCATCAGAGGATATTTACAAAAATAATAGACACAAAAAACTGTCTTTCAATTTTTTATGCATACAAGCCCGGAAAACCAAACATAAAATGCGTAGAGGTTTTGAAAAATCAGGGGGAAATACATATCTCGTACAGGTTTACTATTGCAGTGTACTTATTCAATTGTTAGTCAGATAGGTTAGAATATTTTACAATAAGTAGGTGGCTAGTAAATCTTAAAATACCAAAGTTAGATAGCAGGATTCAGGCACGGATGAAAAGTCCGGGCCAGAATCCTGCACTTTTTGAAATTCCATTCTTCTGGTGATGTTTTCTGTTAACACTACCCTTTATCCTCCACTCTTCACCGGCAATACCTGATCGAATGCAAGCCCGCTGCTGCCTTCACCCCTGCCCGTCTGCTTGCGAACACCCAGCCAGGTAAATACCCGGCCGTCGAGCCAGCGGGTGCGCTGGAAACTTTGCGCCACGCGCACGCCCGCTCTCGGCACTTCTTCTTCTGCTACGAAATAAGGCTTTTTGTCGTTGCCAGGTAGTGGGTCGAGTCCTTCGCGCAGCAAGGCTGTTCGCGGTTTGATGCGGGCATACGGCGCTTCCATACCCGGATAAATGCGCAGCATGGACGAACGTTGCAATTGAATTTCCCGCACATCGAAGGCATTGCTTTTCTTAATCTGAACAGGTACAAAAGGAATCCAGTTCTCGGGCACCTCCGTCATCAGTTTGTATTGAATATCAGCATTCGGCGGCGGTGGCGGCGTCAGTGGGGCCTTGTTTTCGTACCTTTTTTTGAAATAACGACGGGTTTCGGAAGCGGCCTCTTTACCAGGTTTGCCCAGTCCGGAAGGAAGCGGCACCACCGTTTCGATGCCCCACACCATATTGGCGATTTCGTCACGAATCAGCATGATCTCTTCCAACGGCTTACCTTCCTGCACCTTCGGCGCCGAGGGTAGCAGCAGCAGGCTGTTGTCGGCAGGGGTGTTGGCATGTCCCTTTACGCTTTGCGAAAACATGCGCCATTGCTGCCACGACTCGTCCTGGCCTTTGCCCGAGGCTTCTATCCAGAACCGTTCGCCGAATACATTGGTAACGGCCATACCTTTTACTTCGATCACCGAGCCTACCGGCACCGTGTAGGGCAGCAAAAACCAGTCGTTGGCATACACCAGCCCGAATTCTATGAGCAGCAGTTTCGACAGGTCGCTGGTATCCGGCTGGATGTCGCCGAAATTGGTTTTCCCGTCCTCGAAAGTCCACCAGCGCGTATTGGGCATGCCATTGAAGCTCACGGGAGTGGGTAAAAATTTCAAGGTTTGTGTGCTGGTAGCAGCCGGATCGTCAGGCGAATCTCCCAAAAAACGCTGCGAAGTATCCACATCGAAATTGTACCAGTCGAGCCGACCTTCGTGGTAGTCGTCGGCCACGTACACTTTTTCCGTACGCGCCGTTTCCGGAGCCGAACAAGCCGCCTCGTAAGTAAGCCGCTCGGCGTTCCAGGCGTGGTCCGCGGCATTTTCCGGCTGGAAATACTGCTGTGCAAACCAGGCTTTAAACGATTGGCCGAGGTCGGTGAGCCGCGAAACATCAGAGGCAGAAAGTCCAGCCAGAAAATCGAACCATCCCGCTTCCGGCCCCGCCAGTTTTTGAAGCAAAGCCCCACCGTCGATGGCCCTGTCGGCAACGGCCGACCACTGCTGCCAGGCTTCGCTGTGTGCAATGAGTGCCGCCTGCGTTTCGTCGGCTGCGTTGGGTGTGGCAATGTTGAACTGCGTCAGAAATTCCGGCTCGAGGTTGCGGCTGAAGGCCGCTGCCGTGTGCGCTTTCCGAAGCATCTGTTTCCAGCGACGCCCTGCCAGCAGGCGAATGTCGAGGCTGATATCCTGCGTGCCTGATTGCAGTGGAATAGGTCGGCGCTCCACCTGCGCTTCGAGCGGGGTATTGCGGTCGAATGCGGAAGCGTCCTGGCTGTCCGGCCGGTATTTGGTGAGCGGCGTAAAAGCCAGTTGCACCTTGGCTTGTGCGGGCGAACCCGCATCATCGCCCTGAAATTCGCCCATTTGCCATTGTTTGCACAACATCCACAGCGGGTCGCGCACTTCGGCACGCAAGGCGCGTTCGAAATTGTCGGCACGGGGCCTGCTTTCCAGGCGGTTCCAGTAAGTGATGGTTGGCAGCGCAAACTGCGCTTCCAGCACGGCGCTCATATTTTCTATGACAGGAATTCTATCCATTGTTTTCCAGGTTGACCAGTTGGAAATATTGGTTGTTGACCGCGTAATTCATCTGCAGGGTAATGGGGTAAGTGGTAACGGCCGCCATGGTAGCAGGCAGGAAACGCGCCAGTGAAGTGTCGTCGATGAAAGCGGGTTCGACGGCCCTGCGTTTGGCTTCATCCAGCGTGTGCAGCAGCGCGCCGGTTACATCGTTCCAGGTCCAGCCGCCCCTGAAATCGGTGGGCAGCACCATCAGCCAGGTTTGCGGTGGTTCGGTATTCGGTCGATCGTAGTGGAAGCCCACGCCGATGGTTTCTTCTTTCTGCGGAATCATTTCCGTCCATTCGTCCAGCAACAGCCCGCACACGCTGGATGTATCGGGCACGGCGACGCCATAATGCGGCGTGTACAACAAATGGTCGTGCTCAGGCGTAGCGAATGCATCATTTTCTTCTCTGTATTGCAGCGCCAGCCAGCGATCGTCGGGTTCCAGGGGAAATTGCAGCGGCGTAAGCGCCGGTTCATTCAGACCAAGCCCTTCGGACAGCAGGGTGAGGTTTTCCCAGTGCCACATTTTTTCACGGACACGGGCCACGCCATGCAGCCAATCGTCTTCCGGAAAGTCGTTGCCCAAGGTGTTTTTCTGAAAATCAAGCAGGCTGGCGGAGGCAGCATGGGCGTTTTGCCAGGTGGCTTGCAAGGCAGAACCTGTGGCATACACCGGAATCATCCTGAAATCTTCCCCGAGCAGCAATTGCGCCGTTTCAATGGCAAATTGCACTTGTTGCTGCGCATCGGCGGTGCCGGCTATTTTGTCAAATGCCGCTTTGAGTTTGTTCAGCGGCGAATTTTCAACGGCGACATCCAAGTGTTTAGAGAGCAAATCAGCGCGGGTCAGCAGTTCTTCAGCAAAAGTGTAAATCCAGGTAGTTTCCGTTTGAATATCCAGCAGAATCGTATCGAATACTTCGATTCCTGCACGGAAAGTTTCAAGTGCATTTTTTTGCTCCAGGGGTGAAACGGGCACAGCAGCAAGGAATGCCTGTAATCCGGCCAGTTTGCCGACAAACGGCGCACGCGCTGCTTTCACCGGACCTTCCACTTCGGCCATGGTATTTCCGGTCGCAATGGCAGTAGACACCAGGCGTTCTGCCTTGCGCAGCAGTTCAACTTTCTGCGATTCCGGTACAGTACCGTCCGGTTTCACGGCGTCAAATTCTGCAATGGCCGCATCGTAATCAGTTAGTTTTCCTTGCCAGCGCGTGTGATAATCACTTGCTTTTTGCCGCAATACGCTGATGATACGCTGCCTTTCCGCGTAGATATTGCCGATGCCGGAGTCGGCAAATCCGTGTTTCCCAACCGACAGCAGCAATGGAATGATCTTGGCAGTCAGCGTATCGGAATTGTCGGTAATGCTTTGTTTGTCTACTGGTACCTGTGCCTGAAGCGCCTGCAACTGCAAGGTCATCGTCGGCACATCATCACCCGGCTCGGGCTGCGCGATGCGTTTTTCCAGGGTAGAAATATTGCTTTCCAGTGTGCGCAAATTGCGCAAGGGAGCCGCCAGATTGAAAAAATCGGTTTTCAGCCCATCCAGCGTAACATCGATGATGGTTTGAAGCGCGGTGACGCGGCCCGGCGCCAGGCTTGCCTGCACATTGTCTTTGTCGGAAGCCGATTCTGGCAGCATCAGATCGGCCGGACGCAGCGCACGCGAGGCCAGTACCAGTGCGCGAAGACTTTTTACCAGCGCCGCAATTTCGAAGCAGGACACCTGGCCGCCGCTCCCGATTTCGGTATAGGCGATGCGTATTTCCCGGTCAGGCCTTGCGGTTGGTCTTTTCCGGATAAAATGTTCAATCAGGTCGTCCATTTCAGAAAACGCGCGTTTGGACGCCGTTTCAGAGGTCGATTCCGTTTTGGCTTGCAGGTCGGTACTCGGGGTAAACATCGATTGCTGGAGCAAATACAACAGGTCGATGGGTTGCAAACCAAGATCCTGTGCGGTGACAAACACCCGCTCATTGTCATTTGCCGTCGCAGTATCTGCATAGTACACGGCACAACCGATCGTGTTCATGGCGGGCAGTCGGCCGCCCAGCCATTCATTCAGTGCAGGCTCCAGCAGGGCACGTGGCGCTGCGCCGGCGGGGGCTACGGCGGCAGCATTCAGGTGAAGTCCCACGCGGTGTGTGAGGGCTACGCCCGTTCTTGGAGTTTGTACGATCTGCGGTTCGGGCGGGAACCCGGCCTTGCTGAAGGCATCGAGGGTGGAGGCAGCCCGGTCGTAGTTGCCCAGCGTCACCTGGTACACCGATTCTGCCATGACAAGGTCGGCAATGGCGTCGTGCAGGTCGAGCATACGATCCACTTCCTCGTTGATGGCCGCCACCTGGGCGCTGCTGAGGGTATTGGGCAGGGTGCTTTTTCCGAAAGGGTAGGTTTTGTTGGCCGGATTTTCCTTGATAACGGTGACGAGGTCGAGGCCGTTGATGACGTTGTTGGCTTCCACGGATTCCTGCGGGTCGTCTTCCTCGGAAGTAGCCAGTTGGCCGCCGTACAGCGGAAATGCCAGCCGCAGGTCGTAAATCACTTCGTCTACGGTAAATCCGGTGGCGTCGTCATAGCGGTCGTGCAAGCCTCTTTCGAGGTGGTAACCCAACAGCGCACCCAGCGGCTGCCCGTTTCGGATACCTTCGAGCACGCCCAGTGCTTTGCGCACCCGCTCCGAGGATAGGTTGACGGCCAGGGTTTGCGGGTTGGCAGGGGTGGCGTTGGAGAGGTAGCCATTGCGCAGTACGGAGGCTGCCACTGCATGGTTGAGCGAAGGGGCCAGGATATAGCCGGCGTTGGTGCTGTCGCTCATGAGCGGAGGCTCCTGCGGGTTTTGAAATTCCGTTTGCAGTTCCTGAGGAATTTGCGGACTGGTAAGCACCTTGTTTTCAGGACGCACATTTTCCAGCCAACCGAATGCACCCAGGTACATGCCGTGACCGCTTTCTGCATCATCACTGGCAGGTTGCATCATTTCCATTTGCAGGTGCATGAGGCCGGTTTTCCAGGCGTCGAGCCGGTAGGAACAGGTGTCGATGTGTTCAGCAAATACCCTTTCCAGCCGAGCAGTAGGCGCATCTTTCAGGTAAGGCAGGGCTTTCAGTTGCTCGCTCAGGTAGCGCACCGGCTGAAAATTCGTAAATACCTTCCCGGCCAAATGTTCGAACATCACCTGGTTGTCTGCCGCTGAAACGGGCGTGTAGAGCCACTCGTATTTGCTTTCCCGAATGGTAGAAACGGCTTCTGCTGTGTTTGTTTTTACTGCCTGCTCTACATGAATAAACGGCCGGTCGATGCGGGCTGCGCGGGCCGTTTGCACATCTGCCAGGCCCAGTTCGACATGGGCACGTAGCCCGGCATCGAAATAGCCTTCTATCAGCGCCTGGTGCAACATCATGTACAGCAGCGCCGTAGGTGGTTTGTTGTCGATAAAACCTTCCTGTTTGCGCAGTACTTCCGGCGACTGCGCGTGTTCGATCAGCCACTGAATGTAGTTTTTTCCCGTGGTGTCGGGCGCCACAGGAGCGGTGTAGGCGCGTATGAGGTCGGTTTCCGACAGTGGCACGTCGTCGATGAGTGGCCCTTGCAGCCGGGGTGCATACCGCATGAAAATTTTATCCAGAATACCCGGTTTTTCTTCTCCGTTATAGCCCAGAAAACGCAGGTAATTCATGCCGTCGTTGTCCAGTCCTTCTGCCATGTCGGGCGTTTCGGGAATACCACGCCCGAGAAAATCAGCCCGGTTGTAGAAACCGGAAATCAGCAGGAAATTCCACCAGAAATCGCGGCCCGGCGTATGGCGCTGGTAAAATTCCACGCTGGCCGGGTGCAGTCCCACGATGTTCAGCAGGGTCTGGTGCGCATCGGCGGGCGAGCCGTCTATGTTTCGGGTTTTGCCTACCCAGTCGGCCCGGTTTTTCATCACATTCCAGTGTCCCGACAATTTGCTCAGCACGCCGTGTAATTGTTCGAGGTAGCCAACCCATTGAGAAACGGCAGCGCGCCGCTCGCCTTTGAACCAGGCCATATTATCGAAATCGCAGGCAGGCAGAATGCCATACGGCTGTCGGCCAATGCGCAGGGCTGGAATGGGGCCTCTTCCGCTGACGTAACGGGTAAAAAACTGCCGCGTGCGCTCAACATCCTGGGCGCTGAACACCTCCTGCATCATGGAATCCATGAGGTAGCCGAGCGTAACGGGCCACAGTGCGATGTTCATGGCCCGTGCCTCCGACTGGTCGGCACCGTCAGCATACAGGGTTTGGGTAAATGTGCCGGGGTTGAGGCCAAGCCGGTCGCACAGCCATTCCCCGTCGCGCTTATCCAGTATCGGGTCAGTGCCTGGCAAAGGCGCAGGTGCAGCGGGTTTGAAATAGAGGTCGAAACTTTCGTCGGGGTCGTCGGCCCGCGTAAATGCGGCATTTACCTTGTCGGTATTGTTGGTGGCGGCGCCCTGCGGCAACAGGCCGAATCCTTTGGAACTGTACTGATGGTGTTGCAGCAACTGTTCGAGCAGTTCGCGCCCGCCCTGTGCATCGCTGCCCACGCGCAGCCCAACCACAATCAGGCGGTCGAAGCCACGCTCGGCCTGTACGGCGCTGAGGTCGGCCTTGAAGCCCATTCCTATGCGGACGGCTTCTTCAAAATCGGTCATCCAGCGTATTTCAGGGTGCAGTACGGCATCGAAAGCATCTTCCGGCTGGCCGTTTTCAGGTTTGGGGGCACTGGGGTTGGGGCCTGCAACCAGCGGCGACGGAATGGGCGCGCTGATTTCATTGAGCACAATGTCGTCGTCCTGATACCCCAGCAGGATAAAACGTTCGGGCATCACGTTTACCTGCGGCGCGCGCGACCATGCCTGCGAGCGCGTGGCCATGGTGTCGGTACGGGGCAGCAGCAGGGTTTCTACTTTTACTGCAACCGAAGATTTGGGCAGGCCGTTTTTAGGTACGTCCTTGAGGTTCGAGGGAACGTACATTTCCAGCAAGGCATCGGCCCGGGCAGCGCCGGTGTCAGTCTCCAGGGCAGTTCGAGCGGCCTGTTCTGCAACAGGGTCGCCATCGGCCAGCCAGAAGGAAGCCCAGTAAGTTTTCAGAAGTGTTTCTTCCTGCGTAGTGAATGGCAGGGTGGCGGCATTGTCGGTTTCGATGGTGGCGACAAGGATTATATCATCCGCACTTGCTTTGGAAGGTTCGGCATTGAGCGGGCGGTATATTTTTTGCAGGGCGTTCGGGTCGCCGTCGGCGCCGGGTTGCAATACGGATTTTCCGGTAATCCACGCTGCCCTGCCCGAACCATGTGCAGAAACCAGTCCGGCCCATGCGCCGCGCTGCTGCGATTCATGGCCGCCTGCTTTCCACCATTGTTCCCAGAAAATGCGTGCGCTGCGCAATTCGCTTTCCGACAACACTTCTTCAAACTGATCGATGGCGCAATCGTCGGGGTACACCCGCACCCAGAGTTGGTCTTTTTCGCCGCCACCGCGCTGCGTTACTTTTTTAAAACGCGTTTCGAGGCGCACTGGAAACAGCAGGAAAGGGGTGTCGTCGGGCAGGTTTTTCAGTTGCTCCCGAGGGTCGCTGAATGGCAGGAGGATTTCCCACAAATGGCCTTCTACAGCGAGATGTTTCTGTAAATCGGCCTGGCTGCTTTCGATGGTTCGTTTCAGGGTGGCCGATATTTCATCTAGTTGCGACTTTCGGTGCAGGTACGCACCATTGTTCGGGCCTGCGGTTTGCTCCAGTCGAGCACGTTCGCGCTCTACCCTTTTGAGGGTTTCAGAGGCGGCAAAATGGGTATCCTGCGCCGCCTTTTTATCGTTGCGCGCCTGCTGCAGGTCGTTTTGTATCTGTTTCAGATCGGGCATGGCATGGGTGGTTTTCAATAAAATTATTTGGGCAACATTTCTTCTGCATGCACGGCAATCATGACGGGCACCTGATACATGATGTAGGCCAGTTCGGCCGCATTGCTCTGGTTGGAGGTGTTCCAGTGGATATGCCGGTCTTCCAGTTGCTGTAGCCAGTGCAGGTGCGCTTCCGATGGCGGCTCGTTCGGGTCGGGCGGGTCGGGCGAATTGGCAGGTGCAGCAGCCAGTTGTACGGTCGCATTTTTCCCTCCGGACAGGTTGATGTAGTCGTTGCTGACCTCAATATCGGCCCAGGACAGGTCGTTCCAGATTTTAAGGTCTTCGACAGCGCCTTCTTTCGGAATGTCGAAACCAAAGCGGGGTTCGCCGGGACGCTCCTTGATCACAAAAAACCATCCGGGGTCGGGCACACCATTGGGATCGTTCGGATTGGGAAGTCCGCGCGCTTCATCTACCGTCAGATCGAAACCGAAGAAATAAATATCCGGGTCGACTTTTGCTTCGTACAGGGGCGTTTTCACTTTGCTTTCCGGCGGATTGTCTTCTTCTGCGGCACTCAGCAGCACCATTTTACGGGGTTTGGACGGGTCGGGTTGGTTGTTTTCAATGTCCCATTCTGCTTTATGGGCATACACCACCGCCGTCGGGTATTTTTTCAGCAGTTCGCCGCGAATAGCCAGCACCACCTCTTCTTCCTTGGCGCCGTCTTTTTCGCGGTGGTCGTGATCGCCCAGGAGGCTGCGTTTTTTCCAGCGACTGATTTCCGGAATATCGCGCAGTTCTTCGCGCAAGGCTTTGAGTTTCTGCTCGCGTTCTTCTTCGGTAGCCGCTTCTATTTTCCTGAAAAAACTGCTCACATCCCAGAACTGGCGGAAATAACTGCCGCGCTGGTCGGTCGGGTACTCGCGCCAGAGCAGTTCTCGGGCAAACTCGTGGTTGAGGCCCACCATGTATGATTCGATGAATTTCTGGTTCGTTTGCAGCAGCGTGATGCTGTTTTGCGTCAGCAGGTTCAGGTTGGGCACAAACATATCGCCCGACTTGTCGCTCAGGGGTTTGTACATCGGAATGTCGAATTCCGGGTAAGCCATCACTTCCTTGAACGATTCTTCCGGCAGGGTAGCCAGGCGTGGCGGCAACAACAGGGTGCCGAGGATGCGTTTGGGGATAACCTTGTCGGGGTTGATAGCCTGCACCATTTCACTGCTTAATGCGTCGATATGAAGCGGGCGTTTGACCGGTTCGACGGCCGTTTTTACGCCCGCATCCAGCACTTTGAAGAGGTCGAACAGGGCGTTTTTGAAACGAATGGCTTCCGCACTGTCGGCCGTGCCGGGCCGCGGCTGGAAAGTGTCGCCCGGCCGCGTGATCCTGAAATCGGGGCTGTTCGGCAGGCGCGCCACATCCGCAGGTTGTGGAAACTCATTGCCAATACTGCTTGCTACTGCGCGAGACTGCGTGTACCATTTGTTCAGCAATTGATACAGGTACACCAGCGCACCAACTATCACCAAACCTGTTGTCCAGAGTATAGCCGAAGGCCCTGCCAGCAGCAGCAACAAGATCAAAAGGGCGGCCAGCGCCAGCGGCAAAAAACGCAGCCAGGGATACTTGTCCAGCCAGTTCAATATCCAGGCGGGTACATTGTGAGGGCTTGCGGCGGTGGCCAGTTGTTCGGTGGTAACGGCGCCTGCCGGGGCGGTTTTGGGTGGTGTTGGAAGCACTGTACCCTCCGCCACACGGCTCAGCAGGTTGTCCGGACGAATGTCGGCCTGGTTGAATGATAGTGTTCGCATTGTTTTGCCCCGTGGCCGAACGACGCGTCGCATGGGCGCCGAAACGAGCGAGGTATGCACATTGCTTTGCGATACGGCGTGATATGCGGTCACGCGCTGTTGCAAAGGTGTCACGATTTGCAGGGGCGATGCGGGCGCCGGGGCATCCCGCAGCACCACGCCGCTGTTGAGCAGCACCCGCCGCTGTACGGGTACGCTCCATTGCAGGGCTTTTTCAGGGAAAGCAGTCAGCAGCGGCAACAAATGCCGGCTGTACCAGATGGCGGCAATTTCTTTGGATACCTGCGCCTGGCGGATTTTCCGGTTGGCTTCGATCACCTTGCCCACCTGTCCCCAGGCAGCATCCATGTATTTTTCCTGGTTGTCCTGAATAATTTTGGTGCCATAGCCAGCCGGTACGCGGTAGCGCGGGTCGAGGTTGAGTTCGTTGAGCCAGTTGGGTTGCATGCGCCCGTCTTCTTCCCTGCCGTTCGGGTCTTTCAAGAGCCGGTTTTGCAAGGCATGCCAGCGACCGTAAAGTGGCGGCGTCACGATGGGGTCGGGGTCGTCGGCGCCGGGTTCCTGCAAGGCGTCGATCTGATCCTGCACATTGGCATCCGTAGCGGCTGTATGTGCCTCTTCGGCAGTTTTTTCCTCATATTCGGCGGCCAGATTCACAAACTGGGCGAGCCCTTGCTGTAAGGGCGATGGAAATGGTTCGTCCCAGTCTTCGTAATCCAGCCATTTTTCTTTTGTAAATGCCGTGCCCGCATCGTTTTGTTGCGTAGCAAATGGCGCCATCAGTGCGCCGCCCAGCAGCAGCGGATCGGTCACACCCGGCAGGTTGGAACCGGGCGTTTGCACATCCATATCTCGGTTGCCGATGCGCGCATCGGCAGGCTGGGGTTGCAACAGCCGCACGAGGTATTCAAAATCACCCACCGTAGCCGTGCGGAACTGCCAGCGGAAATAATACGGGTATTGGTCGGGCGCTTCCTTTGGGTCGCCGCCGGAATAGGCTTCCCAACCGGTAAGCATCACGCCCGGTGTTTTTTCAGGTGGAAAACCCAGACCCGCCAGTCGGCCGCTTTCAAAAGTAGGCACCAGAAAGGCGTAGTAAGCCGTGTTGGCTTCCAGTTGGCGCGGGCAAATGATGCGGGAATAGGCCAGATCGCGGTTTTGGGCGAGGGTTTGCTGAAATTTCCCCAACACTGCCGCGGTTTGGTCGGACGTGGTTTTGTCAGCCCCTTCGTCGAACAGGGCGCCATTCACGTGCACATGCGACCAGGCCCAAATCTGATCGGGCAGTGGAAACAGGGATGCCGGGTCGCCTTTTAGTTGAATAAAAGGCAGCGGTTGGCCTTGCTGTCGGCCGCCGTCGTCAAATTCGTCTTCCTTGAGCACGATGAGCGTCAGCCAGGGGCGCAGGCGGTGTTTCGACGTGTCGGGCGTGGCCGGGGTGTAGCGCCAGGGAAAATCCTCGTCGTAAAACTCGATGTACGGCAGGTAGTTCGTCTCGAAATTGGTGATCCGGTTGCGCGGCTCATGTTTGATAATCGCATTCGGGTCGATACCCACGATGTCGCCCGGGCCGTAGATTTCAATATTTTTTTCAATATCGGTGTCGGCCGCGTTGGGGTCATCGACGGCTGCATCTACCTTTTCCGGGTTGATTTTCAGTTTCACCTGAATCGTGCCACGTGTGCCGGTACGACCGGGAGCATCCGCCTCGGCTATGTTATTGGCCAGGCCCTGACGCAGGTACGGCAAAAAAGAGTAAGTGGAAAGGGACGATTGGCTCATAGTCAAAGATTGGCTTCGTATTGAGGAATCACGTGAAGGGTGTCGCGCAGGGTCGGGTTGTTGCTCACCTGTGTTTGCAGGTATTCTCGTGCCGATGCTTCACTACTGAAACTGCGCGCTTCGGCGGTAAATGGCGTATTGTCGGCCATGACAGCCACGGTGTACAGGTCGGAGCCGAGTACCTCGATTTTATCGGCAAATGGCTGCAATTGCGTCTGCTGGTGCTTCGACAACGGCGATTTGGTGATGGCGCTGCCCACAAAGAAGTGTGTGAACAAAGTGCCAATCCATTCAAAGAATTTCCGCTGGAAACGCCGGTAGCGGGTGTCGATCACAATGGTTTCATAGCGCACAATGCGTTTGACCGCACGCCCTGTTTTGTAACCGCCATTGTCGGCGCCCGACAGGGCCAGGCCACCCTGCATGGGCTGGAAGGCGGCTTGCGACAGTTTTTCAGCGTCGCTCATGTTTTTGAACTGCGCCAGGGCAAATTGTTCGTCGGCCTTCGTGGGCTGCAGCGTGTTGCCTTCCACCATGACTTCAAATTTCTTGAAATCGGAGGGTTTCTGGTTGCCAAGTTTGTCGAGCGTGAGTGCCAGCGGCACCAGGCGCTGCGTGATGAGCAGGGTGCCCAGCGGGTGCAGCACCAGGGTATCCTCGGCGCCTTCCAGTTTGCGCAGCGACACCTGAATATTGCTGCCTTCGGGTAGTCGCGCGGTCCAGTTCTGCTCTTTTTTCAGTTCGCCCGACAGCAGCGGCAGGATGGCAACGGGTTCCAGCGTCGTATCGGCACTTTCGCCCCAGGTGACGTCGAAGTCGGCAGAAAATTCGAAGAACAGGAAAGAAATGTATCCGGTACCGCGAGCGCGCCATGGCGTTGGGCCCGACAGCGCAAATTCCAGCCGGATGCTGAATACGCCCATGCCGAAGAGGCGCAGCGAAACGGAGGCCGATATTTCGATGATGAAATAAAACGGCGAAAACTGGAACAGTGCGTCGAACGCAATGTGCCCGTTGATCTGGAACACATCGCCGATTTTGAATTCCAGTTCAGCGCGGGCTCCGAATTGGGCGGTGTTGGACGTAACGGCAAAATAACCCTCCACGCGAACGCGGTAGAACGGATTGTTCGACAATTCCACCGCAATGCGACGCGGGGTCGGGAAGGGCAGCGGTGGCGGCGAAAAACGCGGGTGGAAACCGCCGACCGACAACACAAAATTCGGGTTGTCGCTCCAGTCGATCAACATGCCCATTTCCCCTTCAATGGTCATAAAGAGGATGCGCGAATCGAAGAGGCTGGCGAAGAAATAGGCGCGGCGCTTGTCGAATTCGATGCGACCGAGGAATTGTACCTGCAATTGCAGCAAGGCGGCTTCTTCGGTGGGCAACGCTACTTTCAACACACCAAGAATGGTCAGGCTTTCCACACTGAAACTGCCTTGCGTGGAAAATTCGACGATCACACCCAGCGACACGCTCACCAGTGTAGGCGTGCCCCAGCCGAGTTTGGCCATGGGCCCGATCAGGAATTTACCTTCTTCGGCAGGGAAAAATGCTCGCAAATCGCTGATGATGCGCGGCGCATTGGCCACTACATCGCGCGGGAACATGATATTGGCGACGCTGCCCGCGCGGATGCCCGCCAGCAGTGCTTCGCCGTTGGAAGCGCGGTTGAGGCCCAGCAAGCCGCCCACGCCGAGCAACGTGAACCCGAAGCCAAGTTGCAGCCCCGTTCCAAATTCTACGGTAATAATGATGAGCAGCGAAAAACCTTTCGAGCCGTCAGGCATTTTGGTGGTCACCAGGCCGATGGCTTTTAGCGCCAGGAAATTGGCGAACGTGAGTTCCAAAGCGCCGGCGTATTCCTCGCGGTCGAAATCGAAGGAGAGGTAGCCGCCGCCTTTCACCACGCCGGCATCGATGGAGAGGCCTACACCGTTAGGCGGCTTGAAGCCGAAAGCGAGGTCGACGGGGCCGAGGTTGCCCTTGCGGTCGGCCGGCAGGGAGAGGTCGGCTTTTACTCCAAAATTTTCAATTACACCTTGTAGCGGGCCCAGGTTGGTTTTCAGGTCGATGGCGATCCCGACCGGGAATTTGCCATTTTCCAGGCCTATAAAAAATGATAGTCCGTTGATTTCAACAGGCCCGAGCGTAATATGCACGGCCAACTGCACTTCCAGCACGCTGCTCCCATGGAAGTAAAGCCCCTGCTCCGAAGAAAAACCGATGCCGAGGTCGAAATTGTTTTCCACTTTGATGCCCGACAAAATCTGGCCAATAAAGCCGTCGGCATTCGACACGTCGATCAGGAATTTGCCCTCCTGAATATCGCCGGAAATCCGGAAAGTGCTTTGAGCGCTGTGCGTAGTGGAGTCGAAATTGAGGTTGGCCTCGGTTTCGATGATAAATTTTCCGACTTCCAGCCTCGAGCCGTTTGCTTCTCCAAAAATGATAAACGGCGTACCATCGGCTTTCCCGGCAGTAAAACGCAGCCCGAGCGTACCATCGGCAGTCGCCGATGGCGGGGTAAAAATAAAATTGCCGTTGGGCTGGATCACCAGGCTTGTTTGCGCCTCTATATTGCCCGATGCCAGGGCTTCGAGTATCCAGTCGCCGCCCTGATTGAAAGGGATGGTATTTTCAATGTTGATCTTTTCTACCAGCCGGATCATCAGTCCGCGCGGATCGACGTCGGTTTTTGCGGAAACTTCGGCAAAAAGCACATCCAGCACAGCGGGCGTCACAGCGGGGTCGAGTACGGCCGGGAAACCTGCATTGCTCAACAGGCTTTGCAAAGCGGGCAGCAGCCGGCTGGCGTCAAAACCCGGATTACCCCAGTCGTACAGCGTACGGAAACGATCCAGCGGCGATTTGATAAACTCACTCAAATGATCGAAATCAAGGCTGTATTCCGTGTATTCCGGCAAATTTGGGTCCGTAGAGCCCGAATTACGCAGTTCTCGGCCAATAATACCCACAAATTCAAGCACTTCAGGTACCACCGGCACCCCTTCCAGGTTGCGTACCACGAGGTAATCGACCAGGCGTTTGGGCAGGTTGTCGGCAAATTCGTTGAGCGTTGCAGGTGGAATGCCGGTGGCGCCGCCAAGGCCGCGCACGGCAGTAGCCAGATCGCTGATACCTTTGATCGTATTGATCACCGAAGATGCCAGGTCGCGGCCGGAACTGACCATCCTGCCCGTGTCTTCTGCATCGATGGCATCGATCAATTGGGTGATGAGACCCGGCATCTGACCGGCAGCAGTCGCCATACCCTGCACGGCCGACGAAAATGCCGCCACACCATCGGCAGCAGGTGGCAATTGCAGCCCCAGTTGGGCCAGCAACACTTTGGCCCGGCCTTCGGCCAGGTCTTGTTCGAGCGGAGAGAACAGACGTGCCAGTCCCAGTGCAATGGCTTCGAACGTGCCGGTCTGTTGCGGAGTGGTTGCGGGCATGCTTTAAGCGATTGCGGTTGACAAATGGGTGGGGATATGATCGATCAGACCTGCGGCCAGCAGTTTTTCGGCCAAAGCGCGAATGGTATCTCCCTGCGCGACCGATTTCAAAATAGCCGATTCGTAGCGTACGATATCCTGCTGTAATGCCGCTGAGCCGCTCAGAATAAGCGCTTCTTTCATGGCCAGCAGCAATCGGGTGCGGCTGACGCCGTTGATTTCTTCCGGTATTCGGTAATGTTCCTCCCGTGCCGCACGGGCGATGGCGGCGACGAACGCCGGGCCCTGGTGGCGCTGCCAGGCGACCATAACGGGCCGGGCGTGGTTGATGAGGGCGAGTATTTCGCGGTGGTGCTCGTCGAAGAGGTGGTGGAGTAGGCTGTCCGGATTGTGTTCTTTCAGCAACAGCAACACATTGTGTGGGTCGGCAATAGCAGAAGATCGAGTTCTTGTTGCCTTGTGGCGGTCGACATCGCCCCCGGACGGCGAAACAGACAGGGAAATGGGGAAACCGAGATCGCTCAGTTGTTGCAATACATTGGCAATATTGCTGGCGATGGTAATGCCAACTACATTAGTGGTTCGGTCACCGCCCCAGTTCAAGGCAATGATTTCGTCGTCTTCGTTCAGGATAACAGCGCCGGAATCGCCGCTATTTGAAAAAGCGCGTTTGCACACACCCTCCTTCACTTCATAGGTTTCGTCGTCTTCCGGAATAATGAGCACCTGCCCTTCGCGTACGTCGATGTCGGTGCCTCCCGAATCCTGGGGAGCCGCCACAGCAATGTCGCCGATATGCACCACCACGCCTCTGGTATACCCCGAGCGGGCGCCAATTTTTCGTACATGCTGGCCTACTACTGCCTGCCCGGTACCCGAAACATTCAGCACTTCATCTGTAGCACTATTGGTGATGTGCAATTGAATATTGGAAGCGAATTCAGGGTTTATTTTTGCAATGGCACAATCGACAGAGGTGCTGGTAAACGGGTTGGTATCCTTGATTCCAATGATACTTTCTCCAATAACGTTGTCGCTGCCACATTCGCAGCAACAACATTTGCTCGGTGATCCTACCTGGGGCTGGGCGGTCGGCAAGTGCCTCGAATCTGTGCCGATCGTTGAATCGTACAATACGTGTTTGTTGGTCAGCAAAACAGGTGTGTCGTCCACATCGAGTTTTCCAAACCATCCCAATGTGCCATAAGAATCAGAATCGGTGGAAATGGCGATACCGGCTTTCAGAGGCCGATGATGTGCCAGCGTTCTTCTTTCGGTACCACACACATCCGAATCATTGGTGACGACGAGCGGGTTGAGCACATCCGTTTTGATTCCGTTGATTTCATCCGGAATAATGTCTTTTGCGCTCAACGCTGAAAGGTCTTTTTTGCGGGTTACAAAAACCCTTAGAGACAGTTCATCGGTAAATTTTTTGCCCGTTTCCTTAAAACCTATCCCGACAGCAACAACATTTGGGTATTGCGAAAGGGTTTCTTTGGCTGTTTCCAGGCGGGATGAAATCAGGTTTTGTCTGGCAAATAGTTCGGATTGGTTCATGTCCTAGGATTTTTATTTGATATTAAATGCCCATGCCTCCTGACGAAGTACGATTCCAATGGTGTTGTTTTTTCCAGCGTATGTTACCTTCAATTGCTGTACAGGGGGATCAGTATCAAGCAATTCAGTAGAGATTTCGACCTTTTCAATACAGTCATGAGACGCCACCCAGGCTTTTACTTTGTCCATATTCGCCGCGTAATTTTCCCGAGGGTTGATGGTGGACAAAAAAGCATTCACTACAGGCTGTAATGCTTTCCGATCATCATCGATCAGTGCCTGACAAAAATCTTTTTCCATAGCAGGATGGCATTTAAAGTTGGAAAAAACCGGTAGTCCGCATAGCAGGCACCACAGAGGCAGGTAAGCCGAAAGCAGTTTCCTTCGCATCAGGAAAGTGGGTTTTAGCAAGTAGCAGTACAGGGTGAGCGCTCCATTGCAAGTGGCAGCAATGGCGATTCAGGTACAATTAATAATCGGGCAGTTGAACACAACAGGCATGCTGTTGCAGCAGCGGCGGGCGGGGCAGAAAAGCAGGGCGCTTTTCGCTTACAGATCGTTCATTCGGGTGGTACTTGGGCATCATGACTGTTCATCGGTTTTCGCTGCTTTCTGGAAAAGGCTGTTAAAACAAAACCTGTCTAAAATCTTTCCCGTACGGATTAAATTGCAGCAGTCAAACAATTGAATTTCAACACATTGGCGTTTCTGAGAACGTACAGCACAAGGTTGCGACACATATTGTTGGGCGGATTAGAAAGAAACGTTGGACAATGTAGTTTTTTTCTCCTGAAAGCCCAATTTTTTTTCGGATCAGACCTTGTTATTAACACAAATAGGGTATTTGCGAGGATGTTTTTTATCTTGTATGTCTTTTTATGTAAAGCCGTGAACAGGGTAGGAAAATCTATTCTGAAAAATATTATCGGCGTACACTACGCATAGTGCCCTTTGTGAAACCTTGGTGTTCGTTGTGGTTAAATTTTTTACCACAAAGGACACCAAGGTTTCACAAAGGGCACCATGCGTAGCGTACGCCGATGGCTCACTTCCGCTTTGGGTATTCGCAGGGCGAACACCTGTTTTCTTTTTAAAAATCCGGGGGTATCAGGTCAGGACTGCCCCTTTTCTTCCACGAGTATCTGCGCGTGTGAAGTCTCGGTAGGCGTTTGCGCATGGCGCGTATCGGGCGACGTGCCGCCATGCTGTTTTTCAATCTGGGGAATATTGGCTACAAAGTCGGCCACATGCGCCGGGCAATCGGAACCATACGGCGTGACCAAGATGCCCTGTACGCCATCAGAGGCGCTGATTTCATAGAGGATATTGTTGTCGCCCGGATCCGACATGCCTTCAAAACGGTAGTGGTTGACGATGGTCAGGTCTCTGGCGCCGTATTCTTTCCCGGTTTCGTGGTTTTTAAGGGTGGTAGCCGAAACTACTTCAAAATTTTCGGTAAAACCCTTCTGTTTCGATGCCTCCATACGGTTGGTAAGGGGAGACATGTAGGGCATATTTTTGAACAGATCTTTCTTTTTCATGGCAATGCAGTTTTATAGAAGATAGAAGGCTTCTAAAAACCGTATGCCTGCGGGAAAGTGTGAAAAAATGGCCCCTTATCTCACCGGAATGTAGATATCGAACTGTGCCCCCACTCCTTCTTCACCCGAGGCTTCGATGATGCCGTTGTGGTTGTCTACAATCTTTTTGACGATAGCCAGCCCGATGCCCGTGCCTGGATATTCGGAGCGGCCGTGCAGCCTTTGAAACACCTCGAAGATGCGTTCTTTGTATTGCGGTGAAAATCCGATACCATTATCGGAAATGCAGAAGTGGAAGTAATTTTTCCGAGAGGAAAGTCCCGCAATATGGGCATCGCTGCCCGTCACAAATCGGCCGGTTACTGAAATGAAGGGCGGCACCTCGGGTTTGGAAAATTTTACTGCATTTCCGATGAGGTTGTGTAACAGTTGTCTGAATTGAAAAGGGATGAGTTCGAGTTCGCCCATCTCACCGATTTCCATGACACCTTGTTTTTCCTGCAGTGTTTCGCGGAAATCGTTTTTCACCTCCTCCAGCAGCGTTGCCACTTTCACTTTTTTGAAAATGCGCTCGGTTGTATTGGTACGCGAGTACATCAGCAAATCCTCGATCAGCGTTTGCATGCGTCGGGCGGCGTCCTGCATGCGTTGCAGGTAATCTCTACCCAGTTCCGACAGGTTTTGCTCTTCTTTTTCTTTGATACGGCCAGCAAACGCCTGTATTTTTCGAAGCGGCTCCTGCAAATCGTGGCTCGATACATAGGCGAAAGACTGGAGTTCTGCGTTCATTTTTTGCAGGTCGAGGATAGATTTTTCCAGTTTTTCATTGGATTCCTGCAGCAGGTGGGTGCGTTCCTGTACCAGCAGTTCGAGTTGTTCAGTAAAAGTTTTCTGCTCCTGGCGGTATCGTTTTTCCTCTGTTATATCGCGTAAAGTACCGGCCATCCAGTCGGGTTTGCCTTGTTCGTCGAAAAAAACCTTACCACGCCCTTCGATCCAGTGTATGCTTTGGTCGTTCCAGATCACCCTCGATTCGTAGTGCAGCACGCCTGTTTCGAACGATTTACGAAACGCGGCTTCCCGTACAGGCAAGTCCTCGGGGTGCAGGTGCCGGACAATTTGCTGGTGCGTCAGTTCCACGCGATCCGGATATCCCAATATTTGCAGGTATCGGTCAGAGTATTGCACGGCGCCCGTTTTTATATTCAACTCCCAGGTACCCAGTTCGCTGGCCTCGATTACCAGTTTGAGTTTTTCCTCACTTTTTTCGAGGCGCAGACGGTCGCAGACTTTGGAAGTCGTTTCGTTGCACGTAACCAACACCCCGGCCGGTTTGCCCGATTCGTCGTTGACGGGGCTGTAACTAAAGGTCCAGTAAGCATCCTCCATCTTCCCGTTGCGAAAAATCGGGATCAATTGGTCTTCGCTCCAGGTAGAAGCGCCCTCCGACATGACACGGTGGATGAGGGGTTTGATGATATGCCAGATTTCAGACCAGGCTGTTTCGGCGGGCTCGCCGAGGATGCCGGGGTGCTTGCCGTCGATGCCCAGACTGGGTCGATAGGCATCATTGTAAAAACAGATCAACTGTGGCCCCCACCACAAAAACTGCGGGAAACGGGATTTAAGGATGATGCTCAGGGTAGTTCGCAGGCTTTGCGGCCATGTATCCGGTGGTCCGAGCGGAGTGGCGCTCCAATCCTTGTTTTGAATCAAATCTCCCATTTCACCTCCTCCTGAAAGGAATTGAACATTTGGACGGGTATTCCTTACTGGCATATGGAAGGTGATGGTTTGAAATGGAAATCCTAATGTGCAGGATTTTGCTAAGGGCAAGCAAATATAACATTCTCAAGCGATTCCAGTTTTCTTTATTTTTGTTCGAACATGGACAAGACAATACTGATTACCGGAGGCGGCCGCGGCATCGGCGCGGCTACTGCACTGCTGGCTGCTGAAAAAGGATATGCCGTCGGCGTCAATTACCGCGACCAGCAGGCGGCAGCCGAACAAATCGTGGAAACCATCCACCAACGCGGAGGCAGGGCCATTGCCATCCAGGCCGATGTGTCGAACGAACAGGAGGTGAAAGCCATGTTCCAAACATTCGATCGGGCGTTCGGCACCCTGACAGCGCTGGTAAACAATGCAGGCATTCTCGGCGACTTGTCGCCTTTCATCGACATCAGTGCCGAGCGCATTCAGCACACTTTTCAGGTAAATGTATTGGGAGTATGTTGTGCGCGCAGGAAGCCGTGCGGCGCATGTCGACCCGGCATGGCGGCCCGGGTGGCGCTATTGTAAACGTGTCGTCGGGCGCGGCGAAATCGGGTTCACCCTTCGAATATGTGGATTATGCTGCTTCCAAAGGCGCTATCGATACCTTCACCATGGGCCTTGCAAAAGAAGTGGCGCAGGAAGGCATCCGGGTGAATGCCGTTCGGCCCGGTTTTATCGACACCGAAATTCACGCGCCGGGCCGCCTCGACCGGGTAGTAGCCTCCGTGCCCATGGGCAGAGCGGGCAAACCGGAAGAAGTGGCGCAGGCTATTTTGTGGCTTTTGTCAGACCAGGCTTCCTACACTTCCGGCTCCTTTATCGACATTCTGGGCGGCCGCTAAACAGATTTATATGATTTACCTTACCCAACTCATTTACCTGCAAGCCGGGCAAGAAGACACTTTCGATCAATTCGAATCAGTGGCGATTCCTTTGATAAGTCGCTATCGGGGCAGTCTGCTACTCCGTATGCGGCATTCGCAGGACAGCCTGATCGAAGGAACGATGGAATTGCCGTATGAAACGCATGTGGTGTCGTTTCCTTCGGAATCCGATTTTCTGGATTTTATGAAAGATGAAACCCGCAAGCAGTTTTTGCACCTGAAAGAGCAGTCGATCCGCGCTGTTTGGTTGATGAAAGGAGAGAAATTGGGATAAACGTCTTTTACCCGGCGCGACAGGATGAGATAACGGATGAACCGGATTTTTACTGATTTGAACTGATTTTTTATAGCCTAATGGCCCAACCTACTATTTGTACACGCTACGCGTTGTGTCCTTTGTGAAACCTTGGTGTTCTTCGTGGTGAAAAATTTTAACCACCAAGTTCACCAAGGTTTCACAAAGGACACAACGCGTAGCGTGTACCTGTTTTTCCAATTTTTTTATGAAACGCTTTTTTCTGCTCTCCTTTCTTCTTTCTTGCCTGGCTCTACCTGCACAGGAACTGTATCAGTGGCAAAACACCCGCCCCCGCTGGGCTACTTTCGAAAACCCGAAAGCGGCCGAAGGCGCAGGCGGCACCGAAAATCAGCGCGCCAAAGGCCATGCTTTCGAACCCATTGAAGCGGGCGCCAGCGCTACCCTGCTCGATATTAAGGGCGCTGGCACGATTCGCAGAATCTGGATGACTGTGAACGACCGTTCGCCCGAGATGCTGCGTTCGCTCCGCATCGATATGTACTGGGATGGCGCCCGAACGCCGGCGGTATCCGTTCCAATGGGCGATTTTTTCAGCATTTCGCACGGGCGGATCATACCTTTCGAAAACGCGCTGTTTTCCAGTCCGGAAGGGCGTTCGTTCAACTGTTTTATCCCCATGCCCTTTCGGAAAGGTGCGCGCATTACCGTCACCAACGAATCCGATCGGCGGCTCGACCTGTTTTTTTATGATGTCGACTTTGAACGGACAGACGTTTTACCTGCCGATGCGCTATACTTCCATTGCCATTGGCGGCGTGAATTGAAAACCGAACTGGGCAAGGATTTTGACTTGCTGCCCAAAGTGACGGGCCGCGGGCGCTTGCTGGGCGTCAATTTCGGGCTCATCACAGCACCCGAATACGGCCAAAGTTGGTGGGGCGAAGGGGAAGTGAAAATGTACACCGATGGCGACGGCGAACTCCCGACCATCGTTGGTACCGGCTCGGAAGATTATGTGGGTTCGGGCTGGGGGCTTGGAAAATTCATCCAGCGCACGCAAGGCTGCCCGGTAGCCGACGACAGCACGGGATATTGGTCGTTGTATCGCTTTCACCTCGACGACCCGCTGTATTTTAGCAAGGAAATGCGCGCCACCATTCAGGTGTTGGGCGGGTACATGCGCGATGAGGTGCGCAAAATGGTGGATGCAGGCACCGCGCTTATTCCCGTAACCGTCAACGTAAAAGCCGGATGCATCAAATTGCTGCAAGGCAAACACCCGGCCTTGCAAGACGCGGATTTTCCCGACGGATGGGTCAATTTTTACCGTTCGGAGGACTACTGCGCTACTGCGTATTTTTACCTCGACCGGCCGGAAAACGGCTTGCCCGCACTGGCGCCGCTTGCTTTGCGTACAGCCAAAATGCGTTAGACGTCCGATTTGCTGCGGCAGCCGGGCACACGCCTCGCCGATTCAGAAATTGTATTTCAAAATGGTGAAAAACGCTCCGAGTTTCCGTTCTGGAATATGCTCAACGGCCCGATCGCCGATGCGCTCTGGCACATCGGTCAGGTGGTGACGTTTCGCCGTTCGTCCGGGAATCCATTCAATTCGAAGGCAAGCGTTTTTAACGGGTATGTGCGGGAGTAGAAAAAACTACTTCGCCGTTTTTTTCTTTCCGCTGGCTTTTGCTTTCGGATTGAATTCCAGGCATTTTTCAACCCAGAATTGGAGGTCTGCGTCGCTTTCGTAGGCCACCGGGTCGATGAACAGATACCCCGGCATGGGTCGGCCGCCGTGAATCATGGCTTCCACGCCGTTTCTGTTGGTGAAGGTACTTTCATCAGCAGGGTCGACGCGCGCCATCAGGCCGCCTTTGTAGGTGCCGATGAGCATTTTGTCATCCACCATAAAACAGTCGCCGCCGAACATGCGCTTTTGATCGTGGGCAACATTTTTTACTGTGAGAATATCGGCGATGCGCTGCGCAGTGATGTGATTTTCAGTCATGATAATAGAAGGAAATGAATGTGACTTGTGTGCAAATCACCTGCTGCGGGATCAAAAATACAAAAAATATTTGTCTACTCTACGCCTTGTGTCCTTTGTGAAACCTTGGTGAACTTCGTGGTAAAAAAATTTAACCACCAAGTTCACCAAGGTTTCACAAAGGACACAAGGCGTAGAGTAGACAAAGACTCCTGGTTGTTTACAATTTCGGTCGTTTTGCCAGCGCCTCCTGGATCGTCGCCCACACCGTTGCATATTCTTCCCCTTCCAGCGGTAGCCGGGGTGCACGCACGTGTGCGGAACCCAGTTCGGTGGCTACCTGCGCCAGTTTAATATATTGCACCAGTTTCGGATGAATATCGAGTTCGAGTAATGGCAAAAACCAGCGGTAGATCGCCAGCGCTTCGGCATGACGGCCGGCTTTGGCGTGCCGGTAAATGGCGACTGTTTCTTTTGGGAAAGCATCCACCAGGCCTGCCACCCAGCCGTCGGCGCCCATAAACAGGCTTTCCAGTGCGAGGGTATCCACGCCGCAGAGGATTTTGAAACGCTGCCCAAAACGGTTGATCATGCGGGTTACATTGCTCACATCGTGGGTGCTCTCTTTCACTGCCTGTATGGTGGGCCATTCCGTCATGGCGTCGAACATATCGAGCGTCACGAGGATTTTATAATCCACCGGGTTGTTGTAAATCATAATCGGCAAAGAACTCGATTCTGCCACGGCCCTGAAATATTCCAGGGTTTCGCGGTCATCGGCCTTGTAGCGCATGGGGGGCAGCAACATGAGGCCCGATGCGCCAAAGATGTGTGCCGCCTGAGCGGCCGCCACGGCGGCGCGGGTGGTTTGTTCGGCAATGTTCATCACCACCGGAACACGGCCTTCTACACGATCGACGGTGAATCGAACGAGATCGTATTTTTCTTCATTGAGCAGGCTGCTGGCCTCACCGAGCGTGCCGCCGAGGATGACGCCATCGACCCCGGCATCGAGTTGCGCTTTCAGGTTTTGCTCAAACGCCGCGAAGTCGATGCGGTCGTCGGCAGTAAAAGGAGTGGTAAGTGCAGGATAAACGCCTTGCCAGGATACTTGCATGGTAAAATGATAAGGATTTGAATGAAGTGGATCTACCTCCCACGCGGTTTGCGCAGTATTTTCCAGAAAAACCAGGCCGTGAATCCAGCCACGATCAGGTTGGTGCCTAACATCATGATGAAAGCCCGGGTATTCATGCCTGTTTTTCTTTTTTAAGTCGTTTTTGATAGGCTACGTACACCATGGCCCATACGCCCGCAAAGGTAATGGCCAGCAACAGGCGCGACAGGTTGACGTAGTTCAGTTGTTCCTGCATGGTTTGCAATTGTTCGGCGTCGGTAGCGGCAGCCATGGCTTTTTTCAGGCGGGTGTTCAGGATTTGATGCACTACGGAGCCGTCATCGAGCACCCATTGGCCTTGCAGCACGGCGTGCCAGTCGTTGTTTTCAGGTTTGAAAAAAGCGCCTACAAATACCAGCAGCAGCAGCGTGGGTGTCACCCATTTGATGATGAATTTGAACACAAGCGGCACCTGAATATCGGCATGGGCGGTGATTTCGCGCCAGCCCTTGTCCATACCAAACACCCAGGCAAACAGGATCATTTCGAACATGGCAAATACCACCAGCGAAACGGTGCCCGCCCAGTAATCGAATTCATCGAATACGCCGTGGCTGAAAAACAGCACTGTGGGCAAGCCCAGTACAAAGGCCGCCAGGCCAAACAGGCAGGCGCTTTTCAGGCGATCCAACTGAAACTCATCTTCCAGAAAACCCATGATGGACATGCCCATGGCCAATGAGGAAGTGATGCCTGCAAAAAACAACAACCCGAACCAGCACATGCCACTCAGCAACGCCATCGCAGGGCCCCATTGCTGAAACAAATAGGGCAGGGTGCGAAAACCGAGCCCCAGCCCACCATTGCGCGTATTTTCCACCACCCAGTCCACGCCGAAATAGCCCACCGAAATAGGAATTACGATAGCAGCACCCAGACATACTTCTACAAATTCGTTCATCCAGCCAGCGCTCATGGCATTGAGCGCCACATCCTCGTGCGCACCCATGTACGAGGCGTAGCATTGCACACTGCCCATGCCGACAGACAGGGTAAAGAAAATTTGCCCGGCGGCGGCAATCCATATTTTAGGGTCCCAGATGGTGCTGCCCACAGCGGGCGTCCATAAAAAATTGAGTCCTTCCGCGCTGCTGAAACGCGCGCCATCGACGCCCGCCTGCACGGTCAATCCTTTAAATGCCAGGAAAAGTCCAAAAAGTACCAGCAGTGGCATGGCAATTTTAGCCACGGCTTCTACACCGTTTTTCAGTCCGCGCGATAGTACCCACACATTGAGCAGCAGGCACAGCAGCCACCACAGGAGGGCTTCGGCGCCAGGATGAAGGACATAATTATTGAAAAAAGCGGCAATTTCATCCGCTGTTCGGCCCTGAAAAACGCCGGAAATGGAATGCCAGACATAGGAGAGCGTCCAACTTTCCACATAACTGTAATAACCTGCAACGGTTAGATTAGTAAAAATGCCGAATACACCAACGTATTTCCACCAGAACTGCCGGCGGGGCGCCAGGCGTTGCAGGATAAATGGCGCCGAGTGGTCGCCGTATTGCCCGCTGAAGCGCCCCATGCTCCATTCTACAAAGAGCAGGGGGACGCCCATCAGCAGGAAACAAACGAGATAAGGAATCATGAAGGTACCGCCACCGTTTTGAACGGCTTGTACCGGGAATCGCAGAAAATTCCCCAGCCCCACTGCATTGCCGGCCATAGCCAGCACCAGTCCGGCCCTGCTGCCCCATGATTCCTTACGGCTCAACTTTCTCCTTTTTGAACCTTGCTATTATAGCGACTGTAGGTAAAATACACGACCAGGCCGATGGCCAGCCAGATAATCAGACGCACCCAGTTTTCGAGGCCCAGGCCAAAAATCATGGCGCCGCATACCAGTGCGCCCAGGATAGGCACGATGGGTACCAGCGGTGTTTTGAACGGGCGCTCTGCATTGGGATCGCTTTTGCGCATCACAATTACACCGATCGATACCAGTGCAAAGGCAAACAAGGTGCCGATACTGGTCATATCGCCTACGATACTGCCCGGCACAAATGCGGCAAATACACCTACAAATCCCAGGAACAGCCAGTTGGATTTCCACGGCGTGCGGTATTGCGGATGGATTTCCGAGAAAACTTTTGGTACCAGACCATCTTTGGCCATGGAGTAGAACACGCGGCTTTGGCCCAGCAACATCACCAGAATTACCGACGAGAAGCCGAACAGGATGGCTACTGTCACCAGTTTGGCCAGCCACCCGTAGCCGGTCATATAGGTACTGATGGCGTAAGCAACGGATGCTTCGGCGCCTTCGGTGCGGAATTCGGTATAGTTGGCCATACCCGTCAGCACATAACTGAACAGGATATACAGCACAGTGCAAATGGCCAGCGAACCCATGATGCCGATCGGCATATCGCGGTTCGGGTTTTTGGTTTCCTGCGACGCTGTCGATACGGCATCGAAGCCGATGAAAGCGAAAAACACCACCCCGGCGCCGGCCAGAATACCGCCCCAGCCGCCAAAACTATGGGTATTGCCCAGCGCATTGGTGTAGGTAGAAACGGCAGGAATCATCGGGTCGTGGTTCACAGGGTTGATAAACGACCAGCCCAGTGCAATAAACAACAGCACAATAACCACTTTCACAGCCACGATAATGCCATTGACGGTAGCCGATTCCTGAATGCCCCGAATCAGGATGAGCGTCAGAATCAGCAGAATAAGCAGCGCAGGCAGGTTCATGATGCCCGCTACGCCGTCGGGCGAGGTCTGGAAGGGCGAGTGACACCATTGATAGGGTATGACCGACCCCGGCCCCAGAAACTGTTCGAGAAGTTTGTTCAGGTATTCCGACCAGGCGATGGATACGGTGGCGGCGCCGAGGGCGTATTCCAGCACGAGGTCCCAGCCGATAATCCAGGCGATAAATTCGCCCATGGTAGCATACGAATAAGTGTATGCACTGCCCGAAATTGGAATCATGGAAGCAAATTCGGCATAGCACAGCCCTGCAAATGCACAGCCGATGGCGCCGATAATAAAACTATAGGTAACGCCCGGGCCGGCATGTTCGGCAGCAGCAGCAGCGGTACGTACAAACAGACCGGCGCCGATGATGGCGCCAATACCCAGCAGGATGAGGTTGCCGGCGCCAAGGTGGCGGCGCAGGGTGCCTTGTCCTTCTTCCGATGCTTCGCTCAGCAGCGTTTTCAAAGATTTCTTTGCAAAAAGATTCATATTGTTCGCTAATAATTGGTTTCAGGGGGCCAAGATAGTACAGTTTGTGGATTTTGGGTTTGTAGGGAAAATTTTTGGACGGATGGAGTGCGTGGAGTGTCCAATGCTGTTTGTCAGGGGGTTATGATTATTTTCCGAACGATACGGGTATTGTTTTCTAAATCGATGGTTAGAAAGTACAGGCCTGGAGGGAGGGAGAGATGGAGTATATATTGAGAGTTGTTGGCATTGGATTGTTCATAGCAAGTTTTTCCAGAAACATCCAGAAGAACAATTTTCTTCATTATCAAATCTGGAGACGAAACCTGCAGAATACTTGTACTTGGATTGGGCCAAATTTTTATCTCCTCTTCATTCTGAAAAACAGAAGGTGCGCTGCTAGCAACAAAACAGTCTGGATATTCTAATCCACTATCCCAACTCGTCCAAAGGTCTGACAGGTAGTTTGATTTTTGCTGGATAACGTCTATCGCTGTGGATAACGGATTTAAGGCATCATTTTGCCTTAACCATGAATAACAAAAAGTTCTGAACGTACGAGTATTGGGGTTCATCCTCGAAGTAGGAACCGATACCAAAGCCATCCTTTGTCCGGGATTATTGCCCGCGGCAGGTTCAGACCAACCGGTTGTAACGGTCGGATTATCAGGGTATACACAGCGTACTGCCGGAAGGTTCTCATTAGGATGGAAACCATTGCCTCCTTCTCTTAAAGGCGTACCATTGCTCCAGTGACCAGTCAGATAATTGTAAAAACCTTGAGGAGACTGCGGGTAGCCGCTACCTGCAGGCACGTTGTTTCCTGAATTGATTGGCATAAAATATTCCATAGCAATATCAATGTTAGGCTCTGTGCCGGCATAAGCATTAAAGGTAAATACACTTACTAATGGAGTATTTTCTTCAAACCCGTTCTCATCAATCGAATCTCCATTATATGTATAAAAGATATGTTGTTCCGGTATACTGCCAATAAAGTTGTCGTTGCTATTGCCCAATTCAATATTCATAAGAAAGCCGATATGCAAGGAGTCTATAGGGTCTTGCATTCTATTCCAGCATTCCCAATTAACAAAAATGCTATTGTTAAAGAAATCATCCTCCGGACAAGAATAAGCCCAAACTGTACAAAAAATTTGCATACCCATTTTTTTACTATGAGAATATGGGTGAGTAGAATCAGTGTAATCATGGAAGGCGAAAAAGAGCATTTCATCTGGTATGCGTATTACACCTTGCACACCTAAAATGTCAGGATGCGGAAAATCTCCGAGTAAAGGCTCATATACATTATTAAAGTTACTGTCATAAAATGGTGCAACTTTGGTATTTACAAATGTTGTATCAGAAGGATAGGAGTGTAACATTAGCATTCCTGGCCAATTGATAATGGCGGGTATGGGATTGTCAATTATTCCGTTGTCTTGCCAATCCTGAATATGCCCAATGATTTGCTCTTTGGTAACCCTCCAAATTTGATTGAACTCGTTGTGCCACATAATTCCCGGAAGGAAATCTGTTGTAATACCAGTAGGTGAAGCACAGGCTATTTTTAAATTTCCAAAATCGTCATACCCGCCCATCCACGGTACGACACTACGGAATACTGCAACCTTCACACTATCCTCCTCCTCCGAAACCGGTATTTTAAAACTCCGTTCGTTGTTGTATCCGAAAAACGCGCCATTGCTCCACACCTTGGCTTCGATGGAATTGACATGAATGGTTTCGGAAACGGGCGCCTGCCCCGGCGCGCTCAGCGCAGGCAATAAACAAAGCAACAAGTACAGATTTTTCATGATTCGTTTGATTTGGAAAGGTTTATATAAGAAATTGACTATCAGCATATTGCACCCTGTCTATTGTTGCTGTTGATAAAAACCTTGACAAGGGCTAAAGTTGCGAGTTAAGCCAAGCGTTAGTCAGGTGGTGGTATTGGCGCCCAACCCAATAATAAGGTACAATTGGAAAAATAAGAATGGTTTTCGAGTTGATAATAAGGAATGTGTGAATGCAACATTTTCGGGCACGAACCAATCCCTACCATGTATAACTGAAAAGGGAACAAGTGCCCACAGGCCACAAAAATCCATTTCATCCGCTTGATCCAAACGATCTCCATCCCACTTAGAAGCGTGAGGTGAAGCCGAACGCCATCTCCTCCCTGACATACCTATCCCACGTTTCGGGCAGCAGGCGTACCTTCGCCCCATGCCAACCGCATTTATCTCCCGCGCCCAAACGCCCGAATCCGAATTTTCCCGACACCTGCAGGAAAACGGCTGGCAGGTAAGCGCTCGATCGCTGGTGCGCCTCACACCGCTGCCATTCTATGAAGTGCCTGCGTGCGAATGGATTTTTTTTGCCAGCCAGCATGCGGTTCGTTTCTTTTTCCAACAAATCGCTGCCGCCAATATTTCCATTCCGCAGGTCAAATGGGCGGCTTTGGGCGCGGCCACTGCCGAGGCCCTTTCCGGATTCGTGCCGCAGGTCGATTTTACAGGCACTGGCGACCCGGTATCCAGCACTGCCGCCTTTGCTGCACAGGTGGCACCTTGCAGTGTACTGTTTCCGGCAGCGCGGCATTCCATGCAAAGTGTCGCTGCACAATTAAGCGAACGTTTCTCCATTCTGCATCTCGAAGTATATGACAATCAACCTGTTGACGATGTTGTGCTTCAAGAGGATGATGTGCTCGTTTTTACGAGCCCTATGAATGCCCGAACTTATTTTACCCAACATGACCTACTCCTACATCAAAAAGTAGTGGCCATCGGTGCCACCACGGCCGCTGCCCTGCAACAACTGGGCATAGCGGAAGTGCATGTGGCGGAGGAAGCGAACGAGCGGGGACTGGCTGTAACAGTCCTGAGTCGTAAGTCCTGAGTCCTGAGTCCGTAGAGTCCACCTGATTACCCTGGGTATTCTTTTTACGGAAGCCAAGTTTAATCAGGTGGACTCTACGGACTCAGGACTCAGGACTTACGACTCAGGACTCAGGACTGTTTACTACTTTTGCCCCCACACCGCAATCCAATCCACCATGGCGAAAAAACACACACCTGCCAGAACAACCCAAAAACCTGCACAGCGCCCTGCTGCCACACCCAAAAAAGCAGCCGATGAATCGAGCAACCGCAGTTGGTACACCTTCGGGTTTATCGTACTGGCCATTACGGCTGCTTGCTACTGGCCTTCGTTGTCGAACAAATTAGTCAACTGGGACGACGACCCGAATATAACTGAAAACCCGAACATCGAGCGGGTAGGCCAGGGCATTACCTGGGGGGAAACGGTGAAAAACATCTTTGATGTCAACACCGGCAACGTTATCGGCAACTACAATCCGCTGCCGATCCTCTCTTTTGCCGTGGAAAAATCGCTGGCGGGCAATCAAATCAGTCCGCGCCTGATACACACCACCAACCTGCTGCTGCACCTCGGCACTGTGTGGCTGGTGATGCTGCTGTTGTTTCGAATGGGATTTGGCAATTGGGGCGTACTGGTTGGCGGCCTTCTTTTCGGCATTCACCCTATGCGGGTAGAATCGGTGGCCTGGGCAACCGAGCGCAAAGACGTGTTGTTTGCTATATTTTTCTTTGCGGCACTGGCCCTGTACGACCGATGGGTGAAGCGCGAAGGCACCGGCCAGCCACGTATGGGGCTTTACATCGGCATGATGATCCTGGCGCTGTTGTCGGGTTTTTCCAAGGTGCAGGCTGTCACTTTGCCGCTGTCGATGCTGGCACTCGACTACTGGTACCGCCGCCCGATCGGATTCAAATTGATTTTGGAAAAAACGCCGTTCTGGATCATTTCGCTCATCATTGGTTCGATGAACCTGTACACCCTGAAACAACAGGGTTCTACCAACGACGATATTACAAATTTCAATTTCCTGGATCGTTTGTGCATCGGCGCCTACTCGTTTTGCGTGTACCTCTACAAACTTTTCTTGCCCTGGCCCATGTCGCCGCTGTACCCCTATCCCAAGCCGCTGCCGATCTGGGTGTACCTGTCGCCTATTCTCTTTGCGGCGGTGTGGTACGGCGTTTGGCGCCTTTGGAAGGCCGACAAACGGGTGTGGGTATTCGGTGTGCTGTTTTTCTTTTTCAATGTGATGTTCCTGTTGCAGGTGCTGGGCGCCGGGCAAGGCTTCCTGGCAGATCGTTTCACATATGTACCCTATTTCGGGTTCTTCGCCATTGCAGCCTGGTATTTTCAGGAAAATTATGCCGACGCATCCAAACGCGGGCTGCTGAACGGCTTGTTGGGTGTGCTTGTTCTTGTATGTGGCGTCTGGACGGTTCGCCAGATCGCTGTCTGGGAAAATGGCGCCACGCTGTGGACGCATGTGATCTCCCTGGAAGGCAAGAGCAATTCGCTCCCCTACTGGAACCGCGGACAATATTTCCGCGAAAAGGGTGATTTTGAATCCGCTATCAAGGACTACAACCAGGGTGTTATCATCGAACCCACCAGTGGCGAATTGCTCAACAGCCGCGGAAAAACCTACTTCGATATGGCTATGTCGGGTAAATACAAAGCGCAAACACCTGAATTAATGGCCAATGCCATGAAAGACTACACCAATGCACTCAATGGCGCCCGGATGAAAGAAGGTACACGTGCGGAGGTATTGATCAACCGCGGAGCGGCGCAAGGGGCAGCAGGTCAGTTCCAGCAAGCCATTGCCGACCTGACGGAGGGCATTCGAATTGACCCGAAAAACAAAAATGGGTATTTCAACCGCTCAATCGCTTACTATTCTACCCAGCAATACGACAAGGCCCTGGTCGATTATGATGCTTACCTGAAACTCGACCCTTTTAATGCCAATGTATGGTATGAAAGCGGTATGATTCAGCGCAGTATGAACAAAAACCAGGAGGCTATTCAGGCGCTCACCAAAGCCATCCAATTGAATCCTAATATCGCAGTGGCGTATCTGGAGCGTGCCCGCGCCTATGCGCAATCGGGCAATAAAGCCGCCGCCCAGCAGGATTACCAGCGCGCCCAGCAAATGGGGGTGAAACTGGAAAGTATGGACCAGAGGATGTTAGAGAAGTGAGAGATGTGAGAGGGTGAGAGATGTGAGAGGGTGAGAGATGTGAGAGGGTGAGAGATGTGAGAGAGTGAGAGGGTGAGAGATGTGAGAGTTCGTAGAGTGTACCGCATTACTTGTACAAATACTGTAGAAAAGGTTATAGCGAAGGGGAGTACTCTACGATCTCACATCTCTCACTCTCTCACTTCTCTCACATCTCTCACCCTCTCACTCTCTCACTCTCTCACATCTCTCACCCTCTCACCCTCTCACTTCTCTCCAGAGACCAATTCAATATACCCACTCAACACATCCGGGCGCAGCACCACGCCGCTCACGCGTTTTTCATACACTTTGCAAACAAAGAAATAGGTGCCATCCGCAACAGATTTTCCTTCCTGGTTGGTGCCGTTCCAGTTGATAGCGGGGTCTTGAGTCTGGAAAACGAGATTTCCCCATCTGTTAAATACCTGAAAATCGACCCGGTCGATAAAACGCCAGCCCGGGAAGGGCATAAACACCTCATTGCGATCGTCGCCATTTGGGGAGAAGGCATTCGGTAGTTCGTATTGCGGACAGTTGTCGACACAAATGGCTGCACTGCGCTGGCTTTCATTGCCCACCGAATCGAGCGCCGATACGGCATAGCATCCTGCAAGCCCTTCATCAATGCTGTGGACGAAGGTGGTATTGTTGGCGTCGCCTTGTTCTGTCAAGAGGGTGAAAGGCTCATCTTCCGCTTCCGCATACCATATTCGGTACAACACCACATCGTCCGTTGTTTCCGCGCAGGCCACATTCGGGTTCGTCCAGGAAAGTGTATTTTCATACGGCGGATCGGGGAAATTGCTGCCGCCGCCGTTGCACAGGTTGTTTACCGCCAACACCGGTGCGCAAGGAGGAACGGTGTCGATCGGTACGCCACATTCTTCCTGCGAGAGATTGACGATCGGATCGATCACCCCGCCGATGCTGTACGTCCCTACGCTGCGCACGTAGTAACAGTATTCCTTGCCGTTGCTCAGCCCGCGATCCAGGTAGATGACGGCCGTTGTTGTTCCAATGGAATCAAAATCGCCCGTTGCATCGTTTTTTCGGAAAATATCATAGCGGTAATTGTCCCAGGGCACCAGGTATTGCCAACTAAGAATATTGGTTTCGTCAGTAGATTTTATATTCAGCCGAACCGATGATGCCTCGTTGGTAGAGCCCAGCGGCGTGTTATTGCCATTTACATAAAATGCAACCTGGTAGTGATAGGGATTGTTTTCTGTATCGAGGTTTTGGTCTATAAACACTGTATCGTTGGCTTCCCAGAAATTATTGGCCACAAACGATGCTCCAGGTACTTCCGTCAGATTGCCCGGCGCCAATCCGGTTCCGCGCAACAGTTGATACCGGTATGGCCCGGCATTGATCATAGTATCGAGGTCGGTGGGGTCGGGTTTCGACCATTTCACCATAATCTGTCCGTTGGCGGCATCGGTTTCATCTACTGAAACATTCGTAATCAGCGGCAGGTCGCGCGGCAATTGCACACACACTTCGTCCGAAGGCAGGCTTTCCACCAGGTTGTAAGGATAGCCGCCGCCCGAAAGTCGCGCAAATTTTGCTTCCACACGATAGCAGTAGGTGCGCCCGCGTTGCACCTCGGTGTCTTTGTAGAAATAACGGCCGTCCTGCATTTGCCGGGTCACCAGTACCAGTTCGGTATATCCTTTGCCGGCCAGTCCGGGCTGGCAGGTATCGGGCTCAAACGGGTTGGACCCCTCTTTTCGCCACACGGAAAACCCAAAGAAATAGTCGTTCAGGGCATCCTCACAGGCATAGGGTTTTGCCCAGGTGATAAGCACTTCACCGGGGCTGGCTGTGGCTTGTACGTCTTCAGGCGCAGGCCCTACTACCTTGATCGACACCGTTTTGAGGTCGGCCAAAGCAGGATTGGCATCATCCACGGCCTTGAACACTACAGAATACGGATAACGGGCTATGTGGTCGCAGGTGGTTTGCCAGCGGAAGGTTCCCGTTACGATCGGGTCCTGATATTGGGTCGGCGCATCAAAAGTAGCCGGGCTGGGGCGCAGGGTATCAAACGGGCCGCCTGCCGCCGTCAGCAGCACGCGGTCGGTGGAATCGGGATCATCGGCCGTTGCCTGGAACTCGATGTAGTCGCCCGCCACCACGCATAGTTTTTCAATGGTTTCCACAATGGGCGGGTTGTTGTCGCATTCATCCACAAAAATCTGCATATCGCGGATGGTCGTGTCGATGGGCTGGCCATTTCTCCAGGAAACGACAATAAATGCCAGGTTGTAATCGCCGGGTTGCTGGGGGCTATTCCACACAATTTCGCCATTGAATACATTGATTGTAAGCGAGTTATTAGGCCCTGGCGATATCTGGTTGGGAAAACTGTAATTGGGAACGGGCGTGCCCAGCCCTTGCAGGGGCACAATAAAATGGAAAGACAAACTGTCGCCTTCGGGGTCGAAAGCGCTGGGGCTGTGCCGAAACACCTTCCCGACACAGGCATTGTCGATGGGATCGGTTTTCAGGTAGGGCGTGGTGTTCATGCCCCCGAATTGCGGGTCCTGAAACGTATAGATGGTTTCGATGTGAAACGGCACATTATCCGACGAGGGCGGGTTTACATTGATGATGCCCGCAATGCGGTTGGGGTCGGTCATGGAAATGCGATAGGTAGCCGGCCCTGCAAAGGTGTGTACGGCCACGTAGGTATTGTATTTCAGGTCGCCCGGGAAAAAAATGCCTTCTCCACCGCCATTACTCCGCGGCACATTTTGGCAAGGCGAGCCATCGCCCCAGCAGATAATGAGCGTATCGCGGTCGGCATTGACACTGCTGGCCTTGGTCCAGGTAATGATGGTCGCTTCGATGGTGAGCGGCCCGATTTGTCGGATATGGATTTCACCGGCACGGTTGTGGGTGGCAAATGCGAATGCCGGAATCAGCAAGCCGGCCAGCAGGGTAAATAATTGCCGTATGGTCATGTTTTCTGCTTAAATTGTTGTTGAAACAGTTTTGGGAGGTAAAGGATGCACCAAGGGTTTCTCTTACAACGAACAAGTTTAGAATAATTTTTCGGAGGGTATCAGAAAAATGCGTTTTTTTGCCCAAACCCGCAGAATTCCTTCCTTTTCAGATACCAAATTCCCTGTATATGCTGCTTTACAATGTCACTGTCACAATCGATCTCGATGTTTTCAAGGACTGGCAACACTGGATGCAGGATACGCACATCCCCGACGTGATGGCTACCGGGATGTTTGTGTCGTATCGCATGTGCCGCCTCATCGGCCACGAACACACCGACTCCGAGATATTTACCGTGCAATACTTGGTCAAGGATATGGCCCACCTCATGCGTTATCAACAGGAATACGCACCTGAATTACAGGAGGCTGTCAGAAAAAGATACGACGGGAAATATGCGGTATTCCGGACGGTGATGGAGGTGGTGGATCATAATGAAAAGTCCTGAGTCCTAAGTCCTGAGTCCTAAGTCCGTAGAGTTGACCATGTACTTTTGGCTATTATTAGTGTAGATACCCAATGTACATGGTCAACTCTACGGACTTAGGACTTAGGACTCAGGACTCAGGACTTTATAAGTCAGGGCTTACGACTTCTCAAAAACTGCAACAACACATTAATATACGCATCGGTCGTTTGCAGGCTCAGGAAATCGGCGCCGGCGCGCAGGAAAGTATTTTTTGTTTTGGCCAGGTTCTCTTCAAATCGTTTGCGGTAGCGTTTTCGCATATCCGGGTCGGTGGTATCGATCCATTGTGTTTTACCGGTTTCGGCGTCGCGCACGGGCAGGAGGCCCACGTCGGGCAACTCGCGTTCGCGGGGATCCCAGCAGTGCAATCCGATACAGTCGTGGCGGCGGGCCAGCACACGCAGCGGCGTTTCGTAGCCCGCGGTCATGAAGTCGGACATGACAAAACAAATGCTCCGTTTTTTCAGCAGGTTATTAGCGGTTTCGAGCGCGCTGGTCATATTCGTCCGGTGTTCGGAAGGTTCCAGGTGCAGCAGTTCGCGGATGAGGCGCAGGGTGTGTTGACGCCCTTTTTTGGGTGAAAGGAACAATTCCACCTGATCGGAAAACAGCAACAACCCCACTTTGTCGTTGTTGGCAGTGGCGGCAAACGACAGTACCGCACATATTTCTGCCAGCATTTCCTGTTTGAAACGACCGTTGGTGCCGAAAAAAGCCGAGCCGCTGACATCTACCAGCAGCATCACGGTGAGTTCGCGTTCTTCCTCAAAGATTTTGATATGCGGCTCGCCGGTACGCGCTGTCACGTTCCAGTCGATGGCACGCACATCGTCGCCAAACTGGTACTGCCGCACTTCGCTGAACGACATTCCTCTGCCTTTAAAAGCACTGTGGTAGCCTCCGCTGAACAGGTGGCGGCTTAAGCGGCGGGTTTTGATCTCCAGTTTGCGAACCTGTTTGAGGAGTTCGGTGGTATCCATGGTGAGGGTTGATAAGGAGGTGAATTAGGATTTATGGGATTGAAAGGATTAGAAGGATTCCCAAAGGGATGTCAAAATTATAAAAATTGGATTGAATGAGATGAGAGATGTCTTTTTGCACACCAAATTTAGAGGTGTTGGAGATTTTTTGCTGGTGGCTGCAATTCCTAAATACCTCTAAATCAATTTGGATAATTTCGACATCCCTTTGGGAATCCTTCTAATCCTTTCAATCCCTTAAATCCTAATTCATCCTCCTCCCCAACGCACCGGCAATTTCCGCTCCCAGCCGCGCATTATTACACACCAGTTCGATATTCGTTGTCAGGCTACGGCCGCCGGTAGTTTGTTCGATAAATGCCAATAAAAACGGAGTAATGGTCTTTCCACGTACTCCTTGTTGTTCGGCAGCCGCCAGGGCCTCGGCAATGGCCCGGTCTATCATGACCGGATCGGCCTCATACTCAGCGGGCACCGGATTGGCCACTACAACGCCGGAGCGCAAACCGGCGCTCCATTGTGCATCCAGCATCCGCGCAATTTCAGAGGGCGAATCCATCCTAAAATCGACCTTCAGGCCACTGTGGCGGGTATAAAACGCGGGGAATTCGTCGGTTTGATAACCGATCACCGGCACCCCCTGCGTTTCGAGGTATTCCAGCGTGAGCGGAAGGTCGAGGATGCTTTTGACTCCTGCACTCACCACGGCCACAGGCGTTTGTGCCAGTTCGGGCAGGTCGGCCGAAATATCCATCGTGGTGGTTGCACCTCGGTGGACACCACCGATGCCACCGGTGGCGAACACCCGCACGCCCGCCTGATGGGCAATAATCATGGTAGAAGCCACCGTCGTTGCCCCGTCGTCGCCCCGGCTGAGCAGGTAGGCCAGGTCGCGTCGGCTGGCTTTGGGAATTTGATGGCCGCCACGTCCGAGCAATTCAATTTGATCGGCATTCAGTCCGCAAGTGAGCCGCCCTCCCATCACTGCACAAGTGGCAGGAATGGCGCCGGCATCGCGCACCACCTGTTCGACGCGCAGGGCCGTTTCCACATTTTGCGGGAAAGGCATGCCGTGCGCAATGATGGTACTTTCCAGCGCTACCACCGGTTTGCCTTCCGCAAGGGCATTTTGCACCTCGGATGACAGCGAAAGCCATTTTTTTTGCATGTTGGAAAAAATTTTGCTCGACAAAGGTTGCAAATTTAAATCAGCCCATCATATCTTTGCCCCGCTTAAAAAACAAGCGCTGTCTCATTAGCTCAGTTGGTTAGAGCAACGGACTGTTAATCCGTAGGTCCAAGGTTCAAGTCCTTGATGGGACGCACAAAGCCACTCCGATTTCGGGGTGGCTTTTTTCATTTACCTTTGTGCGTATGAACGACCAGATACTTCAACAAACCGCTGCCCTGATTCGCGGTCCTTTCGAACTGGAAGGGGCGCAAGACCCGCCTTCTGAAGAGGCCCTGCTGGCCTTGCTGGCCGAGCGCATCGAGGAAATGCTCGAAAAAAGACCCGAGTACCTGATGAGCATGTTGTACCGCCTCGATGTACTGGAGGAAAAAATTGTACCCGTCATGCACCCCTCCGCTCCGGAGCCGCCTGCACTAGGACTGGCACGGCTGGTGCTCGAACGGCAACGGCAACGCGTAGAAACCAAACAGTCGCTGAAACCCAAACCCCTCGAGGATATGGATGACTGGGTTTGGTGAAGATGTTTCATTTCAAAACCATCTTCGTTTTTTAAACCGGGCGAAGGATTCAAATAAAATTATATTCTGTAAAAATAAATCAAACTGGTAAATGACAGTATTTTACCCGATGAAGTTTGTTTACTTTTGCGGCAAAATCGGAGGCAATGGCACACTCAGTCATTCTTCCCATCACAACACTAACCAATAATACGATATATCATGCACGAGAACGGAACCAAAACCGCTCATAAGCCCCGCACCGCCCGCGAGGACCGCTACCAGCACCACGATTATTATATGGTAGACGACCTGCTTACGTCCGAACACCTGCTTGCGCGCGAAGCCGTGCGCGATTGGGTAAAAGCGGAAGTAAGCCCCATCATTGAAGACTACGCCAACCGCGCCGAATGCCCCACGCACTTGTTCAAAGGCCTGGCAGAAATTGGCGCTTTCGGCCCCTCGCTGCCTGCCGAGTACGGCTGCGGCGGCATGGACGAAATTGCTTACGGCGTTATCATGCAGGAACTGGAACGTGGCGACTCGGGCGTACGCTCCATGGCCTCGGTACAAGGCTCGCTGGTGATGTATCCGATTTACAAATTCGGCTCTGAAGAACACCGCAAGCACTACCTGCCCAAACTCGCCAAAGGCGAACTCATCGGCTGTTTCGGCCTCACCGAACCAGACGCCGGCTCCAACCCCAACGGCATGATCACCAATGTGAAAGACGATGGGGATGCCTACATCCTCAACGGCGCCAAAATGTGGATCACCAATTCTCCGGTGGCCGACATCGCCGTAGTTTGGGCAAAAAATGAAGAAGGCAAAATCATCGGTATGATCGTGGAGAAAGGCATGAAAGGTTTTTCGGCCCCTGAAATCCATGGCAAATGGTCGCTGCGCGCCAGCATCACCGGCGAACTGGTGTTTGAAGACGTGCGCGTGCCAAAGAAAAACGTACTCCCCGGCGTAGTTGGCCTGCGCGGTCCGCTCACCTGCCTTACCAAAGCCCGCTACGGCATTGCATGGGGCGCCATGGGCGCTGCACTCGACTGCTACGACTCGGCACTGCGTTATTCGCAGGAACGTATTCAGTTTGGCAAACCAATCGGCGGTTTCCAGTTGACGCAGAAAAAACTGGCCGAAATGATCACCGAAATCACCAAAGCCCAACTGCTGGCCTGGCGCCTCGGAACCCTCGCCAACGAGGGTAAAATGACGCCTGCACAAGTGTCGATGGCCAAGCGTAACAACGTACTGATGGCCCTCGAAGTAGCCCGCGAAGCACGCCAGATTCACGGCGGCATGGGTATCACCAATGAATATCCGGTGATGCGCCACATGATGAACCTGGAAACGGTGCTGACCTACGAAGGCACACACGATGTACACCTGCTGATCACAGGCCACGACGTAACGGGACTCGACGCTTTCAAATAGTTCAGCGTTAAAATTTACTTAAACGGCTTGCAGAGAACCTTCTCCGCAAGCCGTTTTGATATGTTTAGACCGCTTTTTTATGACTAACTACCGCTCAAATCCTTTTTTCATCGAAAAGCGGACATTAAAATTTACAATACAGACGTTTATGCCCGGACATTTGCGTTTAGTTATGTGTGACCAAGCACGGACAAACGCGTTTAACAACTTCGAATGGCATAGGCTTTGTTAGTCATATATGCACTAATCGAAACATGAGAAGCATGGGAAATAACTTAAAACATTGGTGTTTTTCACTGGTACTGATGCTGCCGATCGGTTTATCGGCACAGAAGGATGCCCCTATCGTACTCACCAACCCTTCTTTTGAAGACTTGCCTAAAATGGGCGAAACACCTACCGGCTGGTACAATTGTGGAAAAGCCGGCGAAACACCTCCCGACGTACAGCCCGGCGGCTGGACTGTTGCCAAACCTGCCAACCACGGACAAACTTACCTCGGCCTGGTGGTACGCGACAACGAAACCTGGGAAGGCGTAGGCCAGCGCCTCAGCCGCCCGCTGGAATCCGGCCAGTGCTACGAATTCAGCCTCGATCTGTGCCGCGCCGAACTGTACCTCAGTGTGAGCCGTGTTACCGGCGAAGATGTGAATTATGCAGTTCCGGCCCGCGTTCGCATCTGGGGCGGTATGGGGTACTGCGACTCCCGCGAACTGTTGGCGGAAACATCCATCATCACCAACACGCGCTGGCTGACATATAATTTCCGCTTCAATCCGAAAGGCAATTACACCTACCTGATGATTGAAGCGTACTATAAAACGCCGATCCTCTTCCCTACCAATGGCAACGTACTGGTAGACAACGCCTCGGCAATCAAACCGGTGCCTTGCAACCCCGACAAAATGCCGGATGCCAAAAAGCCGCCGGTAGCCGCCAAAGCGCCGCCTAAAATCACGCCAACCGCTCCCCGGGTAACCGCCGCGCCAAAAGTAGACACACCCGCCAGAAAGGTGGAGCCCAAACCTGCCGCCGTCACAAAAATTGAGCGGAAGGTGATGAAAACGGGTAAAATTTATCGCCTCGAACGACTCTATTTCGATGCCAACAAATACGAAATCAAGCCGGAAAGTGAGCCCGAACTCACCTCTTTATATGATTTCCTGATAGACAACCCGGATGTGGTGATCGAAGTGGGCGGCCACACCAACAACGCTATGTGGCCCAACGAAGCCTTCGCTGAAGAACTTTCCACCAACCGCGCCAAAGCCGTGGCCAACTGGCTGGTGAGCAAAGGTGTCACCTCCAACCGCGTGCAATACAAAGGTTATGGCTGGAAATACCCGATCCAACCCAATACCACTCCGGAAGGAAAGAAAAAGAACCAACGAGTGGAGGTGAAGATTTTGACGATGAATGGGTAGGTTTTGGAGTTATGAGGTATGAGTTATGAGTTATGAGTTTTACTCACTTTGCTTTTGGCCACTCTAATAACAAAGCCAGGAGTACAGCATCATAACTCATAACTCATAACTCATAACTCATAACTCATAACTCATAACTCCTACAAAAACATTCTCAGCGCATTTGCCGTGGTCACCCGCGCGATTTCTGCAGGTGGCACCACTTTTACTTCCGACAGCATATCAGCCGTTTGGCGAATATAAGCGCTTTCATTGCGCTTACCACGGTATGGTACCGGCGGGAGATAGGGGGCGTCGGTTTCCAGTACAATATGTTCGAGCGGCACTTCCCGAAGTATAGTGGGCAATTCCGATTTGGAATAAGTCAGTGTGCCGCCGATCCCAAGCATAAAACCCAGGTCGATCATTTGCCTGGCTTCTTCCAGTGTACCGGAAAAACAGTGGAAAATACCTCGCAGGCGGCCATCTTGCGCCTTGCCCACGAGTTCGAGGCATTCCCGGTTACTTTCTCTCGAATGGATGATGATGGGTCTGCCCAGGTCTTTGGCCCACTCGATCTGACGGGCAAAAGCAATTTTCTGAATATCGAGCGTCGATTTGTCCCAGTACAGGTCGATACCTGTTTCTCCCACACCAGCCCAGGCGCGCTGCCCCAGCCAGTGTTCCACAATTTCCAGTTCTTTTCGATATGTGGTAGCCTGCACAGAGCCCGGATGCAGGCCCATCATGGCAAAACAGTGTTCCGGAAACTGTGCTTCCAGGGCCAGCATACCTTCAATGGATTCGGCGTCGATATTAGGCAAGTACATCCGGATTACACCAGCCTGAATGGCGCGTTGCACCATCTCGCTTCTATCGGAATCGAATTTGGAAGAATACAGGTGGGCATGGGTGTCGATGAGGTGGTGCATGGCAGAAGCAAATCTATTTTTTCGGGCGCAAAAGTACGGCCGTTTCAGTATAACAATATTGGGAGGTCGTCAGATTTAAAGGCATTTTTTCTATGAAAAATTCTGCCGCCGCTTGACACATTTTACCTGATACCACTATATTTGCCGCCGCTTTAGCAAAATATTGTTTTTTGGCACCATCCTTGAGCCTTTTTTGCAAGCATAACAAGCCACTTTAGCTCAGCGGTAGAGCAGCTGATTCGTAATCAGCAGGTCGAGGGTTCAAATCCCTTGAGTGGCTCCAGAGGTGAGAAGTGAGAGGTGAGAGGTGAGAGGTGAGAGTGCGTAGAGTACACCGCTTCGCTATAATAGTTTTCTTATAAAGGCACGAAACGGTGTATTCTACGCACTCTCACTTCTCACCTCTCACTTCTCACTTCTCGGGATGTAGCGCAGCCCGGTAGCGCGCGTCGTTCGGGACGACGAAGTCGCTGGTTCGAATCCAGTCATCCCGACCAAACAAAGGTCGTGGCGCCAAAGCGTCCCCCCTCTTCACCATTAGTGCAATTGCCTGATAAGCAGGCAATTGCACTTTTTTTTTACTGCTAACATCGCATAATCTTCATCTCCACGCCATGTTTTATGTCTACATTCTGTTCAGTCAATTGACTGGCAAATTTTACGTCGGACAAACCAACCACCTCGGAAATCGTATCGAGCGACACAATCAAGGCCAGGTTTCTTCCGCTCGAAATGGCAGGCCCTGGAAACTCGTCCATTTTTTTTGAATGCAACACTCGTGGTGCTTCCGTACAATTGGAATCCAAAATAAAGAAAAGAGGTGTTCAACGTTTTCTGGAAGACATTAATACAGATACACAGAGTGAATGCCAGATTTGACAACTTTCAAAAAAGTTGTCAAATCGTGCGCCCCTCCAACACCAGCAGCCTTTGCCCGCCCCTACGCAACAACACTTTAGACTTCAGCCATTTCCACACCCCCGGATGATCGGTTCTGCAACGCATTCGGTAATTGGCCCCCAGACCCGTCAGAACGGTGAGTACTGCCACACTCGCTATGCTGAAAGAAATACCCGCCCAATCGGCCAGTAAGCCGCACAACAATGCCCCAACTGCATAGCCCAGATCACGCCAAAAACGGAAAATACCCAGGCTGTGCGCCCGGTCGAAAGGATGCGTATTGTCGGCAATAGATGCCAAAAAAGTTGGATATACCAGCGCCGTACCGAAACCCAGCAGGGATAACCACAGTGCGAAAAAGAGAAACTGATGGGAAAATGCCAGTCCAAAGAGCGCAATTCCCTGTAAAACCATTCCCCACATTAAAAGATCTTTTTTGCAAACATAATCGGACAAACGGCCCGTGAAAATCTGGCTGATACCCCATACCGCCGGGTAAATGGCTGCCAGCACCCCGGTATCGGAAAGGGAGAACGATTTTTGTGAAAGCATTAAAGGCAAAAGGCCCCAAACCATGCCGTCATTGAGGTTATTTACGAGCCCCGCAAATGTGACTGAACCAAGATTCTTATGCCGCCAGGAGGTATCAAGGAAAACATGATCGAGTCGTTTAATTTTACTTATGGCCGCTTCGGTGGCTACATGTCCGTGCGTATCTTTCACAAAAAACAAGGTTGCAAGGATCCCAATGATGGAAAGGCCTACCCCCAAATAGAAAGGGTAAGGGCGCAGGCCATACCGCCCGGCAATCCAGCCGCTCGCCAAGGCTGCCATTGCGACGGCCAGATAGCCGGCAAATTCATTTAATCCCATTGCCAGGCCTCTGTTCCGCTCGCCCGCCAAATCAATCTTCATAATGACTGTTGCCGACCAGGCAAAACCCTGGTGAGCGCCCAGCAACACATTTGCCGCAATAATCCAATTCCAGGAAGGCGCGTACATCAACATAAAAGGCACGGGCAAACCCAGTACCCAACCCAGTAACAGCATTTTTTTCCGACCCAGGCGAGACGCCAGGGTTCCAGTAAAGAGATTCGCAAATGCCTTGGTGATACCGAAAGCCACAATAAACGACAGCGCCGCTGTTTTGGCAGCCAGGCCGAATTCTACTTCGGCAATTTGCGGCAAAACACTTCGTTCCATACCCACCATACCGCCAACAAAAGCATTGACGATCACCAGCAGGATAAACTGATGCAGATTGGCTTTTAAGCCGATGGGTTGGTGTCGCATTGGCAATAAAATTTATTCATGGAATGACATAAACACTCACCCGCACAATCCGTTGCTCAAAATACTGCCTTATAGCATTCTTTTCTGAAAAATATCATCTTTGCCCTCCACCAAACTTCCTCCTCACCACATGCTCCCTGTCGCTGAAGCAGAACGAATCGTACTTTCTCAAGCCCGTTCCTGGGGTGCGGAAGCCCTGTCATTTTTGGCCGCGCAAGGCCGGGTGCTGGCCGAAGATATGCACGCCGACCGTGACCTGCCGCCTTTCGATCGGGTGACGATGGATGGTATCGCCATCCGGTTTGCCGATTACGAAGCAGGGTGCCGGCATTTTACGATAGAAGCCGTTCAGGCGGCGGGCGATTCGCCTGTTTCAAGTCTGTCATCGAATGCCTGTATCGAAATCATGACCGGCGCAGCACTTTCCAGTCCGGCCGATACGGTGGTTCCTTATGAACATCTGCATATGTCGGACAGAACGGCGCGGATAACCCAAGCGGTTCGCCAGGGCCAAAACATTCACCGACAAGGTCAAGACCGGCGCCAGGGCGATCTGGTTATGCTTTCTGGCAGGGTCATCGGGCCCCTTGAAATCAGCATGGCCGCATCGGTTGGGAAAAGTGTTTTGCAGGTAAATAAATTGCCGCGTACGGTCATCCTGTCTTCCGGTGACGAACTGGTAGAAGTGGCCGCCACACCCCCCCTCCCACACCAGATCCGGCGTTCCAACTCATATGCCCTGCACGCAACCTTGCAGCGGTATGGCATCGAGGCCGACTTGCGGCATTTGCCCGATTCGTCGGATGTGATTTTGCATGAAATAAAAAACTGCCTGCAATCCTATGACCTGCTGCTGCTCAGTGGCGGCGTGTCGATGGGGAAATTCGATTACATTCCGCAAGCCATGTTGGAAGCAGGGGTGCAGATACATTTTAACAAGGTGCAACAACGCCCCGGAAAACCGTTTCAATTCGGCACTTTTGGAAGCCAGGGCGTTATTTTTGCACTGCCTGGTAATCCGGTTTCCACTTTTTTGTGTTTACAACGGTATGTGCTGCCCTGGCTGGAGCGCTCACTGGGCTTTCCTGAAAAACCACCGCAGTGGGCACAACTGGAAAAAACCGTGCATTTCGAACCCAATCTGACCTATTTCATGCAGGTGAAAACCTGGCAGGATGAAACCGCACAACGCTGGGCTACACCCCTGCAAGGGCATGGCTCCGGCGATTTTGCCAACCTGCTCGACGCCGACGCTTTTCTGGAACTACCTGCCGGACAAACTGTTTTTGAGGCAGGACGTGTTTTCAGGCTTTGGAGTTATTGATTTTTAGAGGTGTTTTTGTGTTTTGGTGTTTGGGTGTTTGGGTGTTTTAGTGTTTTTGTGTGCTTCGCGTATGGCATTTGAAAATAAGGTCATGGAGTTGCCTGACAAATGCCATGCGCGAAGCACACCAAAACACCAAAACACAAAAACACCAAAACACCCAAACACTAAAACACCAAAATACTAAAACACCCAAACACTAAAAAAATGCCACTCACCCACCTCGATGCACAAGGCAATGCCAGTATGGTTGATACCGGCGAAAAACAGGTCACCCGTCGCAGTGCCACTGCGCGCAGCATTGTTGTGCTGCCCGAAGAAGTATTGGCACAACTCAGCGACGGCGCCACCCTGCAATCTGCCAAGGGCAGCGTGTTCCAGACGGCAATTCTGGCAGGTATTATGGCGGCCAAAAAAACGGGCGACCTGATTCCACTGTGCCACCCTTTGGGGTTGGATCATTGCCATATCGACATTCATTTAAATGAAAATCAGGAAGTTGTAATTGACTGTACCGCACGCATCACGGCCAAAACCGGCGTGGAAATGGAGGCCCTCGTAGGCGCCAGCATGGCAGCGCTCACAGTGTACGACATGTGCAAGGCGCTGTCGCACGATATTGTAATCCGTGAAACCCGGCTCATGGCCAAAACGGGCGGAAAGCGGGATTTTTCAAGACTGTAAGGTCCAAAATGCTTCGTATTTTATGAAACATTCCAAACATACCGCATTGGCCCGTCCTGCCCTCGGCCGCTTCGGGCGTAATGAATGGGCCATCGTAGGCACACATTGCAGCGCCATCCGCCACTTGTCGGGGCAGTTGATTGCTGCGCTGAATGACCGTTTCCGCTGTGCGTATGTTGACGCCGACCATTCGGAAGAAACGGTGCTTCCGGGCATGCTGGCTTCCGGGGCGCGGGCGGAATACACCGACGCCATTGGCAGCCACCGACTGCAGGTACATGCCGACTGGAACCAGCACCAGTTTCGGCAGGTATTCAACGAGGCCGACCTTATTCTGGTGAATGGCAACCACCATCAAGCCGCCCGCCAAATCGTCGTCATCGACCCGGCCAAAGAAAACTCCCTGCGCAAACGACTCGCCCAACTCAGCGACGTGCGGCTCATTTTGCTGGCAGACAAGGCTGTGCCGCCGTTTGGATTCCTTGCTGAAGCCATTCCGAATTGGCACGACATCCCGCAATTGCTTTTAAGCGACACTACAGGCATTCTGGCGTTTTTCGAAGAGGCAATGCAGCAATCCATTCCGCTGCTCAATGGCCTGGTACTCGCCGGCGGGCATAGCCTGCGCATGGGCCGCGACAAAGGCGCCATGGACTGGCACGGCAAGCCGCAACGCGAATATGTGGCGGATCTGCTGGCGCCACTATGTGCTGAAACGTTTATTTCCTGCCGGGCCGGACAAGAAACCGCACTACAGAGCGCCTATCCTGCATTGCCCGATACCTTTGCCGACCTCGGCCCATATGGCGCCATTTTGTCCGCATTTCGGCATGCGCCCGATCGCGCCTGGCTGGTGGTAGCCTGCGATTTACCATTGCTCGATGCGGCTACGCTTGATTTTTTGCTCAATAATCGGCGGCCGCTGCACACCGCCACTGCATTTGAAAGTCCGTTCGACCAAATGCCGGAACCGCTTATTACTATTTGGGAACCAAAGAGTTATGCAGTACTACTTTCTTTCCTTGCACAGGGTTATTCCTGCCCCCGCAAGGTGCTGCTCAACTCCGACGCCCAGATTCTGAAAGCCGAATCGCCCGAAAAACTCACCAATGTAAACACGCCGGAAGAAGCAGCACAAATACGAACAGGCGTATAACAGTTTCAAACATGCAGATCGATATACTCACATTTGGTATCGCCCGGGATATTTGTGGTGGCTCCCGCATTCGGGTGGATGTGCCCGACGACACCACGGCTGAAGCGTTGAAGCAGCATTTGGCCGAACAATTTCCACGCCTCTCAGGCCTTGCATCCTTTTTGCTGGCGGTAAATGAAGAATTTGCAGCAGACAACTCCCTCATTCGACCAGGCGATGAGGTCGCCATAATTCCTCCTGTGAGTGGAGGATAACCCATCCGCGCAATTTGCCATGAATCTGTTTTTGAAATTGTCTGATACCCCGCTCGACATCCAGTCCTGTATCCGTGAAGTGGAAAGCCCTTCGTGTGGCGGTATCGATGTTTTTATCGGAACCGTGCGCGATGCTACGCAGGGTAAACGCGTGCTGCGGCTCGAATTTGAAGCCTACGAAAGCATGGCGCTAAAGGAAATGCGCCGGATTGCCGAGGAGGCATTCGAACGCTGGCCTGTGCAGTCGTTTTCCATGCACCATCGCACCGGTGTGCTGACCGTTGGAGAAGTAGCAGTTATCATTGCCGTTTCTGCTGCACACCGCGCCGCCGCTTTCGATGCCTGCCGTTTTGCCATCGATACCCTCAAGCAAAGCGTTCCTATCTGGAAAAAGGAAGTTTTTGAAGATGGGGAAGTGTGGGTAGCCGCTCATCCCTGATGCCTTCTCGTGTCAAAATGGCACCCTCGCTACCTTGGCACGTTTCTCGCCAGTATCTTTTTGAAACAACCTCCTGCCCTTTCGCAATCTCTCCACCCTTGGTGGAGGGTGATTCCTTTCATTTTTAATGGTAATTAATATGCTAAGTTTTCTTGCAACGGAAGGCAGTGCCGCCAGCGCGGGCGCGGAGGAAAAACGACGTGTGGCCGACGAGGACATGAATCTTCTGGATGCGTATTCACAAACGGTGGTTCGGGTAGCCCAACGCGTGAGCAATGCCGTCGCGCATTTGAAAGTACAAAAACCGCCTGCGCCGAACCAGCGCGGCCGACAAACACCTCCCAATCAGCAGGCCGGCGGAACGGGAAGCGGTTTCCTGATTAGCAGCGATGGATATATGGTGACGAACAGCCATGTCGTAAATGGCGCTACGCACATCGAAGCCAGCCTACCCGATGGCCGCGCATTTCAGGCCCGGGTAGTAGGCGACGACCCAGCCACTGATATTGCAGTAGTAAAAATAGACGGCGACAACCTCGCTACCGTGCCTTTCGGCGCCAGCGACCGGCTCCAGGTTGGTCAAATCGCCATTGCCATCGGCAACCCTTACGGCTTTCAGTATTCCGTCACTGCCGGTGTGGTGAGCGCTCTGGGGCGTACGCTGCGCAGCCAGAATGGCAGACTTATCGACGATGTCATTCAAACCGATGCGGCCCTGAACCCCGGCAACAGCGGCGGCCCGCTCATGAATTCACACGGACAGGTGATCGGGGTAAATACAGCAGTCATCTTACCGGCACAAGGCATTTGTTTTGCCGTGGCCTCCAACCTCGCGCAGTTTGTCGTGGGAAAACTCATCCTCGAAGGGCGCGTACGACGCGGTTTTCTGGGTATCGGCGCACAATCGGTGCCCTTGCCCGCCAAGTGGCTCAATGCCCTGGAATTGCCCTCCAAAGGCGGCATTCAGATACAAAGTGTGGAAACAGGCAGCCCCGCCGAACGCGCCGGTATCGCTCCAGGCGACATCATCGTGCAATTTGAGGGCCGCCCGATTGATTCTATTGACGACCTGCACAAAGGCCTGGATGAAAAAACCATCGGCCGTGAAGTAACGCTTTGGGTGCTGCGGAATGGCAATTTGAAGCAGATGGCTGCGGTGCCGGCGGAGTTGGGCTAATTTAGTTATCAGTTATCAGTTATTGGTTATCAGGGCAGGTAAGGGGTTATCTGTTTTTCAGGCTGGGCAACTCGGGTAGTTGAGTAGTTGAGAGGTTGAAGAGTTGAGGGAACGTAGTAATGAAACACAAAGAGAGGTGATCAAAATTCTCCAGGGTGGCCGCCCCTCAACTACTCAACTCTTCAACCTCTCAACTACTCAACTACTCTACCTCTCAACTACTCAACTACCCGAGTTGCCCAGCCTGAAAAACAGATAACCCCTTACCTGCCCTGATAACCAATAACTGATAACTGATAACAATCAGACCGCGCCCAGCATCATCTTCCTCTGCAACGCGATGTCTCCTTTTTTCACAAAAGTGATGGGCACAAATTCGTCGGTGGGAGCGCCGATGTAATAAAGCGTCCAGTCCTCATCGTAGCGTGACAGCATTTGCCGGATACATTCGGCGCGATCGATTTGCGGAATGGCGCAGTCCTGCCAGTAGAACAGTTCGACGCGGTAATGCAGTTGTTGTTTTTGTCCGTTGATGGTGACCTCGATCTCAATGTCCTGTTTGCCGGGCAACGACGGAATAGGTACAGCGATAAATGCCATATGGAATAATTGAGAGGGTGATGAAAAGTTGCGTTCAGGCGGTGTTGGGATACCTTAAAAAATTTCCCTGCCATGATTATGCCATTTTTACAATAAACTGATAACCAACATCTTATACCTGCATTTTCAAAAATAATCAGTTCGAATACGAACACCGACGTTCACAATTGGACACAAACAATAACAGGCAATGATATTTTGATGCAATTTGACCCATGCTTGGCTGTCTTTTGCTTTATTTTGCTCTCAAAATCCTCTTTCTGACAGACTTTTGCTGATGTCCGTTCGCCTGATTCTTTACATACTTTTGTTTTGTACCTGGTGTTGCCCTGCCGGCTTGCCGGCACAATCGGTGGCAGAACTGGAGCGGCAATTGCAGCAGACAACAGATTCTGTACAGCGCTGGGAACTCAACTACCGGCTTTCGCGCAGCCTTTTTACCATAGACCTGGCACGGGCAGGCTCGTATGCTGAAAAGGCCCTGCAACTGGCCCTCTCTTTGCAAGACAAAAAACGCGAGGCAGAATCGGCCTGGGCCTTTGCCGATGTGGCAGAACGACAGGCAGTCTGGCCTCGTGCGCTGGCATACTATCAAAAATCCTACGACGCAGCCATCGTGTCGCCCCTCCCCGATCTGGCATTGCAGGCTACTGACAAAATGCAGGTATTGCAAGCCCGTCAGAATAACTTTCGGGAGGCTTATGAATGGAGTCGCCGACGTTCCTCATTGCTACAGGAAAAAGCAAGGCAGGTAGCCGAAGAACAACGTAGAAAATACGAAGAAAGCCAGTCTGCGCTCACTGCTCAAAAAAAGCGCGAAAACCAAACGATTCTGCTGGTGGCGGCGCTGCTGGGCTTGCTGCTGGCAATTTTTTATTACTACCGCCAGCGCACCAACAGGCGAATTCGGGGAGAAATGGCCGAAAAAAATGCCATGATCGAGGAAAAACGCCGGCGCAGCGAACAATTGCTGCTCAATATCCTGCCCCCCGCCGTGGCTGCCGAACTGACCGTGCGCAACAAAGTGGCCGCGCGCCGCTACGAGCGAAGTACCGTCATGTTTATCGACTTTGTCGGTTTTACGCGCATTGCAGAAATACTGCCGCCGGAAGTTTTGCTGGCCGAACTCGACTACTGCTTTTCGCGTTTCGACGACCTGATCGGGCGAAACCGCATCGAAAAAATCAAAACCGTGGGCGACGCCTATATCTGCGCCAGCGGCCTTACCGACCGCAATGAACGGCCCACAGATATGATTCGGGTAGCCCTGTCGATACAGGATTTTTTGCAAAAACACCGCGAAAAGCGCATAGCCGAAGGGCTGCCCGCGTTCGAGGCGCGCATCGGCATCCATTTCGGGCCTGTGGTGGCCGGCGTGGTCGGCACCAAAAAATTTGCCTACGATATTTGGGGCGACACCGTCAATACCGCCGCGCGCCTGGAAGAAGCCTGCGAGCCCGGCCGCATCAATGTGAGCGGCGCTGCCCGGGAAGTAGTACAAGAGGAATTTCAGTGGGAATACCGGGGCAAAATTTCTGCTAAAAACAAGGCCGAGATGGAGATGTATTATTGTCTGGGCATAGTTTGATTCCTGTCACGAAATCACTGTTTCCAACCGGTATCCTACCCCGTGCACGGCCGTGATGCGCACACTGGGGTCGTCGCGCAGCAGTTTCCGCAAACGCGACACAAACACATCCACACTGCGTCCGACCAAAATCCCTTCATCGGCCCACACAGATTGCAGAATAAATTCCCGCTCCAGCAATTGATTGGGGTTGGTGGCAAAAAGGTGCAGGAGTTTGGCCTCCCGGTACGTCAGTTTGTGCAGTTGTTTGCCACTTTGCAGGGTTTGATTTCCTGCGTAAAATCTGGAATTTCCCAATTGAATTGCGCCGGCGGGGGCAACATCTTCGGCGGTGGACTTTTTTTTGCGCCGCCAGCGGGCTGTCATGAAAATTCCCGTCAACAAGCCGCTGGCTGCCAGCGCCCATGCAAGCCCATTATTGCCGGCAGCCTTTGTTTCGGGTAAAAAACGCACCACAAGATTGTAGCAGTCTGGTGAAAGATCCCGGCCACCACAGGGCACTACCCCTTCACGTTGCAGATCAAAAAAATTGTAACCCAGTTGCAGCGTGCTATCCTTGCATTTCAACACTTCCACATCGTAGTTATCCTGAATATTGTGGCGTTCCAGCGATTCCTGCAGCACGGCAGGAAGTCGATCGTAGTCGAGGTTCCGATCCATGCGAATTTGCCAGGTGTTGTCGCCCGTTTTTTCCACGGGCGCAATGGTCGAAGTAGAATCACCGGAAGCCACCATCAGGTAGTGGGCCGTTCGGCGCAAAGCCAGATTGACCTTGTCGCCAAAGTAGTCGGGCCGTATGTATTGTACGGATTGGTGCTGCAGCGTCCACCACAGACCGGTGGAGGCAGCAATCAGTACTACAAATGCGATGGCAAATGGGCGGTAATTCCTGTCGATCGTCGTGCGTTCCATATCTGCAAAAATAGCCATTGCAGAGGAAATTGCGCGTTCCAATTCCCGCACAGGATGCTGAGGGCTGGGTTGCATGAGGCTTACTGAATGAGAATTTCGTTGTGGGGCAATGCCAGGTGCTCGTCCATGGTTAACAATACGATGTGGTCGCCTTTCCGGCATTTGGCCAGCACCTTGCTGATGTCCACTTTTTTGATTTTTTTATCTGAAAACATACACAGTGTTCCGGTATTTTTATCGCGGATGGCGATCATGAATTCTGCCGGGTAAGATGCTTTCCATACGTTGTTCTCATAGGTGGCAGGGCTTACCGTCAGCATCCCCTGCGCGGTGCTGTCGATCATACATTTACCTTCCGGGGAATATTCGTTGACGACAAGCCGACCGTTGAGAAATGCGGCAGTACAATTGGTAAAAGACCCCTGGGCAGCAGCAGAACTGACCATCAGGCACATAAACAGTGCAAGGACGCAGAATTTGTTTGTCATGTATAAACGGGTTTTAAACTGAATGATAGGGCAAAGGTAGATGCGTCGAACACCCCTGCTCAAAAACGCATGTAAAACAGTGTAAATGACTTGTAAAAGGATATGAAACAGACAAAAAGACATATTGCGCACATCTCATTGGTGGTGCGCGACTACGACGAGGCCATTCGTTTCTATGTAGATAAACTGCATTTCACGCTGGTGGAAGACACCGTGCTATCACCCGAAAAAAGGTGGGTGCTCGTGGCGCCTTCGCACGATGCTTCCTGTTGTTTGTTGCTGGCCAAAGCCGCCAACGACACCCAGGCAACGCGCATAGGCAACCAGACAGGCGGGCGGGTGTTTCTGTTTTTGTACACCGATGATTTCTGGCGCGATTACCGGGAAATGCTGGCTCAGGGTATTCATTTCGTCAGGGAACCTGTGAAAGAGGCATATGGAACCGTAGCCGTTTTTGAGGATTTGTACGGAAACTTGTGGGACCTGTTGGAAAAGAGTTATGAGTTATGAGTTATGAGTTATGAGTTATATTCTCGTTGCTTGTGGCCACTCTATTCATAAAGCCAAGAGTACAGCATCATAACTCATAACTCATAACTCATAACTCATAACTCATAACTTATAACTCTTTTTCCCGTTTTTGACCCAAACGATTTCCGCCGCAATGCTGACGGCAATTTCCTGCGGGGTTTTGCTGGAAATGGGCAATCCGATGGGCGCCGAAATGTGTTTCCACAGCGCGGGGTCGAAACCCTCGTTAGCCATTTCTGCTTTCAAGGTTTCAATTTTGGCAGCGCTGCCGAGCATCCCTACATATTTCCAGGCGCGCTTCGTTAGTTGACGAAGCAGTAACTGATCGTTACGGTATCCGATGGTCATGATAATGGCATAATCGGCGGGGTGACTTTGCAGGAAATCGTCGATGCAGTCGTACGCCACAACGTGTTTTTCATCAGCAAATTGATTTTGTTCCAGCGTGTTCAGCCTTTCCCGGTCATCGTAAATTTTTACATAAAACCCCAGGAAGTGCAGTATTTCCGATAAGGCCAGACCTACATGTCCGGCGCCGAAAATATGCGCCACGGGTTGCCGCTGCAATCGCTCGATGTACTCCCAGCGGCCTTCATCGTTTTCCGTCAATTCAATCTCTTCCGGCCCTTCATTGGCCAGGGAAAACCCACTTTCCGAAATTTTCAGCCACAGTGGTGTTCTGTTTTCCAGAATCATTTCCAGCAACGGCAGGTGCAGGGGCGTCAGCGGCACGAATACGATCCGCTGGCTTCCCGAGCAGATCATGCCCGAGCGGTCGGAAGGCTGTGTTTTGTTGTGGTGCTGCCACATGGTAGAAACACCTGGATGGTGCCGGGCCAGCAAGGCAAGTGCTTTTTCCACCAGTTTGTGCTCCATGATACCGCCACCGATGCTGCCCAGCAAATCGCTGTCGGCCGAAACGCCCATCTTGAATCCCTGCCGCCCCGGCGAACTACCTTCGCTCTGCAGCACCAGCAACAGCATGACCGGAATGCGGTCGCGGAGTTTTTTATGTAAGAAAGGCCATAACATGTGTTGTATATCTGGATATCTGGAACACTGATTCACTTCCCCATTTCACCCAAACATTTTTCCAAACTTTCCCGCCAGTGCGGAATCTCCACCCCCAACCGGTTCTTGATCTTCAATTTGTTCATTACGCTAAATGGCGGGCGCTGTGCCGGTGTGGGATACTTAGCCGTTTCAATGGGCGACACGCGGCACGATAAGCCTTGTATATCAAAGATCGCCTGCGCAAAATCGTACCAACTGGCCACTCCTTCATTGGAATAGTGCCAAATACCCGGCAATTGGCTACCCGAAAGTACCCCATGCTGCACGCGATCGATGATAAAAAGTACGGCTTCAGCCAGATCGGGCGCATACGTAGGCGTACCGATCTGGTCGAATACCACCGATAAAGCCGGGCGCTCGGCGCCCAGGCGAAGCATGGTTTTCAAAAAATTATGGCCAAATTCCGAGTACACCCACGAGGTACGAATGACCATTGCCCCTGTGGGATGCAGGCGCAGGGCGGCACGCTCTCCCTGCAATTTGGTACGCGCATACACACCTTTGGGGCTGACCGCATCGGTTTCCACAAATGGGCGATTCTGCCGGGAATGGTACACATAGTCGGTGGAAAAATGAATCAGCGGAATATGCTGTGCTGCACAGGCGCGCGCCAAGTGTTGCACGCCGCTCACATTGATGCGCTGCGCTTGTTCGGGTTCCGATTCTGCTTTGTCTACGGCCGTGTAGGCCGCGCAATTGATGCAACCACGCAGGTTATGTTGCTGAAAAAAACGCTTCACAGCCTTGTTATCCCCAATATCCAATTGAGCAGAACCCGCAAACAGGAACTGCAGGTTCGGGTATTGAGCAGCCATTTTTTGAAAAGACTGCCCGAGTTGTCCGTTGGCGCCGGTAACGAGAATCATGGTGGGTGGGTTTGTAGATGGTGGCAGAGGAGTTATAGAGTTATGAGTTATGAGTTATGAGTTATACTCACGCTGCTTGTGGCCACACTATTTACAAAGCCATGAGTACAGCATCATAACTCATAACTCATAACTCATAACTCATAACTCATAACTCATCCCTCCTGCCGCAAATGTTCGAAAATTTCTGCTTTTCGCAAGCCCCAAACCTTTCCCAGTTCATTCGCCGCATATCACCCTGAAGGATGATCTTCTTCACACGGGCTATAATTGCGATCATTTACCTTTGTCGGCAACAAGTATCGGTATGAAAATAATTTCCCACCCTGTTTTTCTCGACCATGATAATGGTACGCACCCGGAAAACCGAAAGCGCCTGCTGGCATTTGGTGAACTGCCGGCCGAACCACTTTTGCTTGATGGCGAAGCCTACCTCGATCTGGTGCACCCACGTTCATATATTGAAATGGTGCGTACGCACTGCCAGAACAGCCTCGACCTCGACGGCGATACCGTCGTATGTCCCGGGAGTTTCAAAGCCGCCACCTGTGCCGTCGGCGCAACCATCATGGCGATGGAGCGCGGCGATTTTGCGCTGGTGCGGCCTCCCGGCCACCATGCTTTTGCCGAAGAATCGCACGGCTTTTGCCTGTTCAACAACGTAGCGGTAGCCGCCCAACTGGCTGCCAGCAAAGGCAAAAAAGTGCTGATCCTGGATTTCGACGGACATCTTGGCGATGGCACTATGGACATTTTTTACAACTCCGATCAGGTACTGTACTGGTCGATGCATCAATATCCGGCGTATCCCGGCAATGGCGCTGCCCACGAAATCGGCGCCGGCAAAGGCAAAGGATTTACCTTTAATGTGCCACTTCCGGCAGGCAGTGGCGACGATATTCTACTCCATTCCGTCGAGTATATGTTGCCCGCAGCAGAGCACTTCAATCCCGATGTAGTTGCCATTTCTGCCGGTTTCGATGCACACCAGTTCGATCCCTTGCTGCAATTGCGCGCATCCGGCCACTTTTACTACAAAGTTGGTAAACTGCTGGCCCAAACCTTCCGCGACAAACTGTTCGGCGTGCTCGAAGGCGGCTACGATACGGAAGAACTGCCCAAACTGGTGCACAATTTTATCGCCGGCATAAATGGCGAGCCTATGCCGCATCACGAAGCCGGCACTTCTTCGGGTATGCGTATCTGGGAAACATACGAATTGCATTTGCACCTGGCCGCATCGTATTTGAACAAGTACTGGAGGTTTTGAAACACGGATTGCACGGAGGAAACGGATTTACGCAGATTGGTTTTCAGTCAAAGAAAAATCCGTGTAATCCGTGTTTCAATCCGCGCAATCCGTGTTTCAATCTGTGTAATCCGTGTCCTAAATCTGCGTAATCCGCGTTCCAATGAAAAAAATCCTCGATCATTTCTTCCGTCCCCAATCGGTTGCCCTGATCGGCGCTACTGAAAAGCCCGAAAAAATCGGGCATGCCGTATTGCAAAACCTGCTGTCTGCAGGTTTTAAAGGGGATATTTTTCCGGTCAATCCGAAATACCAAACCCTGAACGGGCTGAAATGCTACCCCAGTGTAAGCAAATTGCCCAAAGTGCCCGACCTCACCATCATCGTCACGCCGGCGCCTATTGTGCCTGCCCTGATGAAAGAATGCGGAAAAAAAGGCATCGTATCCGTGCTGGTACTTTCTGCTGGTTTTAAAGAAGCCGGCGAAACAGGCGAAGCGCTCTTTCGCGACCTGAAAGCGCAGGCAAAAGAACATGGCATCCGGCTCATCGGCCCCAACTGCCTTGGTCTGCTCACGCCGTCCCTGGGCCTCAATGCCACCTATGCACCTGCCATGCCCGCCCACGGCCGGGTGGCATTCATATCCCAAAGTGCGGCGATGGGCAGCGCCATCCTGGACTGGGCAGCAGAAAAAAATGTAGGTTTCAGCCATTTTGTATCCATCGGCGGCATGGCCGACATCGGTTTCGACCACCTGATCGATTATTTCGGCTCCGATAATCGTACGGCCTGCATCCTGATTTATATGGAAAGCCTGGTGAATGCCCGCAAGTTTATGTCGGCCGCCCGGGCCTTCGCCCGCTCCAAACCCATCGTGATCCTCAAAGCCGGCCGCAGCAAGGATGGCGCGCGCGCTACTTTTTCACATACGGGCAGCATGGCTGGCAACGATGCCGTGTTTGATGCAGCCTTCCATCGTGCAGGAGTTATCCGGGCGGCTACGGTGCAACAATTGTTCGATTGTGCACAGGCGCTTTCCATGCAGCCTCTACCTGCCTCCAACCGCCTCGCCATTGTCACCAATGCTGGCGGCCCGGCCATTCTGGCCACCGACTGGCTGGCCCAACGCGACGGCGTACTGGCTACCCTGCAGCCCACAGCACTCAGTGCCCTCGATACCATCATGCCACCGGCCTGGAGCCGCTCCAATCCGGTGGATGTGCTGGGCGACGCTAACCCCGAACGCTACCGCGCGGCCCTCAAAACCTGCCTGCACGATACCGGCGTGGATGCCGTTTTGTGTATCCTGACGGCACAAAACATGACCGATCCCACCGAGTTTGCCCAGGTAGTTGTGGAGGAATCGAAAAAGGTAAAAAGCAAACCTGTGTATGCAGCCTGGATGGGTCTGCACAGCATGGGCCCCGGCCGCCGATTGCTGGAATCGGAAAAAATACCCTGGTATCCGTTCCCCGAACGGGCCGTTGAGGTGTTTATGAAAATGGTCAACTACCACGATACACTGGAATTGTTGTACGAAACGCCGCCCGATATGCCGCTCGAACTAGGTTTTCAGCGCGAAAAAGCGCGGGGTATTGTCGAACAATTGCGCAAAAAAGGCCGCACGGAACTCAGTGAAAGCGAATCCATGCAGTTGCTCCAATGCTACGGCATACCGGTCAACATCGGCAAACTGGCGCGTACCGAAGATGAGGCCGTTGCCCACGCCCTGAGTATAGGTCTGCCTGTCGTTATGAAAATCGAATCGCCCGACATCTGGCACAAATCGGATGTGAATGGCGTACGGCTTGGACTGGAATCGGAAGCCGATGTGCGGCGCGCCTACCACTCGCTGTTGGAAAATGTGCAGAAAAAACGCCCAGATGCGCGCATTATGGGTGTTTTAGTAGAAAAAATGTGGGATGTACAGCACGAACTGCTCATCGGCACGGTCAAAGACGCCGTTTTTGGACCTGTGGTGGTGTTCGGCCTCGGAGGCGCTGCTACGGAAATCTGGCAGGATCGTGCGATCGCCCTGCCTCCACTCAATCGTGCACTTGCCAGGCATTTGGTAGAAGGTACGCGTATCAGTCGCCTTCTGCAAGGCTACCGGCATGTGCCCGCTGTCCCGATGGAGTATCTGGAGCACATTCTCTGCCGCTTTGCCTACCTCGTCATGGATTTCCCCGACATCCGGGAAATCGACATCAACCCCTTTGCCATGAATGCCGAAGGCGGTATCGCCCTGGACGCCGCTGTCACCCTCGAACGCGACCCCGGTCGCCAGCGCGAGCCATATAGCCACCTCAGCATCTTACCCTACCCCACGCAATGGATCAAAAAAGTGCAGTTGCGAGACGGCACCAAAGTATTGCTGCGTCCTATCCGGCCTGAAGACGAAGCACTGGAAGCACGGCTGGTGGAGAACACCTCGCGCGAATCGCTTTATTTCCGTTTTTTCGGCTACCTCTCCGGCCTCAACCACCAGATGCTCACGCGTTTTACCCACATCGACTACGACCGTGAAATAGCCATCGTGGCCGAAATCGAACGAAAAGGCCAGAAAGAACTCATTGGTGTGGTGCGCATCGTCGGCGATGGCTGGCGCGAAACAGCCGAATACGCCATTCTCATCACCGATGCATGGCAGGGCCATGGCCTGGGCAGCATCCTCACCGATTATATCCTCGACATCGCCAAAGAACAGGGCTACCGTATGGTGTACGGCTCTTTCCTAAAAATCAACGGCGACATGCGGCGGCTGTTCCAGCGCAAGGGTTTTGTGATCAAAAGCACGGAGGAAGAGTTTGATGTGGCGGAGAAAGTGATTTGATCAAGGGGCAAGGGGCAAGAGGCAAGGGGCAAAGGGCAAGAGGCAAAGGGCAAGAGGCAAAGGGCAAGAGGCAAAGGCTCGGTTCTTCCAAAATTCGCCTTTTGCCCTTTGCCTTTTGCCCTTTGTCTCTTGCTCTTTGCCTCTTGCCCTTTGCCTCTTGCCCTTTGCCTCTTGCACTTTTGCCCTTTGCCTCTTGCCCCTTGCCTCTTGCCCCTTGAAAACTCACTCCCACTTCCACCTTACCCCCAGCAATACCCGTTGCCGCTGCACCGGGGCATAGTTGTATGTGGGGTCGAAGGTGAATCCGTTCGGGTTATCCACATGAACGTATTTGTCAAAAGGATCGAAGGCGCGCAGGATGATTTCTTCACGCGGGTAAAATCCGAACAGATTTTTGATACCCATGTACAATTCCAGTTGATCCAGTTGTTTGTTGCCGACGCGATTTTCGGGGCGGGCGGGTTTCCAGGTAAGTTGCACATTGTGAATGGAAAACCAGGGCGACTGCGCAGGTCGCGGGTCATTGGGCAGCACGGGCAGGTGCATGGGGCTGCTCAGATGACCTGTATAGTCGATGCTGAGGCGCAATTTGGGAATTGGATACGACAGTGTCCAGGTACCCGATAGCGGCGGAGCGAACAGTTGTGGCTGCCGCACATCATTTTCCACCCGATATACATTCATGGCAGTCGCGCCGCCCATGATTTTCAGTCCATTGAGAAAATTGACATCCACATTCAGCGAAATACCCGACGAAACGGCATGCCCGTCGAGGTTGTCGTAAATAATCTTGTTGGCATCGGTTGTAAAATCCGGTACAATCTGGTTGCTGAACCAGGTATAAAACAGCGATGCGTCGAGTCCGATAAAGCCCGCGCGGGCAGGATAAAATTTGCAGACATAATTCAGGTTACCATTCCAGGATCGTTCCGGGCGCAGGTCTTCCATGATCACCACTTCGCGGGCGCCGCTGAGCGCAGCGTGATCTTCTGTAAATATATTGGCAACCCGATAGCCTGAGCCGGCTGTCAGACGCAGGATGTTCTGGGCATTTTGTGCGCGTTTCCAACTGATGCGCGGGGTCAGGATGTTGCCATGTGCCGAATGGTAGTCGTAGCGCAGGCCCAGCAGCAGGCGATTGCGGGCATTGAGTTCGAGTTCGTCTTGCAGGAAAATGCCTGGCAGCCAGGTATTGGAAGGTGCATTTTGGATGCCGTCGGGCCTGGCAGTGGCCGGTGTATTGTCGTCGTAGGCGGTGTAGCGCAAGGCTGCGCCAAGGAGTGCGTCGTGGCGTTTGCCAAGCGGCAGGTCGGTAGTAAACTGTGCAAAGGCGATTTGCTGTTTGCCGAGGTAAACGGTTTTTCCATACACCGAATTCTGGTGGTGCAGGTTCCACGACAGGTCAAGCATCATGCGGCGACGGGCAGTGGGCAACTGGTATTTTCCCAGCAGTTCGACGCGGTTGGTATAAATACTTTCGCCATAAATGCTGTCTGTGCCACGCCACTCGGGCGCCCATTGCATTTCGCCTCCAAAACGGTCTTCGTACACATACCGCGCTGCAAAAGAAGCAATGCGCTGTTGCGGCCTCCTGAACGACCATTTATTGAACACCGACACTCGATCTTGCAGCGTCATGTCGGTGAAATTGTCGCCATTGATATCGAGCCGGTTGTTGAAACGGAAATAATTGATTCCCAGCAAGGTATGCGCATTGCCACTGCGAGCGGCCACAGCGCCGTCGAGGTTCATTTCGCCTATATGCGTGCCAAACATATCCACAAAAAAACGAGGTGCAGTGGTAGCATCTTTGGTAATCACATTCACCATACCCCCCACGGCCTCCGAGCCATACAGCGTTCCGGCCGGTCCTTTCACCACTTCGATGCGTTCCACCAGCCCGTTGGGGATGCCGCTGAGTCCGTACACCGTCGACAATCCGCTCACAATCGGCATGCCGTCGATGGTCACCATCGTGTACGGGCCTTCCATGCCGTTGATGTGGATATCGCCCGTACTGCATACGTTGCAGTTGAGTTGCGGGCGTACACCGTTTACAATTGTCAATGCCTCAAACAGGTTGGGGGTGGCATTTTTCTGAAAAAAACGCGGAGTGTAAATTTCTACAGGAATGGGCGAAGCGTCTTTCGTCACTTCCTTCATGGTGGCCGAAATGACGACCGTTCCCAGGGCTTGTTCAGCGGGTTCGAGCAGAATGAGTGTTTCTTCTGCGGCGGCCTGCAATCGGCCCGACCAGGCGTTGTAGCCCAGCATGCGGATGTGGACGGCAGCCGGCGCCGTCAGTTGAAAGCGGCCAAGTGAGTCGGTGTACATGCCGCCCTGACCGTCGAAGGATACGGTGGCCGCTACCAACGGTTCGCGGGTAAGCGCGTCGATTACCCGGGCTCGTATGCCGGGGTTCGTTTGTGCCGGAAGGGAAGAAAGGGAAGTACATAGTGCAAGCAAGAGGATAGTTCTATTCATTTGGCAGGAAGGCCTGGTTATTTTTTATGCAATCGAATTTTGATGCAAAGATAATTTAATTTTATTTTTAGACAAGACTAAATTTAATTTTAAACAAAAACTGGCCCAAATAAAAAAAGCCTCTCCGGCAATTACGCAGGGAGGCTCCGAAAACAATAAACAGCAGGATAGTTTTTTCCTCGGAACGGAATTTTTTTGGCGTTACACGTTGGATATTTTTCGTACCACCTTGTACAGGCGGGTTGTTTCATTTACTTCTTCTTCGAACGGATCATTGTCGAAGTAGTTGGCAGAAATCATTTTCAGGCGCACGATTCTTCCGCGGTTGTTGAAAATTTTCTGCACGTATTTTACCCATACATTGCCATTGGAACGCACAGCATAGATTTCATTGTCGCGGATGTCGTTGAGGTTTTCAACGGATTTGCAGACAACAATATCTCCGTGACGGATCACGGGATCCATAGAGTTACCTTCAATCTGGAAAGCCACCAGACCCGAACCGGCTACGCCCGGGATAGAGAAATACGTATTGTCTTCTGCACTTTCAGCCCCCAGCGTACTGCCTGCGAAGGCCCTGATTGTGGTAAACAGAATATTGCCGGAGCCCGTGCTGAAACTGCGGTCGCCGGAAAGCGCGTCGCCCGGCGCATCGAAGCCGAATGGATTGCCGATGCCGTGCAGCAGCCATGCTTCGTTGATGTCGTAGGTGCGGGCAAAAAGTTGTGCCTGCCCGTAGTCGATCACACGTTTGCTGTCCCGGTTGAGAAATGCCCGAATGATATGACCATAAGCCTTGTTGCCCAATACTTTATCCGCCACATCGCCGACGCCTTTACCGCTCCGGTCATTTTTTACAATGGCGCCTCGTTCTTCCAGCAATTTGAAAGCCTGAATAAAACGGTCGTTGAGATCAATTCTATCTTCCTTGATCATAAGTGTGGAAGTTTATTTCCCGAACACACAATTCGGTGCAGGTGAATGAATATGTTTTGAAGAGCGTTGTGTATCTGCGCTTATCATATTTGACGATGCAAACTTAAAACAAAGAGTTTTTAAAAACAAAAAATGTCAAAGTTTTTTTTGTCTGTTTGGCATTTTTTTTTTGAATTCATCTTTTTGTCTCTGAAAATCAGATATTTGCAGTGGATTTTGTTGGAAGGCAATTTCAAACAATAGGGTTGATAAAGGTTGATGAGGTTGATGAGGGTTGATATTCATCGGCTCGGGGTAAGGGGCTAATATGCATTCATCGAGTGGCAAAATATCAACCCTCATCAACCTTTATCAACCCTCATCAACTTTATCAACCTCATCAACTTTATCAACCCTACCAAAAAAATCCGTATTTTTATGCCTTCCTGCGGGAACCTTAAAAGTTGTATATGGGCATAGTAGTTTCTCTTTTGAACCACAAAGGCGGGGTCGGCAAAACGACCAGCACTATTAATATAGGCGCCGCTATGGTGGAATTGGGTAAGCGGGTGTTGTTGATCGACCTGGACCCTCAAGCCAATCTGACCATTTCGCTGGGTATTCCACGGCAGAAGATCACCATTTACGAAGCATTGCGCGGCGAAGGCGATCTGAGTCCGTATACGCACCGAACGGGCCTCGACGTTATCACTTCGTCGCTCGACCTGTCGGGCGCCGAAATGGAACTGATCAATGAAGCAGGGCGCGAATTTATCCTGCGGGAACTGATCGGCCAGGTGGCAGACGACTACGATTTCATTTTTATCGATTGTCCGCCATCGCTGGGATTGTTGACACTCAATGCTCTCACCAGCAGCCGTTATGTGCTGATTCCACTGCAAACGGAATTTCTGGCGGTGCAGGGACTAGCGAAAATCAAGCAGGTGATCGACAAGGTGAAATTCCGCCTCAACAAACAACTCGATATGGCCGGCGTAATCGCTACCATGTACGATAGCCGCCGGGTACTGAACCGGGATGTGGTGGAAACTATCCACAAGTATTTCGGCGACAAAGTGTTTAAAACTTACGTGCGCGACAATGTGGCGCTGGCCGAAGCCCCCGCACAACGCAAGGATATTTTTGAATACAGTCCAAAAAGTCCGGGCGCGCACGATTATATGGAACTGAGTAAGGAAATACTGGAGCGGTTGAGAGAGGTGAGAGGTGAGAGGTGAGAATAACAAAGGCTATTTTGTAACAAGATCGTTATGGGTAAAAAAAGATTTTCCGAAGGGCTCGATGACCTGTTCAGCCACAGCCAGGCCGAACAGAGCAGCCACGACCATGCCATGCCCGAAACGCAGCGCGAGCGCAAGCACGGCCACAAGAACTTTGCCACGGGCCTCGATTCCCTGCTGCAGGAAGCCCTGGAGGAAAGTCTGGAAAAATACGAATCCAACCAGCCCGATACCGTCACGCAAAGCGGTAAATCGAAAGCCCGCTCTTCCGAAGCCTTCCGCTCGCCCCTGCGTAGCGGCCTCGACTCCCTGATTCGCCAAACCATTGATGTTCAGGAAATTGTAACCGACGAACAATCGGGCAAAAAACGCCTCACCGTAGCCGTCGACCGCAGCAAACTGGAAAAACTGAAAGTGATCGCCCGCCTCGAAAACGCCTATCTGAAAGACCTGCTCGTTACACTGATCGATGGCTATATCGAGGAATATGCCCACCAAAAAGGTTTTGAATTGTAATCAAGGGTAATGCTGTCTGCCTACCACGATTTTCGCCTGTTTTACAACCAGAGCATCCACCCGGAATTGCTGCACATGGAACTCCGGCGTCGGCGACTGGTGCGCTTGTTGTTTATGTCGGTGCTCCTGCTGGCAGGCGTACTGGCATTACAGGTCTATCTCAACATATTTTTTATTACCCTCCTCCTGCTGATTCCGGTTGGCTGCTGGATTGCCTATCTGGTATTCCGCATTCAGGTGTTTTTCAAGGAATTCAAGCCGCGTATCGTGGAGTTGTTGCTCGATTTTATCGACAACGATGTGAATTTTTCTTTTGAAGGCTACAACCCGAAGGACTTTATACCCCCCAAACGATTTTTGGAAAGCCGCATTTTTACTACGGCCCACGACTATGCAGGGGAGGACATGATTCGCGGACAAGTGCGCGAAACACCGTTCGAAGCCTGCGAACTGCGGGTGCGGGAGTTTTCGCCGGTGCGCAACCGACTCGATTATGTGTTCCGCGGTATTTTCCTGATTGCCGACTATCAGCGCTGGGATATGCACGGCAAAGTGCTGGTGCTGCCCGATGCCTACCGAAAATACCTCAGCAGAAGCGAACGCGCCTTTCACCTGGAAGGTGGAAGGCGCATTCGTGGCATGGTGCTTCCGGAGTTTGAAGCGATTTTTGATACTTATGCGACTGCTGAAACGCGCATCAAAGACATCATTTCGGCAGAAATGCAGCGCGCTATTTTGCAGTTTCGCCACCGGTTCCAGCAATCGAACCGCCAAAAGGAGATTTATTTTTCCATTATCGGCGATAAAATCTATCTGGCCCTGACCCAGGATCGCGACCTGCTGGAACCTTCCTTGTTTGCCACCAACGTCAGTTTTGAAGTGGTCAAAGAGTTTTATGAAGACCTGGCGCTGCTGCTGAACCTGGTAAAAGAGGTGGATGTAATGAACTGAGCGGGCGTTATTCTACCCGATCCAGCACCCACAATATGTCGTTGTTGGCCTGAAGCGCGATCACACCTTTCCCTTTTTCAAAGTAGAATCCTTTTCCTGCGTTGATACCCCAATTGTAATAGGTCACGTTGTGAAACGGGCGGCCCAGGATGGTTGTGTCGCCTACCTCGCGGGCCCATTCGCCCATTCCGGCAATGGCAGGCAGTTCGTTGCCGAGGTCGTCGGCTACCCAGGTGTTGCTGCCGCCTGTCAGGGTGCCCATGTAAATGGATGTATTAAAAGCGTTGTAAATCATCTCGTCCTTTTGGTCGAGGTACCAACTGTAGTAAATTTTTGCGCCTTGTTCGGCGTTTTCAAACACGTAATCTACCATTTGGGTCTCACAGTATTCGTACTGGGTAATGTTGTAGGAAGCGTTGTAGCAGAGAATTTTGTAGTTCAATACCGCTTTTTGTTCGCGCTTTTCCTTTAATGTGAGTTTCATTTCCTCCCCGGCAGCATTGGTGTACACAAAACGGGTGTTTTCATTCATCACCGGCATCATTTCATATGCCTTGTCGCTTACCGTCCGGTAACCGGTGTTCACATTTTCACCACAAACGGTATCATCATCGATGGCTGCCCGAACAAGTTGGTCGCAAGAGGTGAACAACATGGCGGCTGCAAAAAAGGCGGGTACTACGAAGTATTTTTTCATGATTGATTGAATTTCCTTTGTTTAAATTGATGATACAAAGGTGCGGGGCCTCGCCGGGGCTGGGGAATTGACTTTTGCAGAGAGGTGTATTTGTTTTTATTGAATATGTAGAAAAAGGTGTTTTTGGGAAGAATGAGGAACAATTGGGCGGGTTTGTGAGGTTGTGGGCAATGTGGTGGGTGGGTTGTTTTTTGGGGGGAATGGGATATGAAAACACAGGGCGTTGCCGGGGATGCGGCGAATATGTGTTTTTTTGGGGGGGAATGGGATACGAAAACACAGGGCGTTGCCGGGGATGCGGCGAATATGTGTTTTTTGGGGGGGAATGGGATACGAAAACACAGGGCGTTGCCGGAATGAGGTGAATATGTGTTTTTTGGGGGATGGGATACGAATACACAGGGCGTTGCCCTGTGCTATTGGATACGCCCTTTCAGGGCTGGTTGGTGGT
>Ga0209572_1000137_pt1 | contig 158333 bp, 169 predicted proteins | sample EBPBio232012_DNA_FD_185867 | JGI IMG/M metagenome (GOLD analysis project Ga0209572, IMG submission 185867) | Wastewater treatment Type I Accumulibacter community from EBPR Bioreactor in Madison, WI, USA - Reactor 1_1/23/2012_ DNA (SPAdes)... | ecosystem: Engineered > Bioreactor > EBPR >...
GCGCAGGGGGGCGCAGGGGCCCGGGGCTCAGGCCGCCAGGCGCAGCACCAAGTCGGCGCGCGCTGGCCGTCGGATGATCGCGGTGGCGGTTCGCAGCTTGCCCACAACGGGGAGCCAAAACCCAGCATTGACGGGCCTTTCGGGGCTTCGCGTGAAGTCCGCCGGTATTCGGCGGTGTTCAACTCACTCGGAGCACGATATGTCCTCAACGAAGAAGTCCGCCGGTGGACGCGCAGCGACTGACAGCGCCACGCAATCCGGAGTCCCGCCGTCCCCCCTGACGGGCGAACCCCTGGCCGTCGACACAAGCCAGCAGCCGCGTGCCGGCTGCTTCGGGCTTGAGTGCGCGGATCTGCACGTTCACCCAGGCAGCAGCGCCGAGGCCGTGAACTTCAGCGCGTTGTGCCTGGTGGGCAGCGGCGTGGCCATCCTCGACGCGATCGCCGATTCGCTGAACAACGAGGCGCTGTACGGCGCGCTCTACCTGCTGCGCCAGGCGAAACTGGTGCTCGACAACAGCGCCGGAGGCCCTGCCCATGAGTAAGCAGCCTCCCCTGCCCGCAGTCCTGGCGCTGGCCGCCGTGCGTCGGTCGGCTGTCGATCCTGCGGCGCCTCCCGAGGTGCCGGTGGCCGCGCCGGATGCGCCTCCCCCCACACTGGGCCGGTTCGGCCTTGACTGCACATCGGTCTGCGTCGAGCGCGCGGCTTCGTCCAGGGATATCGCCTCCGATGCCTCGATGCTGCTGGGCTGCGGCCTGGCCATCGTCGAGCGCTACGCCGAAGAGCTGGACGAAGAGGCCGTCTGGGGCGCGGTCTACCTGATGCGCCAGGCCTTGCGGGTGCTGGATGCCGAGATCGGGAGGCACGCATGAGCGGCGCCACCACACTGCCACCCCTGCCCATGCGCCAGGGCACGATGCTGCTGGCTGACCTGGTCGACCTGTACATGGCCCACTACGCCGGCCGCGACAGCACGCGCGTGCAGCGCCTGGGCTGGTGGCGCGGCCAGGTCGGCCAGGTAGCGCTGCAGGACCTGAGCGACGACCACGTGCACGTCGCGCTGGAGGCGCTGGCCAACCAGGCCAGCCGCTTCTTCGCCGGCCAGGATGCCGACGGCCGGCCGATCTACAAGGCCAAGAAGAAACCGCTGGCGCCGGCCACGGTGAACCGCTACGCGGCCAGCCTGGCCGCGGTGCTCACGTGGGCGATCAAGCGCCGCATCGCGCCGAAGGGCTACGTGCACCCCTGCCGCAGCATCGAGCGGCGGCCGGAGCACAACGAGAAAACCCGCTTCCTGTCCGACGACGAGCGCGACCGGCTGCTGCAGGCCTGCAAGGCCTCGACCTGGCCGCGGCTGTACCTGCTGGTGTTGATGGCCCTGACCACCGGCGCGCGCAAGGGCGAGCTGCAGGGCCTGCGCTGGGGTGACATCGACTTCGAGCGCAGCCAGGCCACGGTGCCGCGGACGAAGAACGGCGACCCGCGGGTGCTGCCGCTGGTGCCGGCCGTGCTGGCCGAGCTGCAGCGCTTCAAGGCCGGGCCGACCGTGCGGATCTTCGGCGCGGCGCGCGACGGGTCGCGGCCCTATGCCTTCGAGCCGCGCTTCGCGCAGGCGCTGCAGGCCGCCCGGATCCGCGGCGTGACCTTCCACACGCTGCGGCATTCCTGCGCGTCGATGCTGGCGCAGAATGGGGCGACGCTGCTGGAGATCGGCGACTTGCTCGGGCACAGACAGATGCAGATGACAAAGCGCTACAGCCACCTGGCCACCGGGCACAAGGCCGCGCTGGTCAATCGTCTGTTGGGGGGTATCGGGTGACGGCACCGGGGAGCCTCGACGACTGGGACGCCCGCCACGCGCGCGGCGAGTGTTCCCTGGCCGATGCGCTGCTGCTGGCGGCGCATGCAGGCGTTCCGCTGTCGCCCTACCTGGTGGCGCAGCTGGAGCTGGCCTTCAGGCGCTACGCCGAAGGCCAGACCGATGACCTGGCCGAGGCCTTCGGCGTGGCGGCCCGCAAGCTTGAAAGAAACGCCCAGGCGCGCGAGGCCTTGCGCAGCCATGTGCGCTTTCACGTCGACCATTTCCACGCACAAGGCGCCGCCCTGCAGGACCCTGGCTACTTCGAAGGGACCGCCTTCGAGCGCGCGGCCGAGCTGCTGGGCAAAAAGCCCGCCTGGGTGTTCGACCTGTACTACGGCAAGCGCTGAGCGTTGGTGCACTTCCTTCGCGAAGTGCACCAATGCCGCAAACACTGCCATTCGCTGAAATCCTCACACGCTCACATGCAGTGAGCGGCGCGGCCCTGTCAGGCCCGTCAATGCTGGGGATTTCACATGACACCTTCGGACCTTTCGGCGCTGCTGGCGCCGGATGAATATCGCCAGGCGCGCGAGCGGCTGTTCGCCAGCGATGGCTCCTTCCAGTGGTACGTGCGGCGGCACAAGGCCGCATTGATCGACGCCAACGCGCTGTTGATGCACGCCGGCCGCTGGTGGGTGCACGCCGACAAGTTCGACAGCTTTCTGTTGGCCGCCGGCGCTGAGGCGGCCCGGCAGCAACTGAGCGCGAGATGAAGGACGGCGCGCCGAGCCTGAGCGCCTCGCAACAGGCCTACATCGACAACATGGCCGAGAGCGTCTGCATTGAAGGCGACGGCGACCTGGCCAGGGTCTGCGACGAGATCGAGCAGCTGCTCATCAAGGCTAAGGTGCCGATCTACCAGCGCGGCGGCATGCTGGTGCGCGTGGTCGCTGGTGGACCCGAGCGCAAGGGCATCGAGCGCGACCCGGCCGCGCCGCGGATCGTCCCGATCAACGACGTGGCGCTGGCCGACCTGATCACGCGCCACCTGCAGGTGTGGCGGCGCAACCGCAAGACCCAGGAGCTGCAGCGCGTCGACTGCCCGCGCGCGGTGGCGCAGACACTGCTGGCGCGTCAGGAGTGGCTGTTCCCCGAGCTTGAGGCCGTGGTCGAGCATCCGGTGATGCTGGCCGGCGGCCAGGTGCTGTGGGAGAGTGGATTCCACGCCGAGACCGGCCTGCTGCTGCAACTGCCCTTCGCCGAGTTCCAGGCCCCACTCGACGCGCCAACTCGCAGCGAGGCCCAGGCCGCGGGGGATCTGCTGCGCGAGCTGCTGGAGGGCTTTCCCTTCATGGAAGAGGTCGACGAAGCGGTGGCGCTGGCCTTCATCCTGACGCCCTTCGTGCGGCCGATCCTGAAGACGGCGCCGGCCTTCTCGGTCAACGCCTTCGCGGCCGGCAGCGGGAAGTCAACCTTGATCCGCACCGCGTCGGTGATCTCCACCGGCCGCGAGCCGGCCTTCCTGGCCTACTCCGACGATCCTGCCGAGCTGCGCAAGGTGCTGTTCGCCTCGCTGCTGGAGGGTGACCAGCACATCGCGCTGGACAACATCGACGTGCCGGTGGCCAGCTCGGAGCTGGCCGTCATCCTAACGTCGCCCATGTACCGCGGGCGCGTGCTGGGCCAGTCGACGAACGCATCGGTGCCGACGAAGGCCGTGTTCTCGATGAACGGCAACAACCTACAGATCGTCGGTGACCTGACGCGCCGCGTGCTGGAGTGCCGGATCGACCCCATGTGCGACCGGCCTGCCGAGCGAGTCTTCCCCTTCAACCCCATCGACGAAGTGCGGAGCCGCCGCAGCGAGTACGTCCTGGCGGCGTTGACCATCATGCAGGCCTACATCGCCAGCGGCAAGCGCGTCGAGCTGCGGCCCTTCGGCAGCTTCGAGGCCTGGTCACGCCTGGTGCGCGAGCCGCTGGTCTGGCTGGGCCTGTCCGACCCGGTGGACTCGATCCGCGGGCTTGAAGAGGTGGACCCCGAGCGCACTCAGCTGCGCTCGATGCTGGAGGTGGTGCACGCGGTCTACGGCACCCGGCAGTTCAAGGTCGCCGAGCTGCTGCTGCTGGCCAAGGTCAAGCACCCGTCCGGCCAGGCCGAGCTTGGCGAGGCTCGGGCCATCGACGACACCAGCCGCACGGCCCTGGCTGAGGCCCTGCAGGCCGTGTGCGAGCGCAACGGCGAACTCAACGCCCGGGCGCTGGGCAAGTGGCTGCTGCGCATGAATGGGCGCATGGAGGCCGGCCGGCGCTTCGTTCGAATCCGTCAGACCACGGTGGCCGCGATCTGGTGCATCGACGTGCAGCAGCAAGGTTAGAGAGCTTTGGAAGGTTTCTCCATTACCAATGCAGATTGATATGACGCAGTGCAACATAACCATATAGGGGGAATCGCGTGAACCTTGAATTCCTTCCTAACCTTCGGCGCGCGGCGCGCGCGCTGGTCGCGACAGATAGCGCGAAGCTATTCCCGCCGGGTAGGGGCGGTCAGAAAGTCGGCGGACAACCCCCTGAGGACCGACGGGTTAGGACGATTTTCTTGCGCCCAGGTTTCGGGGATTTTTTGGGCATAGCGCCGTTCTATGGCGCCCCTTCTCCAGTGATCGGTGGGGCTCGTGTTGGCTGAGCTCTTCCCCGCCGCGCTGCTGCTGGTCGCGCTGCTGCCCGCCCTCGCCTACGTCTTCGCCAGCCTGCGCCTGGCCTGCACCGCACGCTGGTGGCGGCGCCGCCAGGTCGAGCGCCTGCTGCACCGGATCGGCCTATCGCGCCGACGCGCCGCGAACCTCGCGCGTCGCATCCCTTGAATCCATCGAAGGACACCATGAACGACGACACCCTGACCCCCGACTTCCGCGCCCTGGCCGTGGCCTGCATGCGCCTGGCTGGCGAGATCCTCAAAGCGCAGACGCCCCAGGCCAAGAACAACATCGAGGGCGCGACGGCCGGCGGCGGCCGCCTGTTCGTGGAGTTTGGGCCGCTGCCCGACTTCGAGGCCGTCCGGTTGGTGCTGGTCGAGCGCGAAGGCCGGCGTCACGAGCTGGGCAGCATCCAGATCAAGGCCGGCCCTGTCTGGCGATGAAGATGCGCCGGTATCGCGAGGGCCGCCTGGTGCGCATGCGCCAGCTGCGCCGCGCGACGCTGGAAAGTGAACGCGATTTGGTGCTGCAGCGACTTGATGGCATCTTCAGGTCGCTAGACCGATTCAGTCTGATGCTTGCGGCCCTGCGGATCGTGGGGACGCAAGCGGCGGCAGCGGCAGCGATGCGTGGCCCAGGGGAGGGATTCTCCGCGGCGCGCGACGCGGCCGAGGCCGAACCCGAGATGCAGGACGGTGTGGCTGGCGCGGGGGATCCGCCGCCTGGCCGACGCTGCTGAGACGGGCCGCCACCGGCGCGGGTGCGCTGGTGCTTCAACCCCGATACAGGAGTCCGACATGGACATGACGACGATTCTGAAGGGCCTCGACAAGATCGAGGCCGGCCTGGGCCAGGTCAACGAACTGGCCGACCGTGTGCTGCAGCTCGAGCAGCGTGGCGTTGTGCAACCTGGTGGCACGCCGCCGGTCGGCGCCAGCCTGGGCGCCGACTTCGCGCGCGAGTTCGCCAACCATCGCGAAAGCTTCAAGCGCAACCGTGCGCTGTCGCTGGAAATCTCGACGAAGGGCCTGATCTCCGCGGCCCAGGTCGGCGCGCGCGTGTCGCTGGGTGCTACGCCTGGCGGCGATCTGCCGCAGACATTGCCGGCGGTGGCTATGCGCTCGATCCCCCTGGCCGGCGCACAGTCGCTGATCTACGCCAGGCGCACGGGCGTGGTGCTGGGCGAAGAGTCGGCCGGCGTGCAGAACGGCGAAGGCGCTGCGAAGACCGAGCGCACGCCGGAATACACCAGCATCACGCAGAACCGCGCCACGGTGGCCGGCTATGCGAACCTGAGCGAGCAGTCGCTGAGCAGCGATGCCGAGCTGCGCACGGCCATCGACGTCTTCCTGCAGACGGACGTGCTTCGCGCAGCCTCTGTGCTGCTGGTCAACGGAACGACCGTGGCGTCGGCAGCCTTTGCAGGCTTTCGCGACCTGGCGATGGAGTCCATCCAGACGACCGGCCTTACGTTGAGCGCGCCTACGCTCGAAATCGTCGCATCGCGCGGCGCCATGCAGATGCGGGCGCAGGGCTACAACCCGACGCTGATGATCGTGGACCCGCTGAACTGGGGTGAGGTGGTGACTCGCCACGGCGACAACGGCTGGTTCAATGGCAGCCCGTTCGACATGCCACCCCTGATGTTCTCCGGCATGCGCGTGTGCTTCAGCGAGGCCGTCGACGCGGACGAGCCGCTGCTGGTCGACGAGCGCTACGCCCATTGGGCCATCGCCGACACCATGCGCGTCGACCTGGGCTACGTCAACGACAACTTCATCAAGAACGTCGTCACGGTTCGCGCCGAGCTGGGAATGATCCCGATCTTGCGGGACGCGCACGCCGTCTGGCGCGTGAAGAAGTTCGAGGAGTGAGGCGCCAGCGCCTGAGGTGCCAGCCAGGCCCTGCCGTGCTCACTGAGGCCCGGCAGGGCTTTTCTCCATCATCAACGGAGTGGTCATCATGTTCGATGTGAAGGTGCGCGGTATCCCTGAGTTCAAGGCGGCGCTGGCCGACGTCAGTAAGCAGCTGCGCCGAAAGCTGCTGTCCGATGCGTTGCGAGCGGGTGCGCGCCAGGTGCAAGGCGCCGCGCGTGCGGCAGCGCCGGTGCTGAACCCGAGTTCACTGAAGGTGCGGCGTGGTGTTCGCAGTTCCGGCACGCTGAAGAAGGCGATCGTGGTGCGTGCGAATCCCGAAGCCCGGAAGCTCGGCAATGTGGGCATCTCGGTGGTCATCCGGGCGCCCAAGGGTGCCGCACGGGGCAAGAACAGCCCGAAAGATCCGTACTACGCCCCGTGGGTGGAGTTCGGGCACAAGATCGTGGGGCGCTTCAAGGGCGCCTACGCCAGTCTGCCGATCCGTGGTCGAGGCCGAAAGACCGGCATCGCGAAGCGGCGCCGCTCCCCGTTGGGCTTTGTGCGGGCGCGGCCCTTCATGCGGCCTGCCGCCACGCTGCTGCCGAAGGCGCTGAGCATTTTCACCAACAAGCTGAGCGCCGAGCTGAACAAGCTGAACAGTCGCAGGGTCTGAGATGGGCGCGAGAGGACCCAAGCCATTGCCCAGCAATGTGCGCGCCTTCACCGGCGCCTCGCACCGGCCGCTACGTGCTGCGGATCTGGCCGATGGCGTGCACCCGGAGGTCGGCCTGCCGCCGATGCCGCAGCACATGGCGCCCGAGGCCCGCAAGGAGTGGAAGCGCATTACCCCGCTGCTGCTCGAGCTGAACCTGCTGACACGCATCGACCGCTCGGCGCTCGAGCTGTACTGCCGAGCCTACGGCCGGCTGCAGCAGGTGGAGCGCGCACTGGCCGCCGAGCAGACCCGGCTGCTCGATGACGGGCAGGACGTCACCCGGGCGCTGTGGCAGCCCACGCCCACCGGCTTCGCGCGGGAGTCGATCCTGTCGCGCCTGGCCGGAGACCTGAGCACGCAGGTCGACCGCTACCTGGCCAGCTTCGGCATGAGCCCGTCCAGTCGCAGCCGCGTGACCGCCAGCCGCAATGATGGGCAGTACCGCCTGCCCGGCCTGGACGACGGCAGCCCTGCAGGCTTCGAAGCGATCTGATGCGCCAGACAGTCACTGGTCAAAGTACTGCACCCATGACGGCCTTCGAGCGCGCGCTCGAAGACGCTGTTGCTATGCTGAGGGCGCGCCTGGTCGCCGACGCCAATGCCAAGGCCTGGAGTGAGCCGATACGCCCAGGCATTCGCGCCGAGTGGCGCGCTCACGTTAGGCACCTGGCCATCCTGCGTAGACTGCAACCACCTGGTGATGCCATCCCAACGCGGCCGCCCGCTGGGCGAGATCTCACTGGCCCTGCTGGCCGCCGCTGAGGCGGGCCCGGCCACACTCGTGCAGCTCGCGCACCGTTCGCAGGTCGGCTACGACGCCGCGCGGTTCAAGATCAAGTACCTGGTGCAGGTCGGGGCGCTCGACGCCCTCACGACGACCAAGCCGCGGTTGTATGCCCTGCCGCGTGCAGACGTCTGCACACAGCCCCAAAGTGCCGGCGCCGATCTCGCTGCGGCGTGGTCTGCAGGCCCGGGATCTGGTCGTGCAACGGTCTCCTGATCCGGCGGTTGACCTCTTCCGGGCGTGTGTTTTCCGGTGTATCGTTGAGTGACGCGGAGTCCCGACCGGGTCTGTTAATCCGTAGGTCCCTGGTTCGAGCCCAGGTCGGGGAGCCACTTGTGCTTGCTACGAACCGGTTGCCCGTCCACCTGGACGAGGCAATCGGGCTTGTAGTGCACCACCAGCTGGTCGGCCTCCACGTCGATCCATTCCAGGATCGTGGCCACGAAGGCCCGCACCGCACGCACGTCGCTGTTCTGCGTCACCGTGCGCCGCATGATGTCCGCCGCCTCCTGCGCCGTGACGCGCGGTGTACCCACCATCGGATCGGGCTCATCCTCCAGCTGCACCAGCCCCAGCTCCAGCCGCTGCACCTGGTCGGTCAGCTGGTTGACCCGCTCGAGCGTGCCACGCAGATCGGGCGTGTCCTTGCCCAGTGACTCCATCAGCTCGAAGAGCTTGTCGCGCTTGTGCTCGGCGTTGCGCAGCTCCAGCACCATGGCCGTGCGCCGCGCGGCGCGGTCCTTCACCCAGCGCGTGGCGGCTTCGTCCAGCCGGTCCAGCACACCTTGGATCACGTCGACGTTGAGCACCTTGTCCAGCAGCTCGCTCAGCATCCACTCGTCGAAGCTGTCGGCCGGCAGGTTCTTGAAGCGGCAGGGCTTGCCCTGGCAGCTGCCCCTGCAGGCGTAGTAGTGGTACAGCTTGCCGCCGCGGCCGGTGCCGTTGGTCATCTGCAGCGAAGCCTGGCACAGGCCGCAGCGCAGCATGCCGCTGAAGATGTGCTGCACGTTGCCGGGCGATCGGCCGTTGAACGGCGTGCGATCGTCCAGCCCGGACTGCACCTGGTCGAAGTCAGCCTGGCTCACCAGCGGCTCGTGCGAAGGCACGCGCACCCAGGCTTCGGGCGGACGCTGGCCACGGCCCTTGCGGTGGAACTTGTTGTAGATGACGTTGCCCACGTAGACCTCGCTCTTCAGCATGTGGAGCACGGTGTTCTTGCTCCAGTTCTTGCCGCGCATCTTCAGCCCCTGCAGGTTGAGCTGCAGCGCGATGAAGTACGCCCCCCTGCCCTCCAGCGCCAGCCGGAAGATCTGTCTGATCACCGTGGCCTCGTGCTCCAGCGGCGCCAGGCGGCGGCGCTTGCCGTCGCCGGCGGGCACCACCTGGTAGCCGAAAGGCACGCGGCCGCCCATGAAGAAGCCCTCGCGCGCGGCCTTGATCATGCTGCGCTTGGTGTCGGCCGACACCTGGCGCGAGTAGCTCTCGTCCACCACCTGCTGGAAGCTGTCGAGCATCCAGCCTTCCATCGAATCCAGGTCGATGGTGGACTGCGCATAGACCAGCTTGGTGCCGCTGGCCACCAGCTCGCGCTTGAAGGTGATGGCGTCGTGCTGGTCGCGGGCGAAGCGGCTGCTGCTCCAGCACAGCAGGTAGTGCACGTCGCCGGCCTCGCAGCGCTGGATGGCATTGCGGAAGCCCGGCCTGGCCCGCGTGGTGCCGCTGATGCCCTCGTCCTTGAACACGTGCACCACCACCGCGCCCAGCTCGCCCGCCTTGCGCTGGCAGGCCTCGATCTGGCTTTCGATCGACAGGCCGTCGTCGGCCTGGCGCTCGGTGCTGACCCTGGCGTAGATGACGGCCCGCTTCATGGCAGCGCCCACTGTAGGCCGCTGGCGCGGCCGTGTCGCGTGAGAAGCGGGCCGTGTGTCACCAAGGCTCAGGTCCAGGCGGCAAAGGGCCGCCCGGCCGGCGGCTGCAGCTGCGCCAGCGCCATGGCCTTCAGCCTGGCGTCGGCGGGCCTGCCCACGCGCACCTCGGCGTACACGTCGTTGGGCGCCCACTGGCGGGTGTTGCCGGTGGCGCCGGGCAGCCGCCAGCCCTGCGCGTTGCAGTGCCGCGCCACGGCCTTGGCGCTGCCCAGGCCCAGGTACAGGCACAGCACCACGTCGGGCGTGGGCTGGCTGGCGTCCAGCGGGGCGGCGGCCTGCAGGGCGGCGATCTCGGCCTGCAGCTGCTGCAGCTGGCCCTGGCGCGCCGCGATCAGCGGGGCCAGCAGCGCGGGCAGGGTGCGGGGCGCGCTCATGGCAGCAGCCCAGCGCGCAGATCTGCCGGCGCATCGGGCAGGCCCAGCCGGGCCGCCGTGTCCACCAGGCCGTCGACGGCAAAGCCCAGGCGCGCCTGGATGCCCTCCAGCAGCACCAGCAGGCCGCCCGCGGTGGCCACATCGTCCACGGGCGATTCGATCGGCACGTCGCGCAACAGGCGCTGCACCAGGTTCAGGGCGTTGAAGCTCAGCGCCGTGTCGCTGACCAGGCGGCGGAAGTCGTCGTGCATGACGACTTCGTAGTCCGGGGGAACCTGGCGGAACTCTTCCGGCAGGGGGTGGGTGGTGGTGTCGGCCATGTGGGGCCCTCCGTGGCTGCAGTTCAACACTGCTGCCGCCCAACTCTCACGAAGGCGGCAGCCCAGACGGGTTGAGAGACCGGGCAGCCGCGGAGCGGAACCGGCGAGCCTTTCGGCTCCCCGCCTGGGCCGCCATGATCGGTCCAGACACGAAAAAGCCGCAATGGCTGCGGCTCGGTGCCGCGACTGCTTCGGGCTCTCACCCCCGACCGCTGATTTGCAGCGGCGAACGGAATGTAGGGCCACGAAAGGCGCAGTGTCAAGCGATGACTACTCGTCATCCAATTCTTCTGGCGACGGGTCTACCTCCAAGTTGTCGCCGTCGATTAAGCCTTGGCGGACAAGGCGGCGCTGCACTAGATCCAGAGGACTTCGTACCATCCAAGAGCGCAGCAGTCCGCGGTCTAAATATCGCGCCTTCGTTGGGCCCAGTATGCTGGCTCGCAGCTCAGGTGACATCCTGGCAAGCGCATCCAGCGATGTCTCTCTGCCGGCTCGGTCACCGTCGCTCACGTCGTCCGGAAACACCGCCACAGCGAAGCTAAGCGTGTTCTCACGAGCTGGGCTAGGCATTGATTCAGGCGTTGGGTACACCCCACCGCCCAACCCATACAGGTTCTGAGTGGCCAGCAGATTCTCGATGTCCGGGCCCTCGTGACGTGGGCTGAGCATGAACCGAAACCCCACGACGGCAGGCGATTTAGACGCACCGATCATGTAGGCGCAGCTGTTGGCGCGATTGATTTCGGCCACGAAGAGGTCGACCAAGTACTCATAGACGGACAAGCCGCTCTCAAGTTCGTCCGTTCGCTTCATTTTCAGCACGTACTCGGCGACCGAAAGTGCAAAGAACTCGTTCGCTGCTCTGTGCGGATCAAGCCCTTGACGTAGTGCTAACTCGATGGCTGCCATCAGCTGCAGATGCGGACGCCGATTCAGATGCCAGACGCTGGGGTCCAGGATCAACCCTCCTGCATGCACGAAGGCTCGAAGAAATGCAATCGGCGCGTCCTTTGAGCCTTCAAAGCTATGCAGCACTGACATGCCTGCGATCGTCGCCCGCCTGATGGTCGCTCGCTTGGCGCTCGCCGTGAGATTTGCAGCCTTCTCGGGTGCTCCTTCGACTAGGCGCGGCCGTTCTACCGCGGTCTCGCGCTCCGCGACTATGGCCCGGCGCGACTCCTCCTCGGCCTGTCGCGCTTGTTCGTCCGCGCGTGCCCTGCATTCCGCGTGCACGCTCCTGAAAGGCCCCGCGCTCTGGCCACAGTGAACGCAGATCCCCATACCGTACCCCGCCAGTAGCTGCTACCCCCGAACCAAGCATAGGGTCCGAGTCCCGAAGGTGGACTCGGGTTTCAGCCGCATTGAAACGCGCAGCGGAATCGTGCAGCATTCTCGGGATCAACCTCGCCCACGGCTCGACGCCGCCAGGCGCTTGATGTGCCGGTAGCTCAGCTTCTCGCCCAGCTCGGTGTGCACCAGGGCGTGGATCTCGCTGGGCCGCATGCCGGCAGCCACCAGGGTGTCGATGTAGCGGTTGCGCTGGTAGCGCTCGTAGCTGCGGAAGGGCCGCAGCCGCAGCTCGATCTGGTCGTCGTCGTTGCGCAGCGCCGGGTCTGACGACAGCAGCCGCCACATGGCCACGAAGGCGTCGTAGCCCAGCAGCCGTGCGACGCCCAGCCAGGTGGACGACAGGCCGATTTCTGCGAGTTCTCGCAGGCGGATGTCGGGCGCGGCAACTTCTGCGGCGGTGCGTTCATCCAGGTACCCACCTCCCCCCGGAGGGGGGTGGCCAGGGGCCTGCCGACCCCCCACCCCGGGGGGATGGACAGCACCAGGCGCACGCGCTGCAGCCGCACCACTGCGGGTTTCATGCGCCACGGCACACCTCCTGCCCCAGGCGCGGCATGCCGCGGCACTGCGCCTGCGCACAGAACGCGCAGTGCAGCCGAGTCCGAGTTAGCCCGATCCTGTTACAAGTTCGGAGCGCACCCGAAACTACCGCTGCACACCCAGGTATGCGGCGGCCTGGCACGGTGCCCCTCCTAGCATTGTGTGCACGACTCGGACCGACGGGCATGGGCTTGGACCTCCAGGGGGCCTACAGGCGCTTCAGCAGCTCGGACACCGGCGTCTTCATCTGCGCCAGCGGCCCGCTGCGGTCCAGCACGCGGGCCTTGCGTGCCATCGCCATCGACGTGTAGATCGAGGTCGACTTCGGGTCGCTGTGGCCCAGCAGCTCCTGGCGCACCAGCAGATCCTCCTCGCCCTCGGCCAGCTGCACGCCCACCAGGTGGCGGAAGGCATGCGGGTGCAGCTCGCGCTCAGGGATGCCCAGGCGCTTGCCGTAGCGCTGCACCAGGCGCCACACGCTGAAGCGCGCCATGCGCACCGCCTCGCCGCGGTACTGGTCGGGCCGCACCCGGGTGTTGCGCGTGTTCACGAACAGCACCTTATCCGGGCGGCCCTTGCCGTCGACCACATCGCGGTCGAAGCGCTGCAGCTCCTCGTGGTCCAGGTACACCCGCAGCAGCATCTCGGCCTCGCGCGGCAGCGGCAGGTCGCGCTGGCGTTCGCCCTTCTCCGTCAGCCGGATCACCATGCGCGGCTTGCCACCCAGCTCCAGCGTGCGCAGATCACCCTCGTTCAGCGCCACCAGGCCACTGACGCGCATGCCGCAGCCCATCAGCAGCGCCAGCATCGCCGCATCGCGCAGGCCCGCGAACGTGCCCAGATCCGGCCCCCACATCAGCCGCTCCGCGTTGGCCAGGCTCAGCGCCGCCGGCAGCGGCCGGCCCGTCTTCGGGTGCGGCAGCTCGGCCGCCGTGTTGCCACGCACATGGCCGCGGCGCTGCAGCCAGGCATAGAAGCCGCGCACCGCCGACACATAGGGCTTGCGGCTGCGCGCCACCACGCCACGCTTGTGCAGCCAGATCCCGGCAAAGGCCTCCAGCTCGGCCGGCGTCGCAGCCACCAGCGGCGTGCCGGCCAGGAACTCCTGCAGCCGCACCAGCGCCAGGCGATACGTCTCCAGCGTGCGCGGCCGGCGGCCCTTCGCGGCCTCCAGGTGCGTCATCCAGCCGTCGATCGCGGCCTGGTCGCTCAGGGTTTCGGTGCCGATTTCAGGGGCCTCTCAGGGGGGGTAGGGGCAAATCTTCCGTGGATCCGTGGAAGGGTACCCCAAACCGCCTGAAAACCCTTTGCCGACAACGACTTGCGCTTCCACGACTTCCACGGAAAACCCGTGGAAGCCGCCTCCAACCCGTGGTTACAAAACTGACGCTCGATTAAGACCCGTGGAATCCGGCCCTCAACCCGTGGCCCCTCTTCTCTCTCTTTTTTTCAATCAAATCAGAGAGATAGAGAGTATGGGCAGCCAAACACCGGCAAAAGCCACCCGTGGAAAAACAGGGCCGACCCGTGGAATAAATGACCCTACCCGTGGAATACCACTGCGTGTATACACACCGGTCCGCCTTACTCTCGCAACGATCTCCGGGGTTTGTAACCACGGATCCACGGGTTTCTGGAGCATGTGTGCCTCCCCGAGGAGACGAGCGTACGGGTTTCCCCTCCCCGCCCCTTCAGGGTTTCCCCGCACTGGGGCGGCAGCGCCTGTTCAGGTGGGGTGCGGGGAGGGGATGCCGGGGCGGGCGTTGGCCGTCCGGCCCCATAGCGGCCCTGCAGCGCGCCGAAGGGCGCGACGCACCCACACCATTGCCGCGGGCGCGATCGGCCCGCCTGCGTCGATCTGGTGGCTCGGTGGGGGTGGCTCAGCCCTGGCCGCGTCGGCGCAGGCGTTCCTGCACCGCGCTCACCTTGGCGCGCACCATGCCGCGGCTCAGCAGGCCGCGGTCGAAGTAGTCGGCCTTCGTCGGCCCCAGCACGCCAGCGCGCAGCTCCGGCGACAGCCTGGCCAGCGCCTGCAGCGTCGTCTCGCGGCCGGCGCGGTCCGCGTCCGTCACCTCGTCGCCGAACACCGCCACCACGAAGCTCAGCGTGTTCGGGTGCGCCGGCCAGGGCGTCGTCTCGCGCGTCGGGTACACCCCCGGGCCCAGCCCGTGCAGGTTCTGCCTGGCCAGCAGGTCGCAGATGTCCGGCCGCGGGTGCCGCGGGCTCAGCAGGAAGCGGAAGCCCACCACCGCCGGCGCCTGCGCCGCGCCGGCCATGTAGGCCTCGCCGTGCGCCCGGTTCAGCTCCGTGCGCATCACCTGCACGCTGCTGGCCAGCGGGCCCGCGTTCGCGTCGCGCAGCAGCTCGGCCGCGCGCTGCACGTTGCCCGTGGCCGCCAGCGCCTGCGCCGCCTGCGTCGCCGGCGGCACCGGCAGGCCGCGCAGCAGCAGCGCCTGCGCGGCCTTGTCTGCGCTCCAGCCCTGTACCACCGCCTGCTCGATCACCCGGCCCACCGCCTCGCGCGCCCCACGGTCGATGCGCCATAGACGGTCGCTCAGCACCAGGCCGTTGACGTCGCGGAACTCCTGCACGAAGCGCACCGCCGAGTCCACCACCCGCAGCGCCTGCGCGCCGTCCAGCACCGCCTCCGCCGTGCGCCCCGTGGCCGCCAGGCCGGCAGCCGTCAACGGCCGCACGCCCAGCTCGGCCGCGCGCTGCAGCCCCGCGTCCACCAGCGCCGTGCCCGCCCGGCCCAGGCCGTCCAGCACCTGCTCCACCTGGGCCAGCAGCGCCCGCAGCTGCTCCAGCCGCACCCGTGCGGCGCTGCCGCCGGCGGCGCCGATCAACTGGCGCAGCTGCTCCGCCGCCTCGGCGTAAATGCGCGTCAGCTCGGCCACCGCATCGTCCGCCAGCTGCGTCATCGCCAGGCGCGCCTGCTGGCTGGCGCGGCGGATCGCGGCCGCGGTGCGGTCGGCCATGGGCTCAGCCGCGGCCGCGGCCGCCGTTGCTGCCCGGCACCGGCAGCGCCGTGCCGCTCTCGCCCTTGCGGGCGTTGCCCGGCGTCACCTTCACCGTCGGGGGGCCGGGGGGCCCACCCACGGGGGCCCCCGGATAGGGGGCGTTGCGCGCCCCCCAGGCCTCCACCGCCGCCAGGATCTGCGCCGGGTCATAGCCCATCTCGGCCCACACCGTGGGCGGCGGGAAGCCCAGCGCGCTCAGCTTCAGCGCCAGGTCGGCCACCTGGTTCGGCGTCTCCGTGCGGCGCTCGGCATAGCGCAGCGTGAACTCCTCCGGCCCGGCCACGATGCCCTGCAGCAGCAGGTGGATGCGGAAGCACCACTCGTACTCCCACGCCAGGCTGTCCTGCAGGTGGTCGATCTCGTCGTAGTAGTCGCGCTTCAGGTCCTCGAGCACATCGCGCGCCAGGCCGTCCGTGTAGCCGAACAGCCCCTTCGGCGCCGGCGTGCCCGCGAAAAACGTGTCCAGCAGGTGCACCACGTCGGCCACCTCGCCCAGGTTCTCGTCGCCCTGGATGGCCGTCACCGCGCCCTTGCGGTTGCTGTAGAAGTCCGTCGAGATCTCGCCCTTCTCGCCCTCCACCGTCTTGCGGTAGGCCTCCAGGTCCTCTGGAGTCGCCCCCTCCAGCACATGGCTCAGCCGCAGCGGCGCGCGCTGCCGGCGGCGGATCACCATGTCCTCCTCCGTCATCACCAGCTTGCGCCAGGTCTCCACGCAGGCGTCCAGGAACGGGCGGCCCATCTCGCCCATGTCGTCGTAGCTCAGCGGGTCGAAGCGCGCCATCTGCAGCTGCCAGGCCGCAAACGTGGCCAGCACCTGGCCCGTCAGCGTGTCGCGCTGCTCGTAAGCCGCCGCCGGGTCCTTGAAGCGCCCGCTCATGTCGACGATGGGCACCATCGTCTCCGCCGGCATGCGCACCGCCGCGGCCACCCGCTGCCGGTCGTCCAGCACCAGCTGCAGCGGCAGGTTGCCTTCGCACACCAGACCGCGCGCGTCGCTGCGCAGCTTCTGCACCCGGTTCAGCTGCAGGCGCTGCTCGAAGGCCAGCCACTCGCGGCGCAAGGTCTCGCTGCCCGACTCGTGGAACTGCATCACCAGACCGCCGCGGATCGTGTCGCGGCAGATCCGCCCGTGGATGCTCTTCACCCGGCCGTCGCGCGCCTCCATGTCGCGGATCAGCAGGATCTTCTCGCGCACCTCCGTGCTGATGGCGAACTGCCGGTACATCCGGCGCAGTGCCGTGTCGGCCGGCACGCGGGCCCCGCGCTCGCCCTGCGGTCGGCCGTACAGCGGCGCCAGCGCCGCGCGCATCAGGTCGGCGCCGGCGGCGGCCAGGGTCTTCAGGTAGGCCATCTCGATCTCCTCGTCTCAGCTGCCCAGCGGCGGATGCCGCGGCCGCGGCCATAAATCGATGCGCAGCTTCCAGTCGTCTATGGCGATCCCTGCCTTGCTCATCGACTGCTCCATCAATGCGCCAGCGCCAGCCCCTGCCCCAGCAGCTGCTCCCGCCCCACCTTGCGGCTCTGCACCACCGCCGGCGCGTCCTCCAGGCCGCGGGTCAGCAGCGCGTACACGCCGGCGCACATCGCGTCGAACAGGTCGTCGCCGACCTTCTGGTCCGCCATCTGGAAGCTGCTGTAGCTGGCCTTCGTCGGCACCGCCTTCATGTTGCCCAGCTGCCGCACCAGCGCCAGCCATTCGGGCGCCTCGCCGTCCCAGCCCGTGTCCACGTAGGGGATGGCCGCTCGGCCGTGGTGGAACGCCTCGCGCACCGCGCTGGCCATCACGTGCTTCGTCATGCCCTCGAAGCGCATCGGCGCAAAGGCCCAGCCGGCCCAGGCGCTGGCCGTGCTCTGCCCGTCGCCCACCGTCTCGCGGTTGATGTGCGTCAGCCCCTGGCGGAACAGGTCGTCGTTCACCGCCGTCAGCATGCCCACGCCATAGGCATCGCCGATCGCATAGTCCGGCCGGAAATAGTCCCACAGCGCCACCAGGTCGCGGCGCAGCGTCTCGTCGCTGGTGCCCGCCGGCCACAGCTTCACGAACGGCAGCGTCAGCCAGTTGCCCAGCGTCTCGCACACCACCAGCGCGCTCTTGCTCGCCTCCGGCCGCTCGCCGTGGCCCGTGTGGTCGTAGCCAAAGCTGATCAACCCGCGCCGCTTGTAGCGTGCGCCCGGCAGCGGGCCTGCACGCTCCAGCCCGGACTCCAGCCCCACCGCCAGCGCGCCGCGGATGTGCTGCTCCCAGATCCAGTTGCGCGCCTGGATGTTGCGGCACAGGAACTGCCGGATGTACTCGTCCGCCGGCAGCTGCTTGCGCATGCTCTCGGCCCAGGCCGCGTCCAGCACCCCCAGCTTCAGGCCCAGGTGCACGTCGACGGTCGGCAGCGTGTGGTACTCGCCGGTGTCGATCAGCTTCTGCAGCACCCCCGCGCCCTTGAACACGCCGCAGATGCGGATCTCCGGCACGAACTTCGCCGCGCCGGCGTCCACGCCCAGCCGACGCGCCGCGCCCAGCATCGGCAGAAACCGGCTCAGCAGCCGTTCCTGCGGCATGTCGTCGGTCTCCTCGAGCGACGCGATCGTGATCGAATCGCCGTCGATCTGGCTCATGATCCCGTAGGCCCCGCCCTTGCTGTGGTTCGCCAGCTCGAAGCCCGTGTCCTTCAGCTGCGGCCGGCCCTGCTTGTAGGCCACGTAGGCGCTCAGCATCGGGCTGCGGCGGATCGCCTCCACCATGTAGTCCAGGTTGTTCTGGCTCTGCTGCATGCGCGGCGCCACGATGCCGCACTCCTGGTACGGCTCGGTGGCCAGCCGCTCCAGGTTGTACAGCTCCTTCACCGCCGTCTTGCCCGTGCGCCGGCTGCTGAAATCCACCGTGTTGCGGTGCCGGTCCATCTCCAGCATCTTCAGCACCTGCAGCGGGTCCAGCTCCACGTTGTGCACGTGCTTGTGCCACAGCGCGTGCGGCCGCAGGCCCGTGCCCGCGTCCACCGCGGCAAAGCGCAGGATCTCGTCCTCCGCCACCAGGCTGCTGCGCTGGCGCTCGGCGGCGCTCACCCTCATGCCGCGCCCCCGTTCTGCGCCTGGTGCGCCAACAGCACCGGGTCGCGCTCGGCCTCGGCGCGCGCATCGCGCAGCGTGCCGGGCAGCTTCTCCAGCGCTGCCGCCATGCGTTGGCTGAAGGCCTCCATCGCCTCGGCCGCCTGCACGCCCGGGGCCAGCCGGCCGCGCAGCTCGGCGTCCTCGTCCTCGGCCGTCTTCACCGTCATGCCCAGGTCGGCCAGGCTCAGGCCCAGGCGCGTCACCAGGTCCGCAATCGGCTTGAACGCCGGGTTCGCCTGATACTCGTAGATCTGGTGCACCTGGCCCGCGTCGTCCACCCACGTCACCGCCACCGGGTCGCCGTCCTTGTCCAGCTGCACCTTCGGCGTCTTGATCACCACCCCGTCGCCCAGCACCGTCTGGATGCACAGCTGCAGGCTGGCCACCAGCGCCGCGTGCAGATCGGCATGCACCCGGCCCAGCACCTTCGGGTCGCGCTGCTCGAAGGCCGCGTGGTGCAGCATGAACAGCTCCGTCTGCTTCACGCAGGCCGGCTGCTGGCTGCACCAGTAGCGGTCCACGTCGCAGCGCGCGCACATCGTGTACCCGTCCGGCTTGGCCGGGAAGTACGTGGCCGTGCGCGCCGTCAGCCCGTGCTTCATCGCGTTGAAGCGCGTGCGCAGCGCCTCCTCGGGCGTCGGGTGGCCGGCCAGGTTGGCCGCGGTGGCCGCCTTGCCCTCGGCCGTGCGCGGCCCGGTGGCCAGCTGGTGCGCCTTGAGCAGCGCGCGCTCCCACGGCGCCTGCGGCTGGTGCAGGGCTTCGCAGGCCGGGCAGTTGCCGAAGTAGCGGAACGGGTGGTGCGGCGCATCCGCGTCGGGCTCCACCAGGTCGGGCCTGGCCGTCCAGGTGTGGCGGCACACCTGGCAGCGGAACGTCACCTGCTCCAGCTCATCGGCCCAATCCCTGCGCATCGTGGCCGCAGGCTAGGGCCAACGCACTGACAGGCGCAGGGGGGCGCGGCGGCCCGGTTTGCGCCGCTGCCGCGTCAGCCGCCCGGGGCTGCAGCAGCTGCACCGCCTGCGCGGCCTGCGCCACGTCGTCGGCCAGCGGCGCCAGCAGCGCGTGCAGGCCCCGCGCGTCCAGCGGCAGTGGCCCCGGGTGGCCGGCCAGCAGCACCAGCAGCGCCTCCAGGCCGTGGTGCGCGTGGTACAGGCATGCGTCCACCTCTTCCAGCGCGCGGGCGCGCTCAGCCATCGTGCTCATCGTCGTCCCAACGTGTCGTTGTCGCCTGGGCGACGTTTTAGGCAGGCGGGAGGGACGGCGACAATCCCCGATGTGGGGTGCGGGCGGGCTACAGCCGGCCCAGGGCCTTCTGCCGCTGAGCCTTTCTAAAGGCTTGGTAGGCGCATCCAGGTCGGGCAGCCTCGGCGCCCATCACTCGCCCCCCGCAGCGCCAGCAGCCCGGAGGCAGTGCCCGGCCTGGCAGCCGGTCCTGATGCGCGGGCACTCCCCGCAGTCGACGCGGGCCGAAGGCGCGGCCTCGGGCCGCGCGCGCAGCGTCACCTGGCGCGTGGAGGTGTCGACATCGGCATCAGCGTGCGTCAGCACCTCCAGCGCCAGCAGATCGCGCTTGGCCGTCGCTTGCGACGTGCCGAAGCGCTCGCGGATCAGAGCCGTGGTGATCCTCTTGCCCTGATGCAACATCGTTGCCAGTAGCACGCCGCGGTCGAAAGCTGCTGGCATGTTTCCGTTCTTGCTCACCTTCGTCGCCCCTCGCGATTAGGAACTGGCTGCCCAACACTTCATCGAACGGACGGAGTACCGCCGTTCATGGCGGCGTTGGGCGGCTTGCTGCATGCGCCGGCCGGGGCCTTCAGGCATACGTGGAAGTCCCACGCACCGAGCGTCCCGCCCAGCCATGCCAGCAAGCATGCCCAGCCAATCACGCCCGCAGTGGTGCGCAGCCAGCGCATCAGTAGCACCCTCCGCACTTCGGGCAGCGCCAGCCCAGGCTCCACTTCACCAGCGGCGTGCGATTGCACGGCCACTTGTTGCACCCATCAGCAATGCTGCTGACGCCTTGGTCTTCGCAGTCCGTGTCGCGCTCCGAAACTGGCCGCCCAACACTTCCTCGAACGGACGGAGTACCGTCGTTCATGGCGGCGTTCGGCCTCTTAGAACGACACATCACCATTCCTACGCTTCTTCGCCTCAAGCGAGGCCAAGCTATCAAGCGCTTGGTCAGCCAGTTCCAAGACACCCATGATCTTGCGGGCGAGGGATACAAGCGCGCCGTACTTGCGCGCAAGTTCTGGCACCCCCCTCCGAGCGGCATGGCGCTGCAGCCGCTCGTAGCGCTGGATGGCGCTCGCTGCAATTGCCATCGCGTCTCCTACTGCCTCAAATGCGACGTCCGCCGCCTGCTGGTTTTCGGCACCAGAGGCCGAGTCAGGAACGGGAACCGCCTCGTCGCAGTACGCGGCCAGGGTCTCCACCACGTCATCGTCCAGCGGTTCGCCACGGGCTTCGCATATCGCCGACAGAACTCGCGCCGGGTTGCCTTTGGGGTCTAAGTCATCCATGCGTTTCTCCAAGATGAAGCCGAACTGTCGTTTCGAGTGGAGCGGCGGGCCCCGCAATTCACTTCAGGCCACGCATGCCGCGCAGGTCGCCACCCTTGCCGGCTTTGAACTGCACACGGCCACCGGTAGCGCGCACCTTCACGGCGCCGCTGGTCTGCTCGGTGATTGCGCCCGCCCACTGGCGCGAGGCGTCGTCAGCGCCTACCTCGGCGGTCAGGCGGCGCACGATCTTGGCCCACGTTTCAGCGGGCAGGGAAACGGTCTTGAACATCGGTCTTCCTTTGTCTGCCCAATCGGCGCGGCTCAAATCCGTTGATCAGTACCAAGGTTGGCGGATGGCAACGTAGTCGGCTTGCCGGGCCAGCGCTTGCTTCTGTTCGGCCGTGAAGGTGGTCCACATCTCCTGCACTTCTTTGCTGATGTAGCCCTTCCAGTCGTTCACGTGCGGGGCGTCTTCCCAGTCTGGCGCTGCCCAGTCGCCGGGCGGGTTCTCCATCGTCATCGTCATCCTTTCCAGCCAACAGGGCCGTCGATCAGACCGCACCGCGTGCGGCTAGCTCATCGCCTACTTTGGGCTTCATGCGGCCTGCGCATCCGGTTGGTTCAGCGCCGACTCCGGCGCGTCGAACAGCGCCAAATGCATGCGCTCGTGCGCAAGCTGGCAGGGCTGATTCATCCACAGCACCTCATCGCGCATCGCGGTGCCGCGGAAGCTGCTGATCCGGGCCTTCGTCGACTCCCGCCGCCAGGCGCGAAGCCGCTCGGCATACAGCGGCGAGTCATAGCCGCACAGCACGACCATGCCCTGCAGGCCTTGCAACACGTCAAGCAGCTCTACGTGCGATTCGTCGTCGAGCTCGTGTCGATAGCCGCCGCGCCGACGCATCACCCGCGTTTCGTGCATGTACGGCGGGTCGACGAAATGCAGCGTCGACGGCGAGTCATGTTGCAGCATCACGTCGATCGCCGGGCGGTTCTCGATCAGAACGCGCTCGAATCGGCTTCCCACTGCGGCCAAGTTCGGCGGGTAGCTCGCCCAGTTGTCCTGAGCCGTGCCGTGCTTCCGCCGGGTGTCGGTGCGAAACCCGGTGCTGCCCTTGGTCGCGCCAGCAGAGCCGAACCCCATCGCGGCGCGCACCGCCGTGCGGCGCGCGCGCTCGACCGGATCTTCAGTCGGCTCCCATGCCAGCTCGAACTCGGCGCGTGCGTACGGCGTGAGCGCGCAGGCCTGGCGAAGGCGCTCGCGTGTCACTGGATCCCGCAGCACGCGAAAGAAATTGACGATGTCGCCGTCGAGATCGTTGTACACCTCGGCGTAGGCGCGGGGCTTCTGGATCAGCACGCCGGCAGCGCCGCCGAAGGGCTCGACATAGCAGCCGTGCGGTGGCAGGAAGCGCATGATCCACGGGGCCAGCCGGTACTTGCCACCGTGGTAGCGAAGCGCCGGCCGGGGCGCGGCGTCACAGCTTGCCTTCAGCGTGGGCTGCAGCTTCATGCCTTGCCCCGCATCGGCACCAGCAGCTCCCACGCCTGCAGCCCAAACGCTGCAGCCAGCGGCTCCAGCTCGTCGACGCGGGTGGCCACCGTGGCCCTGCGGATGCGGTCCAGCGTCCCGTTGCTGACGCCGCAGCGCGCCTTCAGCTTGGCCAGCGTGTTCAGCTCGGGGTGGCGCTGCATCAGCAGCTTCAGGTTGCCGGCCAGGATGTCGCGCGGGCGCGTGTGCTTAGTCACCATGCTGGTCCTTTCAAATAAGCCTTCGTCAGCGAACCGTTCACGCAGTGCCCGCGCCGCCGCACGACGTTGGCCAGCGCGGCGCGCTCGGCGTGGCTGTGGGTGGCCTGCCGCAGCAGGCCGAAGTAGCTGTTGGCGGCCTGGTGCACGTCGTCGGCCGGCATGTGGCGCACGCGCTCCAGCGCCCTGGCCAGGGTGCCGCTGCGTGTGGTGCGCCGCCACGGCTTGAGCACCTGGCCGACGAAGTCGATGCCGCGGTCCACTGGCTGCAGGATGGTCTTGCGCGGGTTCAGCTGCAGGTCCAGCTCGGCGGGCAGCCAGGCGCTGATGTCGGCCAGCACGGCGTTCAGCCAGGCCGGCGATTCGTGCACCAGCACGCAGTCGTCGACGTAACGCACGTAGTGCGGCGCGCGCAGCCGGTGCTTGGCGCGCTGGTCCAGATCGTTCAGCAGCACGTTGGCGAAGAACTGCGACGACAGGTTGCCGATGGGCAGGCCCTTGTGATCTGGAGCGTTGAACAGGCTCTTGTGTGGCGGCACGCGCCGCAGCAGCTCGGGCCGGCCGCGCAGATCCACGTCGCCGCGCGGGTCGTGCATCAGCACGGTGTCCACCAGGCGCAGCCACCATGGCTCGGTCACGTGGCGGGCCAGCTGGGCGCGCAGCACGTGCTTGTTGATGGAAACGAAGAAGTTGGCCAGGTCCACCTTCAGGTAGTGGGCGGGCCGCTGCCAGTTGGCGGTGGCGCTGCGCACCTGGTGCTCAAGCCGGCGCGCGGCGTACAGCGTGCCGTGCCCTGGGATGCAGGCGCAGCTGTCGGCCGTGAACCGGGCCAGGAACCGCGGCGCGATGCGGTTGTAGAGCAGGTGGTGCACCACGCGGTCGCCGAACGATGCGGCCCACACCTCGCGCACCTTCGGCTGGTCGACGACGAAGCAGATGCTGCGGCCTGGGCGGTAGCTGCCGTCGACCAGGCGGTCGTGCAGCTCGCACAGGTTGGCCTCGAGGCGCGCCTCGAAGGCCTGGGCGCTGTCGCTGGTGCGCTTGGTGCGGCGGCAATCCAGGTAGGCCAGCACCAGCTGGTGGAACAGGTCAGGATCTGCGGACGGCTCGGGCTCGACCCTCGTAGCTCTTGTGGTTGTTGTTCTGGTTGCCGTTGTTGAAGTTCTGGTTCCAGGCGTACGAGCCACTGTCGTGCTATCAACGTCGCCGGGCCGAAGGCTTGCGCCGATCAGCGGGGCGGCTGCGCCGGACCAGGCCCGCACGCCGGCGGCGGTGTCCGTGGTGCGCATGGCGGTGGCCTCGTGGGCCAGCGGCACGACCAGATTCATGTTGCGCACGGGCATGAAGGCCTTGACCGTCATGCTGCAGGCGCCCTGTTCGCTGCGCTCTTGAGCCAGCCCCCGCCCTGCTTGCCGATGCTGTCGAGCAACTGCACCGAGTCGGCCCACAGCTGGTGCGACACGAAGCGGCTGTCGTGGCTGACGCGCAGCAGCACGGTGGTAGCGCGCAAGTGCCTCATCAGCGCCTGGATGTGCGCTGCCCGCTCGGCCCGCTGGGTGGCGTTGGCCAGCGCCATCAGGTCAAGCATCTCGGTGATGTGCTGGCTGATCTTGTCACCCAGCGAGCGCTTCACGCCGCGCGGCATCTGCTGCTGCACCTTGATGGCAAGGGCAAGCAGCTGGACGCCGGTGCGGTAGATGGGCAGATCGGTGTGCAGGGCCATGGCTCAAGGATCAAAGGATCAAGCGGTCAATCTGCGGACGGCTCGGGCTCGACCCTCGTAGCTCTTGCGGGAGCTGAGCTGGCTGCCGTCGAGGAAGTTCTGGCTCCAGGCGTACGAGCCATCCTTCTCGTACGCAGTGCGCGTCCAATACCAGCCATCGGTGTCGATCTTGTCGCGCACGTTGGCGTAGAGCAGCGCGCTCTCCCAGCGTGTGGGCAGGGTCCAGTCGCTGTGGCCGTCGTGGTCCAGGCCGGCGGCCCAGTCCATGGCGGTCTGCCAGGTCACGCCCTCTGCCGCCGGGACGGTGGCCAGCACCAAGTGGGCGTCGGGTGCGCCGTTCTCGCCGCGCGCCAGGCCAACATAGATGCCGCCTTGTTCGGGCCACATGGCGCCGATGGCGGGCGGCGTGAGTTGCGGCGGCGGCGTCACCGGCTTGCCCGGCGCTGCCATGTCGTGCAGCAGGGCCTCAATAAAGGTCCTGGCCACCGGCGACTGGACGTTGATGTTGATGGTGTCGATGTCGATGTGCACGGGGTGCTCCTGTTGAAGGATCAAAGGATCAAGCGTCGAGCTGAATCAAGCGGACGGCTCGGGCTCGACCCTCGTAGCTCTTGTGGGTGAAGCCCTGGCTGCCGTAGTGGAAGTTCTGGCTCCAGGCGTACGAGCCATCAAAGCTCTCGGACGTCCAGTGCCAGGCCTCCTCGAACTGGTCCTTCGCGTTGGCGAACAACATGGCGGCGATGGGTCGGGTGGGCAGGTGACCGCCCACGCTTTCGGCCCAGCTCATGGCGTCCTTCCAGGCCAGGCGCTTAGCGGGCTTGTCGGCCAGCAGCACCACGGCGTAGTGCTTGCCGTCGGGCAGGGTGATGACGCCGGCGAACATGCCGGCTTCGAGGGGCTGTTTCAGCGCGGGCAACGTCGCCAGCGACAAGGGAGAAAGAACGTCGGACACGGTGTGTGCTCCTGGGTCAGTGCGCCTTGGGCGCGGGTGGGTGATGGGTGATGGGCGCCTATCCGGCCCCCAACTCGCGGTCGATCTGCTCGATGGCGCGGCGCAGGTACACGGCCTGGTCGAGCGTTTCTTCGTAGGCGTGCTGCAGCCAGTCGCGCAGGGTGAGCGGGTTGTCCTGCACCGTGGTGCCGTACTTGCGCACGCCCAGCGCCTGGCGGGCCGCGATGTCCTGGCACACGCGGGCTTCGGTGCCGGTCGGCGCCGGCGTGGTACGTTCGTTCAAGTCTCACTCCTCAACACCATGCGCGCCTCGTCCAGCGCGTTTTGCCATTCCCCCCAATGCGGGCCGTCGTCGTCCTCCAGTGGGCATAACTCCATCACCGCCACCAGCCGCTGCAGGCTGGCCAGGGCCGATGTCAGTCGCTCGCCCAGGCGGTCGGGGGCCGTCGTCATGCCGGCGGCCCCGGCCCGCTGTCGGTCACTCTGGCTCATGGCAGCTCTCCTCCTGCTCCACGCCCATCAGGGCGAGGTGCACCCCGCGCACCAGCTCGGCCGTGCTGTGCAGCACGTGCTGGCCGCGCGGCGGCAGCTCGGGCGGCGGCAGGCCCGCCCGGCGCGCCGCATCGGCCAGCGCACGCTGCACGCGGCTGCGGTGGTAGCCCTCTTCCGACAGCTCGGCCAGCAGCCGCAGCACCGGCCCGGCCGGCACGCAGCGCAGCCGCGCATGCACCCGGCGCACCCGCTCGGCCTGGCGCACCGTCACCTGCCGGCGGCTGATCTGCAGCGCCCGCGTCGGCCGGCCAAGGATCTCGCTGGCCAGCCGCGTGCGCGTGTAGCCCCAGCCCAGCAGTTCGTTCAGCAGTCGCCAGGTCGGCCGGGCGTCGATGCGCGCGCCATCGGCCGCCGCCGCCGGCGTCACCGCCAGGATGCGCGCCTCGGTGTGCGCACGGATCCTCTGCCGCTCGCCGTCCACGATCTTGCTGACGATCGATGCCGCCACCTTGGCCGCATCGGCCGCCTGCTTGCGCCCCACGCCCTGCCGTGACAGCCAGGCCAGGTGCGCTCGCGCGCGCTCGGCGCTGATGATCTTGCCGCTCTCGCCGCGGCGCCGCGCCTCGGCGCGCTGGCGCTCGTAGGCCGTGTTCGCCGCGCGGCAAGCATCGCAGCGGCAACCGGCGTAGTAGCGCACCCGCGTGCCGCAGGGCTTGTCGCGCGCCAGCTCGGCCGCGCTGCGCAGCCCGCGTGCGGCCATCGTGGGGTTGGGCTTGCGGCGGCTCGGCACCGGCTGCACCGCCGGTGTGTGCGGCGCGGCACTCACCGCCCTGCCCCCAGCCACACCGGCGCCACGGTGTACTCGGTCACACTCAGGCCTGGCCGGCCGGGCCACGGCGCCAGCCGCTCCACCAGCAGGCCGTGCTCCAGCATCGCCTTCAGCCAGGGGTTCAGCCCCAAGGGAGTGGAATCCATCTCCTTGGCGATCTGCGTACGCGTCAGCCACTGGCCGCGCAGCAGCTTCAGCAGCTCGCAGCCTAACTCGCAGGACGATCGCCGCGGCCGGCGGCCCGGGGTGTCGTGGTCATCGTCGGTCTCGGCTTCCATCAGTCGTCCTTTCCGGCCTTCACAGGCTCTACGGCATACAGGCCAAAGCGCTCCAGCGCAGGCAGGCTCAGGGCCACCATGTGGGCCACGCGCTTGCCGTGGCAGGTGCGTTCCACGTCCTCCAGCGCCAGCACCTCGGCGGCCACCAGCGCGCGCTTGAACACCCGGTCGCTCTTCACCGGCAGCTGGTCCCAGAACTCGCGCAGCGTGTTCTCGCGCGCCAGGTGGTCCATCACGTGGCTGGTGCGCACCGCCAGGAACGGCTCGTCCTCGTCCGTCTTGTCGAAGGCGAAGGGGTAGCGGTAGGTGCCGCGCGCAATCTCGCTCAGCAGCGTCTCCACGATCCACACCCACGGCTGCCGGTCGCTGACGCTTTCCTTGATGTGCAGGTTCATCTCGGTGGTCAGCGTGCGCTGGAAATCACCCTGCGCCGCGTCCAGCCCGGCAAAGTCGCACAGCAGCAGCCAGGCCGCCCGCAGCGCGCCGTAGTTGGCCAGCATGCGTTCGGCGCCGGCGTCCTTGCGCTCGGCCCGGCAGGCGCGCTCCAGCTCCTGCACGCATTCGCGGTGCAGCTCCGTCACCCGCGCCTTGGGCACGTCGGCCAGGTACTGCAGCCACTGCCGCAGCGGGAACACCGGCAGGTCCTCGGGGATCAGCTGGCCACGGCCGGCCGTGGTAAGCCGGTTGCGCACCGTCTTGCCGGTCAGGCTCTTCACCGGCACGTCCTCGCCGGCCAGCAGCACCGGCGCGCACAGCAGAAAGTCAGTCAGGTCGGCCCCGCGCCGGGTGTGCGCGTACTGGTAGCACTCCTGCAGGTTGGTCACCGCCTTGTTGATCAGCTCCTGCTTGCGGGCGGAGATCTCCTCCCACCCGACCGGCTGGCTGGTGTAGCTCACGCTGGTCAGCAGGCGGAACTCGGTCTGCAGGCTCTGGCCGCTGAACATCGTCATGCCGATGCTGCGTTCCAGCCGCTTCACCAGTGTGCTCTTGCCCACACCCTTCTCAGCCTGCAGGATGAAGTGCGGCCAGAAGCCCAGATAGGCCTTCAGGTGCGCGCCCAGCGCCCACACCAGCATCAGCAGCGCCGCGTTGTCCTTGAAGGTGGCCTGGTAGGCCTGCACCACGTGCCGCGCGTCGTCCACTGGTCCGCTGGGGAACACCAGGTTGCTGTACGGGCACTGCTGCCGCGCGTCGCTGAAGTAGCAGTCCGGCCCTTCGTTCACCGCCGGCTTGCCGTTGCGCCAGGCCAGCCCCACGAAGTTCACCGCATCGCGCGCACCGATGTCCGCGCTGCGCTCCAGGATGTTCAGCATGCGCAGGAAGCCCGGCGCGCTGAAGATCGGCCCCAGCTTCTTCCAGACCTCCACGTTGTGCAGCTGCTCGTCCTGCACCACCCGGCGCAGCAGCTTGTGGCCGTAGCGCGGCACCTGCGCGCTCACGGCAAACACGGTGGTGGGCGACGTGTCCTTGTCGCCCGTCATCGTGCTGGTCGGGCTGGCAATCGTCACGCGGCTGATGCCCGCCACGCGGAAGCCGCACACGTTCTCCAGCTGCAGCTTGTCGCGGCCGGTGTCCTCGTCGGTCTCGTACTTGGCCACCCAGCTGGTGAAGTCGTCGCGCACCCGGTAGCGCCAGTAGGTCTGCGCGTCGTGGAAGGGCAGCCAGATGCGCGTCTTGCCCGGCTGCTCCTTGCCCGGCAGCCCGGGTATCAGCCAGGGCTCCGTCTTGCGCAGCGCGATGGCCAGGCGGTCAGCGCCGTGCAGCTGCAGGAAGTCGTTGATGTCGTTGATCGGCTCGTCGTCGTCGTCCAGCCAGTCCTCGTAGTCCAGCAGCAGCGCCGGCACGTCCAGCGCCATCAGAGCCTCGTGCGCTGCCCAGGCCGCCTGCAGGCCCGGCCTGTAGCCGGCCTTCGGCCCGTGCTCCAGCGGCTTGTCGTTGTCGAAGGCCAGCACCACCTGCTTGCCGATGAACAGGTGCCAGTCCATGCTGCGCACCGTGGCCGTGCCGCGCATGGCCACCACCGCGGTACCGGGCAGCGCGCAGGTTTCCACGCTCAGCGCGTTGATCGCGCTTTCCACCACGTACACACGGCGCGCGCTGGCAAAGCGGCGCCAGTCGCTGCACCAGGGCCGGCCTTCCTTTTCGCCCTGGCTCTGCGTCTTCACGCCGCCATTGGCCTCGGGCTCGAGGTAGCGCATGTCCACCGCCACCACCTGGCCCGTGTCGTGTGCGCGCACGATGAAGGCCGCCGCCTCGCCGCCGTGGTTCACCTCGCCGCGCGGGATGTTCGGGCTGTGCCAGGTGTTGAAGCCCAGCGTGTGGCGGTCCAGCGCATGCTGGATGGCCCGTTCGCCGATGCCGCGGCCCTGCAGGTACTGCATCAGCTTCTCCCTGCCCTGCCCTTCGCGGCCGGCGGCCAGGCAGCTGTCGGCAATCCACTCGGCGCGGCTGCGCTCGCGCGGCGCGGCAGGCGCTGCGGCAGCGGCCGGCGGTGCCACGCTGATGCGGTACATCTCGCCCAGCTCGCGGCAGGCCGTGGGGAAGTCGCAGCCGCGCACATGCATGTACAGGTCCACCGGGCCGCCGCCGATGTCCTGGCTGAAATCCTTGAACATGCTGCGGCCGTCGGGCCGGGTGTAGACGCTGAGGCTGGGCGCCTTGTCGGCGTGGTGCGGGCTGCGGAAATTGCCGCGCTCGCCGCCCGGGCGCTCCAGGTTGAGCTTGTAGGCCAGGTCCTCGCAGTCGATGCGGGCATTGAGTTCATCGGCAAGGCTCGGTTGGTTGGGTGTCATGAGTCATGGGCGAATCGTCAGAACAGCGGCGGTGTGCGTGCGTCCGCGCTGGCCTTGCGTTGCAGCTGCTTGTCGTGCAGCGCGTTCACCGCGTCGCGCACCGCGTCGTGGTAGGCCTGATGGCCGGCGTTGTCACGGCCAATGCGCCGCCAGGCCACCCACACCGCGCGGCGCAGCTTGGTGGGCACGCGCCGCCAGTGGTCGTTGCACATCAGCAGGCCGCGCGGGATCTGGTGCTGGCAGCCGGTGGCGGCGCAGCGGTGGCTGGCGGGGGGGCTCATGGCTTCGTGCTGGGCGCAGGCCCATCCATCCACCGCGCCACAAGCGCCTGCAGCGCGTTCAGGCCGTCCAGCCCGGGCGGCTCCATCGCCACCTCGGCGCACACCACCTGGCCGCCGAAGCGCCGGGCCAGCCCCACCAGGTAGCCGCCATCGCGCGCCGGCGCCGCCACCAAGGCCTTCTGCAGGCTGTCGTCCCGCACCAGCCGCTGCACGGCCTTGCGCGCCGCCGGGCCCACCGCCAGGCGGTACTGCAGCGTGCGGGCGTTGAACAGCACGTCGCCGGCCATCACCAGGTCCGCCAGCGTGTCGTCCACCACGGCCTCGGTGTGGCCCAGGTCGCGGCGCAGCTCGGCCGCGTCCACCCAGCTGGCGGAAGCCGCCAGCCGGTGCAGCAGGGTGTGCTTCAGCGTCGGCATCAGTGCACCTGCCGGCCGATGTGCTGCTGGATCAGTGCCTGGCTGGCGCATAGCCACTCGGCCACGGTGATGGGCGCCTTGCCGTCCACGGTCGGGAACTGCACCTGCACGTCCTCGGCCCGCGGCCCAGGCGGTCCAGCACCTCCTGCCCCAGCAGCATCCAGCCAGCCAGCAGGCCCAGCAGCTCGGTGGTCTGGCGGTCCATCAGTCGCGCTCCCCGGCTTCGCGGCCATTGACGAAGCGCACGCTGCCGGCCTGGTCGGGGCCGGCCAGGTACACCACCTGCAGGCGGCACACGCAGCGGCCGTTGTCGAACAGCCGCACCGTCTGGTGCACCGGCCCGCCGGGGCTGGTACGCACCAGCTCGCCGGCCTCGATGCGGTCCGCCTCGATCTCGATCACGCACTGGCTCATGGCGCGGTCCTCCTGATGGTCTCGGCCACGCCTGCCGCGGCCTGCGCGGTCAGCCGGGCGATGGTTGGCGTGCAGCCCTGGGCCAGCAGGCGTTGCTGCAGGGCGCGTTCGTTCTGCCAGATGCCCCTGCGGTCGCGGGCGCGCATGCAACCGGCGATGCAGCGGCGGATGGCCAGCTGGCTCGCGCACGGGCTCACGACCGCCTCCGCAGACAGATGGCCGACAGATAGCGCGCCGGCCCGTACATCAGCAGCACCAGCTGCTCGGCCACGCTGCGCGCCGCGGCGTCCAGGTCCACCTGGTGGCGGCGGCCGTGGTGGTCGATGTGGGTGATCCGGAACCTCATGCCGCGGCTCCTTCGCGGGCTGGTTCGGCCAGCACGATGTAGCGCGGCGCGCCCGCCGCTTCCAGCTCGGCCACCTTGGCCTGCACCTGGTCGGCCGACACGTAGTGCACGTCCGGGTGCGCGTAGTACACGCCAGGCCCACCCTCGCCGGCCTCGCGCAGCTCGTCCTGGATGCGCTCGAAGGACGCGCGCCGCTCGGCGTCGGCCTGCACCTGCGCAATGTCGTGCAGCACATCGTTCAGCGCGTCGCGCAGCAGCTGCAGCTGCACGGCGCCGCACTCCACGCTCAGCGATCCTTGCGGTACCGCCAGCGTCAGCACAGCGCGCACGTCGGGGGCAAAGCGGAACAGCGTGATGCGCTCATCGGGCCGCGGCTCGCCCGCCGGGTCGGCAATGTGGTGGAAGCCCTCCGACCGGTAGTAGCACTGGTTCGGGTGCGACAGCGGGCGGCGCGGTGCCTGGTAGGCCCAGGCCGGCACGGTGGGCGCGCTCAAGGTGCCACCTCCACCAGCCACTGGGCCGTGGCCTCGGCCCGCGCCAGCGCGCTGCTGGGCAGGCCGGTACCGGGGTCGGTGGCGCGCAGCGTCAGGCGCCCGTGCAGCGCGCTGCGCCCGGCCGGCAGCGACAGCGTCGCCTCGTACACCGGCAGCGCCTGCTCGGCAGCAGGGCCCGGCTGCAGCGGCAGCGCCTGGCTGGTGGCGCCGGTGGCCAGCGGCGCCGCCAGCTGCAGCGCCGCGCTGCCCGCCGCCGCATAGTGCGCCTGCGCCCGCAGCTGCACCGCCAGGCGCACCCGCACCGTGGTGGCAGACGGCAGGTCCAGCTCGGGCCCCTGCAGCGGCAGCACCATCGCCGGCAGGCCCATGCGTCCGTCGCCGGCCACGGCCTGCGATTCGCTGCGCGCCAGCACCGCGTCGTCCTCGGGCGCGGTGCCGCCGCAGCCGGCCAGCAGCCAGGCCATCAGCACGATGCCGATGGCCAGCAGCACGTAGTCCTCCAGGTGGCGTTCGGGCCGCTTCATGCCGCTGCCCCTGCCGCCGCACCCGCCGCCAGGCGCCGCGCGGCCGCCTTGCTGAGGCGCCGGCCGTCCACCGCCTGCAGCTCGCGCACGTACTCCTCGCGGCACATGCGGGTGTAGATGCCCGTGCTGGCAATGCTCTCGTGGCCCAGCGCAGTCTTCACCACCTGCAGCGGGTTGCGGCCCCGGCTGCGGCGCATGATGTTCAGCGCCCGCGTGTGGCGCAGCCAGTGCGGGCTGATGCGCTCGTCCAAGCCAGCCGCCTTGACCCACAGCTTCAGCCGCGCCTGGTAGCTGCGCACCGACAGCGGCGGCGCGTACATGCCGTCCAGGCTGCGGCCCCACACCAGCGGCGGCGGGCCGTCGGGCAGCGTGCGCAGCGCCGGCTCGCGCTGCAGCTGCAGCAGCGCCTGCAGGTCCTCGCGCACGCCCTGCGTCACCAGGTACTCGTGGCCGCGCTTGCCGCCCTTGCGCTGCTGCGGCTGCACCACCAGCCAGCCCGTGGCCAGCGCCGCCTCGGCCTGCGCCGCGCTCAGCAGCGCGAACTCGTTCACGCGCATGCCGGTGCCGATCAGCAGCCGCATCCAGTGGTAGTCGCGCAGCGCCAGCGGGTCGCTGCTGCCCTTGGCCGCGCGCAGCAGGGCCTGCTGCTCGGCATCGCTCAGGTAGCGGGTCATCATGTCCATCGGGTTCTCCAGTCGGGTTGATCGGGGTGGCAGGGTCCGGGCGTCTGCGGCGCCCTCGGTCAGTACGGGAAGCGGTGGCGGGCGTCAGGCCCGCGGTCGTCGGCGCTTCAGCGGCGGCGGCGCGCCTGGCGGGCCAGCCACGCATTGCGCGCGCAGATCAGCAGCAGGCGCCGGCGCGGCGCGTCGTCCATCGCCGCGCTCAACGATCCGTAGGTGCGCTGCCAGTACGGGCGCTGCTCGAACAGGCGCCGCGCCTCGGCCAGCACCTGCGGCGCCTCCAGCGGCGGCAACGGCAGATCCATCGGCAACAGGGGCTGGTCCATCGGCATCCCTCCAGGGCGCGAAGGCCTGCAGCAGCGCCTCGCGGAACAGGAACACCAGGCGCTCCGCCACGCGCGGCCCGCCGGGGGCCAGGTCGGGCGGCAGCCCGTGCTGCACGGTGTGGATGCCGCGGCGGCGCAGCGCCGCCGGCAGCTCAGGCCTGGGCGTCGTCATCGACGTAGTCCTCCAGCCGCTGCACCAGCGTCATCAGCGCCGACACGATGTCGTAGGCCTCGCCGCGGATGGCGCGCAGCGCGCCGGGCGTGAAGCGCCGCGCCCGCAGGCCTTCGCCCAGCGCGCGGTGGAACTCGCCGTTCTCGCTGGCCAGCGTGGTCAGCAGCTCCAGCAGGGCCTCGTCGCTGGCGGTGGCGTGGCTGGCCGCGTCGTAGGTGGCCAGGCCGAAGGTTTCGGCCAGCGACTCCACCACGCGCAGGTCGCCCGTCACCGTGGTGGCCAGCAGCACGTCGCGCAGCGTGGGCTGGTGGTGCGTCTCGTCGCTGGCCGTCGCCTTGTTGTACAGCGTGCCCGGCGGCATGCCCATGCGCCCGGCCAGGGCCGGCACGTCGTGCGCGTACACCAGCGCGCGGAACGCCTCGAACACGTTGGGCGCCACGCTGCGGCGCAGTGCGGGTTTAGCGGCCATCGGTGGCTCCGCGGGCCGTGGCCACTTGTGGCGCGCGCCGCGCCGGTGCAACCTGCTCGCCAATGACCGCCGTGCCCTTCAGCGACGCCTTCAGCCGCATCAGCACCTCGGCGCTGCGGGTGCGGCCGCTTTCCTTCGCACGCTTGTCCAGCTGCTTGATCAGCGACTTCGGCACCCGTGCTGCCAGCACCGCCAATCCTGTGTTTACGCTCATGTACTTGGGTTTTCGTCGTTTACGCGGTATCACGATACCACTGTGCGACCGCGGAACGCAAGCCCCCTGCGCATAAACTTCTGCCGATGGGCCGCCCGCCTAAACCCGACGCCATCCGCGATCTGCCGCAGACCAACGTGCGGATGGCGGTCGAGCTGCGTGCGGCGCTGGCCAAGCAGGCCGCCATCAACGGCCGCAGCCTGAACATGGAGATCACCACCCGGCTGCGCGACAGCCTGGCCGGCGATCGCCGCGCAACGGGCACCGGCCACCGCGCCGAAGAAACAGCGCCCGATGCCGACAGCCAAGCGCTCAGTGAAGCCCAGCGCATGCTGCTGCAGCGCTTCAGCCGCCTCACCCCCGACAAGCAGCTGGCGCTGATGCAGCTGCTGGCGCCCTAGTCCGGGCCCTGGCGCCGGGTCGCCGCAGCCTCCAGCAACGGGGCGCTGTCGGCCTGCTCGATGGCCTGCAGCGCGCCGCGCAGCGCATCCTTGCGCGCGGTGATGGCCTCCAGCACGGCGCGCGCCTCGGCCGGCGGCGTGCCGCCGGCGGCCAGCGCGGCCACCATCTCCACCATCGGCCGAACCACCCGCGCGTCCTCGTCGGCCAGCTGCTGCAGCAGCGGCGTGCGCAGCTCGGCCTTGCGCGCCGCCAGCGTGGGCACCGCCAGCCAGCGCTCGGCCTTTGCGTCCCAGGCCCAGTCGCGCAACTCGTCGGCCTGCGGCTTGGGCGGCTGCCAGGGCTCCAGCACGCCACTGGCAGTGTTCACCCGGCGGCTGCGCACGTCCAGAACCTCGCCGGCACCCACCGGCAGCGCGCCGCAGCCGGCCGGCGTGTTCTGCGCCAGAAGCTCGTCGGGCCCGGTCAGCGTGCGGCCGGTCAGCAGCCCGGTGGCCAGGTCGTAGAAGTACCAGCGGCCCACCGTCATCAGCGCTTCCTCTTCACCACGCGCCACTGCGCGTCGGCCGTGAAGTTTTTGCCGCACTGCTTGGCGGCGCCCGCGGCGTCCTTGTAGGCGATGCTTACGCGCAGCACGTAGTCCTGCGTCACCGCGCCGGGCACCAGCTGGCCCGTCATGTCCAGGCTGAACCGCGTGGGGTTGGTGTACACGTCCACCGGGCTGAAGAACTTCTTGCGCGTGCCGAACTCGGTCTGCGTGCCGCCGAAGGTGGGTGCGTGCGTCAGCCACAGCTCCACGCTGGCTACCGCAGCCTGCGACCAGAAGGTGTCCTCGAGCACGCCGCTGACCACGATGTCCAGCTCGTCGCCGGCGGCGGTGGTCAGCGTCGGCCCCCACAGCGTGGCCACCCGGGTCGACGCGCCGGGCGATCCGCTGCTGCCGGTGACGGTCGACGAATCCACCACTGCGCCGTTGGTGATGGCGTAACTGGCGACGTTCAGCGTGGCCACCTGGCTGGTGCCGATCCACGTGATGCGCCCGATGTCCCCGGCGTTGAACACCTCCACCGAAGGTTGTGCCCACAGGTTGATGTGCCCGGCCGCCCCCGCGCCGGTGAAGAACGCACGCATGCTGCACTCGGTGGCCGCCGCGGCCCAGCAGAAGTTGGTGCCTGCGGCCAGCAGCGCGCCGGTGTTCATGTCGTACACGCCGGCGCCGGCATTCGTCAGCCCAGTGCTGCCGGCCGGGAACACATACCCCGCCAGCAGGCACCACTTGCCCTTCCAGCCGGCCGACACCGTGCCGGTGTAGAAGCGCGGGTCGCTCTGCGGCGTGGTGCCGTTCAGCGCGCACACGACGCCGCCCGCGCTGGGCCCCCAGCTCCAGCTGCCGCTGTGCCCCGATGTCAGGAACACCGGCAGCGCAAAGCGGTAGGTGCTGCGCACGTCCACCTCGAACAGGTTCTTCGGGTAGCTGGCCGATCCGGCCTCGAAGCCGCCGTTCGTCCCGCCGGCGGCCACCGCAGTCGCGCGCCACACGGCCTGCTGCAGGTCCTTGGGGCCGATGGCCCAGGCGATGTCGTTGCTGGCGTTGGCGCCGGTCACCTGCGGCCATTCCCAGGTGGCGCCGGGCCGCCACCAGGTGGCGTCGATCAGGCTGGCCGTCGCCCGCGGCGCCGGCAGCCGCTGCGTCAGCACGTAGGTGTAAGCCCAGTCGCCGGTGGCGCCCAGGCCGTTGCGCCAGCGCGCCCGCAGGATGAACAGCTGCCGTTCGGCCAGCAGCGGCATCAGCACACCCGTGCTGCTGCCAGGCTGCTCGGGCAGGCGCGTCCAGGCGGTGGCCTCGGCGTGGCGGTATTCCAGCTGCAGCGCGCCGCGCTCCACCACCAGCGCATCGGTGCTGGCGTCCCAGCTGGCGAAGGTGTTGCCCAGCACCGTGCCGTCCGCGTTCCATTGCGCCACGGTGATGTCGCTCAGCGCCGCCAGGTTGGCCACCGCGCCCACCACGAAGGGGTCGGTGCCCAGGCTGCTGGGGCTGCCCAGCGGCGCCGGCGCGTCGGCCTCGTCGTACATCGAGGAATCGTCCTGCACCAGCGTCAGCTTCACCGGCAGGCCGATCTGCTGCTCTTTCTTCACCACGCGGAACACGTCCGCGCTCAGGCCCAGGAAGGCGTTGCTCAGCGTCAGCCGCTGCCCGGCCTGCAGCGCGCGGGCGCGGTTCTTGGCCGGGTACACCAGCTGCATGCCGCGCGAGCGCTCCACCTGGATGCGCGCCAGGTTGGCGCAGCGCCAGTCGGCGTTGGTGAAGGGCAGCGGCAGGTCGCCCCACAGCGCGCCGCCGTCGGCCGTCACGAAGGCCGCGTTGGCATAGGGTGTGTAGTCGGTGGCCTGGTCGAAGCGGGCCGGGTCGTAGAAGCGCCCGCGCAGGCCGTTGAATACCTCCTGCCCGCTGGGCCCGGCCAGCACCTCCACCGATCCGGCGTTGTCGGCATCCGTCAGCGCCATCACCGGCGCGGTGTACACGCCGGCCTGCAGGGTCCACGTGCCGTTGAACACCGCAAAGCCGGCCATGGCCTGGCACAGCTGGTTCAGCGTGGTGTCGGTGTCCTGGTCGGTGGTGAAGGCGCCGTTGCAGGTGTAGCGCCGCTGGCCGTTGGGCAGCACCTCGTCGCACGCATTGGCCGCGGCGATCACGCTGGGCCAGTGGATCTGCGCGGCCAGCGCCCGCTTGCCCCACTCGGCCATCAGGAAATCGGCCACGCACAGCGCCACGTTGTTGCTGTATTCGTAGGTGGCGTAGTTGTACAGCCGGTGCGCGCCGCTGCCGCCGTTGGTGCTGTCCTTGCGCGGGTCGTACACCTTGCGGCCGCGCACCCGCGCGGTGGCCTGCGGCGGCCCGCCCTGGAACTCGGCTTCGTCCAGGCACAGCCGCAGCACGCTGTAGCACAGGCCGCGCAGGCGGTCGCTGCTGCTCCAGTCAGCCGGGCACTCGGCGATCAGCGCTGCGTTGGCCGACTGTGCCGGGCTGCCGGTGTGGTGCTGCGCGCGCAGCATCGGCGTGCCGCTGGCCACGTAGGTGTAGCTCACGGTCGCGGTCAGCCCGGCCAGCGCCGCCTTGGTGATGGTGCTGCCCGCTACCACCAGACCGCTGATGTCCTGCGCCGTGTCCACCATCGACACCGTGCCGAAGTTCGGGTCCGTCCAGTACTGCGGAATGGTCACCGCCTGCACCGTCACCGGTGCATGGCTCAGCGTGGCCGAGCCGCTGCCGTTGAAGGTGACGCTCTGCGATCGCGACTGCGTGCTGCCCTTGAACCAGCGGCCGCCCGTCACGTTGCCGCTGCCGTCCAGGGTGCCGATGCTGCTGCCCTTGATCAGGATGTCGTCCACCGCCTGGCATTCGTGCGCGGCCCACACCAGCGGCAGGTGCTTGTACTCGTCGCGGCTGCCGCTGGTCAGCATGGCGGGCACTGCGATCGCGCCCACCACCGCCTCGCCGTAGATCACCCGCCAGGGCGCATCGCTGCTGTTGACGGTGGCCGTGCGGTCCTGCAGCGCACCCACCGCAGCGGCGCGCTGCTTTTCCTTGATGCGCTTGGCCTGCACCGCGCCGAACACCAGCGTGCTGCCCAGGATCAGCCCGTGCGTGATCAGGGCGGCGGCGGCGGCGGTGATGGTGGTCCAGCCGATGGCATACGCGGCCGACACCACCAGCGGGGCCAGGAACATCGGCATGCGCTACACCCTCCACGCCCGCAGCGCGTGCCGCATGGCCACCCGCGCCAGGCCATGCGCGCCCGGGCACACCGCCACCTCGCCCAGGCACACGCCCAGCGCCGGCGCCTCGCCCGCCGCCTGGCGCAGCAGCACCAGGTCGCCCCGGCCGGCCTGCGCCGGCGGCACCGGCACCAGACCGCAGCGCGTCAGCACCTCCCAGCCGCCCAGCCGGCGCAGCAGCCGGCGGGCCTGCAGCTCGCTGCCGCGCGGCCCGCGCATCGGCGCCAGCCGGTCGGTACCGCACTGCGCCTGCACGCAGTCGGCCGCGAAGGCCGCGCAGTCGTTGCCGCCCCACGCGAACGGCTCGGCCAGGCGCGCGGCCACCACGGCGCCCAGTCGGGCGGGCCAGTCGGGCAGGCGTGCGGTGCCGTGCATCAGCCGCCCTGGAAGCGTTTGCTCAGCCACGTCTGCGGCTGGCCGTTCAGCCGCTCCATGCGGCTCAGCCCCGTGTCGCCGGGGTAGCGGGCCTGCTGCTGCGCATGGTTGATGCGCAGCGTCTGTGCGGCGCGGCTGTCGCGGCCCGGGATCTCGCAGCGCAGCACCACGCTGGCGCTCTCTTTCTCGCCGTCGCCCGTCTTCAGGCGGATCTGGTCCATCAGCCCGGCCCACACCAGCTGCGGGTCGTCCAGCGCCTGCAGGTTGTCGTCCAGCACCCGTTCGTACAGCAGCACCGGACGGCCGCGGTATTCGCCCGCATCGCCCAGGGCCAGCGCCAGGTGCGCGGGATCGGCAATCTGCAGGCCGATTTCCACCGCCGGGTACTCCAGCCGCTCGGACTGGGCCACCGCGCCCACGCTGGTGATGGCGTTCAGCCCCACCCACGTGTAGCCCAGCGCGTCCACGTGGTGGCCCCAGTTCGTCATGCGAAAGGTGCCGCTGGCGAACTGCAGCTCGATCAGGTACAGCAGCCCGGCGTGCGAGCTGGCCAGCTGGTCGCTGCTGGCGCTCATGAGTAGGCCAGGTCTTCCACGAAGTTCAGCGTGCGGCCGGGGAAGCGCGCGCCCTGCTGCGCAAAGCTCACGCGCTCGTCCGTCAGCATGAACACCGCGGTGGGCTTGATCAGCGTCAGCGGCAGGTCCACCGCGGCGGTGGCGCGCAGCGGCGGCTTGAACTGCAGCGCCGCGAAGCCCGACGCATCACTGCTCGCGTCGACCACCAGGCGCTTCAGCTCGCCGTTGACGCGGAAGTACGAACCCGTCAGCAGGATGCCCGCCGTGTTGGGCGTCCAGCCCTTGGTCTGCAGCGTCACCCCGCTGCCGGCCACGCGCACCAGCGGCGTGCCGGTGGCCACGCCCAGCGGTGCCTCGCGCCGCCAGTCCCACGCGCGGGTGCGGTGCGTGCCCCCCTGCAGGCGGTCGATGAAAGCCTCCCACGCCGGCAGCTCGGCGCGCCGCAGGGCGCCCGTGTCCACGCTGAAGAACCAGCGCGGCGGGCCCAGCGTGGTGGACTGAGTGCTGCCGTCGAATGCGCTGCGGCCCACGGACTGCGGCACGAACAGGCCCCAGTCCACGGAGGCAGGGCGCAGCGCATCGGGCCAGTCGATGATGTCGGCCATGGCCGGCATGCTGGCCACCCGCGCCTGACAAGCGCAGGGGGGCGCGCCGGCCCGGCGCTACACCTGCCCGCGGTCCATCATCTCCACCAGCTGCGCCATCGCCTGGCGGTGGCTGCGCTCCATCAGCATGGCCACCTCGGCGCGGTCGGTGCGGCTGTCGATGTACGTGGTGGGGCTGTACACGATGCTGCGCGCCGCCGGCGCCGCGGCCGTGGCGCCCCCGCCGCTGCCGCGTGCGGCACTGACCTGCCCGTCCTGCCCGCCCATCATCACGAAGCTGCGCGCGCCCACCGTCACCACCTCGGGCAGGCCGGTTTCGTTCACCTCGTAGAGCCGGCCACGCTGGGCCGCACCGCCGCGGGCCAGCCCGCCGCCGAACAGGCCGCGCACGAAGCCGAAGGCCTGGCCCAGCAGCCCGCCACTGCCGCCGCTGCCCAGTGCGCCCTCCACCAGGTAGTTCACCGTGGGCCGCAGCATGGTGGCGGCAAACTGCGCCTGCATCTCCCGCAGGAAGATGTCGGTCAGGCTGCGCCCGTTGCGGAAGCCGTCCATCAGGCCCTGGGTGATGCTGTCGGCGATACCATCGCGCCGCTGTTCGTCGGCCTTGCGCTCCTGGTCCTGCGCCTCGGCCGTGGCCTTGCCGGCCTGCAGCGCCTTGCGCTCGCGCAGCAGCTCGATCTGCTGCTGCAGCGCGGCAGCCTCCTCGGCGTAGGCGGGCAGGCCGTCGATGCGCGCCAGGTGCGCCGCACGGTCGGCAATCTCGGCGTCGATCTGCGCCTGGCGGCGCGCCTCCAGCGCCTGGGCGCTCAGGCCGATGGTGGCCGTCTCCTCGGCCAGGGTGCGGTTGCGCTCGGCCAGCTGCTGCACGCCGGCATAGGCCTGGCGGGTGGCGGCCTCGCGCTCGGCGGCAAAGGCCTTGGCGGCGGCCTCGCGTTCCTTGGCCTCGGCGCGCTGCAGTTCCACCGCGCGCATCTGCTGGGCGGTGCTTTCCACCGCGGTGCGCAGCTCGGCCGCGCGGCGCTGGCCGATCCTGGCCTGCACGTCGTCGATCTGCTGCAGCAGGTCGATACGGAAGCGGTCGGCCTGGCTCAGCTGCTCGCCGGCCTGCATCTCGGCCTGGGCCAGCGCCAGCCGGCGCTGGATGGCGTCGTCCAGGCGGGCGCTGGGGTCGGTGGCGGTGCGGCCGGCGCCGGCCTTCTTGTCGCGTTCGGCTTCGCGCTGGGCCACGTAGTCGCGGGTGCGGGCCGCTTCCTCGGCCTGGGCGGTGGCGGCGCGTTTGGCCAGGCGCTCGGTCTCCAGCAGGGCTTCGCGCTGCTCGGCCAGCACTGCACGGCGCTGGGCCGTCAAAGCCGGGTTGGGCGAGCGGCGCGTATCCAGCGCCTGCAGCTGCGCCTCCACCGAGGCGATCTTCTGCTGCAGCGTCTGCTCGCGGCCGATGTCCAGCATGGCGTCCCACGCGCCCTTGGCCGCACCGGTGATGGCGCGCCAGCTGCGCTCCACGATGCCCAGGCTGCCCTCCAGCTTGGCGGCGCGCTGGTCCATCGCGTCGGCATAGGCGGCCTGCGCCAACGCCGCTGCGGTGCTGCTGCGGCCCTGCGCCTCGGCCGCGCGGATCTGTTCGTAGAGCGACCGCGTCAGGAAGTTGGTGCTTTCGTTCAGCTTGGCTGCGGCGCGGGTCGGGTCGCGGCCCAGGGCCTCGAACTTAAGCACCGTCTCGCCCACGGCGACGCCGGCCACGCTCTCCAGCCGCACGGCGGCACGCGCTGCGACGTCCAGCTGGTTGGCCGCCACCTGGCCGTTGCCCACCAGCGCGCTCAGCGCCGCGGCAGCTTCGCGCTGGGTGCCGGTGTTGGCGGAGATCTGCACCGCCATGTCGCGCAGCATGCCGCTTGTCACCCCTGCCGCGTTGCCCGTCAGCACGATGTTCTGCCGGAAGGCCTGGTCCTCGCGCCCACCCTGCACGTAGGCGGCACCCAGCGCCAGCGCGGCCGCGGAGGCAATGCCCAGGCCGCCGCTCAGGCTCAGCACCGCGGTACGCGCGGCAGCCGGCACGCCCAGCATGCCGGCGGCGTCGTTGGCGGCGTCGCGCATGGCGCCGCCCAGCACGCGGGCGCCGCCGGCAGCGTCGCGCTGCGCGCGGTCCATGTCCGGCAGGCGCTGGGCCACGGCATCGGTGCGCTGGCCCAGCTTCTCGACGGCGTCGCCCGTCAGCTCGACGCCGCGCGTGGTCTCCACCACGCCGTTGGCGCGCATGCGGATGCCGACTTCATGCTCCATTCCAAGCCTCCACCGCCGCATGCTCCATGTCCACCAGCTGCCGGTACAGCCGGCGCGGGTGCTTCAGCCGCTGCAGCTCGATGGCCGCGCGCACCGCCTCGTGGCGCAGGCCCTCCAGCAGCTGGCCGCAGGGCCGGCGCCGCCACTGCGTCTGCAGCTGCATCCACAGCCGCAGCACCGGCCGGTTCTCGGGCCACACCACCAGCGGCGCTTGATTCCGTGACGCAATCAAGTCGTCGTCGTCGCCCTCGGGTTCCTGCAGGGCCAGCCAGGCCTGCGCATCGGCGGCCGGCACGCCCAGCGTCGTCAGCTCGTCCAGGCGGTGGTCCTGCACACGGCCGCGCTTCACCTGGGCCACCCAGCGCCGCGCGGCCTCTAGCCGTTTTTTCGGGCGGCCACTCCGCTCATGGCCGCCAGATAGGTGCTGACGATGGCCGTGCGCACGATGGGCGCGCGCAGCAGCTCGTCCAGCCGCTCGGGCCCGAAGGGCACCGCCTGCCCGGTGGCGTCCTGCAGCTTCCAGCCGCGCAGCACGCGCCGCGCGATGTCGGCATCGCTCAGCGGCTGCTCGTCCTTGGCCAGGCCGATGCCGCGCATGCGGTCCAGCTCGGCCTGGTCCACTGGCGCGAACAGCATGTCCAGCCGGGCGGTGCGGTAGTCGTGGTCGGTGGGGATGGGCACGCGCACCTCCCACCAGAAATCGGGGATCTGCGCCCCGAAGATGAAGATCTGCGCGTCGTCGTCGGGCTTGCTCATGTGAACACCAGGCTCATTTCGTCGTTGCCGGCGGCGTTGCGCGCCAGGTGCAGGTCGCACTCCAGCATCAGCGTGCCCTTCTCGAACTTGGGCTTCGGCTTCAGCAGCTGGGCCTTGGGCGGGGCGATGGTCAGGATGTTGCCCACCGCGGTGCCGTGCACGATGCTCATGGCCGCGGTGGTGCCCCGCGTGCAGTAGCCGGCCGCGCCCAGGAAGTCCTTCTCGGCCACCAGCGGCAGCTCGAACTGCGCCTTGCCGCTGATCTGCCGGTCACCGATGACCACGTCTTCCCGGTTGGTGCGGTTGCGGTACTGGACGTCGTTGCCCAGGTCGATGCTGAAGCTTTCCAGCCGGATGGCGTAGCCGCCGATCGTCACCACCGTGTTGGCCTTGTTCACCGCCACCGGCCGCGGCATGGCCAGGATGGTGGGCACCGGCATGGACACGTCGGTCATGGGCACGTTCAGGCCGATCAGCTTGAAGCTGGCCACCGGCGCCTTGCGTGCGTTGAAGCCGAAGCTGACGCTGCCGCGCGCGCCCACGATCTTCTGCAGGATGCCGTCGTTGTAGGCGTAGAGGGTGCAGCTCTCCTCGCCGGTGCTCACCAGGCTGTAGGTAACGCTGACGCCGGCGCTCACGGTCTGCGCCATGGCACAGGCGCGCAGCAGCGGGCCGATGTTGGGCACGGTGCCCGGCGCACCGCCGCCGCACAGCAGCACGTCGAAGCTCAGGCTGCACCAGACGGCGCCCACGATCTTTTCGCCCATGCCGAAGTTGGGCATCACCGGCGCGTAGTCGTCGGTGTCCATCTCGGCGGGGTTGAAGTCGAGGTTCTGCGCCACGATGACGTTGGTGGTGTAGCTGGGGCTGCTGTCGATGCCGTAGGTGGTTTCCACCTTGGCCAGCAGCACGTGCAGGTTCTTCATGGCGCGGGCTCCTCGGCCGGCTGGTCAGGCGCGGCGGGCTGGGGGGTGTCGTCGGTACGCTCCAGCAGCTGCAGGCTGCCGTCGGGCAGCCGCACGTAGCTGCCGCCCTGGGTGGGCTGCGGCGGTGGGGTGTCGTTGGCCGGTGGCATCAGCGGGGCTCCTTGGGCGGCGGGTTGAGGACGATCTGGATGCCCAGCCGCTGCTTGATCAGCAGCAGGATCACGTCGATGAACGACGCGGCACCCATGCCGGAGAAGATCGACAGCCCCAGCAGGAAGGCCATGTCGCCCTTCAGCGTGCTGTAGCTCATCAGGAACACGGCCGTGCCCCAGGCTGCGCTGTGCAGCAGGGTGCCGGCGACCACGCGGGTGGTCAGCGCCTCTTTGCTGCGCAACAGCATGCCCAGCGCCAGCATGCTGGCGCCGCTGCCGCCGATCACGGCAAACAGCAGCCACAGGCTGCTGTCGTCGACGATCTGCTGCAGTCGGCTGACGAAGGGGGTGCGTTCGGTGCTCATATGTACAGGCCCTCGGCAGACAGGACGATCCAGCCGGTCGGGTGGTCGAAGCCCTTGCTGTAGACCAAGCCAAGGGGGTAGACGGCGTCCAGCGGCGCCGGCTTGATATCCTGAAACCACGCCAGCAGTTCGGCCTCCAGCTCTGCCTCCAACTGCTCAAGCTGCTCGGTGCTGTCCTTGTCGCCGACACGGCAGTAGCCGACGATGACGAAGCTCAGCGTGCCGTCTTCGCCCTCGCGGCCGCGGTGGGTGGCCCAGTCCTTGTTGCCTTCGCGGACGAGCGTGAAGACGCCCTGGCGCAACTTGTCGTCGCCGAGCTGGGCCGGGTCCTGTAGGCCCCGCAGCACCAGGCGGGCGGGGTACTTCGCCGCCAGCGAGGCCTTGGCGGCCTGCATGAATGGCTCGCTCAGCGGCGCGCTCATGCCGCACCGCCTTCCAGCGCGCGCTGTACGGCCGCGGCCAGATCGCGCGGCACGATGTCGCGGTACTGCGCGGCGGTGTCGGCCACGAACGGACTGGCCTTGATGCCGTGGGCGCGCACGTAGCGCGACAGGGCCATGTAGCGGTCGCGCAGTTCCAGCTCGTGGCGCACAGCGGCCTTGGTGCCCTTGCGCGGCCGTCTGAAGGTGCCGCCGCCGCGCGGGTGCGCTTCCAGCCAGGCCACGATCTGCGCCGCGGCGGGGTCGAAGAAGCGCGGCAGGCCCTTGCCCGGCGGGCGGCCCTTCTCCACCCAGGGCGCGGACTCGGTGTGCGGCGCAATCAGCCACTCGAACACGCTCACCTCGTCGAAGCGCACGCTGTTGGCCAGCAGGCTGCGGAACTTGGGGCTGGCCAGCCGCATGCTGGCGGCAATGCGCTCGGCCAGGTTGCGCCCGGTGGTCTGCACCTCGGTGATCAGCAGCCCCGCCTGGCGGTGCAGTCGCACCGCCACCCGGCCGGCGTTGTGCTCGATGACGATCACCGGGCGGCCTCCCACTCGGCCAGCAGCTCGCGGTACAGCGCGGCGGGCGTGCTGTTGCGCGGCGCGCCGCTGACGCCGTCGCGCAGCTGCACAGGCTTGTTGATGTTGCGCATGGCCAGCTCGCGCATGGCCTCGGCCTGGGCGCGCAGCAACAGCAGCGGCCGGTCGGCCTCGGCCAGGGTACTGCCACTGCCGTCGGCGCTGTGGGTGGCGTAGTACCAGAAGCGGAAGGTGCTGCCGTAGGCCTCGAGGTGGTTGCGCGTGGGCGCGGGGTCGAAGACCAGGGACCAGGTGCCGCCCTCGTTCACGGCGCTGATGCGCGGCAGCGCGCCCGGGTGGCACGGCAGCCACGGCCGGATGACGCGGCTGCCCCACTGGTGCGTCTTGTACTGGGCGAAGTCGGTCAGGTCGATCGGGTACAGGTCCACGTCGGCCTGCAGCTGCACGGTGCCCAGCAGCGTGCGCGGGCGCTTGGCCTGCATGCCGGTGAAGGCCACCTGCAGGAAGCGCTTGAAATCCGCATCGGCCTCGGGCGCGTCTTCGAACACGCTGGCCGCATCGTGCAGCGAGCGCTTCAGGTCGGCAACCAGGTCGGCCTGGCTCATGCTGCCCGCCATGGGTGGCTCTCAGCCCTCGCCGCCTTCGCTGCCCTCGCCGCCTTCGGTGCTGCGCTTGGCGCGCTCGAGCTTCAGCTCGCCGATGGCGGCCAGCAGCGTCTTGCGCGGGGTGGCGTCCTGGCCCTCCAGCTCGGCCAGGCGGTCCAGCGTGGCGTGGCTGAAGCCGGCCAGCTCGGGCAGCACGTCCTTCAGCGGCTGGGCCAGCAGCTCGCGCAGGCTGGCGTCGGGGTCGGGGGCTTGGGCGGCTTCGGCCTCGGGCGCGTCGACGGCATCGGGCGGCAGGTACAGCACGTCGATCTCGCGGCCTTCGCCGGGCGGAATGAGCACGCCGCCGGCAAAGATCGCGGCGGCGGTGTCGTTGTGTACGTAGCGCTTCATCGGGGGCTCCTGCCCCCTTTGCCCGCCCCCCGGCGGCACTCATGGCCGCCGGGGTTAGACGCTCTCGGGGGGGTTATGCGTCGACTGGGGATCAGCTGGCGCGCGCCACGCGGCCGGTGCCGCTGAACAGCACGATGCTGGTGTTGGCGTTCTTCAGCTGCGTGGGCGTGTGGCAGGCGAAGAACTGCTCGCCGTAGCCGTCCTGCGCGCCGACGAAGAAGCCGCTGCCGTCGCGGGCCTGCTGCATGTCGGCCATCTGGAACGGCCGCATCATGCGGAAGCGCGTGTTGCCGCGCTGGCCGACGATGAGGCGCTGGTCCATCGTGTCCAGCCCAGGCGCCCGGGTGTTGAACGTGCTGATGCCCTTGACGATGCCCACGCTGCCGTCCGGGTTGAGCCCGGTGCCGGGCCGCGAGCTGTTGGCCTGGAAGGTGGTGGCCTGGCCGAGCGCGTTGTCCACGGCGCCGCTCATCAGCAGCATGTTGGCCATGTAGTAGCGGTCGTTCTCGATCACCACCTTGCGCGCGCCGATCTTCGTCAGCAGCGCGTCGTAGCAGCCGGCCACGGTGGCGGGGCTGTAGCCGGCCACGTCGAGGTCGTGCTTGGCCACGTTGGTGGTGTAGCTGTACTGGATGCTGAGCACCCAGCCCGAGGTGGGCGTCTGCAGCACGCCGGCTTCGTTGACGAAGCGGATCTCGCCCAGGTTGTAGTCCATCACCCAGTACAGGCCGGCGGACAGGGTGACGCCCGAGACGTACTCGCTGCGCGCCACCGCGTTCAGGGTGACGGTGACGGGGTTGACGGTGCTGCCCACCTGGGCGCCCTTCAGGTCGTACACGCGCCGCGGGCGCACCACCGGGAACTGCGTCAGCACGAAGATCTTGTTCGTGCCGTTGACCTGCGCGGTCAGCGTGTCGTTGCCGGCGGCCACGCTGGCCTCGTCGGCACTGCGCAGCACCTCGTTCTGCACCGTCTTGTCGGTGTCCTCGCCGACGATGCGGATGATGTTGCGCACGTTCTCGGCCAGCGGGTCGAAGTCGATGGGCGCGGCGGCCAGCAGGTAGCGCATCTCATTGCTGAGCTTGAAGGCCAGCTTCTGCGGGATGGGGCGCGCTTCCTCGAAGGTCTGGATCACGCCGGCGTTCTGGATGGCCTGCAGCTCGTACACGCGGGCCTTGGCAGCGCCGGCGGCGGTGGTGTCGCGGTAGCTGTACGGGATCTGCGCCACCGCGGCCATGGGCGCGGTGTTCGCGTCCACGAAGCTCATGCCCGTCATCTGGTACAGCGATTCGCGCAGCACGGTGCGCTCGAACACGGCCGGGACGCCGAAGTCACCGATCTGGCCGGTACCGGCGGCCAGCGCCTTGTGTTCGACGGCCAGGCGGTGGCCGTTCAGCTCGTCGTACAGCGCCAGGCACTTTTCGGCATAGGCCTTGTTGGCGGCCAGCAGCACGCCGCCGGTGCGCTCGTAGCGCTTCGCGTCGGGCATGCCGGTGAAGCCCAGCCGGCGGTCCACCTGCTCCTGCAGGGCCTTGACCTGGTTGCCGGACTCCACGGTGATGTGCACGCTGCCCGACGGCGGGCGGTAGCCCAGCGTGGCCAGCTGCGTGGCGGCGCTCACCTTGGCCGCCTGGGCCAGCGCATACGTCACCATGGCCTTGACCTGGTCGTCGGACAGCTCCTTGCTCACCAGGGGCTTCAGCTCTTCGACGATGGCGGCCTTCTGCTCTTCGGACAGGGTCTTGCTCTCGCCGACGGTGTCGGACAGCAGCTTGACCTTGGCGGCCTGGGTGGTGGCGGCGGCTCGCGCCTCTTCATCACGAGCGGCCAAGGCCTTCAAGACCGCGTCGTTCACGGCCTTGGCATCCATACCGGGGCTCACCTGCAGAGTCACGCCTTGGCGCTGGTAGAACTCCGAGGTCTTGTAGAGCCCCGCCAGCGCATCCCCGGCAGAGGCGAAGGTGTCGACCAGCGCCAGGCACTTGGCATCGTCTTCGGCGGCGGCCTCGAGCTGCTTTCGCGCAGCATCGAGGATGGGCTTCATCTGGGCTTCGATCAGGCCCAGCGACAGCAGCTTGGTGCGCAGGGTTTCGAGGTGCTTGTTCATTGCGGACTCCAGGGTCTTGAACAGATGGGGATGGATGGCCAGCTTGGCCTCGTCGTCGGGGTCGCTCTCGCTGAGCGTCACCCGGTCCAGGTGCTTGATCACGGGGCGCGTCGTCAGCCCCGCCGCGAGCAGCACACATCCATGCGCCTCGCCCTTTTCGTTGTCGCGCCAGTCCTCGTGGTACTCCGCCGACAGGTAGCAGAAGCCACGCGAACGCACCGATTCGATGCCGTAGTCGGTCCACTCGACCAGGGCACGCAGCCGGTTGCCTTCGACCGCCAGCCGCACCACGCGCGCGGCGGCGCCGTTGCTGGGTACGTGAGCCACGTCGATGAACACGTCCTGACCCAGGACGCGCGCATCGAAGTTGCGCACCATCTGCGCCAGCATGGCCGGCGTGATCTCGAACTGGCCGTAGCGCGGGTCGGTGAAGGTGCCGGTCCGAGTGACCGTCACCCACGAAGACCGCGCGCCTTCGGCCAGCTCCACCGGCAACGACAGGAAGCGCACGCGACCAGGCGCGTCGTCACTCTCTGCCAGGCGAATGTGGCGTGCCTGGCCTGCGAAAGCCAGGCACGCCGAAACCCCGATCAAGGGGAGGAGACAAGCGGTACGCATGGGCGCCGAGGATGCCGGCGCCGGGCGGGACACGTGCAGGGGGGTGCGGGGGCCGAGGGCAGCCGCGGCAGGCCAACGCGCAATCCCCTGATCCGGGGGTCAGGCACTGCGCCTTTCATGCCTCAGAATTGGGATGCAGCCGGCGGAAGACCGACGTAAACGCCGATCACTGGACAGGAGAGACGAGATGCGGGTACTACGTGGAGCGCTGGGTGCGCTTGCTTGCCTTTGGGCAACTCAGGTGTGGGCGGACAGCTCGGCGTCGGTCAAGATACTGGACACGCGCTGGGGGCTCGTCAGCCTAAAGGATGGCGTAACTCCTGACGCCAGCTTCTTCTCACGGGAAACCATTGCGGTCGCTGCGTGCCTAGACACGGACGCCGGGCTGCACTGTGAGTGGGATGGCGGACCTAATTCAGGCGGGTACGCTGCGCTCGACACGCCCTTCGCCAGCGCAGCAGCCCAGAGGAGCGATGTAGCGATATGGGTGGCGCCACCGCCTGCTGGAGTCGCCCTCCTCAATGCCTATGCCGAGTCCACCGCCGGCGCCGGGGTGGGGCCCTGGACCAGCCTGACCCTCAGCTTCGACATCGACATCAGGGCCGCTGGCGATTCGGCTAGTGCGTCGTTCACTTACAGCTTCACTACCGGCTCCGTGTCCGTGGCTGTCACCGAGTCGGACCCACTGCAGGGCTTGAGAACCGTCTCGCTGATGGTTGCCAACCCGAGCGATGAATGGCTGTTCGGGCACGGAGGAAGCAGACTCGCCGCAGAGGGCGTCTCACCCGTGCCCGAAGTGCCGAGCGCGCTTCTGTTGGCGGCTGGGCTTGCAGGTCTGGCTAGGAGTCTGGGCGGCAGAAGGGAAGTCCCTGACCTCGGTTGAGGGGTGAGGTACGTTACGTGGCTATGGCCGCGAACTACCTTCCATATCAGCCGCAGCAGATGCTGCTGCTGCCCGAGGCGATCCAGGATTGGTTGCCCGAAGGGCACCTGGCGCACTTCATCAGCGATACGGTGGACACGCTGGATCTGGGCGCGTTTCACGCCCGCTACGACAAGGACGGCCCGCGCAACCAGCCGTTCCACCCGGCGATGATGGTCAAGGTGCTGCTCTATGGCTACGCCACGGGAGTCTTCAGCTCGCGCAAGATCGCCAGGAAGCTGCACGAGGATGTGGCGTTCAGGGTGCTGGCTGCGGGCAACTTCCCCGCGCACCGCACGATCCGCGACTTCCGGGCCTTTCACCTGAAGGAGCTGTCGGAGTTGTTCGTGCAGGTGGTGCGCCTGGCCCGTGAGCTGGGCCTGGTCAAGCTGGGCACCATCGCGGTGGACGGCACCAAGGTCAAGGCCAACGCCAGCCGCCACAAGGCGATGAGCTACGGCCACATGCTCAAGGCCGAGGCCGAACTGAAGGCTCAGATCGACGCGCTGCTCAAGCGGGCACAGCAAGCCGACGAGGCCGAGAAGAACGAAGCCGAACTGGACATCCCGGCGGAGATCGCCCGGCGCGAGCAGCGCCTTGCGGCCATCGCCGAGGCCCGCCAACGGCTGGCGCAGCGCCAGCGCGATGCTGACCTCGAGCGCGGCCGCGATCCGGACGAGCCGCCACGCGGCGGGCGCTACAAGCGCGAGTTCGGCGTACCCGAGGACAAGGCGCAGGACAACTTCACAGACCCCGACAGCCGGATCATGAAGCGCGCCGGCGGGGGCTTCGATGCCAGCTACAACGCACAGACGGCGGTGGACGATGCGGCCCACATCATCGTGGCCGCGGAGCTGACGAACAACGCCAGCGACGCGGCCGAACTGCCCACGATGCTGCAGGCGGTGAAGGACAACCTGGGCGCGGTGCCCGAGCAGGCCCTGGCCGACACCGGCTACAAGGCCGAGGCGGTGTTCGAGGCCCTGGCCAGCAGTGGATGCGATCTGGTGGTGGCGCTGGGGCGCGAGGGCAAGCAGGCGCTGCGCTTCGATCCCGAGCGCTCGCCGTACACGGCGGCGATGGCAGTCAAGCTGCAGACTGACGACGGCAGGGCCGCATACCGGCGCCGCAAGTGGATCGCCGAGCCGCCCAACGGCTGGATCAAGAACGTGCTCGGGTTCCGCCAGTTCAGCCTGCGCGGGCTGCACCGCGTTCAGGCGGAGTGGAAGCTCGTGTGCCTGGCGTTGAACCTGCGAAGAATGGCAGCGATGTAGGTCGCGCCAGAGACTGCGGACCCTTCGCCCAGCGCTGGGTGTGCGACACCCGCCGCGGCAACGACGCCCTGTGTAGTCCTTGCCGGTCGCCGCAATCGCTTCTGACGGCTTGCGCCACTCGACCGGGCAATCCAGCCGGCCGCAAACCGTCTGCCGCCCAGACTCCTAGCCGCAAAGCAAGATCAACCCACGCCGGCACGCGAGCGTGATCTGCGTGACGACGGAACCATCGTCGGCGGGGTTGCGCGTGCCCGTCAGGCGCTTGTAGGTGCGGTCGGTCGGCAGCGTGATGGTCTTGCTATTGCCCGCCGACCAGTCGCCGGTGAGTTGCAGCCGCGGGTTCACGAGCACGATGCCGTTGCTGTAGCGTCGATACCAGATGCCGCTGGCGTGGGCCTGCACCGGCATGGGTTCGATAGGAGCACCAAGCTCTGCATCGTACTCAGCAATGTAGAGACGGCGAGTCGCTTCAAGGTGGAACTCGGGGGCGGTGCTGCCGCTTTCTTCCTCCTGGTTCCACGCGAAAAACGCGTCCGACAGCAACGCGGTACACAGCCCATAGAGCATGTCCTGATGGATGCCGCCGACCCGCGAATCGCTCTGCTGGGCGATGGTCGCGCTGGGATCGTAGAACGCCGCCCCGTTGATCGCTGACCCCCACATGCCACGCCGGGACGTGAGCTGTTCGTTGTACGAGAGCTTCATCTGCTGCAGCCACCCATTGGCGGCGATGTTTTCGTGGCTGTAGCTCTTGCCCTGGCCCTCGTGCATTCGGAAGTCGACGCAGCCAGGCGTGACCTCGTGCACCTTCTGGTTGGCGTTCGTGTAGATGATGCCGGTCGGAAACTCCTTCCTGAACTCGGCGTAGAGCTGCCTGTAGAACTCGTGCAGATAGGGCAGCACATCCGGGTCACCCGTCCACTCGTTCTGGCCCGGCCGGAAGTACCCCTGCCCGTACAGGTAGTCCGTCCCCCACAATTCGTTCGTGTAGTCGCCTGCGGCAGTCAGCGGATCGCTGGCCGACAGCGTGGCGACCATCTTCTTGCCCATGTACTGATCGTCGAACGCCCACCCGTCCCACCGGCGCGAGCTGAAGGCGGTGCCGGCCTTCAAGGCGGCGACAATCTTCTGCGGAACGGTCAGGCCATCCGGCCCGGTAGCACCCTCGGCCACCTTGCGGTAGTTCCAGGCGTGCAGGTAGGGCCAGGATGTACCCGTGTACTGAATGACGAAGTTGTGGAACACCACCGTGCGCGCGCCACTGGCGGTGGCGTTCTTCGACAGCGTGACCGACACACCGGGGTTGATTGACTGCACCACGGTCGGATCGTTGGTGACAGCCTGGATGCCGCCCTCGTAGTAGTGGTCGACGATGACGAGCATGCCGACCTCGATGCCGCTTGTGTCGGCCATCGGGATCACGGGGCTTCCGGTCGTCAGCGTCACGTTGCGACTGATGCGCTTCGGCACGTCCGAGTTGTCGCGCAGCGCCAGCAGGTTCGTGCCCGCCGTGGCCCAGTTACCCAGCACCAGATCGCCGATGTAGTTGGTGTCGAACGTCGTGCAGACCGTGTAGATGTACTGGCAGAACAGGTGCGCCGGGTTGGCAGCCTTGATCGCGTCGTACATCTGGGCGACCGTGATGCCGCCGCGCTTCGTCTCGTCGCCCCAGCACAGCCGGAACCACGAAATCGGCTTGACCTCCCACCAGTCTGCGGTATCGAACGCCTTGGGGCCGATGGTGTTGATGCACACCCACTGCTTGCCGCCGTGAATGACTGGGGCGCTCGTGTAGGCGGTGTAGCTGGAAGCCGGGTTGTGCGCGGCCCAGGCGCTGCCGCCGACACCATTCACCGTCAGGTTGCGCCCGCTCATCTGCCCGCTGGACATCGCCTGAACGGCCAGGCGCATGCGAACAGGTTGATGCGCAGCCAGCCCCTGAGCCTCCGGCTGCGAGCGCCGGAAGATGCGCGACGGGTAGCCGCTCACGGCGTCATCCCGGTGTGCAGCCGCAATGCGAAGCGCCGCAGGGTGAACAACGACGCGTTGGCACCCTGCACGTTGTACGCCGCGAAGGAGAAGTTCGTCGTCACCGAGTTGATCGTCGTCGACTGCGTGGTGACCGAGCCGCCAGGGCTGTTGTCCATGACGGAGCTGCTGTTGGCGATCTGGCTGGCCGCGCCGAGCACGCGCAATGTTTTCTTGTAGTCCCAGTACAGCGTGTCGGTCAGGCTGACCGCCAGATTCTGCGAGGCGAAAGGCCCGGCACCGCCGGTGACGCCGTTCAGCTTGACGCGCGCCGAATTGTTGCCGGCGGCAGTTCCTGCCACGCCGCCGGTCGCGGTGAGTTGAATCTGCCCGAGCTGGTGGCGGCGGGCGAGGAATTCCTTCGGGCCAACCAGCGTGGTCAGGTCGGCGGATGTGCCGCCGGCAGTGTTGTAGGTGAACTCCCGCTCGTCGATGAGGCAGAAGTCGTAGTCGAACCGCTTGGCAGCGTTGTTCCAGACGAAATCGGTGGCGTAGTAGAGAGGCGTGCCGTCCCCGCCGAACGGGCGGATGAAAGCACAGTCGATGACGCTCAGGCGCAAGCCGGACTTAAGCGTGATCGTGCCCGCGATGGCTGCGGCCTCCAGCGCCCACATCGTCGTCTCGGCGCATTCGATCTTGCCACCGTTGACGAGGATGTTGCCGGCCGGGTTGTCCGTAAAGTACGGATCAGCGTTGTTGACGAGGACCGCAAGTTCATGGGCGGTGCCAACGAATGCTTTGCGCGCCACCAGGACAGGACCATCGTAGATGTTCACCCACGGGAGCCCGTTCTGCGTCCACGACTCCAAAGGCGTACCAGCCGCTGCCGTGATGCTGTCGCCGTTGAAGGTGACGGCGCCGCCACCCGACCCAGGCGCCGGCGCCCCACCCACGGGGGTGCGCGCGCCATCTGGCGTCACCAGCTCGTCGGTGTCGACATCCAGATCCACAGGCTTCAGGTTCGGCGGGTTGACGACGGGTCCGACTTCGACCGTCACACCCTCGCCGGAGATGAGCATCTTGCCGTCGACGAACTTGATGTTGGGCCCGGTGTTCTGGACGTGCTGTTCCGGCATGAGGATCCCCGCAGGCGAGCCGCGCGCAGGCGGCGACGCAGCAATTGCACGCCGCAGCCGCGGACAGGCGCAGGGGGGCGCAGGGGCCCGGGGCTCAGGCCGCCAGGCGCAGCACCAAGTCGGCGCGCGCTGGCCGTCGGATGATCGCGGTGGCGGTTCGCAGCTTGCCCACAACGGGGAGCCAAGACAGGCTAGAAGTGGGCACCCTCGCGGTGCCCATTTCGTTTTCCAGCGCGGCGGTCAAGATGGCGGCCTTCCGGCCGCTCATCATGACGCGCGCGCCGTCGAATCGAATGTCGCTGACGAAGTGCCGCAGATAGCGCTTAGGGAAGCTGCCGCCGCCTTGCCTCAAGCGTGCTCGTAGGGCTGTACCGAACGCCTCGACCTGCGACGCCGTGAGCATGGCTATCGGCATCTCCTTGGCGCGTCTAACGCCAGCCAGTTCGATCATCAAGGCGTCGCGGCGGCCCTTGAGCCTCTGTGCCCTGGCCGTCAGCGTCTCGTCCATCGGCAGGACGCCCTTCTCCACCGCCTCATAGAGCCGGTTCGTCGCCGCTTCGAGTTCGGCCAGCTCGCGCCGCAGGACACGCGCTTGATCGTCCTGGCCGGAGTGCGCCTTCTTCAGACGCTGCTTCAGCTCGCGCAGCATTTCCTTCAGCCGCTCGGGTGTCAAAACCTTGTCGGCCAGGGCGTTAAGCACGATCAGGTCGAGCTTGTCGACCCGGACTGCCGGCGTGGTGCAAGCGCCGATGCTCTTGCCGATGCGCGTATTGCACTTGTAGTAGCGATACCTGCCGCCCTTTCCGGTGGCCAGGGTCATGCCCGCGCCGCAATTGCCACAATGCAGCAGGCCAGTGAGCAGCGTCGGAGAGTTGACGACGCGCGCCGGGGTGACCTCCGGGGAGCGCTGGTGCCGCTTTGCTGCCACGGCGCGGAACACTTCCGGCGTCACGATGGCCTCGATCTTCACCTTTACCCATTCAGCTTCGGGCTTCGCAGTGCGCGTGCGAATGTTCTTCTTGTTGAAGACGTACTCGCCCATGTACGCGGTGTCGCACAGCATGTTGTGTACCCGCGTGCGGGTCCAGGCCGAACCGCGCAAGGTTTGCCCTCGCTCGTTGAAGTACGCCGCGATCTGCTTCGAGCCGAACTCTTCGCCATTTAGCCCGTGCAGATAAATCTCGAAGACGCGGCGCACCGTCGGCGCTTCCGTCTCGTCGACAACCAAGCGCTTCTTCCTGCCCTTCGCGGCGACCAGGTCGAGCTCCTCCAGTTTGAACCCGAATGGCGGCCTTGAACCGTTGAAGTAGCCCTGGCGCGCGTTCTCCTTCATGGCGCGCAGGGTGTGCTTGCCGTTCTCCTTGCTCTGGTATTCGTCGAACATCGACAGCATGTGCCGCAGCATCTCGCCAGCCGGGTCGTCACTGGTCTGCTGCGTGATCGAGATGACCTTGGCACCTGCCTTCTTCAGCAGCCGCTCATAGATAGCGAACTCGACCATGTCACGGAAGAAGCGCGACAGGCTGTGCACGATGATCGCTTCGAACGGTGCTGGCTTCGCGGTGGCGTCGCTAACCATCGCCTGGAACGCCGGCCGCTTGTCGTCAGTGGCGGACGCGCCCGCCTCGATGTATTCCTTGCCCACGCTGTAGCCGTTGCGTTGGCACCAGTCGCGCATCTGGCGCAACTGGTCGGGAATGGACAGGTCCTTATCGGCCTGCCGTGTCGTGGATACGCGAGCGTAGAGCGCGACCGCCATTGCTTCAATCCTCGTTCTGTTCGTTCAACCAGATCAGGTCCTTGACGAGCTCGGGCAGCAGGTCGGCCAGCAGCTTGGCTTCAGGTGCCGTCAACGCGATTTCGTCGGGCAGATCAATCGTGACGTGAAGTTCGGAATCGTTCACTCATGGCGCACCTCCTTCCTTTGCACGTATCGGCCTGCCCGGTCCGTTCCCCTGCTCGCGTTCGGCCATCAACCGCTCCAAGTCCCGCTCCAATCCCTCACGGCCAAACTCATCGAGTACCAGGCCACGGAAGGCCCGGAACTGAGTCTCCGGAAGCGCCGCTTCTGCCATACGCAGAATTCGGCTCTTGCGATAGTTCAACAGCGCGACGATGGCAGGCAGGTTCATATTTGTCCTAACCTGATCTCGTCGGCGCGTTTCAGCACGTCCGAAGCCCATGTCAGCGGATCATGGACCTGGCGCAGGAAGACGTTGAACTCCCTGATTGCGGCCTCGTGCGAAAGAAGTTCGCCGCCGCGGCGCACGCATTCGATGGCGGCGGAACGCTTCATATAGCCCTCGACCGACACTGCCAGACGCAGCATCTGTTCAAGCAGTCGCTCGTCGGCATTGACCTCGCGCACGACGCCTTGCGCGGGTAATGTGGCGATGTGTTCCTGGAGCATTGCCCAAAGCGGGTGCAGCGGCCAGCGCGAGCGGTTCGAGTCATCCTGCCGAACTCGCAATGTGGTGTGCTCGTGCGCGAGGTGGCGCAGCACGTCGCCGCACCCTGTGAACAGATCGTCGAAGGTGCGGATGCTGAAACGCCTGAGTACCGCCTTGCGCACCTGGAATTCGATACGCCAGACGTTCTCTTCAACCCCGCCCCACAGCGCGTGGAACCAGGTCTTGCCGCTGGATTCTTCAATCTCGGCCGACTTGTCGTACACACGCAGCACGATATCGCCGCGACCGAAGCTGAAGGTCTGAACCTTGCGGTTCTTGCGGTGCTGCGCGTCCTTCTCTGCCAATGTCACGAAGCAATCTTCGTCGAAATCAATGGTCGGCAGCTCGAAGTCGAAGGTGAAGTCAACGCGCGATAGGCCCTCGGGGTGGCCGTAGTTGAAGCGCAGGCCATGTGCCCATGCCTTGAAGTCTTCATGTAGGCGTTGTGCGCCCTTGTGCCAGAGCGCCTCACTGCGATAGGTGACGAAGAAGCTCGGGTTGTTGAACTCTCCGCACTGAATCGACTGTTCGCCGTTGCTGAGCATCAGCGGATAGCCTGACTGCGTCCCACCCCTGCCGAGCAGAAAGTCCTTGCCGCCAATGGACACGACAACCAGGTCTCGCTGCTTGCTTGCACGCATGGCCTCACGCCTGGCAGCCAGGCCGGCAAAGTCAAAGCCGCAGTGCAAACCCTCGCGCAGGTAGTAGGCGCACTCGACCGTGTCCAGGCCAGACAGCAGGAGCTTCACTTTTGGCCGTCCTCCTGATGCGTGAAGGTGGCAATCGGACGGCTGGGATCGTCAGACTTGTAGTCGGGCGGGTACAGCGCGCTGGGCGCCTCGTTGCCCAGCTCCTTCTCCAGTTCGGCAAAGTGCTTGTTTGCCGACTCCTTGAACCGCGCGCATGGTCCAACATCCTCGTAGACGTCAAATGGACCGCCAGAGTCTGCTGGCACATGAAGCAGAAACTGCCCCTTGACCGTCGGCAGCCCCTCGACACTTGCATCGATGGCTGACGCCAGCAGGTCGCCCACGATCTGTGTGCGCGTCTTGTTCGGATACAGCTCGCACAGGGCAGCAAGCTTGGCAGCAACATGGACAGGCAGCCGAAAGGACTGCTGCTTAGCCGTCAACCGCGTGTTGTCTGGGGCAGACCAGACCGCGTGTAGATCCCGTGGTTTCATTCGGCACTCCTACTCGACGGGTCGGAGTGTCTAACGAATGTCGTTCGACTGTCAAGTGAAAGTGTGCGTTGTGCCTGAGCAAGGGTTGCCCACCGCGTCGGCCGGTCGGGCTTGGCGTCGCAAGCGCCGCCCGCCCGGCCGCCACCGTGGACAACCCGGCTCCGCACCACTTTCCCAAAGCTGGGGCCTTCGCTACGATGACCGTGTACCTGTAGACCCCCGTGTTACTCAATCGGGGTGCTTAAGGGGCCCGCCGTTGTGCCGCTGACCGGTTACGCCCGCGAGTTGCGCGGACCAACGTTTAGGAGCACGCACATGCGCCCTAAAGAGCACTTTAGCCGCCTCAACCCAGCGTCCACTATGTGCAGCTCTTACCGCTACAACATGAACTTCGAGGCAGAAGTCCGCCGCGTCGCAGAGGCAGTTTGGAACCTTGAGCCAGGGGCGTGTCAACCGTCCCACTATCCCAACGACCCTGTTGTTCGCGAGATTGACGGCATAGCGCGACTACGAGATGTCACTCATCTAATCATGGCCACGACGAGCACAAAGCTCGATAAGGCTCGAGATGATGTCAAAAAGCTTCTCGCCGCAGAAACAATCGAGCGCACGCGAACACCAGCCGTCTCGAAGTGGCTCATTACTGAGTATCAGCTTGACGCGCAGCACATTGAGATGGCTCGAAAGAGCAATGTCGTCGCCTTAACTCTGGAGCAGTTTCAGCGCCGCTTCTTTGATAGCAGCAAGTATCTTTCTCTCAGACAAAAGTGGGCCTTTGGCTCTGCCCGTGATCCTCAAACAGATTCGGTAAGTATCGCGGACGACGCGTACATCTCACTGCCGATAACGGTGGGTTCCGACTCCAAGAGTCAAGCATCGTTTAGGCCCGGTCAAACAATTTCCTTGCATCAATTGGTTCTTCGCATCATTGAGGGTGGAACTGTCGTACTGAAGGCCCCCTTTGGCTCAGGCAAGAGCTTGACGACCCGCGAAATTTTCAAGCATCTGGCAAAGATGCATCGCAACGATCCAGGCTCACCTGTTCCCCTCACACTAAATCTTCGCGACCACTGGGGAGAGGACTACAGCGACGAGATTCTGGAGAGGCACGCCAGGAGTATTGGGTATACCCCAAGAGAGGACATAGTTGTTGCGTGGCGCGCCGGGATGTGCTGCCTACTACTTGACGGCTTTGATGAAGTCGCATCGCAGAGTGTTGTCAAGACAGACAACAAGAACTTCATGCGGGACGCACGCCGTCGCGCTCTTAAAGGTGTACGTGACTTCACACAGAAGGCGCCGGCAGGTGCAGGCATCTTTGTTTGCGGTCGAGATCACTACTTTGACAACGACGCCGAGATGTCGGCCTCAATAGGTACCGGCCTGCGGCCTTGCCTGATCGTCAACCTTGAAGAGTTTTCAGACGCTCATGCCAACGAGTTTCTACGCAAGAATGGTTTGACACCTCCCCTACCTGACTGGCTACCGCGCAAGCCACTGATACTCGCGTACTTGATTCGACAGGGCCTCTACTCGGAGATTCTTGCCATCGATTCGTCGCAAGGATTCGGGCATGCTTGGGACCAATTCTTGACGCGAATATGCGAAAGAGAGTCGCAGCTCGAGAGTTCATCGATGGATCCAGTCACTATTCGTACAGTACTAGAGAGGCTCGCCGAGTCTGTTAGGTCAAAGACCTCCGGAACGGGTCCAGTCACCGGCGTTGATCTAGCGGAAGCCTACTTCGCGGAAACCGGGCAAGCCGCAGGCGAAGGTGTACTTGCTCAACTTCAACGGTTACCTGGACTGACTCAGCGGGACAATGAGCCAGGCAATCGCTCGTTCGTGGATTTCGACATGTTGGGCGCATTGCAGGGAAGCGCCTTCGCCCGCCGGGTGCTAGCGGCATTCCAGGGTTTGCTTCCAATCCCGCTAGCAGAGCTTAGCGATAGGGCAGTGTCAATGGCGACACATATCCTTTCGACGAGTGGAGCTACGCCAGAGACGCTTGTCGGTGTGGCCGAGCAGCTTGGCGCCAGGGCAACGCGCGACAGCGCCGGGGCACAGCTCCTTGCAGACTGCGTCTCTGTCGCCGTACGCATGGCCATCGACATGGAACGCGAAGAGATTGACTTCCGCGGCCTTTCAGTGAACGGAGGGACGTTCGGCAGACTTCCACTGGATGAGATTCGCATCAAGCGAGTTTCGCTCGCGAACTCGATCGTGCATGAACTGGCGCTCGGATCGCTAGATGGCGCTGAAGGCGTACGCTTCTCTAACTGCCTAATCTCCCGGGTTTGTGGGGTCGCAGCGCGAGCGGGACTTCCCTCGGGGCTGGTCGATGACGAGACGGAAATTGATGCGTTTGACAGCTTGGCTACCAACAACGCTGTTCTGAAATCAGATCTTCCAGCCAATCTCAAAGCACTAGTGACAGTACTTCGGAAGCTGTATCGGCAACCTGGTTCGGGGCGCAAGATCAGCGCGTTCAGCCGAGGAATCACCAAGCCAGAGGTTGCACGGTTGGTCGAACCAGTGTTGGGCCTCCTTCAGCAACACCGGTTCGTCACCGTGTTCAGCTCAGTTGTCCATCCGGTTCGCAAGCAGTCACCGCGGGTTGACAAGATCCTTTTGGCCCCTAGCTTGTCCGACGACGAACTGGTAAGGGCCGTTAGGGCTCTCGCGTAGGGGCGGCCAACCCCTCAACTGGACCCGCTACAGTTGACTATCCAGTTCGCATCTTCGACGTTTGCGGGGAGCCAAAGTTAACTGCTTGATTCACAAGGCCTTCTTCGGAAGGCCTTGTGTTCTTCCGGGCCTCGAATCGACGAATTCAGGCCTTTGTTAGCGCAACTGTTAGCGCAAACGAAGGCGGCCTCGATCGTCACCGCCAGCAGCCCAGGCCGGTCGCGTGCCACCCGCCCGCGCACCCCGCGGGGCGGTGTCATGCCGGGCACCGAGAAGGTTTCCTGACAGTCCGCGGGCAGGCGGAGAAATACATTGCCTACACGAGGTCCATTCACTGCAAAGGACCTACCGTGCAAGCATCTGTTCACCCCCTGCTTTGCGCCCCCCGGCGCAGCCCCCTTCGACGCCCTGTGCCTCCTGCCTCTGCCGACAACAGTGCGCCATGTCGAAGGGAAGATTTCCATCGCCTTGCCTCGGCAGCCGCCAGATGCCGCGGGGACGCGACTGCCGGGCTGGCAGCGGTTCAGGCGCAGCGGGCGGAGAGTGGGGGGGCATGTGGATTTTTAAGTCAGTCTACTGTTTGTTATATATGTCGTATAATGGGCGATGCCTTCCACCCCGACACCGCCCTCAGCGCCCACCCGGCGCTACGCGATCGATGAACTGGCCACGCTCGCCGGCGTCACGCCGCGCACGGTGCGCTTCTACATCGCCCAGGGCCTGATCGACCGGCCGGCCGGGGAGAAGCGCGGCGCGCACTACCTGCAGCGCCACCTGGAGCAGCTGCTGCTGGTGCGCCGCTGGACCGATGCTGGGGTGAGCCTGGAGCGGGTGCGCGAACTGGTGGCCGGCGCCCCGGAGGACCCGCCCCGTCGGGCGCCGCCGCCGGGCTCGGTGGAGGTGTGGAGCCGGGTGACGCTGGCCGACGGGCTGGAACTGCAGGTCGAGCCCGGCCGGGCCGGCCTGTCCCCGGAGCAGACCCGCGCCCTGGTGCGCGGCCTCCTGGCGCTGTACCGGCAGGTACGCGCTTCCGAACACGGCGCCGACCCCGAAGGGCCGTGACGATCGATCACTTCAAGCAGGAGAACCCATGAGCGAGAACATCGAGGGATTCATATTGACCGGCACCCACGGTGCGCCCGGACCGGTGCTGTGCGGCGTGCAGGCCAGCGGCCGGCTGGACGGCGTGCACTTCGAGCTGACGCTGCGCCAGACCTACCGCAACACCCTGGACCGGGTGCTGGAGGTGGTCTACAGCTTCCCGCTGCCTGCGCAGGCGGTGCTGCTGGGCTTTGCTGCCGAACTGAATGGCCAGCGCAAGGTCGGGATGGTCACGGCCCGGGCATTGGCAGAACGCCGCTACGAGCAGGCGATGACGGAGGGCGATGCCCCCGTCATGCTGGAAGCACAGGCCGGCGGGCTGCACACCGCCAACATCGGCAACCTGAAGCCGGGCGACGAGATCGTGCTGGAGATCCGCTTTGCACAGCTGCTGGCCTTCGAGCAGGGCCGGCTGCGGCTGGCCATCCCGACGACGATCGCGCCGCGCTATGGCAACCCACAGGCCGCCGGGCTGCGGCCGCAGCAGGTGCCGGTGACCTCGCTGCTGGCCGAGTACCCGCTGGCGCTGTCGGTGATGATCGGTGCGTCGCTGGCGCAGGCGGCGGTGGAATGCCCGACCCATGCGTTCACACGCCGGCAGATGGGCCGGGAGCTGCTGTTGGACCTGCAGGCCGGCGCCTTCCTCGACCGCGACGTGGTGCTGGTGCTGACGCCACGCGAACCCTGCCCTTCGCTGCTGGTCCAGGGCCACGACGCCGTATCGGGATCGGCGCCGCACGTGATGCTGGCGGCCTTCCAGACCCGGCCGGCGCCCACGCGCGGCCCGATCGCCATGAAGCTGCTGGTGGACTGCTCGGGCTCGATGGGTGGCGACAGCATCGCGTCGGCCCGCCGGGCGCTGCTGGGCGTGCTGGACCGGCTGGAAGACAGCGACCAGGTCAGCCTGAGCCGCTTCGGCTCGTCGGTCGAACACCTGCAGCCGCCCGCCTATGCCAAGGCCGGCCTGCGGCAGCGCCTGGCCCAGGCGGTGAATACGATCGATGCCACCCTGGGCGGCACCGAGATGCTGGGCGGGCTCAAGGCGGCCTTCGGCCTGCGGCATGCCCCGACTTGCCGCCCGGATGTGCTGCTGATCACCGATGGGCAGGTCTGGGATGCCCAGCCGATGATCGATGCGGCGCGGGCCAGCGGCCACCGTGTGTTTGCGATCGGTGTGGGCGCAGCCCCGGCCGAGTGCGTGTTGCGCCAGCTGGCCGAAGCCACCGGAGGCGCCTGCGAGTTCGCGACGCCGGGCGAGTCGCTGGAGGCGGCGGCTCAGCGCATGCTGGCGCGGGTGCGCCAGGTGCCGCTGCGGGAATTGCAGGTGGACTGGGGTCAGACGCCGGCGTGGCAGTCGGCCGTGCCGGCCACTGCGTTCGGCGGTGACACGGTCATGGCGTTTGCCGGGTTTGCGGCCGCGCCCGCCGGCCGGGCGGTGAAGCTGCTGGCCACCCGTGAAGACGGCACGGTCACCGAACTGGCCCGGGGTGAGGCGGCTGCCCCGGTGCCCCATGACAGCCTGGCGCGCCTGGCGGCGTTCCGGCGGCTGGCGCAGATCGGCGACCCGGAAGCAAGCCGGTTCGCGGTGGCCTACGGCCTGCTCACCCGGCACACGAACTGTGTCCTGGTGCACCAGCGCGCCGAGGCCGACAAGGCAGCCACCCAGGCGGAGCTGCACCGGGTGGAATCGATGCTGGCGGCGGGCTGGGGCGCCAGCTCGTCGGTTTTTGGCGCGGACGTGTTGCTGTGCTCAGCTTTAGGTGACTCCCCCACCCCCGCCGCCGCACAGTCCAGCGTGATTTGGAAGCGCACGTTCCCGCCCGGCGTGTACGCGTTGCTCAGCATCGAAAAGAAAGTGGTCCACCCTCCGGAGGTGCCTCTGCAGGCGCTGGCCGAGGCCGTGGCCGATTACCTGGACCAGGGTCGAGACCTGGCCGGTCTGCCCTCGCGGATGGGGGAGTTCAGGCTGCATGCGCTCATCCGCCAGGCCAAAGCGCGTGCTGTCGCGCTGGGCATCGACAAGGTGGGGTTCTGGCTGGTGCTGGCGCAGTGGGTCAACGACCGCGACGACGGGTACCTCGCCGCGTGGATCGAGAACATGCTGCGCCCCGTGTTGGCCACGGTGCCGGCGAACGTGCAGGACGCCGTGCGGCAGGTGCTGGTCGAACTGCTGGGCGAGGTGCCGCTGGACGGATGGCCGCCGGCCGGTACCCCGCGGCAGGCTGACACTGGCATGGGCACAGTGCGCACCTGAAGCGAGACCCAGTGCCCCGGGGATGGCTCACGTCTTGAGCCAGTGGAAGGCGATGATGTTCGTCAAGCCCTCCCCGGGCCGCCACAGGAGATGCCCATGAGAGAACCCGCCAGGATCGTCGCTTCGCTGGAGATGGCCACGCAGTTGCGCGAGGCCCTGGAGCGTGCGACGAAGGAGCACGACTCGGCCGGCTGGACGACGGCGTCTTCTATGTGGAACTCGGCCGTCTGGCGGGCACCCTGCTGCGCTGGCGCGATGCCCGGCCTTCCGAGGTAGAGCAGCGGGTCGATGCGCTGCGCCGGGTGCATGACGGGTAGCTGCCGCATCGAGCGCCGCAGGTGGAGGAGGTGGTGTCCGCCGTGGCCCGCCAAGTAGCGCGCATCTCAGCTCACGGGGCTATGAACTGAAACCATGCGATGAGACACAGCCTGCCTTTGTCATCGGACGGTCGCAATTCACGACCATGCTTGGCGCATGCACTCAACCACGGTTCTGGCAACGATGCCGGCGGAAGCGCCGACGCTCGAGGACCAACTCGCATCCCTGGAAGCCCGGTTGGACCGGATCGAAGCCGAGTTGCTGGCGACGCCGGGCATCGGGCCACCGCTATCGACCATGGAACTCGCGGCGATCGAGCGGGCGATCGCCGAACACTGCCACTGACCCCTTGCGGGAACGCTCAGCGACGCGCCGACTTGGCTTCGTCTTCGTGCATGTGGCGCAGGAAGTAGCGCAAGTAAAACCCGCCCATGCCCAGCATGAAGACGATCGTGCCCAGGCTCAGCAGTCCGACATCACTGGTGAAGAGTATCTGAAGGGCTTGCATCTTTCACTCCTTGCGTGATTACTTGAATAGCATTGAACGCCTGGCGTGATGGCTTGTCCCTGATCCAGCGCAAGAGGTGTGCACGGCTGGCTTGCCAGCGCCATGGACAATGCCGTGATGACTGAAGCCACTGTGTACCAACGTCTCGGCGGCGAAGCCGGTGTGCGCCGTCTGGTGCAGCGCTTCTATGCGCTGATGGACGCCATGCCCGAGGCCCGTGGCGTGCGCGACATGCATCCGCAGGACATGGCGCGCAGTGAAGACAGCCTGTTCAAGTTCCTTAGCGGCTGGTTCGGCGGCCCGCCGCTGTACATGCAGGAGCGCGGCCACCCGCGCCTGCGCATGCGGCACATGCCCTTCGGCATCGGCCAGGGCGAGCGCGATGCCTGGATGCAGTGCATGCGCCAGGCGCTGCAGGAACAGGTGGACGACGAGCCGCTACGGCGCGGCATCGAGCACGCCTTTGCCGAGATGGCCACGCATCTGGTCAACCGCGAAGCCTGAAGCGACCGATGAAGACAAAGGGCCCGACGTCGCCGCCGGGCCCTTGTGTACTTTCCGCATCTTGGTAGGCGCGATTGGACTCGAACCAACGACCCCCACCATGTCAAGGTGGTGCTCTAACCAGCTGAGCTACGCGCCTGCGAAGCTCGCATTCTAGCAGGGCGTGCCACGCCTACCGGCGCCGTGCCCGGCGCACGCCGGGCACCCTGCCCACCTGGGCCAGCACCGCCGCCAGGCGCAACGTGTCGGCGACCTCGACCGTGAAGGTCATCCAGGCAGTGCGGCCACGCACGTCCTTCACCGACTGGGTGTGCACGCCCACCACGTTCATCTTCTCCTTGGCCAGCAGCTCGCTGATGTCGCGCAGCAGGCCCTGCCGGTCCTCGGCCTCCACCAGCAGGTCCACCGCATAGGCAGCAGGCGCATCGCCGCGGCGTGTGCCCCAGGCCACGGCGATCAGCCGCTCGGGCGATTTTTGCGCCATGTGCAGCAGGTTGCTGCAGTCGGCACGGTGGATGGCCACGCCCTTGCCCCGGGTGACGAAGCCGCCGATGGCATCCGGCGGCGCCGGACGGCAGCAGCGTGCCAGCGTGGTCAGCAGCGATTCCACGCCCACCACCAGCACGCCGCCCTTGTCGGCCGCGGGTTCGCTGCGGCTGCGCCGCGCCACGATGGTCTCGTCGGCCGTGGGCACTGGGGCCGGCGGCCGCAGAAGCGTCTCGATCTGGTGCAGCGAATACTCGTCCTTGCCCACCGCCTCGAACAGCGCGTCGGCCTGCTTGAAACCCAGCTGCTCCGCCAGGTGCTCCAGCTTCATCGCGGTGCGGCCTTCGCGCTGCAGCAGCTTCTCCACCAGCTCGCGGCCGCGGGCCACCGTCAGCGCCTGCTGCTGCGCGTTGAACCAGGCCCGCACCTTGGCGCGCGCACGCGGGCTCTTCAGCAGCCCCAGCTCGGGGTTCAACCAGTCGCGCGACGGGCCGCCGTCCTTCGCCGCAATGATCTCCACCGTCTGGCCGTTGCGCAGCGGCGTGTGCAGCGGCACCAGTGCGCCATCCACGCGCGCGCCACGGCAGCGATGGCCCACGCTGGTGTGCAGGGCGTAGGCAAAGTCCACCGGCGTGGCGCCCGCCGGCAGCTCGATCACCGCGGCCTGCGGCGTGAACACGTAGATGCGGTCGTCGAAGATGCCGCCTTCGGCCTGCACCTGCGTGGCATCTCGTTCGGCCAGCTCGCGCTCCCAGGCCAGAAGTTGCTGCAGCACGGCGCGGCGGGCCTCGGCCACACGTTCCTCGAACTCTCCGGCTGCGGCCACGCCAGCATAGCCGCGCGCGCCGGCCTCCTTGTAGGCCCAGTGCGCGGCCACGCCATGTTCGGCATGCTCGTGCATCGCGCGGGTGCGGATCTGCACTTCCAGCGCCGCGCCGTCGGCGCCGCGCACCACCGTGTGCAGCGACTGGTAGCCGTTGGCCTTGGGCTTGGCGATGTAGTCGTCGAACTCGCCGGGCACCGGCGCATACAGCTCGTGCACCCGCGCCAGCGCGCCGTAGCAGGCCGGCACGTCGTCGACGATGATGCGCAGCGCGCGCAGGTCGAAGATGCGGTCCACGTCCAGGCCCTTGCCGCGCATCTTCTTCCACACGCTGTACAGGTGCTTGGGCCGGCCCTGCACCTCGCAGCGCAGGCCCACTGCGGCCAGCTCGGCCGCCAGGCGCTGGCGGGCCTGCTCCACGGCGGCCTCGCGCTGCAGGCGCTTGCCGTCCATCAGCGCGGCCACGCGGTGGTAGTCGTCGGGCTGAAGGAAGCGGAAGGCCAGGTCTTCCATCTCCCACTTGATCTGCCAGATGCCCAGCCGGTTGGCCAGCGGCGCAAACACCTCCTGCGATTCGCGGGCCAGCGGCGCGGGGCAAGGCTGCCGGCTGGCCGCGTACCAGCGCAGCGTCTGCAGCCGCGAGGCCAGCCGCAGCAGCACCACGCGCAGGTCGCTAGCAAAGGCCAACAGCATCTTGCGCACCCGCTCGGTCTGCAGCGCGCGGTGCTGCGCGGTGACCTGCGCATCGCGTGCCGAGCGCTGGATCTGCACCAGCTTGCGGGTGTGGCTCACCAGCCCGGCGTAGGACGCGCCGAAGGCCTTGCTGACCACCTCGTCCGGGCGCTGCAGGAAGTCTCCTGCATACACCAGGTAGGCCGCCGCGCGCATCGACGGCGCCGCGCCGATGCCTTCCAGGATGGCGGCCACGCCGTCGGCATGGGCCAGCGCGTCCTCGCCGGTGTCCAGCGCCTGGCCGGCCAGCAGCGGCTCGGCAAAGCTGCGGGCGCGGTGCAGGGCGTCGGCCCCGGCCGCATCGCCGGCCGCGGGCAGGCCATCGGCTCCGTCGGCCAGGCGCACGATCGGCGAGGCCGCGTCCGCGGCCTGCGGCTCGGCGGCCAGGCCGCGCGTCTTCATGGCGAAAGCAGGAAGCGGCGCAGCACCTCGATCTGCTCGGCCTGCACCAGCGTGGGTGCATGGCCGACACCGGCAAACTCATGCAGCTGCGCGCGCGGCCCGCGCTGCGTCATCGCGGCGGCCGTCTGCGGCGACAGCAGATCCGATTGCGCGCCGCGCAGCAGCAGCGTGGTGGCCTGGATGCGGTCGTAGGCCTGCCACAGCATCGCCTCGCCGGCCTGCGCCAGCGCCGGCGTGACGGCGCGTATCGGCACCGCGATGCCTGGGTCGTAGTGCGCCTTGAAGCCCTCGACGCCGTCCTGTGTGGCCGGCTTCAGCTGCGGTGCGGTCAGCGCCAGCCACTGCTCGCGGCTGTGCGGGCCGAAACCCTGCGACAGCGCCCAGGCCGCATCGGCCGCCTCGTCGAGCGTGCGCCAGAAGCCGGGCTGCCCTACATAAGCAGCGATGCGCTGCAGCGCCACGGGCTCGATGCTGGGGCCCACGTCGTTCAGCACCAGCTTGCGGATCGGCGTGCCGGCCAGGCTGGCCACGCCCATGCCGATGAGCCCGCCCATCGAGGTGCCGACCCAGTCGACCACCTGCGCGTCCAGCCTGGCCAGAAGCGTCACCATGTCGGTCACGTAGGTCGGCACGCCATAGCCGGCCGGGTCGGCCAGCCAGTCGGAGCGGCCGCGCCCCACCACATCGGGGCAGACCACGCGGTAGTCGTGCTGCAGCGCCCGGGCCAGCGTATCGAAATCGCGGCCCTGGCGCGTCAGGCCGTGCACGCAGACCAGCACCTTCGGATTGGCCGCGTCGCCCCACTGCCAGTAGGCCATGCGGTGCAGCCCGCGTGCGTCGAGGCACTGCACGTCACGCAACACCGGCTCGTTCATCATCGTCCCCCTTTGTCAGCGCGACGATGCTATCAACGCGGCGGCTATTTCATCTGCACCGAGCCCAGCACCGTGCTGCTGACCGTGGCCTTGCCGGCTTCCACTGGCAGCGGCGGCGCTGCGGCCACCGCCATGTCGGCGGCCATCGTGCGAAAGCGCGGCATCGGCATCGGCGCATCACTGTTTTGCACCTCCACCGCGCGCAGCGTGAAGCCGCTGAAGCCGAAGGCCTTGGCGTAGATCTCGGCCTGGCTGCGAAAGCGCGCGATGGCCTGCGCCGCCGTGTCGGCCTGCGCCTTGTCGCGGGCCTCGCGCGACAGGCTGTAGCCCACGTTCGCCACGGTCATCGTGCTGATGCGACCCACCAGGCGTGCGATAGCGTCGAAATCACGGCCTTCCACGCGCAGTTCGGCCGTGCCCTGCCAGCGCAGCGCCTCGCCCTTGGGGCCGTAGCGCGGCATCACCGAGAAGTTGCCCGTGCTCACCTCCACCTGGCCGGGTTGGGCCAGTCGGCGGGCTTCGGCCAGTGCCGGTTGCAACGCCTGTGTCAGCTGTGCCTGTACGGCCGCGGGGTCGGCGGCCTCGCGCTGCGTGGCGAAGGTGATGACCAGCAGGTCGTTGGTGACTTCGGTACTGGCGCTGGCCGACAGGCGCAGCTGGTTGCTTTCGGCCACCGGCCCCTGGGCCTGGGCCCAGGGGATGCAGAGCATCGACCCGGCCAGGGCCATGGCTGACAGCAGACGCGGCATGGGCAGATTCATCGCGGTTCCAGGTGTTGCGCAGGACTCACTAGCGTGTGGCATCGATCACGGGTTGACAGACCCTTTGTGAAGTACCCGAAAAGAGCTGTAACAGATGGTCAATAACGCCGCAAGCACGCCGAAAAGGGGTTGCACAATGCCGCTGTTACAAATTTGGAGTCCCGCATGACACCCTCACCGAACGCGCGTCCCAACCGCGTGGTGATCGTCGATGACGACGCGCGCATCCGCGACCTGCTGCGCCGCTATCTCGCGCAGGAAGGTTTCGATGTGCTGCTCGCCGAGGACGCCAAGGCGCTGAACCGGCTGCTCACGCGCGAGACGGTCGATCTGATCGTGCTCGACCTGATGCTGCCTGGCGAGGATGGCCTGTCCATCTGCCGCCGCCTGCGCGCGGCCAAGGACACCACGCCGATCATCATGCTGACCGCCAAGGTGGAAGACGTGGACCGCATCGTCGGCCTGGAGGTCGGCGCCGACGACTACCTGCCCAAGCCCTTCAACCCGCGCGAGCTGCTGGCGCGCATCCACGCGGTGTTGCGCCGCCGTCCGGCGATGGAAGCACCCGGTGCGCCGTCGCAAGAGGCGCAGACCGTCAGCTTCGGGCCCTTCGAGTTCGACCTGTCGCTGCGGCGGCTGTCGAAGAACGGCGAGCAGATCTCGCTGACCACTGGCGAGTTCTCGATGCTCAAGGCCCTGGTGCGCCACCCGCGCCAGCCCTTGTCGCGCGACAAGCTGGCGCAGCTGGCGCGCGGCCGCGAGTTCGAGCCCTTCGACCGCAGCCTGGACGTGCAGATCAGCCGGCTGCGCAAGATGCTCGAACCCGACCCGGCACAGCCCCGCTACATCCAGACGGTGTGGGGCGTAGGCTACGTGTTCGTGCCGGACGGTACGCACAGCTAGCACCGCGCTGGCTGCAGCGGTGCCGATCGGCGGCACCTGGGCAATCCGATCGCTTCGTCGTAGCCACCCCGTGGCCCGCCAAACTGTCGAACTGAGCCTCTTCTGGCGCACCTTCTTCCTGCTGGCCCTGCTGCTGGCCGGGGGCGTGTTCGCCTGGGTGCAGACGCTGCGCGAGCTGGAATTCCAGCCACGCGCCGTGGAAGCAGCAAGGCAGACCGCCGACCTGGTGAACCTGTCGCGCACCGCGTTGCGCACCGTGGATGCCATCAACCGCGTCGCGCTGCTCAAGACCATGAGTGGCCAGCAGCAGGCCGTGCGCGTGCAGCCGCGCGAGCCCGGTGACCGCTGGGAGAGCTACGCCACCGACCGCTTTACGCAGAGCGTCACCGACCAGCTGGTCTCGCAGCTGGGCCCCGATGCGGTGGTGGCGCGCAGCGTCAACGGCAAGCCCGGGCTGTGGGTGGGCTTCTCGATCGAGCGCGACCGCTACTGGCTGCAGACCGACCCGGCCCACGCGGCCGCGATGACCGGCAGCACCTGGTTCGTCTGGGTGGGCATCGCGCTGGTGGCCACGCTGCTCGGCTCGGTGGTGATCGCGCGGCTGATCAACCGGCCGCTGCGCGAGCTGAGCTTCGCCGCCAGCCGCATCCGCGAAGGCGATCTCGATTCGCGGCTGGACGAGAACACGCTGACCAGCGAGATTCGCGAGGTGAACCGCGGCTTCAACCGCATGGCGCGCGAACTGGCCAAGGTGGAGGAAGACCGCGCCGTGATGCTGGCCGGCATCTCGCACGACCTGCGCACGCCGCTGGCGCGGCTGAGGCTGGAAACCGAGATGAGCGTGTCCAACGAAGAAGCCAAGCGCAACATGGCGATGGACATCGAACAGCTCGACGCCATCATCGACAAGTTCATGGACTACGCAAGGCCCGGCGAGACCGCCATGCGGCCGGTGCTGCTGGCCCAGCTGGTGGACCGCGAGGCGCAGGCCTTCCGCGACCCGTCGCAGATCCGCATCCAGTCGCGGCTGGCCATCGACCTGAGCGTGCTGGCCGACGACACCGAGCTGGGCCGCGTGTTCTCGAACCTGTTCGAGAACGCGCGCCGCTATGGCCGCAGCACCGACACCGGCGTGGCGGTGGTCACCGTCAGCTATGCCAAGACCGGGCCGTGGGTGATCGTGACCGTGCGCGACCAGGGTCCCGGCGTGGCACCGGAGAAGCTCGGCGAGCTGACCACGCCCTTCTTCCGCGGCGACGCAGCACGCACCGCCGCCACCGGCGCCGGCCTGGGCCTGGCCATCGTGGAGAAATCGCTGCAGCGCATGGGCGGCTCGCTGGAGCTGTCCAACGCGCCCGAAGGCGGGCTCATCGCGCGCCTGCGGCTCAAGCAGGCGCCGGCGACCTGAATCTCAAGCGCGCTGCAGCAGGCACACGGCACGCGCCTCGATGGCGCGGCCCTCGCCCACCGGGCCCATTCTTTCGGCCGTCTTGGCCTTGACGTTCACCTGCTCGGCCGGCAGGCCAAGCGTGGCGCCGATGCGCTCGCGCATCGCTGGGATGTGCGGTGCCATCTTCGGCGCCTGCGCGACGATGGTGCAGTCCACGTTGCCAATCTCCCAGCCGGCCGCGCGTACGCGGCGCGCCGCCTCGGCCAGCAGCGCCATCGAGTCGGCCCCCTTGAAGGCCGGGTCGGTGTCGGGGAAATGCCGGCCGATATCGCCCAGCCCGGCCGCGCCCAGCAGTGCATCGGTGATCGCATGCAGCAGCGCGTCGGCGTCCGAATGGCCTTGCAGGCCATGGCTGTGCGGGATGTTCACGCCGCCCAGGATCAACGGCCGGCCGGTCACCAGCGCATGCGTGTCCCAGCCCTCGCCTACCCGCATCTGAATGCTCATCGCCTGTCTTCCATCGCTCGCAGCGTCAGCAGCCGCTCGGCCAGCAGGAAGTCCTGCGGCCAGGTGAGTTTGAAGTTATCCAGCTCGCCCGTGACCAGCAACGGCCGGGCGCCGGCGGCCTCCAGTGCGCTGGCTTCGTCGGTCACGGCATCGCCGGCCAGCACCAGCGCCCGCTGCAACGCACCGATGCGGAACATCTGCGGCGTCTGCGCGGCCCATTTGCCGCTGCGCTCCAACGTGCATTCGACCCGGCCGTCGCGGGCCTGCTTCAAGGTATCGGCGAGTGGCAGCGCCAGCAGCCCGCCCACCGCGTCGCCCAGGCAGGCATCGATCAGACGGTCCACCCAGGCCGGCTGCAGCATGCAGCGCGCCGCATCGTGCACCAGCACCCAATCATCGGCCGCGGCGCCGCGCTGCCGCAACGCGTCCAGGCCAGCCGCCACGGTGGCGGCACGCGTGGCACCGCCGCGTCGGGCCACCCACAGCCGCTCATCGGCCAGGCCGGGCAACAGCCGCTCGAAGTGCGCATCGGCCGGCGCCAGCACCACCAGAGTGGCCTGCAGCCGCGGCACGGCCGCCAGCGCAGCCAGCGTGTGCGCCACCATCGGCCGGCCTGCCAGCACCGCATATTGCTTGGGCAGGGCCTGGCCGGCACGCTCGCCCACACCGGCACAGGGCACCAGCGCGAAGCAGCGTGCGGGGCCGTTGGGCGCAGGGCGTGCTTGCATCGGCCAATGGTAGCGGCGCGCTGCGCGGCCGGGCCTGGCCGCCTAGAATCCCGCCATCGCCCCGCAACCCCCGTTGCGGGGCGTTTTGTGTTGTCGGTACCGTCCATGCAGATCCCCTCGATCGCCCCGGGCAAGCGCCTGACGCTGCCCCGCCCCATCGGCTCGGCCGACGCGCTGCTACTGGCTTGGCATGCGCAGGCGCGCAAGGCGGCCGGGCAACTGCTGTGCATCGTCTGCGCCGACCCGGCCGACGCCCAGCGGCTGGTGGACGAACTGCCCTTCTTCGCATCCGAACTGCGCGTGGCGCTGTTCCCCGACTGGGAGACGCTGCCCTACGACAGCTTCAGCCCGCACCAGGACCTGATTTCCGAGCGCCTGGCCACCCTGTGGCGGGTGCGCAGCGGCGATCTGGACGTGATGCTGCTGCCGGCCACCACCGCGCTGACGCGGCTGGCGCCGCCGGCCTTTCTGGCGGCCTACACCTTCCACTTCAAGCAGAAGTCGCGGCTGGACGAAGCCGCGCTGAAGGCGCAGCTGACGCTGGCCGGCTACAACCACGTGAGCCAGGTGGTCTCGCCTGGCGAATACGCGGTGCGCGGCGGCCTGATCGACCTGTACCCGATGGGCTCGCCGGTGCCCTACCGCGTGGACCTTTTCGGCGACGAGGTCGATTCGATCCGCACCTTCGACCCCGACACGCAGCGCAGCCTGTACCCGGTGCCCGAGGTGCGGCTGCTGCCGGGCCGCGAGTTCCCGATGGACGAGGCCTCGCGCAACGCCTTCCGTGCGCGCTGGCGCGAGAAGATCGAAGGCGACCCGAGCCGCCACCGCCTTTACAAGGACATCGGTGCCGGCCTGGCCAGCGCCGGCATCGAGTACTACCTGCCGCTGTTCTTCGAGCAGACGGCCACGGTCTTCGACTACGTGGGCAGCGATGCCGGCGTGGTGCTGCATGGTGACCTGGACGAAGCGCTGCAGCACTTCTGGGCCGACACCCGCGAGCGGCACCGCTTCCTGCAGCACGACCCGGAGCGGCCGATCCTGCCGCCGGAAGAGATCTTCCTGCGCACGGAAGACTTCTTCGCCCGCGCCGGCCAACATGCCACGCTGGCGCTGCGCGGCAACGGCGAGACCGACTGGGCGCGGCCGCTGCCCGACGTGAGCGTGGACCGCGGCGCCACAGAGCCGCTGGCCGCGCTGGAAAAGCACCTGGAAGGCACGCCGCACCGCGTGCTGCTGGTGGCCGAAAGCGATGGCCGGCGCGAGAGCCTGCTGGAGCTGCTGCGCGACCACCGCATCGACGTGCCCAGCGTGGCCACACTGGATGAGTTCCGCGCCGGCGACGAGAAGGTGGCGATCGTCGCCGCGCCGCTGGCCGCGGGCTTCCACTGGCACGAGCCGGCAGACGCAATTTCGCTGCAGTTCATCACCGAGACCGAGCTCTTCGCCACCACGCCGCAGGCACGACGCCGCCGCAAGCAGGAGCAGACCAGCAGCGTCGATGCGCTGATCAAGGATTTGTCCGAGCTGAAGGTGGGCGACCCGGTGGTGCATGCCAACCACGGTATCGGCCGCTACCAGGGGCTGGTGAACATGGACCTGGGCGACGGCGCAGCCAGCGAGTTCCTGCATCTGGAATACGCCGACAAGGCCACGCTCTACGTGCCGGTGAGCCAGCTGCACCTGATCAGCCGCTACACCGGCGTCAGCGCCGACGAGGCGCCGCTGCACCGCCTGGGCAGCGGCCAGTGGGACAAGGCGCGGCGCAAGGCCGCCGAGCAGGTGCGCGATACCGCCGCCGAGCTGCTGAACCTGTATGCGCGGCGCGCCGCGCGCGAGGGCTTCGCGCACCGCTTCAGCGCACACGACTACGAGGCCTTCGCCGCCAGCTTCGGCTTCGAGGAAACGGCCGACCAGCGCGCCGCGATCCATGCGGTGATCCAGGACATGGTCAGCCCCAAGCCGATGGACCGGCTGGTCTGCGGCGACGTCGGCTTCGGCAAGACTGAGGTGGCGCTGCGCGCCGCCTTCGTGGCGGTGCACGGCGGCAAGCAGGTGGCCATCCTGGCGCCGACCACGCTGCTGGCCGAGCAGCACTACCAGACGCTGGTGGACCGCTTCGGCAAGTGGCCGGTGAAGGTGGCGGAGATGTCGCGCTTCCGCTCGGCCAAGGAGGTGGCCGTGGCGATGCAGGGCATCGAGGACGGCACCGTGGACATCGTCGTCGGCACGCACAAGCTGTTGAGCCAGACGGTGAAGTTCAAGCGCCTGGGCCTGCTGATCATCGACGAGGAGCACCGCTTCGGCGTGCGCCACAAGGAGGCGATGAAGGCGCTGCGCGCCGAGGTGGACGTGCTGACGCTGACGGCCACGCCGATCCCGCGCACGCTGGGCATGGCGCTGGAGGGCCTGCGCGACCTGAGCGTGATCGCCACCGCGCCGCAGCGCCGGCTGGCGATCAAGACCTTCGTGCGCAGTGAAGGCAACTCGGTGATCCGCGAGGCGGTGCTGCGCGAGCTGAAGCGCGGCGGGCAGGTGTACTTCCTGCACAACGAGGTCGAGACCATCCAGAACCGCCGCAACCAGCTGGCCGAACTGCTGCCCGAGGCGCGCATCGCCGTGGCCCACGGCCAGCTGCCCGAGCGGGAACTGGAGGCGGTGATGCGCGACTTCGTCGCGCAGCGCCACAACCTGCTGCTGTGCTCGACCATCATCGAGACCGGCATCGACGTGCCCAGCGCCAACACCATCGTCATCTCCAGAGCCGACAAGTTCGGCCTGGCGCAGCTGCACCAGCTGCGCGGCCGCGTCGGCCGCAGCCACCACCAGGCCTATGCCTACCTGCTGGTGCCCGACGTGCAGAGCCTGACCAAGCAGGCCCAGCAAAGGCTGGACGCGATCCAGTCGATGGAGGAGCTCGGCTCGGGCTTCTACCTGGCGATGCACGACCTGGAGATCCGCGGCGCCGGCGAAGTGCTGGGCGAGAACCAAAGCGGCAACATGATGGAGGTGGGCTTCCAGCTCTACAACGACATGCTGTCCGAAGCCGTCAGCGCGCTGAAGGCCGGCCGCGAGCCCGACCTGATGAGCCCCTTCGGCGCCACCACCGAGATCAACCTGCATGCCCCCGCGCTGCTGCCCGACGCCTACTGCGGCGACGTGCACGTGCGGCTGAACCTGTACAAGCGGCTGGCCACGGCCGAGAAGGCGGAGCAGATCGACGCGCTGCTGGAGGAGATCACCGACCGTTTCGGCAAGCTGCCACCGCAGGGCCAGACGCTGTTCGACACCCACCGGCTGCGGGTGATGGCCCGGCCCTACGGCGTACAGAAGATCGACGCCGGGCCGAAGCTGATGAGCGTGAGCTTCCACCCCAAGCCGCCGGTGGACCCGATGGCGATCATCTCGCTGGTGCAGAAGAACCGGCACATCAAACTGGCCGGCAACGACAAGCTGCGCATCGAGCGCGAGATCGCCGAGCCTGCGCAGCGCGCCGCCTTCGTGCGCGACCTGCTGCGTTCGCTGGGCAAGCCGGTGGTGGCCACATCATGAGCGCCACCGAATTCGCCCCGGGCCTGTTCATCCGCGGCATCCGCCCGCCGCTGAACCTGGCCGACTACAAGCTGGTCGCGTTCGACATGGACTCGACGCTGATCAACATCGAATGCATCGACGAGATCGCCGCGGTGGCCGGCCGCGGGCCCGATGTGGCCGAGATCACCGAAGCCGCGATGCGCGGCGAGATCGCCGACTACAAGGACAGCCTGCGCCGCCGCGTGGCCATGCTGGCCGGCGTACCCGAGACCGCGCTGCAGAAGGTCTACGACGAGCGGCTGCAGCTGAACCCGGGCGTCAAGACCTTCGTCGAGGCCTGCCAGGCGGCCGGGCTGAAGACCCTGCTGATCAGCGGCGGCTTCAGCTTCTTCAGCGAGCGCATCCGCCAGCACCTGAAGCTGGACTTCGCGCGCGCCAACACGCTGGGCACGCACAACGGCCGGCTCACCGGCACCCTCTTCGACCGGCCCTGGGGTGACATCGTCGACGGCGCCGAGAAGAAGCGCGTGCTGCTGGAGGTGTGCGAATTGATGGGCATCGGCACCGAGCAGGCCATTGCCGTGGGCGACGGCGCCAACGACCTGCCGATGATGATGGCCGCCGGCCTGTCGATCGCCTACCACCCCAAGCCGGCGGTGCGCGAGAAGGCGCTGGTGTCCATCACCCAGGGCGGGCTGGACCGGGCCCTGGAAATCCTGCGCTGAACGTACGGGCTCAGCGCGGCTTGGCCGGTAGCACCTTGGGCTTACCCGGGCCCAGCACGCCGGCGGCACGTGCGGTGAGGTAGGCGTACAGGTCCAGCACGTGCGGCGCGACCTCGTCGTCGCTGTCCCAGGCCGGCATCAGCGGCTGGCCCTGGGCCTGGCGCTCGCGCTTCATCAGCAGCTCCAGCAGGGCCTCGCGTTCGGCGTCCTTGTCGGCCGGGCTGCCGTCGGGCATCGGCACGATGCGGTAGCTGCTGAGCACCTTGGTGGCAAAGCCGCGCGGCGTGTAGTTGCCGATCTTCTGCACCAGGTTCGGCGCCACGTCGGTGCCGGTGCCGCCCACGCCATGGCACACGTAGCAGGCGGTGTGGTACAGCTTCCAGCCGGCGTAGGTGCCGGCATCGACGCGGCCATCGATGACGACGAACTCGCCGGGGATCGGCCGGTCGCGTGTCTGCGCAGCAAGCGGCAGTGCCGCGGCCAGCAGAAGCAGCCCGGCCAGGCAACGTCGAAGGAGCAGCTTGGACATCGGGCCATTCTGGGCGGCGCCACGCGGTGGCATATTGCGCCGCGTCAATGCGCTGAAAATCCTGCTTTCGCAGCCCTGCGGCCCCGGCTTAGCATGCGCGCTGCCGATTCACCCCCACGAGGAGACCGCTGCCATGAGCCAGACCAAGTTCGTGCTCGACGAAAGCAAGATGCCCAAGCATTGGTACAACATCGCGGCCGACCTGCCGGTGCCGCCGGCGCCGGTGCTGCACCCGGGCACGATGCAGCCGGTGGGCCCGGACGACCTGGCACCGCTGTTCCCAATGGAGCTGATCCTGCAGGAGGTGTCCACCGAGCGCGAGATCCCGATCCCCGAGCCGGTGCGCGAGGTCTTCAAGCTGTGGCGGCCCAGCCCGCTGATCCGCGCCCACAGGCTGGAGAAGGTGCTGGGCACCCCGGCCAAGATCTACTACAAGTACGAAGGCGTCTCGCCCGCCGGCAGCCACAAGCCCAACACTGCCGTGCCGCAGGCCTGGTACAACGCCCAGGCCGGCGTGAAGAAGCTCAGCACCGAGACCGGCGCCGGCCAGTGGGGCAGTTCGCTGTCCTTCGCCGGCAGCCTGTTCGGCTTGCAGGTCAAGGTGTTCCAGGTGCGCGTGTCCTACGACCAGAAGCCTTACCGCCGCGCGCTGATGGAAACCTACGGCGCCACCTGCGTGGCCAGCCCGTCCAACGAAACGAATGCAGGCCGCGCGATCCTGGCGCAGCGGCCGGATCACCCGGGCTCGCTGGGCATCGCCATCAGCGAGGCGGTGGAAGTGGCGGCCACCAACGACGACACCAAGTACGCACTGGGCTCGGTGCTGAACCATGTGCTGCTGCACCAGACCATCGTCGGCCAAGAGGCCATGCTGCAGCTGGAGATGGCCGGCGACGACCCGGACGTGATCGTCGGTTGCACGGGCGGCGGCAGCAACTTCGCCGGCATCAGCTTCCCGTTCATCGGCCAGCAGCTGCGCGGCGGCAAGAAGCGCCGCATCGTGGCGGTGGAGCCGGCGGCCTGCCCGAGCCTGACGCGCGGCAAGTTCGCCTACGACTTCGGCGACACCGCGCACCTGACGCCGCTGACCAAGATGCACACCCTCGGCAGCACCTTCACGCCGCCCGGCTTCCATGCCGGCGGGCTGCGCTACCACGGCATGGCGCCGCTGGTCAGCCACTTGAAGGAGCTGAACCTGATCGAGGCCACCGCCTACCACCAGAACGCCTGCTTCGAGGCCGGCGTGATGTTCGCGCGCGCCGAGGGCATCGTGCCGGCGCCGGAGGCCAACCACGCGGTCAAGGGCGCGATCGTCGAAGCGCTGCGCTGCAAGGCCGAGGGCCGCAGCGAGGTGATCCTGTTCAACCTGTGCGGGCACGGCCACTTCGACATGACGGCGTACCAGAACTACTTCGCCGGCAAGCTGAGCGACCAGTCCTACGACGAGGCCGAGCTGGCGATGGCGTTGTCGGGGCTGCCGTCGGTGCCGGCTTGAAGTGTGGTCCTGGAGTCAGCTTGAAAGCTGACTCCAAGCCTTGTCCAGCCGCTTGCTGCTCACCGGCTGAGGCGTGCGCAGTTCCTGCGCGAACAGGCTGACGCGCAGTTCCTCCAGCAGCCAGCGGTATTCGTCCAGCCGCGCATCGCGGCGGCCCTTCATCTCCACCACCCGCTTCAGCCAGCGCGCTTCGGCAAGGCGCGCCTCGGCCATGCGCGCGGCATCGCGCGCGGGGTCGGCCTTCAGCTTGTCCAGACGCAGCGTGATGCCCTTCAGGTAGCGCGGCAGGTGCTGCAACTGCGCATAGGGCGTGTCGACCACGAAACGCTTGCCCACCAGCCGCTGCAGTTGGGCGGCGATGTCGTCGGCCACGTCCCTTGGCGGGCGTGCGTCCTTCAGTTTGCGGCTGGCCGCGGCGTACTCGGCCAGCACAGCGCCCACCGCGCGCGCGACCTCTTGCGCGATCAGGTTCAATCGCGCGCGGCCCTCGGCCACGCGGGTGTCGAAGGCTTTGGCGTCGGTCGGCAGCGGCTCGGCCAGGAAGGCGCGGTCCAGCGCTACGTCGACGATCTGCTGCCGCAGCTCCTCCAGCGTGCCCAGGCCCATGTACAGCACGCCCAGGCGCTGCAGGTCGGGGATGTTCTTCTCCAGGTACTTCAGCGGCTCCTTGATCTGCAGCGCCACCAGTCGGCGCAGGCCGGCGCGATGCCGGGCGGCCGCCACCTCGGGCTCGTCGAAGACCTCGATCTCCACATGCGTGCCCTTGTCGATCAGCGCGGGGAAGCCGATCAGCGTCTGCGCGCCCTGGCGCAGTTCCATCAACTCGGGCAGCTCGCCGAAGCTCCAGGCGGTGTAGCGCTCGGGAGGCTTGGCTTCGGCCGGCGCTGCGGCCTTCGGCACCCGCGTGATCACGGCGGCCTGCACGCCCTGCCCCTCGCCCGCTGCTGCCGGCGCGGGTGTCGCCGGCGCCGGCCGCTTCAGCGCCGCCAGCGCCTGGAAGGCCGAGCGCGCCTGCGTGCCCAGCTCGGCTTTCAGCGCCGCCAGGTGCCGGCCCATGCCGAGCTGGCGGCCATGCTCGTCGACGATGCGCAGGTTCATGAACAGGTGCGCCGGCACCATGTCCAGCTTGAAGTCGGCGCGCTGCAGCGGCAGCTGCGTGCGCGCGCGCACAGCCTCCAGCAGCGCATCGGTCAGCGAGCCCTGGCCGAAAGGCACCTCGCGCACGAAGCTCTCGGCCGCCTCGGCCAGCGGCTGCAGCCGCGCGCGCGGCTTGCCCGGCAGGCTCTTCAGCAGCGCCAGCACCTTCGGCGCCAGCATGCCCGGCACCAGCCATTCGCAGCGTTCGTCGGCCACCTGGTTCAGCGCGTAGATCGGCACCGTCACCGTCAGGCCATCGCGCTCGTCGCCGGGTTCGTGCAGGTAGCTGGCGGCGCAGTCGACACCGCCCAGCCGCACCAGCTTCGGGAAGGCCTCGGTGGTGATGCCGGCGGCCTCGTGGCGCATCAGCTCCTCGCGCGACAGCTGCAGCAGCTTCGGTTGCCGCTTCACCTCGTCGCGAAACCAGCGCTCCAGGCTGGCGCCCGAGCACACGTCGGCCGGCAGCTGCTGGTCGTAGAAGGCAAAGATCAGCGCGTCGTCCACCAGCACGTCCTGGCGGCGGCTCTTGTGCTCCAGCTCCTGCACCTGCGCGATCAGCTTGCGGTTGTGCGCCAGGAACGGCAGCTTGGTGTCCCAGTCGCCATCGACCAGCGCATGGCGGATGAAGATCTCGCGCGCCGCCGCGGGGTCCACCCGGCCGAAGTTGACACGTTTGTTGGCATAGACCACCAGGCCGTACAGCGTGGCTCGCTCCAGCGCCACCACCTCGGCGGCCTTGCGCTCCCAGTGCGGCTCGAGAAGCTGCTTCTTCAGCAGGTGGCCGCCGATCAGCGGCAGCCAGTGCGGCTCGATCGCGGCCAGGCCGCGGCCGTAGAGCCGTGTGGTCTCCACCAACTCGGCCGCGACGATCCATCGGCCGGGCCGCTTGCTCAGGTTCACGCCCGGATGACGCCAGAATCGGATGCCACGCGCGCCCAGGTAGTGGTCCTCGTCCTCGGCCTTGCAGCCGATGTTGCCCACCAGCCCGGCCAGCATCGACAAATGGATCTGCTCATAGGTGGCCGGCGTGCCATTGAGCCGCCAGCCATGCTCGGCCACCACAGTGTGCAGCTGTGAGTGAATGTCGCGCCATTCGCGCACGCGCCGCGGGCTGATGAACTGCTCGCGCAGGCGCTGCTCCTGCTGGCGGTTGGACAGCTTGTGCTGGTCGGTGGCTTCGTTCTTCTGGCCGGCATGGCCATGCACGCCGCGGCCCTGCTCGATCCAGTGCCACAGCTTGCATGTGCCCATGAACTCCGACTTGTCGTCGTCGAAGAGCTTGTGCTTCTCGTCGGCCGCCTGCTGCTGTTCCAGCGGCCGGTCACGCACGTCCTGGCCGCTCAGGGCCGCGGCGATGATCAGCACCTCGTGCAGCGCCTGGCGGTCGCGCGCCTCCAGGATCATGCGGCCGACGCGCGGGTCCAGCGGCAGCCGCGCCAGCGCCTGGCCGGTGGCGGTGAGCTCGTTGCCCTCGTCCACCGCGCCCAGTTCGGCCAGCAATGCGTAGCCGTCGGCAATGGCCTTGCGCGGCGGTACCTCCAGGAACGGAAAGTCCTCCACCGCACCCAGGCGCAGCGACTTCATGCGCAGGATCACGCCGGCCAGCGACGAGCGCAGAACTTCAGGGTCGGTGAACTTGGGCCGCGCGGCAAAGCCGGCCTCGTCGTACAGCCGGATGCAGATGCCGTCGGCGACGCGGCCGCAGCGGCCGGCGCGCTGGTTGGCCGCCGCCTGGCTGATGGGCTCGATCTGCAGTTGCTCGACCTTGCTGCGGTAGCTGTAGCGCTTGACGCGCGCCAGCCCGCTGTCGACCACGTAGCGGATGCCCGGCACGGTGAGCGAGGTCTCTGCCACGTTGGTGGCCAGCACGATGCGCCTTCCGTTGCCGGGCTCGAAGACGCGGTCCTGCTCGGCCTGCGACAGGCGGGCGAAGAGCGGCAGCACCTCTGGCGGCGGGCCACCGCGAGTGGCCTTGGCGAAGTGCTGTCGCAGATGATCGGCGGCATCGCGGATCTCGCGCTCGCCGGGCAGGAACACCAGCACGTCGCCCGCGCCGCCGTCGCGCCACAGCTCGTCGATGGCATCGGCAATGGCCTCGTCCAGGCCGTAGCTGCGGCTTTCCTCGAAGGGCCGCCAGCGCACTTCCACCGGGTAGAGCCGGCCGGAGACCTGGATCACCGGCGCCGGGCCGTCGGCGCCGGCAAAATGGTTTGCGAAGCGCTCGGCATCGATGGTGGCCGAGGTGACGACCAGCTTCAGGTCCGGCCGCCGGGGCAGGATCTGCCGCAGGTGGCCCAGCAGGAAATCGATGTTCAGGCTGCGCTCGTGCGCCTCGTCGACGATCAGCGTGTCGTAGCCGCGCAGCAGCGGGTCGCTCTGCGTTTCGGCCAGCAGGATGCCGTCGGTCATCAGCTTGACCGAGGCGCCGCTCTGCAGCCGGTCCTGGAAGCGCACCTTGAAGCCCACCACCTCGCCCAGCGGCGAGTTCAGCTCCTGCGCGATGCGCTTGGCCACGGAACTCGCGGCAATGCGCCGCGGCTGCGTGTGGCCGATCAGGCCGTGACCGCCCGCGCCCAGGCCGCGGCCCAGCTGCAGCGCTATCTTCGGCAGCTGGGTGGTCTTGCCCGAGCCGGTCTCGCCGCAGACGATGACCACCTGGTGCTGCTGAAGTGCCAGCGCGATCTCGTCGCGCCGCGCGCTGACCGGCAGCGACTCGGGGAACGAGATCGGCGGAACGGGGGATGCGGGACGGTTCGGCACGGGGCGCGGATTATCCGCGGCACCCCTGCACGCGGCCGGCGCGGCCAGGGGGCTGCGGCACAATCTCCGGCGTGAGCCTTGTCTTCCCCCATACCTTCGTGCCTTGGTTCCGCGCGGTGGCGCCGTACATGCACGCCTACCGCGGCAAGACCTTCGTGGTCGCCATGGCCGGTGAGCTGATCGCCGCAGGCAAGCTCAATGCCTTCGTGCAGGACCTGGCCATCCTGCATGCCATGGGCATCCGGCTGGTGCTGGTGCACGGCTTTCGCCCGCAGGTGAACGAGCAGCTGGCCGCCAAGGGCCATGTGTCGCGCTTCAGCCATGGGCTGCGCATCACCGATGCGGTGGCGCTGGACGCCGCGCAGGAAGCCGCCGGCCAGCTTCGCTTCGAGATCGAGGCCGCGTTCTCGCAGGGCCTGCCGAACACGCCGATGGCCAATTCCACCGTGCGCATGGTGTCGGGCAACTTCCTCACCGCGCGGCCGGTGGGGATCGTCGATGGCGTGGATTTCATGCACAGCGGGCTGGTCCGGCGCGTCGATGCGGTGGCCATCCGCCGCGCCATCGACATCGGCGCGCTGGTGTTGCTGAGCCCCTTCGGCTTCTCGCCCACCGGCGAGGCCTTCAACCTGACCATGGAAGACGTGGCCACCAGCACGGCCATCGCGCTGCGCGCCGACAAGCTGCTGTTCCTGACCGAGGTGCCGGGCATTCGCGAGAAGCCCGACGATCCCGACAGCGAGATCGACACCGAACTGGCCCTGGCCGATGCCAAGCGGCTGCTGGCCGCCCTGCCCGGCGCCACGCAACCCACCGATGCCGCGTTCTACCTGCAGCACTGCGTGCGCGCCTGCGAGGGCGGCGTCGAGCGCTCGCACATCTTGCCCTTCGCACGTGATGGCGCGCTGCTGCTGGAGGTGTTCACGCACGACGGCATCGGCACGATGGTGGTCGACGAGAAACTCGAAAGCCTGCGCGAGGCCACCGCCGACGATGTGGGCGGCATTCTGCAATTGATCGAACCCTTCGAGCGCGACGGCACCCTGGTGCGCCGCGAGCGCACGGAAATCGAGCGGGATATAAGCAACTACAGCGTCATCGAGCACGACGGCATCATTTTCGGCTGCGCGGCGCTGTATCCCTATCCCGAAGCGCGCACCGGTGAAATGGCAGCGTTGACGGTTTCCCCGCATGTGCAGGGGCAGGGCGATGGCGAACGCATATTGAAGCATGTCGAGCAGCGTGCCCGTGCCATGGGGCTGGACAGTATCTTCGTGCTGAGCACGCGCACGATGCACTGGTTCATCAAGCGGGGTTTCGTGCAGATCGACCCCGACCAGTTGCCCGAAGCCCGCAAGAAGAAATACAACTGGGACCGCCGTTCGGCAGTGCTGGTCAAGAAGCTGGTTTGAGCAATACCCCGTCAATCCAAGGAGGCCGACGATGGCGCGAATGGTTCAATGCATTTATCTGAAGAAGGAAGCACCCGGACTGGATTTCGCACCGTATCCGGGCGAGCTGGGCAAGCGCATCTACGACAACGTCAGCAAGGAAGCCTTCGAGACCTGGAAGCGGCACCAGACCATGCTGGTCAACGAGAACCGCCTGAATCTGGCCGATGCCCGCGCACGCCAGTATCTGGCGCGGCAGATGGAACAGTTTTTCTTTGGCGGCGGCGCCGAACAACCCGCCGGCTATGTGCCGCCCACGGCCTGACGAGGCATACCCAGGGATACTGCGGATAATCAGGCGAGATACTGAGATCGCTCTTGGTGCTATATTTGAATCTTCAGTGAACCACCGGAGATTTCCGATATGCCCACCGTCAGTGAATTGCTCGCCCAGAAGGCTGCCATCGAACAACAGATCGCCGATGCGCAGCGCGCCGAAAGGTCCGACGCCGTGGCCAAGGTGCGGGCGCTGATGGCCGAACATGGTTTGACCTTGGCTGATTTGTCGGCCAAGTCGTCGGCGCCCAAACGCAGCAGCGGCAAGGTGGCCATCAAATACCGCAACAGCAGCACCGGAGATACCTGGACGGGGCGCGGTCTGCAGCCCAAATGGCTGAAACAGGCGCTGGCTTCGGGCGCCAAGTTGACGGATTTCGCGGTCTGATTCTGCTCGGGGCACGCCATGGGTTCCGGGCCGCCCCGGTTGTCACCCCTGATCACAGGCGCTGCCCCCCTGTCCTAGGGGGCGGGCATGTCCCCGCTGCCGGTGGCTCCGTGCTGACTAGCATGCGGCCATGACGTGCGTGCCCAGATGAACGCCACTGCAGGCCCAGACAACCCCGCGCCAGACCCGGCAACGCCCCCGGCACCGGGTTTGCGGGTGCAGCGCCTGCTGCTGCTGGCGCTGGCTTATGCGCTTGCGGCCCAGGCCTGCCTGCTGGCGACCACGCCATCAACGGCGCTCTCGCCATTGTGGTTGCCGATGGGCGTGCTGGCCGCCATGTGCCTGCGCTGGGGGCCCGCATGTGCGCCGGGCGCGCTACTGGGCGCGCTGGCCCTGCTGGCCGATCCGAACCATCCGCGGCCGTTGCTGCTGGGCCTGGTGGCGGGGGACCTGTGCGGCGCAGCGCTCGCGGCCTGGGGCTTGCGCCGCATGGGCTTCGGGCCCCGCCTCGAACGCCGCGGCGACATCGGCATGCTGTTGCTGATGCTGCTGGCGGGGTCACTGCTGGCCAGCGTGGTCGGGGTCGGGCTGTGGTGGTGGCTGAGCGCCGCCGATGCCTCGACGCTGCCTCGCCTGCTGGTGCTCGGCCTGATCGGACGCTGGATTGGCGCACTGGTGGCGGCGCTGCCGTTGCTGGCCTTGAATCAACCGGCCCTGCGTCAGGCCTTCCAGGCGCCGCGCGGCGCCGCCACGATGGCGCTGCTGGCCGGTGTGGCCATCACCGCCGGCATCATGTTTGCCGTGCCAGTGGGGCGTTCGGTCTGGCCGTTGGCCTTGGCCGGCCTGCCCGTGGCCCTGCTGGCCGCGCTGGTGGTGCAAGCCGGGCTGGGTGTGGCCGCAGCGGCTGCCGTGCCGGTGGCGGCGGCCGCACTCTGGGCGGGCGCGCATGGCCTCGGGCCTTTCGCACCCACCCTGGTGGCGGGCTCGCTGGCGCCGACCTGGTTCTACGCGGCCACGCTGGTGGCCGGCCTGCTGCTGGTACACGTGCTGACACGCGACCGGCTCAGCGTCGAGAAGCGCTGGCTGATGGCACTCGGCGGCGCTGGTCTTGGCGTGGGCGAATGGCAACTCGGCCGCGACCAGGGGCGCACGTCGCCGCAGTGGCATGCGCTCAGCGGTGACGATTCCGCCACGCTGTCGGGCTGGCTGGCGCGCGTCCATGACGATGACCGCCCCGGCCTGCAACAGCAGTTGCAGTTGCTGCGCGCCGGCCCGCCCTCGCGCGCGCAGCGCGAGCTTCGCGTGCACGGGACCGACGGATGGCGCTGGCTGGACGCTCAGCTGCTGGTGGTCGAGCGCGATCACCAGGGCCAGGGCTCGAGACTGATCGCCACGCTGTCGGACAGCAGCGAGCGGCATGACGCTCGCGAGCGCCAGCGGCTGTCGTCCAGTCTGTTCCAGCATCTGCATGAAGGGCTGCTGATCGCCGACGCCGATCTGCGCGTGCTCGATGTGAATCCGGCCTACACCGACATCCTGGGTGTGCCGCGACAGGAGTTGCTGGGCAGCGTGCCGCCGATGCTGCGCCCGTCCCCGCCCGACCCACTGGTGCGCCAGCAGCGGCTGCTGATGTGGTCCAGCCTGCGCAGCACCGGCCGCTGGCGCGGCGAGGTGGTCGAGCGCCGGCGCAACGGCGAAAGCTGCACGCTGCAGGTGACCATCTCCACCGTCAACGACGCCGACGGCCAGGTGCGCTACCACGTGCTGGTCATCAGCGACATCACCGAGCAGCGCCAGCAGCGCGACCGGCTGGAGCGCCAGGCGCATTTCGACGAGCTGACGCGCCTGCCCAACCGCGCGCGGCTGATGGAGATGCTCACCGACGCGATGACCGCGGCCGACGCCGACGGCTACCTGCTCACCGTGTGCTACCTGGACCTGGACCGCTTCAAGCCGGTGAACGACCGCTTCGGCCATGCCGCCGGCGACCGCCTGCTGGTCGAGCTCGCCGGCCGGCTGCGCAGCGCGCTGCGCAGCAATGAGGTCTGGTCCGATGCCGCCGGCCGGCTGGGCGGCGACGAATTCGTGCTGTTGCTGCGCGCCACCACGATGGAAGAGGCGCGGCTGGCCGTCGAGCGCGTGCTGCGCGTGGTCTCGCAGCCCTATGTGATCGACCCGACCGTCGATCCGGTGCAGGTCACGGCCAGCATGGGTGCCACCGTGTACCCGATCGACCGCAGCGATGCCGACACGCTGCTGCGCCATGCCGACCATGCGATGTACGGCGCCAAGCAGGCCGGCCGCAACGGCTACCAGTTCTTCGACCCCGAGAACCGCCGCCGCAACGAAGAGCGCGTGATGGCCATCGGCCGCGTGCAGGAGGCGCTGGACAAGGGCGAGTTCCGGCTGCACTACCAGCCCAAGGTGGACATGCGCCGCGGCGTGGTGCTGGGGCTGGAGGCGCTGGTGCGCTGGGACCATCCGCAGCACGGGCTGATCGCGCCGGCGCAGTTCCTGCCGCTGATCGAGAACACCGGCCTGTCCTCGCGCGTCGGTGACTGGGTGCTGGGCCAGGCGCTGGAGCACCTGGCGCAGTGGCGCCGGGCTGGGCACGACATCTCGGTCAGCGTCAACGTGTCGGCGCGGCACCTGCAGGAGCCCGATTTCGCGCTGCGCCTGGCCGAACTGCTGGCCCGCTATCCGGATGCGCCGGCCACCGCGCTCGAGCTCGAGGTGCTGGAGACCGCCGCCCATGCCGACATCGAGGCCACGTCGGCGCTGCTGGCGCGCTGCCGGGCGCTGGGCGTGCGCTTCGCGCTCGACGACTTCGGCACCGGCTATTCCACGCTCACCTACCTGAAGCAGCTGCCGGTGGACGTGCTGAAGATCGACCGCTCCTTCGTCAACCACATGCTCGATGACGCGCAGGACCGGGCCATCGTCGAAGGCGTCATCGGCCTGGCCCGCACCTTCCAGTGCGTGGTGGTGGCCGAAGGCGTGGAATCGCCGGCGCAGGCGCGCACGCTGCTGGAGATGGGCTGCCACATCGGCCAGGGCACCGGCATCGCCGCGCCGATGCCGGCGGCCGCGGTGTCAGCCTGGATCCGAGACTACCGCGGCCTGTTCGCGCTGGCCGCCGCCGGTACCCCCGCGGCGCCGCGCAGCGCCGGCGGTCTGCCGTCCTGAGCACCCGGCTTGAGTAGACTGCGGCGGTGATCCCGCCCGGCTTCCTGCAGGACCTGCTTTCGCGCGTCGACATCGTCGACGTGGTGGGCCGGCATGTCGAGCTGCGCAAGAGCGGCGCCAACCACATGGGGCTGTGCCCCTTCCACGGCGAGAAGTCGCCCAGCTTCAGCGTCAGCGCGTCCAAGCAGTTCTATCACTGCTTCGGCTGCGGCGCGCATGGCGACGCGATCCGCTTCCTGATGGAGCACACCGGCGCCAGCTTCCGCGACGCGGTGGCCGATCTGGCGCAGCAGGTGGGCATGGCCGTGCCCGACGAGCCGCAGGATGCGGCCGAGCTGCAGCGCGCGCAGCAGACGCGCATTCACCAGGCCACGCTGACCGAGGTGCTGGAGCGCGCCGCCAGGCATTACCGCCAGCAGCTGCGCCAGCATCCGCCGGCCATCGACTACCTGAAGCGCCGCGGCCTGAGCGGTGAGATCGCCGCGCATTTCGGCCTGGGCTACGCGCCACCCGGCTGGCGCAGCCTGGCCAACGTGTTTCCGCGCTACGACGACCCGCTGCTGGCCGAAAGCGGCATGGTCATCGTGCAGGGTGACGAAGGGCCCGAGCAGAAGCGCTACGACCGCTTCCGCGAGCGCATCATGTTCCCGATCCGCTCGGTCAAGGGCGAAGTCATCGGCTTCGGCGGCCGGGTGCTGGACAGCGGCGAGCCCAAGTACCTCAATTCGCCGGAGACGCCGCTGTTCGTCAAGGGCCGCGAGCTCTACGGCCTGTACGAGGCGCGCACTGCGCTGCGCAGCAAGGGCTACGCGCTGGTGGTCGAGGGCTACATGGACGTGGTGGCGTTGGCGCAGAACGGCTTCGCCAATGCGGTGGCCACGCTGGGCACCGCCTGCACGGCCGAGCATGTGCAGAAGCTGTTCCGCTTCACCGACACCGTGGTCTTCGCATTTGACGGCGACGCCGCCGGCCGCCGCGCCGCCGGCCGCGCGCTGGAGGCCGCCCTGCCCCACGCCACCGACCTGCGCAGCGTGCGCTTCCTGTTCCTGCCGCCCGAGCACGATCCGGACAGCTTCGTGCGCACGCTGGGCGCAGACGCCTTCGAGGAGAAGGTGACGCAGGCGGTGCCCTTGTCGCGCCAGCTGATCGAACATGCCGCCGACGGTGTCGACCTTGGCAGCGCAGAGGGCCGCTCGCGCATGCTGGCACAGGCCAAGCCGCTATGGCAGGCCCTGCCCGACGGTGCGCTGCGGCGTCAGCTGCTGCCCGAACTGGCGCGACAGGCCCAGTTGGACGTTGCCGACCTGCTGACGCTGTGGGGTCCGCCGGCCGGGACAGCGCCTGCCTCGCGCACATCGGTATCGCTTGCGTCTGCGGCAAGGCCCTCGGCCCGACTGGGCGGCCGCCGCGCGCCGGCTGGGTTGGCTGACCAGGCGTTGCGACTGCTGCTGCGCCACAACGATTGGTGGGAGCGCCTGTCCGGGGATGACCAGGCCCTGCTGCACGAACTGGACGGCGCCCATGGTGCCGCGCTTTGCTGGCTGGAGCGCCAGATCACCGAACATGGTCCGCAGACCTGGGCAGCGCTGGACCAGGCCCTTCAGGATGAAGCCTGGGCGGAACAGGCTCGCGCGTGGGTGCGCGCGATTGCGGTGGATGAGGAGCATGACTTCGGCGACCTGCAGCGCGTGCTGCAGCGGTTGTGGATCGACGCGCTCGGCGAAGAGTCACAGGCCCTGGCCAGCGGCGCGCTCGATGCGCAATCGCTGGCCCGGCTGCGCGAGTTGCGCGAACGCATCGCGGCCCTGAAGGCCTCCTTGATGGGCAAGACCGGTCAGGCTGCTTGATCGGCCGCCGGGTATAATCCTCGGCTGTCCTAGAGCGGCAGGCGTGACATCAGCACCTCCGGGCCCCGGCCACCCGCGAAACGGGTCATCCCCACAGGCCAACTTCACCCGCAAGGACTGCGCCCCACCGGCGCTCACGCCCGTCCGGCCGTCCGGCATTGGTTACCTAGCAGTCTGCCTCGGCAGCTTGCGCTACGCCCTGGCATGGCATTCATGTCCAGCCGCGGCGCTGCGCCGCGGCGATGGCATGTGCCAGGAAGGCTGAGGCCGGCCCCCATCGAACGAGGAAACGCATGACCGCCAAGAAGCCCGCTGCCCCCACCAAGCCCTCGCCGGCCGCCAAGGCCAAGTCCGAGCCCGCTGCGCCTGCCAAGGGCAAGACGGCCGCCGCGAAACCGGCCGCGAAGGCCGCGCCGCTGGTCAAGACGGCGCCGAAACCTGCGGCCCGTGCCACGGCCAAGGCGCCCGCGCCGGCTCCGGCACCGGCGGCCGCCAAAGGCAAGAAGGCGGCAAAGGCGGCCGAGCCGGCCAAGAAACTGGCCGAGCTGCCGGCCGACGAGGACTTCGCCGACCTGGAAGCCGATGCCGAGGTCAGTGCGGCCGAAGCCGAAAGCAAGGCCAAGGCCAAGCCGCTGCGCATGAAGGTGTCGCGCGCCAAGGAGCGCGCGCTGATGCGCGAGTTCGGCCTGGAAGAAGCCACCCTCACCGAAGAGGAAGTCGCCAAGCGCCGGCATGAGCTGAAGACACTCATCAAGATGGGCAAGACGCGCGGCTTCCTGACGCACCAGGAAATCAGCGACCACCTGCCCGAGAAGCTGGTCGACAACGAGATCCTCGAGGCCATCGTCTCGATGCTCAACGACATGGGCATCGCGGTCTATGAGCAGGCGCCCGACGCGGCCACGCTGCTGATCGCCGGCGGCGGCACCGCCACCGCCACCGAGGAAGAAGCCGAAGAGGCTGCCGAAGCCGCGCTGTCCACCGTGGACAGCGAGTTCGGCCGCACCACCGACCCGGTGCGCATGTACATGCGCGAGATGGGCACGGTGGAGCTGCTGACGCGCGAGGGCGAGATCGAGATCGCCAAGCGCATCGAAGGCGGCCTGCAGGCCATGATGCTGGCCATCAGCGCCAGCCCGACCACCATCGCCGAGTTGCTGTCGATGGCCGACAAGATTGCCTCCGGCGAGATGAAGATCTCCGAGGCGGTGGACGGCTTCGTCAGCGACGACGAGGCCGACGACTACGTGGCGGAGGAAGACTTCGACGAGTTCGACGAGGAAGACGACGACGACGGCGCCGGCGGCAGCAAGGCGCTGACCAAGAAGCTCGAGGAGCTGAAGGCCGCCGCGCTGATCAAGTTCGACGAACTGCGCCTGCACTTCGACAAGATGCGCAAGGCCTACGAGAAGGAAGGCTACAAGTCACCGTCGTACAACAAGGCGCAGCACGCCATCAGCGACAACCTGATGACGATCCGCTTCACGGTCAAGACCATCGAGAAGCTGTGCCACATCCTGCGCAGCCAGGTCGACGACGTGCGCCGCTACGAGCGCGAGATCCGCAAGATCGTGGTCGACAAGTGCGGCATGCCGCAGGACCATTTCATCAAGACCTTTCCGGCCAACGTGCTGAACCTGAAGTGGGCCGAGCGCGAAATCGCGTCCGGCCGGCCCTACAGCGCGGTGCTGGCGCGCAACCTGCCTGCGGTGCAGGAGCTGCAGCAGAAGCTGATCGACCTGCAGGCCAAGGCCGTGGTGCCGCTGGAGGACCTGAAGGAGATCAACAAGAAGATGAACGAGGGCGAGAAGTCCTCGCGCGACGCCAAGAAGGAGATGATCGAGGCCAACCTGCGGCTGGTGATCTCGATCGCCAAGAAGTACACCAACCGCGGCCTGCAGTTCCTGGACCTCATTCAAGAGGGCAACATCGGCCTGATGAAGGCGGTGGACAAGTTCGAGTACCGCCGCGGCTACAAGTTCTCAACCTACGCCACCTGGTGGATCCGCCAGGCGATCACCCGGTCTATCGCCGACCAGGCGCGCACCATCCGCATCCCGGTGCACATGATCGAGACGATCAACAAGATGAACCGCATCTCGCGCCAGCACCTGCAGGAGTTCGGCTACGAGCCCGACGCGCCGACGCTGGCCGAGAAGATGGAGATCCCCGAGGACAAGATCCGCAAGATCATGAAGATCGCCAAGGAGCCGATCTCCATGGAAACGCCGATCGGCGACGACGACGATTCGCACCTGGGCGACTTCATCGAGGACACCAACAACACTGCGCCGATCGAGGCCGCGATGCAGGCCGGCCTGCGCGACGTGGTCAAGGACATTCTCGATTCGCTGACGCCGCGCGAGGCCAAGGTCCTGCGCATGCGTTTCGGCATCGAGATGAGCACCGACCACACGCTGGAAGAGGTGGGCAAGCAGTTCGACGTCACTCGCGAGCGCATCCGCCAGATCGAGGCCAAGGCGATCCGCAAGCTCAAGCACCCCAGCCGTTCGGACAAGCTGCGGACGTACCTGGACAACCTGTGATGCCGGCGCCGGGCCCCGCTCTTTCGGCGGGGCCCGGCACGAGCCTTGCTGAAGCGGGCTTACACTTTCCGCCGGCATGACGCAGATCTCCGACCGCACCATCCTGTTCGCCGACCTGCGCGGCAGCACCGGGCTGTTCGAGAGCCTGGGCAACGCCGAGGCGACTTCGGTGGTGACGCACTGCGTGGCCGCGCTCGCGCCGCCGGTCAACGGTCACGGCGGCCATGTGGTCAAGACCCTGGGCGATGGCCTGATGGCGGTCTTTGACACGCCGGCCCAGGCCGTACCCGCGGCGCTGCAGATGCAGGAGGTGCTGGCCGGCATCGTCAGCCGAGGCCAGGAGCGTGGCGCGTCCACCGGCCTGCGCGGCCTGCGGCTTCAGGTGGCGGTGTCGCGTGGCGAAGTGGTCGAGATGGCCGGCGATTGTTTCGGCGATGCGGTCAACGTGGCCGCCCGGCTGCTGGACCACGCCGGCGACAACGAGACGCTGATCACCGCAGCCGTGCTGGCCGGCTTGACGCGCAGCCAGAAAACGATGTTCCGCAGCCTGGATCAGTTGGTGCTTCGCGGCCGCATCGAACCGGTGCAGGTGTTCGTCTACGCCGGTCGGCGCAGCGCCGACAGTGCGGCCACCCAGTTCGGCGACGTGGCCCCGGCGGCCGAGCCTGAAGCCATCCGCCTGGAATGGCTGGATCTGGAGAGGGTCTTCGCCAACCGCCAGCTGCCTGTGGTGCTGGGGCGCAGCCCGCAGGCCCACTACTGCGTCGATGATTCGCGCGTGTCGCGCTCGCACGCCCGGCTCGATTGGCATGGCGGCAGCTTCCAGCTCAGCGACCTCAGCTACAACGGCACTTACGTGCGCTTTGCCGACGGCGAGATCGTCAGCCTGCGCCGCGGCAGCTGCCTGCTGCACGGCAGCGGCGCCATCGGCCTGGGCGGCTCGCCGGCCGATCCGTCGTCGGCCTGCGTGCGCTTCGAGGTGCTGCGCTACGGCGATACCGAAACCTCGCCACTGGGCTGAGCCGATGCAGCTGCTTTACGTCGATGACGAGCGCATCAACCTGATGCTGTTCGAACATGCCTGCAGCGCAATCGATGGCGTGCAGGTGGCCACCGCCGCCAGCGGCACCGAGGCGCTGGAAGTGGCGCGCGACGCTATGCCTCAGCTGCTGGTGATCGACCTGCATCTGCCCGACACCGACGGCCTGGCCCTGCTGCGGGCGCTGCGCGCCCTGCCTGGCCTGGCGCAGGTGCCAGCCTTCCTGTGCAGCGCCGACGACGATCCCGCCCTGCGCCGTCAGGCGGCTGAGGCCGGCTTTGCCGGCTGCTGGCCCAAGCCGGTCGACATCGGCCAGCTGCGCCAGTCGCTGTCGGCCCTCGGCCTGGCGCCGGCGGCCTGATCGGCATGCACCCGCTCCAGCAGGCCCGCCGCGGGCCGTTGTCAACGGTCGCCACGCGATGAGCTTCACGACCGAGCCCGCCTACCGGCATGGCAGCGCCGCCCGCGTCGGCGTGCTGCTGGTCAATCTGGGCACGCCCGATGCGCCCACGCCCGCAGCGCTGCGCCGCTACCTCGCCGAATTCCTGAGCGACCCGCGCGTGGTCGAGATCCCCAAGCTGCCCTGGTGGCTGATCCTGCACGGCGTGATCCTGCGTGTGCGGCCGGCCAAGTCGGCGCAGAAGTACGCCGCCATCTGGACGCCCGAAGGCTCGCCGCTGGCGGTGTGGACGGCCAAGCAGGCCAAGCTCCTGGCCGGCTACCTCGGCGAAGCGGGGCATCCGGTGCCGGTGCGCCATGCCATGCGCTACGGCCAGCCCAGCATCGCGCAGCAAATGGATGCGCTGCGGGCCGACGGCGTGACCCGGGTGCTGGTGCTGCCGCTGTACCCGCAGTACTCGGCCGCCACCAGTGCCAGCGTGTTCGACGCGGTGGCTGCCTGGGGACAGCAGGCGCGCTGGGTGCCCGAGCTGCGCTTCCTGCACCAGTACCATGACGACCCCGGCTACATTGCCGCGCTGGCCGCACAGGTCACCGCCCACTGGCAGCGCGAAGGCCGCGGCCGCATGCTGCTGATGAGCTTCCACGGCGTGCCCGAGCGCACGCTGCACCTGGGCGACCCGTACCACTGCCAGTGCCACAAGACGGCCCGGTTGCTGGCCGAACGCCTGGGCCTGACGCCCGAGGAATACCGCGTCACCTTCCAGAGCCGCTTCGGCAAGGCGCAGTGGCTGCAGCCCTACACCGAGCCGACGCTGCAGCAACTGGCCCGCGAGGGCCTGGAACGGGTGGACGTGCTGTGCCCGGGCTTCGCCGGCGACTGCCTGGAGACACTGGAAGAGATCGACCAGGAAGCGCGCGAGGCCTTCCTGGCCGCCGGCGGCAAGCAGTTCCACTACATCGCCTGCCTCAATGACCGGCATGAGTGGATTGCCGCGCTGCGCGACCTGGCCCTGCGTCATCTGCAGGGCTGGGACACGGCCGCGCGGCCGGCCGATCCCGCGCTGCAGGCCCAGCGCGAGCGGGCCCTGAAGCTCGGCGCCCGCGACTGAAGGCTGCGCCGCTCAGCCGCCTCGGCGCACGCGCCGGCGCAGGCGGATCAGCCGCGGCAGCAGCAGCACCGCCACGATCACCACCAGCAGCGCCACCGAGCCCGGGCGCTCCAGGAACACGCCCCACTTGCCTTCGCCGATGGCCATGGCGTTGCGCAGCTGCGCCTCGGCCAGCGGGCCAAGGATCATGCCCACCACCACCGGCGCGGTCGGGAAGCCGAAGCGCCGCATCACCAGGCCCAGCAGGCCAATGCCGTAGAGCAGGAACAGGTCGAAGGCCGACTGCCTCATGCCATAGACGCCGACGGTGGCAAACACCAGGATGCCGGCGTACAGGTAGCTCTTCGGGATCTTCAGCAGCTTGACCCACAGCCCCACCATCGGCAGGTTCAGCACCAGCAGCATCACGTTGCCGATGTAAAGCGACGCGATCAGCGCCCACACCAGCGCCGCGTTCTTGTCGAACAGCTGCGGCCCCGGCTGGATGCCGTAGTTCTGGAACGCGCCCAGCAGGATGGCCGCGGTGTTGGAGGTGGGAATGCCCAGCGTCAGCAGCGGGATCAGCGTGGTGGTGATGGCCGCGTTGTTGGCCGCCTCGGGCCCGGCCACGCCTTCGATGGCGCCGGAGGTGCCGAACTCGTCCTTGTGCTTGCTCAGCTTCTTCTCGGTGGCATAGCTCAGGAAGGTGGGGATCTCGCTGCCGCCGGCCGGGATGGTGCCGAAGGGCGCGCCGATGAAGGTGGCGCGCAACCACGCCGGCCACGAGCGCCGCCATTCCTGGCGCGTCATGTGCACCTTGGTCAGCTTGTTCTGCGTCTCGACCACCTTGCCTTCGAACAGCACCACGTGCAGCGCCTCGGCCACCGCAAACAGGCCCACCGCGATCAGCACCACTTCGAGCCCGTCCATCATCTCGGGCACGCCGAAGGTGTAGCGCGCCTGGCCGGTGATCTGGTCGATGCCCACCAGGCCCATCGCCAGGCCGATGAACAGCGCCGTCAGGCCGCGCAGCGTGCTGCCGCCCAGCACCGCGCTCACCGTGCAGAAGGCCAGCACCATCAGCAGGAAGTATTCGGGCGGGCCCAGCCGCACCGCGTATTCGGCCACCACCGGCGCGGCGAAGGTCACCAGCACGGTGGCGATGGTGCCGGCCACGAAGGAGCCGATGGCGGCGGTGGCCAGCGCCGCGCCGGCGCGGCCGCTCTTGGCCATCTTGTTGCCTTCCATCGCGGTGACCATCGAGCCGGCTTCGCCGGGCGTGTTCAGCAGGATCGATGTGGTCGAGCCGCCGTACATCGCCCCGTAGTAGATGCCGGCGAAGAAGATCATCGACGCGGTGGGCTCCACCTTCAGCGTGATCGGCAGCAGCATCGCCACCGCGGTGGCCGGGCCGATGCCGGGCAGCACGCCCACCGCCGTGCCCAGGCTGCAGCCAAACAGCGCCCACAGCAGGTTGACGGGCGTGGCGGCCGTGGCAAAGCCTTGCAGCAGGCTGTTGAGGATGTCCATGCCTAGAGCCACCCCGTCTCGGTGAGACCGGGCAGGTTGATGGCCAGCGCCTTGGTAAACATCCAGTACACCGGCGCCGACAGCGCGATGCCGATGGCCAGGCTCTTCAGCAGCGCCAGCGGGTGCAGGCTCAGGCGGCCCTGCGAATGGCGCACGCCGCACTCGGCCAACACAAAGCAGAGCGCGCAGCTGAGGATGAACCCTACCGTGGTGATCAGCGCGGCATTCAGCAACAGGCCTGCGCTCATCCAGGCAAAGCCCACCCAGCTGGCGGGCCCTTCAGCGTCGCCGTCATCGGCATACAGGCCGCGGAAGCCGCCCGTGGCGGCTTCCCACACGAGAAAGGCACCGCAGGCCAACAGCGCCAGGCCCACCACCCAGGGCAGGAAGTTCGGGCCGATGCCGCCGTAGCCCGCCTCGGAGGAGATCTGGGTGGCGCCGGCGACAATGCCGCCGCCGATCAGCAGCGTGCCGACGCCGACGGCGGCTTGCCGCAGGTTCATCAGATCATGCCGGACTTGACCATCACGGCGCGCAGCGACGCGAATTCGTCGTCGACGAACTTGTCGAAGGCGGGCCCGGTCATCAGCGCCGATGTCCAGCCGTTCTTTTCCAGCGCCTCGGCCCAGGCCTTGCTCTTGGTGGCCTTGACGATCATGTCGGTCAGCGCGGTGCGCTGTGCCGCCGTGATGCCGTTGGCACCGAACACGCCGCGCCAGTTGCCGATGACCACGTTGACGCCCTGCTCCTTCAGCGTCGGCACGTTGATGCCCTTCAGCCGCGTGTCGGAGGTGACGCCGATGGCCTTCATCTTGCCGGTGGTGATGTACTCGGCAAACTCGCTGTAACCGCTGCCGCCGATGGTGACGTTGCCGCCCAGGATGGCCGCGGTGGCCTCGCCGCCCCCACGGAAGGCCACGTAGTTGATCTTCGACGGATCGACACCCACCTCGCGGGCGATCATCGCCGCGGCGATGTGCTCGGTGGAGCCGCGCGAGCCGCCGCCCCACTTGACGCTGCCCGGGTCCTTCTTCAGCTGCTCGATCACCTCGGCCATCGTCTTGAAGGGCGAGTTGGCGGGCAGCACGAAGACGTTGTATTCGCTGGTAAGGCGCGCGATCGGCGTGGCCTGGCTCAGCTGCACCGGCGGCTTGCTGGTGATGATGCCGCCCAGCATCACCGCACCCATCACCATGATCGCGTTGCCGTCGCCCTTGGTGCTGTTGACGAACTGCGCCAGGCCGATGGTGCCGGCCGCGCCGCCCTTGTTGTCGTAGGAGACGCTGGCGGCCACGCCGGCGTCCTGCATCGCCTTGCCCAGCGCTCGGCCGGTGGTGTCCCAGCCGCCGCCCGGGTTGGCCGGAATCATCATCTTGATGTTGGCGCCCTGGGCACGGGCCACCATCGGCAGCGTGCCAGCGGCCGCCAGCGCGGCCAGGGACTTCAGGAAGGCATCACGACGCATGCTTGTCTCCATCGGGTTTTGCGAACAGTGCGGATGTTCGCCGCAAAGGCTGTCAGTCCGCTGTCCGGGACACTAGGGAAAGTGCGGATCCCGGCCCTGTGGACGGGCCGGCGCCCTGGTGCAGACTGCCGCGGCCCGCCATGAAAGTGATGCTGATCGAAGACGACGAAGCGATGCAGACCACGCTGCAGCGGGCGCTGCGTGCCAGCGGCATGCAGGTGGTGGGCTGCAGCGACGGCGAACGCGCGCTCGACCGCTGGCGCGCCAGCGTGCCCGACGTGGTGGTGCTGGACCTCAGCCTGCCGGGCCGCGACGGCCTGCAGGTGCTGGCCGATGCGCGCGCCGAGGGCTTGCGCACCCCCGTGCTGATCCTCACTGCACGCGGCACCGTCGGCGACCGGGTGCTGGGCCTGAACACAGGCGCCGACGACTACCTGCCCAAGCCCTTCGACCTGGACGAACTGGAGGCCCGGCTGCGCGCGCTGGCGCGGCGCGCCGAAAGTGGCACGCCCGCCGGCCCGCTGACGCAGGAGTTCTGCGGACTGCGGGTCGATGCCGAACAGGGCGCCGTCTACCGCGGCGGCCAGGTGATGGATCTGGCGCCGCGTGAATCGGCGCTGCTGCGCGCACTGCTGCAGCGGCCCGGCCAGGCGCTGGCCAAGGAGCACTTGATCGAGCAGGTCTTTCCCGACGAAACCAGCGTGGCGCCGGAGGCCATCGAGGTGGTGGCCTACCGGCTGCGCAAGAAGCTGGCAGGCAGCGGCGTGCAACTGGTGACGCTGCGCGGCCTGGGCTACCTGCTGCAGGCCGAGCCTTGAGTGCACCAGGGCGCGCGGGCCGCCTGTCGCTGCGCAGCCAGCTGCTGCTGGGCATCCTGCTGCCGGTGTTGGCGCTGATCGCGCTGAACGCCGTCAGCCTGTACCGCCAGGCGCTGCGCAATGCCAACATGGCCTACGACCGCACGCTGCTGGCCTCGGCCAAGGTGATCGGCGAGCAGCTGGAAGTGGACGATCGCGCGGTGCCGCCACGACTGCGCGCCACGGTGCCCTATTCGGCGCTCGAGGCCTTCGAGGCCGACACGCGCAGCCGCATGGTCTACCGCGTCAGCGGCTTCGACGGCGAGACCGTCTCCGGCTACGACGACCTGCCGCGCTGGGCCGGGCGCATTCCGGCCCAGCCGGTGTATGCCTCGCTGGTGGATTTCTACGACGACCTGTACCTGGGCGAGCCGGTGCGCGTGGCAGTGCTGCTGCAGCCCGTGGCCGGACAGGCCGGGCGCGGCATGGCCACCATCCAGGTGGCCGAGACGCTGGAGCTGCGCCAGACGCTGGCCCGCCAGATCCTGCTGGACACGCTGTGGCGCCAGGCGCTGCTGGTGCTGGTGATCAGTGGCGTGGTGGTGTGGGTGGTGCAGCGCGTGACACGGCCCGTGCGCGATCTGAGTCAGCAGTTGCTGGGCCGTCCGGAGAACGATCTGGCGCCGATCCAGACCCGCGACGCGCCACCCGAGTTGCTGCCGCTGATCGAGGCCACCAACCAGCTGATGGGCCGGCTGGGCCATCTTCTGGACGATCAGAAGCGCTTCGTGCGCGACACCGCCCATCAACTGCGCACCCCGCTGGCCGTATTGCGCACCCAGCTGCAGTCGGCACAGCGCGGCGACGTGCCTCCCGCCGAAGCGCTGCAGGAGATGCACGACACCGTGGACCGTGCCACGACGCTGGCCAACCAGATGCTGGCGCTGGCCAAGGTGGAGCAGCTTCGGCGCCAGGGCGATGCGCCGGTGCTGGACTGGGCCGTGGTGGCGCGCGCGGTGGCGCTGGACCTGGCGCCGCTGGTGGCGCAGGCTCAGCTGGACTTCGAGATCGATACCGAGCCTGCCCCGGTGCAGGCGCACGAATGGGCGCTGCGCGAGCTGACGCGCAACCTGATGCACAACGCGGTCAAGTACAACGGCCAGCCGGGCCGGCTGGCGGTGCGCGTGCAGCGCCAGGGCAGCCGGGCCTGCTTGCGCATCGCCGACGCCGGCCCGGGCATCGCCGACGGCCTGCGCCAGCGGCTGTTCCAGCCCTTTGCCGCCGGCGACCCGCGCAGCGGCTCCGGGCTCGGCCTGGCCATCTGCCTGGAAATCGTGCAGTCGCTGGGCGGGCAGATCCGGCTGGACAACCGGCTGTCCGAAGGCCGGGTGGTCGGCCTGGAAGCCGTGGTCGAGCTGCCGCTGGCGGACAATGGCGACTCATGAACCCGGCACAGGAACACGTCGGCACCCGCCTGGACAAATGGCTGTGGGCGGCCCGCTTCTTCAAGACGCGTGCACTGGCGGTGCAGGCCATCGACAAGGGCTGGGTGCTGGTCAACGGCCAGGCGGCCAAGCGATCCCGTCTCGTGCGCGTGGCCGACCTGCTGCAGGTGCGCCAGGGCGGGCACGGCGAATTGAGGCGCGAGTTGCGAGTGCTGGGCCTCAGCGAGCTGCGCGGGCCAGCCCCCGTGGCCCAACAGCTGTACCAGGAGACGGCCGAAAGCCTGGCTGCCGCCGAGGCCGCGGCGCAGCAGCGCCGCTACCAGGCCGAACCGGCCCACAGCATCGAACAGGGCCGCCCGACCAAGCGCGACCGGCGCGAGCTGGTCGAATGGCAGCGCTGGAGCGCCGACGCCGCCGACCGCAGCCGCTAGGCGCCTGGCCGGCAGGAATGCAGCCGCGCGGTGGGGCGGCACAAAGTCGCAATAACCCTCTTGAAGGCCCCGGATTCGGGCCCATATGCGCCTGATTGACTGCTGACCGGACGCCATGAACCCCGAAGAAAACACTGCCAGCACGCCCACTGCGGCCGACGCCGCGAATCCGGCTGCCGCCGAAGGCAGCGCCCCTGTGGCCAGCGCCGAAGAGCGCCTGGCCGAACTGGAAGCCCGGCATGCCAGCGTGTCCGACGCCTACCTGCGCGCCAAGGCCGAGGCCGAGAACACCCGCCGCCGCGCCGAGGAAGAGATGTCCAAGGCGCGCAAATTCGCGGTGGAAGGCTTCGCCGAAAGCCTGCTGCCGGTGTGCGACAGCCTGGAAGCCGCGATCGCGCTGCAACACTCCGACACGCCGGCCACCCCTGAGCAGATGCTCGAAGGCGTGCATGCCACGCTGCGCCAGCTGCTGTCGGCGCTGGAGCGCAACAAGGTGCTGCCGATCAGCCCGCCGGCGGGCACCAAGTTCGACCCGCACCAGCACCAGGCCATCAGCATGGTGCCGGCCGAGCAGGAGGCCAACACCGTCGTCGCCGTGCTGCAGAAGGGCTACCTGATTGCCGACCGCGTGCTGCGCCCCGCGCTGGTGACGGTGGCCGCGCCGAAATGACGCGCCGGGCTTGAAAGCCGGGCAGTTATCCACAACTCCAAGACATCCAGATTCCATCCTCAGGAGCCAGAAAAATGGGAAAGATCATCGGCATCGACCTCGGCACCACGAACTCGTGCGTGGCCGTCATGGAAGGCAATGCCACCAAGGTCATCGAGAACAGTGAAGGCGCGCGCACCACGCCGTCGATCGTCGCCTACCAGGAAGACGGCGAGATCCTGGTCGGCGCCAGCGCCAAGCGCCAGGCGGTCACCAACCCGAAGAACACGCTGTACGCGGTGAAGCGCCTGATCGGCCGCAAGTTCACCGAGAAGGAAGTGCAGAAGGACATCGACCTGATGCCCTACAAGATCGCCGCCGCCGACAACGGCGACGCCTGGGTCGAGGTGCGCGGCAAGAAGCTGGCGCCGCCGCAGATCAGCGCCGAAGTGCTGCGCAAGATGAAGAAGACCGCCGAGGACTACCTGGGCGAAGAAGTGACCGAGGCCGTCATCACCGTGCCGGCCTACTTCAACGACAGCCAGCGCCAGGCCACCAAGGACGCCGGCCGCATCGCCGGCCTGGACGTCAAGCGCATCATCAACGAGCCCACCGCCGCGGCCCTGGCCTTCGGCCTGGACAAGCACGGCAAGGGCGACCGCAAGATCGCCGTCTATGACCTGGGCGGCGGCACCTTCGACATCAGCATCATCGAGATCGCCGACGTCGACGGCGAGATGCAGTTCGAGGTGCTGTCGACCAACGGCGACACCTTCCTGGGCGGCGAAGACTTCGACCAGCGCATCATCGATTACATCGTCACCGAGTTCAAGAAAGAGCAAGGCGTCGACCTGACCAAGGACGTGCTGGCGCTGCAGCGGCTGAAGGAAGCCGCCGAGAAGGCCAAGATCGAGCTGAGCAACAGCACGCAGACCGACGTCAACCTGCCGTACATCACAGCCGATGCCTCGGGTCCGAAGCACCTGAACATCAAGCTCACCCGTGCCAAGCTGGAAGCGCTGGTCGAGGACCTGATCGCGCGCACCATCGAGCCCTGCAAGACCGCCGTCAAGGACGCCGGCGTGAAGCTGTCCGATATCAACGACGTGATCCTGGTCGGCGGCATGACGCGCATGCCCAAGGTGCAGGACAAGGTCAAGGAGTTCTTCGGCAAGGATCCGCGCAAGGACGTCAACCCCGACGAGGCGGTGGCGGTGGGCGCGGCCATCCAGGGCCAGGTGCTGGGCGGCGACCGCAAGGACGTGCTGCTGCTCGACGTCACACCCTTAAGCCTGGGCATCGAAACCCTGGGCGGCGTGATGACCAAGATGATCAAGAAGAACACCACCATCCCGACCAAGTTCAGCCAGGTGTTCAGCACGGCCGACGACAACCAGCCGGCGGTGACGATCAAGGTGTTCCAGGGCGAGCGCGAACTGGCCTCGGGCAACAAGAGCCTGGGCGAGTTCAACCTCGAGGGCATCCCGCCGGCGCCGCGCGGCCTGCCGCAGATCGAGGTCACCTTCGACATCGACGCCAACGGCATCCTGCACGTGGGCGCCAAGGACAAGGCCACCGGCAAGGAGAACAAGATCACCATCAAGGCCAACTCGGGCCTGAGCGAGGCCGAGATCGAGAAGATGGTCAAGGATGCCGAGGCCAACGCCGCCGAGGACCACAAGAAGCTCGAGCTGGTGCAGGCCCGCAACCAGGCCGATGCGATGGTGCATTCGGTGAAGAAGAGCCTGGCCGAGCATGGCGACAAGCTCGACGCGCCCGAGAAGGAGGCGATCGAGGCCGCGCTGAAGGGAGCCGAGGAATCGCTGAAGAGCGACGACAAGGCCACCATCGAAGCCGCCACCGAGAAGCTGATGACCGCCAGCCAGAAGCTCGGCGAGAAGATGTATGCCGACTCTCAGGCGGCAGCCGCGGCTGCCGCCGCCGCTGCCGGCGGTGCCGGCGCGGCGCAGGCGGAGCAGGAACCCCAGGCACGCGCAGCGGCCGACGACAATGTGGTCGACGCTGAATTCAAGGAAGTCAAGAAGTGATCCGCTCCGGCGGCCCCGCGGCAACGCAGGGCCAGGCCGGTTGACACCGCCGCGCTGAGGAGCCACCCGACCCGGGTGGAACCGCAACGCGGCTTCATCGTTTGTTCACGGCAGAGATCCGCATGGCAAAGCGCGACTACTACGACATCCTCGGGGTGCCCCGCAACGCGGGCGAGGACGACATCAAGAAGGCCTATCGCAAGCTGGCCATGAAGTACCACCCTGACCGCAACCAGGGTGACGAGGCGAAGAAGGCGGAAGAGAAGTTCAAGGAGGCCAAGGAGGCCTACGAGATGCTGACCGACCCGCAGAAGCGGGCGGCCTACGACCAGTTCGGCCATGCCGGCGTCGACCCCAACATGGGTGGCCGCGGCGGCGCCGGGCCCGAGGGCTTCGGTGGCTTTGCCGAGGCTTTCGGCGACATCTTCGGCGATATCTTCGGCGGCGCGGCCGGCGGCCGGCGCGGTGGCGGCGGGCAGCAGGTGTACCGCGGCAACGATCTCAGCTATGCGATGGAGATCACGCTGGAGGAAGCGGCGCGCGGCAAGGACACGCAGATCCGCATCCCCAGTTGGGACACCTGCGAGACCTGCCACGGCAGCGGCGCCAAGCCCGGCACCAGCCCCAAGACCTGCGGCACCTGCAACGGCAGCGGCACGGTGCACATGCGCCAGGGCTTCTTCAGCATCCAGCAGACCTGCCCCAACTGCCGCGGCACCGGCAAGATCATCCCGGAGCCCTGCACCACCTGCAACGGCGCCGGCAAGATCAAGAAGCAGAAGACGCTGGAGGTGAAGATCCCTGCCGGCATCAACGAGGGCATGCGCATCCGCTCCGCCGGCAACGGCGAGCCGGGCACCAACGGCGGGCCCAGCGGCGACCTGTACATCGAGATCCGCGTCAAGCAGCACGACATCTTCGAGCGCGACGGCGACGACCTGCACTGCACCGTGCCGGTGGGCCTGACCACCGCGGCACTCGGCGGCACGATCGAGGTGCCCACGCTGGGCGGCAATGCCGAGATCGAGCTGCCCGAGGGCACGCAGCACGGCAAGACCTTCCGCCTGCGCGGCAAGGGCATCAAGGGCATCCGCTCCAGCTATCCCGGTGACCTGTACGCCCACGTGGCGGTGGAGACGCCAGTGAAGCTGACCGAGCACCAGCGCAAGCTGCTGAAGGAGCTGGATGAATCGCTGCGCAAAGGCGGCGAACGCCATTCGCCCAACGAGAAGAGCTGGGCCGACCGGGTGAAGGACCTGTTCAAGTAGTCAGAACAGCCTGGCCTGGCCTGACTGCGCGGCCGGTGGCCTGAAGGCCGAGAGGTGCAGCGCCACCCGCTCGCGGTTCAGGCCCAGCCGCTCGCAGGCCTTGTGGAAACGCTGGCGCAGCAGCTGCGCCCAGACGCCCTGCCCTGTCATGCGGCTGCCGAAGTTCGGGTCGTTGTCTCGGCCGCCGCGCATCTCCTGCACACGGGCCATCACGCGCGCGGCGCGCTCGGGGTAGTGCTGCTCCAGCCACTGGCGGAACAGCGGGCTCAGCTCCCAGGGCAGCCGTAGCACGATGCTGAAGGCGCGCTGCGCGCCGCAGCCGGCGGCGGCCTCGAGCACGCGTTCGAGCTCCGGCTCGTTCAGGAAGGGGATCACTGGCGACACGCTGACGCCCACCGGCACGCCCGCGCGCGCCAGCCGCTCGATGGTCTGCAAGCGCCGCGCCGGCGCCGCCGCCCGCGGCTCCAGCACGCGGGCCAGTGCCGGGTCCAGCGTAGTGATCGAGACGTACACGGCAGCCAGACCATCGGCCGCCATCGGCGCGATCAGGTCCAGGTCGCGTTCGACCAGCGACGCCTTGGTGATGATCGAGAAGGCATGCCGGCATTCGGCCATCACCTCCAGCACGCCGCGGGTGATGCGCAGCCGGCGCTCGGCCGGCTGGTAGGCGTCGGTCACCGAGCCGATGTTCAGCATCTTCGGCTGGTAGCCGCGGCGCGCGAAGGCTTCACGCAGCCGCTCGGCCGCGTTCACCTTGGCGACGATGCGCGTCTCGAAATCGAGGCCCGGCGACAGGTTCAGATAGCTGTGTGTGGGCCGCGCATAGCAGTAGATGCAACCGTGCTCGCAGCCGCGGTAGGGGTTGATCGACAGGTCGAAGCCGATGTCCGGCGAATCGTTCTCCGCCAGGATGCTGCGCACCTGCTCTTCGATGATCTGCGTCTGCGGGCCGAGCGTCTGCTCGTTCACCTGCTGCTCGAGCGTGCCCCAGCCGTCGTCGAAGGCCTCGCGCAGGTCGGTGCTGAAGCGGTGTTGCAAGGCCCACGCGGTGCCTCGGCCCTTCAGGGGCGCGGGCGCTTCGGCCGGTTGGGCCGGCAGGATCTGCATGGGTCGGGCTGGCATACTGTATTTTCATACAGCTACCTCGACCCCGCAAGCAAAGACTCAGTACTCGCCGCCCTCGCTGCCCGGCGCCAGGTTGTCGAAGCGCGTCAGCGGCTTCAGGAAGGTCAGCTTCACCGTGCCCACCGGGCCGTTGCGCTGCTTGCCGATGATGATCTCGGCCACGCCCGGCTCCTTGCTGTCCTTGTTGTAGTACTCGTCGCGATAGATGAACATGATGACGTCGGCATCCTGCTCGATGGCGCCGGATTCGCGCAGGTCGCTCATCATCGGCCGCTTGTCGTTGCGGCTTTCCACGCTGCGGTTCAGCTGCGACAGCGCGATCACCGGGCACTGCAGTTCCTTGGCCAGCGCCTTCAGGCCGCGAGAGATCTCGCCGATCTCGGTGGCGCGGTTCTCCTCGCTGCTGCTGGTGCCGCTCATCAGCTGCAGGTAGTCGACGACGATCAACCCCAGCGTGCCGCCGAACTGCCGCGCCATGCGGCGCGCGCGGGCGCGCAGCTCGGCCGAGTTCAGCGCCGGCGTCTCGTCGATGAACAGCTGCACGCGGCCCAGCCGGTCCACCGCCTCGGCCAGGCGCTCCCATTCCTCGTTCTTCAGCCGGCCGGTGCGCAGGCCCGACTGGTCGATGCGGCCCAGCGAGCCGACCATCCGCAGCGCCAGCTGCGCGGCGCCCATTTCCATCGAGAACACCAGCACCGGCAGGCCTTCGTTGACGGCCACGTTCTCGGCGATGTTCAGTGCGAAGGCGGTCTTGCCCATCGACGGCCGCGCCGCCAGCACGATCAGGTCGCCCTTCTGCAGCCCGGCGGTCATGCGGTCCATGTCGTAGAAGCCGGTGCGCACGCCGGTCACGTCCTCGGCGCCGTTCTCGGCCAGCTCGTTGACGCGGTCGATCAGCGCGGTGACCAGCTTGTCGATGCCCTGGAAGCCCTGGCGGTTGCGCGAGCCTTCCTCGCCGATCTTGAAGATGCGGCCCTCGGCCTCATCGAGGATCTGCGACACCGCCCTGCCCTGCGTGTTGAAGGCGGTGGTGGCGATCTCGTCGCTGGCGGCGATCAGCTTGCGCAGGATGGCCCGCTCGCGCACGATCTCCGCATAGCGGCGCATGTTCACCGCGCTGGGCACGCTCTGCGCCAGCGCGTTCAGGTAGGCCAGGCCGCCGCAGTCCTGCGCCTTGCCCAGCGTCTGCAGGTGCTCGAAGACGGTGATCACGTCGGCCGGCTTGCTGGCGTTCACCAGTGTGGCGATCGCCCCATAGATCAGCCGGTGCTCGTGGCGGTAGAAGTCCGATTCGCCCAGCAGGTCGGCGGCACGGTCCCAGGCCAGGTTGTCCAGCAGCAGGCCGCCAAGCACGCTCTGCTCGGCCTCGTTGGAATGCGGCGGCACGCGCAGCCGCGCGACCTCGTCGTCGCGCGGGCCGCTGTCGCGGGAATCGAAGATGGCGGACATGGCTCGCCCTGTGTTCAAGTCTGTGGACAGGCTGGGTACTCGCGGTGCACAAGTACGGGCCCTGAATGCAGAAGGCCGGCTTCGCAGCCGGCCTTCGCTTGGTGACTAGCCTACCCGGCTCAGTCGGCCTGCGCAACCACCTGCACGGTGACTTCGGCCACCACGTCGGTGTGCGGCGACACCGAGACGGTGTGGTCGCCGACGACCTTCAGCGGGCCATTGGGCATGCGCACCTGCGACTTCAGGATCGGCAGACCCATCTTGGTCAGGCCTTCGGCGACGTCGGCGTTGGTGACCGAGCCGAACAGGCGGCCGTCCACGCCCGCCTTCTGGCTGATGCGCAGCACCTTGCCGCTCAGCTGCTCCTGCAGCGCCTGCGCGGCAGCCAGCTTGTCGGCAGCGGCCTTCTCCAGCTCGGCACGGCGCGACTCGAATTCCTTGATCGCGGCCTCGGTGGCACGGCGCGCATGCTTGCCCGGGATCAGGAAGTTGCGGGCGTAGCCGTCCTTGACCTTGACCACATCACCCAGGTTGCCCAGGTTGGCGATCTTCTCCAGCAGAATGACTTGCATCGAGGGCTCCGTTTCAGACCTTGTGCTGATCCGAGTACGGCAGCAGCGCGAGGAATCGCGCACGCTTGATGGCCGTGGTCAGCTGACGTTGGAAGAAGGCGCGGGTGCCGGTCAGGCGGGCCGGCGTGATGCGGCCGTTTTCGCCGATGAAGTCGCGCAGCGTGTCGATGTCCTTGTAGTCGATCTCCTTGACACCGGCGACGGTGAAGCGGCAGAAGCGCTTGCGGCGGAACAGCAGCGACTGCTGGTTGCGCTTCGGGCGCTTGTCCTTGGAAAACCGACCTTTACCACGGGGCGGGGGCATAGTGAACTCCTTGGTGATCTATCCGAAAAAACTCAATCAGAGACGGGCTCGAACTCGGTGACGTGGAACAGCAGGCCTCGGCCGTTGCGCGCTGCGGCCAGGAAGCCGGCAAACTGGCCGGACGACCCTAGCTGCAGTGCCATCAGCGGCTGCGTGATGCGTCCCAGGGCCACCGCCCGCATCTGCACCGAAACCTTGCGCGGCTGGCCGTCCTCGCTCAACTCGGATTCGTGCTTCAGCTCGAAATCCAGAGCCGGCAGTCCGGCTGGCGTATAGCGCAAGGCCCGGCGTTCGACGATCCGGGCCGCGAGAACCAGACGGTTCACGCGCGGCCTGCGGCACGCGTCACGCGAGGCGCTCCGCTCAGGCCTGTGCGGCCTGTGGCGCAGCGCGGCGCGTTTCGTCCTTGTCGCTGGACTTCATCATCACCGACGGCGTGGTGATCGCGCTGTCGCGGGCCACGGTCAGGTGACGCAGCACGGCGTCGTTGAAGCGGAAGCCGGTTTCCAGCTCGCCCAGCGTTTCCTTGCTGCACTCGATGTTCAGGCACAGGTAATGCGCCTTGGCCAGCTTCTGGATCATGTAGGCCAGCTGACGCCGGCCCCAGTCCTCGACGCGGTGCACCGTGCCGCCCGCGGCCGTGACCAGGTTCTTGTAGCGCTCGAGCATGGCGGGCACCTGCTCGCTCTGATCCGGATGGATCAGCAGGACGATTTCGTAATGACGCATGCAAACTCCTTGTGGGTTCCGTGAAGGAAGCCGCCCCGATGGCGTCGTGCGGGCCAGGACCGTCTGTCTGGCCTGCGGTGCGGGTGCGGCAAGGGAAAAGCCTATGATTATAGCCCGCGCCGCCTGCTGGACGGGCGCAGCCGACACAAGAAGGAAAAAGGGCCTCCGGGTTGCCCCGGAGGCCCAGCAAGAGGTGCCGCCGCTTGGGCGGCACCCCGGGCATTCAGGCTCGGTCGCTCAAGCCTTGGCGCCGGCCACCTTCACGTTCGGATAGCGAACGTGCTCGACCAGCTCCTGCACGGCGCGCGACGGCGCCGGCGACAGCAGGCTGACGATGATGATCACCGCGAAGCCCAGCGGCACGCCGAACACGCCGGCCGAGATCGGCTGGATGCCGAACCACAGGTCCACCGGGCTGGTCACGCCGAAGACGCTGCGCAGCCAAGCCTGGTTCATGACCATGTAGTACATCGTGATGCCCAGGCCCGAGATCATGCCGAGCACCGCGCCCCACTTGCTGGCCCGCTTCCAGAAGACACCCATCACGAGTGCCGGGAAGAAGGCCGCCGCCGCGAAGGAGAAGGCCGCCGACACCAGGAACAGGATGTCTGCCGGCTTCTGCGCCGCGACCGAGGCCGCCGCCAGGGCCACCACCAGCAGCAGGGCCTTGGAGATGGCCACGCGGCGGGCGGTCGACGCATTCGGGTCGATCATCTTGTAGTACAGGTCGTGCGACAGCGCGTTGGCGATGGTCAGCAGCAGGCCGTCGGCAGTGGACAGCGCCGCCGCCAGACCACCGGCCGCCACCATGCCTGACACCACGTACGGCAGCCCACCGATTTCCGGCGTGGCCAGCACGATGATGTCGCCGCCGATGCGCATTTCGCCAAGCTGGAAGATGCCATCCTTGTTGATGTCGGCCACCGACAGCAGCGCCGGATCGACCTTGCTCCAGGCGGAGATCCATCCTGGCAACTTGTCGAAGGGCGTACCCACCAGCACGTTGAACACCTCGTACTTGACCAGCACCGCCAGGGCCGGCGCCGTAAAGTACAGCAGGAAGATGAAGAACAGCGACCAGGTCACCGACTGACGCGCCTCCTTCACAGACGGGGTGGTGTAGTAGCGCATCAGGATGTGCGGCAACGCAGCCGTGCCCACCATCAGGCAGAACACCAGCGCCAGGAAGTTGCGGCGCGACTCGTTGTAAGTCTTCTGCGCCGCCGCGTCGCCATCCGGATTGCCGGTGAACTGCTGCGCATGGCGCGGCATGCCGGCCAAGGGCTTGGCGCGCGCCTCGGCCGCGGCCTTGGCCTTGGTCCAGGCTTCCTTGGCGGCTGCCTCGTTGGCGGGCAGGCCGGCCAGGGCACGCTCGGCGGCCTGGATGTCGGCCACCGGCGCGTTGGCGGCCTTCAGTTCGGCCAGCTTGGCGGTGGCCGCGGCCTTGTCGGCCGCCAGCGCAGCCGGCACGTCCTTCAGCTTGGCGCCCAGGTCATCGGCCTGCTTCTTGAAGATGGCGATGACCTCCTGCTCCTTCGGATCAGCGATCAGCTGCGCTTCGCGAGCCGTCACCTTCTCCATCTGGTAGCCGTAGATCGCCTGCGGCACCGGCACGCCGGTCTGCTTCACCGACAGCCACACCACCGGGATCATGTAGGCAATGATCAGGATGATGTACTGCGCCACCTGCGTCCAGGTGACCGCGCGCATGCCGCCGAGGAACGAGCACACCAGGATGCCGCCCAGGCCGACGAAGATGCCGATCTCGAAGGCCAGGCCCGACAGCCGGGTGGTGATCAGGCCCACGCCGTAGATCTGCGCCACCACATAGGTGAAGGAGCACAGGATCGCCGCGAGGATGCCGATGAAGCGCGGCAGGTTGCCCTCGTAGCGTGCACCCAGGAAGTCAGGGATCGTGAACTGCCCGAACTTGCGCAGGTACGGCGCCAGGAACAGCGCCACCAGGCAGTAGCCGCCGGTCCAGCCCAGGATGAACGCCAGGCCGCCGTAGCCGGTGAGGTACAGCGTGCCGGCCATGCCGATGAACGAGGCAGCGCTCATCCAGTCGGCGCCGGTGGCCATGCCGTTGTAGACCGCCGGTACGCGCCGTCCCGCGACGTAGTACTCCGCCGCGTCGGATGTGCGGCTCATGATGCCGATGCCGGCATACAGCGCCACGGTGGCCAGCAGGAAGATGAAGCCGATCCACTGCCGGCTCAAGCCCATCTGCTCGAAGATGGCCAGCGTGATGACGAAGACCGCGAAGCCTCCGGTGTACCAGCCATAAACCTTGTTCAGCTGCTTCTTGAAAGCACGATTGGCCTCGGCGTTGCTGACGCCGGGGCCGCTTTCGAAACTCAGGCCTGCCATGTCATTCCTCCTCGGCCACGCCGTGCTCGATGTCGAGCTTGTTCATGTAGTACGCGTAGTACCCGATGATCACCACGTAGACCACCAGAGCACCCTGCGCCGCCACCCACCAGCTGAAAGGCCAGCCGAAAAAGGTGAACGCGAGGTCTCGCGCGAAGAAGGCGACCACGAAGGTCACCACGAACCAGATGAACATCAGGATCCCGGTGATCCTGAGGTTCTTCTGCCAGTAGCGTTGAAGGTTCTCACTGACTTGCATCGATTCACCCCTTGTATTGACCCTCTGACCCAACCGCCCTTGCGGACCTTTCACCTGCCATGGCGCCCGGAAGGCGACGCCTGCACTGCAGCCAAGCTGACGGCTCCCCTCAGGAGCCGGTGCCGCCAGCCAGCAACCCCGTCTCGCGCTCCAGTTGCGCGGCAACCTTCGGCTCGAATCCCTTCAGGTGGCGAATGATCTTCACCGCCTCGTCGGGCTGATGCTTGTCCAGATGCACCCGCGCGAGCTGGTACCAGCCGTACGGGCTCATCGGTTGCAGTTCGGTGTTGCGCTTCAGGGCGACGATGGCCTCGTCGAAGCGCTGGAGTCGGATCAGCACCAGCCCCTGGCCGTACCAGGCGCGGTCGAGTTCGGGGCTGAGCTCGGTGGCACGCCGGAACGCGGCCAGCGCGTCGTCCCAGCGGCCCAGCAGTTCGAGCACGAAACCCTTGTTGAACCAAGTATGGGCATCGCCGGCGTTCAAGGCCAGCAGCGCCTCGTAGTCTTCCAGCGCAGCGGCATGGCGGCCGGCCTGCGCATTCAGGTGGGCGCGGCTGGCGCGCGGGTAGGCCGCATCGGGGTAGCGGCGTGCCATCTCGTCGAAGACGGCCATGGCCTGCGCGTTGCGCCCGATCAGCAGCCAGGCCATGGCCTGGCCCTTCATCCACAGGTAGCCAAGGCTCTTCACCGACAACCCTCCATGCCGCTCTGCACGCACAGGCCGATCTTCTCGAACGTGACCACCGCGTAGGCGATCAGCAGCAGGAAGAAGGTGACCACCGGCACGTGCCGGTCGGCCACACGGTGCGGCGTCAGCTTGCGCACCAGCAGCGTGAAGGGCTTGCTGACGATCTGCAGCAATTGGTAGAAGAGGTTCGTGTCGCGCTTTGGCCCCGCCAGCACATACAGGACGCCCTGCCCGACGAGCGCCAGCAAGGCGATGTACAGCACCAATTGCGCGATGTTCAGGAAGGTCAGCATGGGGGCCGTTGAAGTCCGGGTGGACTTTTTCGCCCCGCGCTTACGGCTTTCTGACAGCCAGCGCAAAGCGCTGGCAAGCCCGATTAGGCATTTCCCTAATGTCCCCCGCAGCGGCGGGGGGCCTCGACCTAGCGCTTGGCCAGCCGGCGCCAGGTGTCGACGACCGTATCCGGGTTCAGCGACATCGACACGATGCCTTCCTGCGCCAGCCAGTCGGCGAAGTCAGGGTAGTCGCTGGGCCCCTGTCCGCAGATGCCCACGTACTTGCCGGTGGCCCGGCAGGCGGTGATGGCGCGCGAGATCATGGCCCGCACCGCAGGGTCGCGCTCGTCGAAGTCTTCGGCCAGTTGCTCCAGGCCCGAATCGCGGTCCAGGCCCAGCGTCAGCTGCGTCAGGTCGTTCGAGCCGATCGACATGCCATCGAAGTGCTCGAGGAACTGGTCGGCCAGGATGGCGTTGCTGGGCACCTCGCACATCATGATCAGCCGCAGGCCATCCTGGCCCCGCTTGAGGCCGCGCTCGGCCAGCATCTCGGTCACCTTCTGCGCCTGGCGCACCGTGCGCACGAAGGGCACCATGATCTCGACGTTGACCAGGCCCATGTCGTTGCGCACGCGCTTGATGGCCTCGCATTCCATCGCAAAGGCATCGGCGAACTCGGGGCTGACGTAGCGCGACGCGCCGCGGAAGCCGAGCATCGGGTTCTCTTCGTCGGGCTCGTAGCGGCTGCCGCCGATCAGCTTGCGGTACTCGTTGGACTTGAAGTCCGACAGCCGCACGATCACGCTCTTCGGCCAGAAGGCCGCGGCGATGGTGCCGATGCCCTCGGCCAGCTTGTCGACATAGAAGGCGCGCGGCGAGGCATGCCCGCGGGCCACCGACTCCACCGCCTTCTTCAGGTCGGTGTCGATGTTGGGGTAGTCGAGGATCGCCTTCGGATGCACCCCGATGTTGTTGTTGATGATGAATTCCAGTCGGGCCAGGCCGACGCCGGAATTCGGCATTTGGGCGAAGTCGAAGGCCAGTTGCGGGTTGCCGATGTTCATCATGATCTTGATCGGGCAGTACGGCATCTCGCCGCGCTCGACCTCGCTCACCTCGGTTTCCAGCAGGCCGTCGTAGACATAGCCGGTGTCGCCCTCGGCACAGGACACGGTCACCAGCGCGCCGTCGCTGGCCTTGTCGGTGGCGTCGCCGCAGCCCACCACGGCCGGGATGCCCAGCTCGCGGGCGATGATCGCCGCATGGCAGGTGCGCCCGCCGCGGTTGGTGACGATGGCCGAGGCGCGCTTCATCACCGGCTCCCAGTTCGGATCGGTCATGTCGGTGACCAGCACGTCGCCGGGCTGCACCCGTTCCATCTCGGCCGGGCTGCGGATCAGCCGTACCGGGCCGGTGCCGATCTTCTGGCCAATGGCGCGGCCTTCGGCCAGCACCACGTTCTTGGAGCGGTCGCCCTTCAGCTTGTAGCGCTGCTCGGCCTTGCCCTCGGCCTGGCTCTTCACCGTCTCGGGCCGCGCCTGCAGGATGTACAGCTTGCCGTCCTGGCCGTCCTTGCCCCATTCGATGTCCATCGGGCGCCCATAGTGCTGCTCGATGATCAGCGCATAGCGCGCCAGCTCGATCACGTCGGCATCGGTCAACGCATAGCGGTTGCGCTGCTCGGGCGGCGTGTCCACCGTGCGCACCAGCTTGCCGTGCGCGGCACGCTCCTGCTCGCTGGCGAATTCCATGCGGATCAGCTTGCTGCCCAGGCTGCGGCGGATGATCGGGAACTTGCCGGCGCGCAGCGTCGGCTTGTGCACGTAGAACTCGTCGGGGTTGACGGCGCCCTGCACCACCGTCTCGCCCAGGCCGTAGCCGGCGGTGATGAAGACCACGTCCTTGAAGCCGGACTCGGTGTCGATGGTGAACATCACGCCGGCCGCGGCCAGGTCGGAGCGCACCATGCGCTGCACGCCGGCCGACAGCGCCACGTCGCCGTGCGCGAAGCCCTTGTGCACGCGGTAGCTGATCGCCCGGTCGTTGTACAGCGAGGCGAACACCTCCTTCATCTTGTGCAGCACGTCGTCGATGCCGACCACGTTCAGGAAGGTTTCCTGCTGGCCGGCGAAGGACGCGTCGGGCAGGTCTTCGGCGGTGGCCGAGGAGCGCACCGCGAAGGACGCGCCCGGATGCTCGCGGGTCAGCTTGTCGAACTCGGCGGTCACCGCCTGCTGCAGATCGGCCGGGAACGGCGTGTCGACGATCCACTGCCGGATCTGCGCGCCGGCCTCGGCCAGGGCGCGCACATCTTCGGTGTCCAGCTTGTCCAGCCGGGCCTGGATGCGCTGCGCCAGACCCTCGTGCTGCAGAAACTGCCTGAACGCGTGCGCCGTGGTGGCAAAGCCACCGGGCACGGCCACGCCGGAGGCGGCCAGCTGGCTGATCATTTCGCCGAGCGAGGCGTTCTTGCCGCCTACCGACTCGACGTCGGACATCCTCAGCTGCTGGAACGGTACGACCAGGGCGGTCGCCAGGTGGGTGGAAGACATGGGAGGGCTCCGTGATGTGACAAAAGCGGTGCCTCCGTGGGGGCGAACCGGTGCCGCGCGGCAGCGTGTGCTGCTTGTTCGAGGGTGCCGCGGGCTGACATCGGGTTCGGCTAGGGGGGCTGTTGGGCGGGATTCTAAGTAGATATTCCCTATCATTCCCTCACGTTCGAAGCTCTGGCGGCCCGCCGAAGACCATGCCCAATCGCACCGTGTTTTTTGTCTCGGACGGCACCGGCATCACTGCCGAGACCTTCGGCAACTCGATCCTGGCGCAGTTCCCGGCCCGGCCGCGGCACGTGCGACGGCCCTTCATCGACTCGGTGGACAAGGCCTGGGCGGTGCTGGAGGAGATCAACCAGGTGGCCGGGCACGAGGGCAAGCGCCCGATCGTCTTCATCACCCTGGTCAATGACGAAATCCGCCAGGTGCTCACCTCCGAGGGTTGCAAGGGCATGGTGCTGGACATGTTCCGCACCTTCGTCGAGCCGCTGGAAGCCGAGTTCGGCGTCAAGTCCAACCACCGCATCGGCCGCTTCTCCGACGCCGCCAAGAGCGAGGAGTATCACGAGCGCATCGACGCCATCAACTTCTCGCTGGCCCATGACGACGGCCAGTCGGCGCGCAACCTGGACAGCGCCGACGTCATCCTGGTGGGCGTCAGCCGCAGCGGCAAGACCCCGACCTCGCTGTACCTGGCCATGCAGCATGGCATCAAGGCCGCCAACTATCCGCTGATCCCCGAGGACTTCGAGCGCGGCAAGCTGCCTTCGACTCTGCTGCCGCATCGCTCCAAATGCTTCGGGCTGTCGATCAACCCGCAGCGGCTCTCGCAGATCCGCAACGAGCGCAGGCCCGGCAGCAAGTACGCGTCGCTGGAGAACTGCCGCTACGAGGTGCTGGAGGCCGAGCTGATGATGCGCAAGGCCGGCATCGCCTGGTTGTCGTCGACGCACAAGTCGATCGAAGAGATCGCCACCACGATCCTGCGCGACATCCGGCCAGACCGGCTGGTCTACTGAGCGCCGCGCTGCCGCACGCTCTCGTGCAGGCAGATGGCCGCCGCCGCGGCCACGTTCAGCGATTCCTCGCCGCCCGGCTGGGCGATGCGCACGCTCAGCGCGCAGCGCGCCTGGATGTCCGCGGCCACGCCCTGCCCCTCGTGCCCGAAAACCCAGACGCAAGGGTCAGGCAGCGCGGTGCGATGCAGCAGCGCATCGGCATGCGAGCTGGTCGCCACCCAGGGTTGGCGCAGCGCGTCCAGCGCTTCCGGCGTCGCTGACTCGTGCAACTGCAGCGCGAAATGCGCGCCCATGCCGGCACGCAGCACCTTCGGCGACCACAGCGCCGCGGTGCCCTTCAGCGCCACCACCTGCAACGCCCCCAGCGCCGCGGCGCTGCGCAGGATGCTGCCCACGTTGCCGGCGTCCTGCAACTGGGCTAGCAGCACGGTGGGCAGGTCGTCGCGCAGCGGGCCCGGCACGGGCCGCTCGATCAGCGCGCCAATGCGCGCCGGCGACTCCAGCGTGCTCAGCTCGGCAAACAGCGCATCGGGCAGCCGCAGCACGCGTTCGCCGTGCAGCGCCAGGGCTTGCAGCGCCGCATCGGCCCAGGCCGATTCGGCCACCAGCACCTCGGCCAGCGGCCACCGGCGCGCCAGCGCCGCGCGCAGCAGGTGGTCGCCTTCCAGCCAAAGCGGCGCTCCGGGCCGGCGGTAGGCGGCTGGGTCGCGCAGCGCCCGCCGCACCTGCGCCAGGCGCGGGTTGTCGCGCGAGCGGATCTCGACCGGCGCGCCTCTCACAGCGCCTCCAGCGCCGCCCGCACCGGCGCGAAGCTGCGGCGGTGCTCGGCACAGGCGCCGTGGGCCTGCAGCGCCTGCAGGTGCTGCGGCGTCGGGTAGCCCTTGTGCACATCAAAGCCGTACTGCGGAAAGCGTTCGTGCAGCGCGCTGCACAGCCGGTCGCGGTGCACCTTGGCCACGATCGACGCCGCCGAGATCGCCGGCACCCGTGCATCGCCCTTGACCAGGGCCTGGACGGGCATGCGCAGCACCGGCACACGGTTGCCGTCCACCCACACCTGTCGCGGCGTCAGGCGCAGGCCTTCCACCGCGCGGCGCATGGCCAGCAGCGTGGCCTGCAGGATGTTCAGGCGGTCGATCTCGTCGACGCTGGCCTCGGCCACGCTGACGCACAGCGCCTTGGCGCGGATCTCGTCGTGCAGCCGCTCGCGGCGCCGGGGCGACAGCGTCTTCGAATCGGCCAGGCCGCGGACCGGCTGCAACTCGTCCAGGATCACCGCCGCGGCCACCACCGGGCCGGCCAACGGGCCGCGGCCGGCTTCGTCCACGCCGGCCAGCAGGCCAGGCGCGGCCCAGGGCAGACCCAGCTGCTCAGGCGTCGAGGACTTTCGCGATCGCATCGGTGGCGCAGCGGGCGGTGTCGCGCCGCAGCAGATGGTGCATCTCGGTAAAGCGCCGGGCCAGCTGCTCGGCACCGGCCGCGTCGTCCAGCTGACGCTGCAGCGCATCGGCCAGCGCAGTGGGCTGGCAGGCCTCCTGCAACAGCTCGGGCACCACGAACTCGCGGCTCAGGATGTTGGGCAAGCCCACGTAGGGCAGGTAGCCGAAGGTGCGCCAGATGCGTGCATTCAGCCAATGCACCTTGTAGCCGATGACCATCGGCCGCTTGAACAGTGCCGCCTCCAGCGTGGCGGTGCCGCTGGCCACCAGCGTGGCGTCGCAAGCGGCCAGCGCCTCGTGCGAGCGGCCGTCCAGCACCTGCAGTTGCAGGCCCGGCGCGTGCTCGGCCTGCAGCGCCTGCAGCAGCGGCCGCAGCCCGTCGGCCACCGGCAGCAGCACGCGCAAGCCCGGCCGGCGCTGCTGCAGCATCGCGGCCGCCTGCAGGAAGGCCGGGCCGATCAGCCGCATCTCGCCGGCGCGGCTGCCGGGCAGCACGGCCAGCACACTGTCCGACGCGCCCAGGCCCAGCGCCTGCCGGCTGGCCACGCGCGGCACCTCCAACGGGATGGCGTCGGCCAACGGGTGGCCGACGAAGGTGGCCGCCACGCCGGCCTGGGCCAGCAGTTCGGGCTCGAACGGAAACAGGCACAGCACATGGTCGGCGCTGCGTGCGATGCGCTTGACCCGCCCGCCCCGCCAGGCCCAGATCGACGGGCAGACGAAGTGGATGGTGCGGATGCCGGCCTGGCGCAGGCGCTGCTCCAAGCCGAGGTTGAAGTCCGGTGCGTCGATGCCGACGAAGCCCGTCGGACGCTGCTGCAGCAGCCGGTCGGCCAGCGCACTGCGGATGCCGAGGATCTCGCGCAGGTGGCGCAGTGCATCGACATAGCCGTTGACCGCCAGCTTGTGGTAAGGCCACCAGCTCTGGAATCCATGCTCGGCCATCCTCGGGCCGCCGATGCCCACCGTCTGCAGGCCGGGCCAGCGTTCACGCAGGCCACCCAGCAGCAGCCCTGCCAGCAGATCCCCCGAGGGCTCGCCCGCCACCATCGCCAACGGCCTGCCCGCGAGTTGCATGCAGGGGCTTCAGCGCACGATGCCGCGCCGTGCGTTGGCCAGGAAGTCCAGCATGCCGCGCACATCCCCGGCCGCCTCGGGCACCTCGTCGGCCAGCGCGGCGATGGCCTGGGTGGCCTGCTCCAGCGTCAAGCCCTGGCGGTACAGCAGCCGGTGCATCTGCTTGACCGCGCCCAGCCGCGCGGCGTCGAAGCCACGGCGGCGCAGGCCTTCGGCATTGACGCCACGCACCGACAGCGGGTTGCCGTCGACCATCATGAAGGGCGGCACATCCTGCGACACGGCGCTGGAAAAGCCCACCATCACATGCGCGCCCACCCGGCAGAACTGGTGGATCCCGGACAGCCCACCCACGATGGTCCAGTCGCCCAGGTGCACATGACCGGCCAGCGCCGCATAGTTGGCCATCACCGTATGGCTGCCGACCTGGCAATCGTGCGCGATGTGCACATTGGCCATGAACCAGTTGTCGTCGCCGATGCGGGTGATGCCGGCGTCCTGCGCGGTGCCCCGGTTGAAATTGCAGTACTCGCGGATGGTGTTGCCATGGCCCACCACCAGCTCGGTCGGCTCGCCGCGATACTTCTTGTCCTGCGGTGCGCCGCCCAGCGCACAGTAAGGCGCGATGCGGTTGTCGCGGCCGAAGCGGCTGGGCCCTTCGATCACGCAGTGCGCACCGATGTGCGTGCCTTCATCCACCTGCACGCCGGCGCCAATGATCGCGTACGGCCCAACCTCGACCGTTGCCGCCAGCTCCGCGGCACCGTCGACGATGGCAGTGGGATGGATGCGGGCCACGGTGCGCTCAGGGGGCGCGACGGATCGCGCACATCATCTCGGCCTCGGCCGCTAGCTCCTGGCCGACTCGCGCCGCGCCGTGGAAGCGCTGAATGCCCTGGCGCAGACGCAGCAGCGTGATCTCCATCATCAGCTGGTCGCCGGGCTCCACCGGCCGCTTGAAGCGAGCGTTGTCGATGGCCGCGAAGTAGACCAGCGTCTTTTCGTCGATCTCGACACCGGCACTTGCCAGCGACAGCAGCGCCGCGGCCTGGGCCATCGCTTCCAGGATCAGCACGCCGGGCATCACCGGCCGCTGCGGAAAGTGGCCGACGAAGAAGGGCTCGTTGATCGTCACGTTCTTCAGCGCCAGCAGCCGCTTGCCCAGTTCGAACTCGATCACCCGGTCCACCAGCAGCATCGGATAGCGGTGCGGCAGCGTCTTCAGGATCTGATGGATGTCGATGTTCATGCGTTCTTGCTTTCCAAAGCGCGCACGCGGCCGCGCAGCGCATAAAGCTGCCGCAGCGTAGCCGCGTTCTTGTCCCAGACCCCATTCTCGTCGAAGGGAAACATGCCGCCGTAGCTGCCCGGCTTGGTGATCGAGCGCGTCACCGCGCAGGCCGCGCCGATGTGCACGTGATCGCAGATCTGCACGTGGCCGACCACGCCGGCCTGGCCGGCAAAGGTGCAGTGCGCGCCGATGCGCGTGCTGCCAGCGATGCCCACGCAGGCGGCCATGGCCGTGTGCGCGCCCACCACCACGTTGTGCGCGATGTGCACCAGGTTGTCGAGCTTGACGCCCTGTTCGAGCACGGTGTCCTGGAGCGCGCCGCGGTCCACGCAGCTGTTGGCGCCAATCTCCACATCGTCGCCGATGCGCACCGCGCCGAGTTGCTCGATCTTTTCCCAGCGGCCCTGAGTGGGCGCGAAGCCGAAGCCGTCGGCACCGATCACCGCACCGGAATGAAGAAGGCACCGCTCGCCGATCCGGCAACCGTGGCCGACCACCACCTGCGCAGCCAGCCGGGTGTGGGCCCCGATGTCGGCGCCCGCGCCGACATGGCACTGCGGGCCAATGACCACGCCGGGCCCGATGCGTGCGCCTTCGGCCACATAGGCCAGCGGCCCGATCGAAGCGCTGGGGTCCAGTTGCACTCCGGCTTCCACCACGGCGCTGCGGTGCACACCCGGTGCGGGCGGCACCCGCACTTGGGTCAACCACCACTGCGTGAGCAGCGCGTAGTAAAGGTATGGGTCCTTGCAGACGATGGCACTGGCGCGGCCCGCGGCGGCATCGCGCTGCGCTTCGGCCACGATTACGCAGCCGGCGGCGGAACTCTGCAGCAGCGCCAGGTAACGCGGGTTCGAGAGAAAGCTGATGTCGCGCGGCCCGGCGGCTTCCAGCGGCGCGATGCCCTGCAACAGCAGCGACGGATCCCCCAGCAGTTGGCCGCCCAGCTGCGCGACCAGATCGCCGACGCGGACCTGGAACATCCGGTGCGGCGGGCGCTCAGCGCGCCGGCGCGGGCGCTGCAGCGTTCAGCGTCTTGATCACCTTCTCGGTGATGTCCACGCGCGGCCCGGCGAAGATGGCTTCCTGCAGGATGACGTCGTACTTCTCCTGCTCGAAGATCTGCTTGATCACGCGGTTGGCGCGCTCGACCACCGCGGCCAGCTCTTCGTTCTTGCGCTGGCTCAGGTCTTCCTGGAATTCACGGCGGCGCCGCTGCATGTCGCGATCCTGTTCGACCAGCTCGCGCTGCCGGCGGGCGCGCTCGCTCTCGCTCAGTGTCGGCGCTTCCTTTTCCAGCCGTTCGGCAGCCGCCTTCAGGCGTGCGCCCTGCTCGGAGAGATCCTTCTCGCGCTTGCCGAACTCGCCCTCCAGGCGGGCCTGCGCTGCCTTGGCCGGCGCAGCCTCGCGCAGCACGCGCTCGCTGTTGACGTAGCCGATCTTCAGCTCCTGCGCAAAGGCGCTAGGCGCCAGCGCCAGCAGCGCCACCGAGGCCGCGACAAGGATCGCCCGTTGGGTCAGCGGCTGCACTTTCATCAGAATCTGGTCCCGATCTGGAATTGGAAAGGCTGGATTCTATCGGTAGGCTGGTACTTGACCGGCGTGCCATAGCTCAGCTTCAGGGGACCCATTGGCGACACCCAGCTGATGCCCAGACCCACCGACGCCCGCAGGCTGTCCCAGGTGACGGACTGGTCCTCACCCCAGGCGTTGCCGATGTCGAAGAAGGTGAAGAAGCGCAAGGACTTGTCGTTGCCCATGCCGGGCACGGGGATGTACAGCTCGACGTTGCCGTTCATCTTGCGCGTGCCGCCGATGAACGCGCCCGTGGGGTCGATGACGCCGAGCGAGGATTGCTGGAAGACGCGCACCGAGCCGAGGCCGCCGCTGTAGAAATTCTTGAACACCGGATAGGGCCGGGCCCCCAGCCCGAAGCCCCAGCCCACCTCGCCGTTCAGGCCCATCGACAGGTTGTAGGGCAGCGTCAGGAACTGCTGCGCCTGCACGTTCAGGCGGATGTACTGCACGTCGCCCAGCGCGCTGATCGCGCCATCGGCACGCAGGTAGCGACCCTCTGTCGGGATCACCGCGCTGTTCCGTGTATCGCGCGACCAGCCCACGGTCAACGGGAACGAATAGCTGGTCGGACCGAACTCCTCCCGGTACAGGAAGTAGGCGTTGGGCAGGAAGGCGTCGTCGCCGATGTGTGTCTGCTCGTAGGCCAGACCGAAGAACACCGTGTCGATCTCGGTGAAGGGCACGCCGAAGCGCACCCCACCGCCCCAGGTGGTGAGCTGGTACGAATCGCCGTAGGTGTTCAGCGGGCTGAAGTTGCGGTAGTAGGCATCGAAAGCCCGCGACACGCCATCGACCGTCCAGTACGGATCGACCGTGTTGATGGCCAGCGTGCGGTTCGAAGAGCTGGTGTTGATGCTGAAGCCCAGGTAGTGCCCGGAACCGAAGGCGTTCTCCTGCTGGATCGACGCGCTCAGCGACAGGTTCTCGGCACTGGAGTAGCCGGCGCCGATGGACAGGCTGCCGGTGGGCTTCTCGACCACGGTGACCACCAGGTCCACCAGGTCGGGGGTGCCGGCGACCTCGACCGTGTCCACCGTCACTTCCTTGAAGAAGCCCAGGCGCTCGACCCGCTCCTTCGATAACTTGATCTTGGTGCCGTCGTACCAGGCCGCCTCGAACTGGCGGAACTCGCGGCGGATGACCTCGTCGCGGGTACGCGTATTGCCCGCGATGTCGATCCGGCGCACGTTCACACGGCGCTGCGGATCGGCCGCGAAGACCACGAGCACCCGTCCGGTGTTGCGGTCCACCTCCGGCCGCGGCTCCACCCGGGCAAAGGCAAAGCCATAGGCGGCGAACAGGTCGGCCATGCTGCGCACCGTGGCAGCCACGTCGTCACCACGGTAGGGGCGCCCGGGCACCACGCGCACCAGGGCCCGGAATTCGTCGTCGCGACCCAGGAAGTTGCCCTCCAGCCGGACGCCTGTGACAGTGTAGACCTGCCCTTCGCGGATGGTGATGGTGATGGTGATGTCCTGCTTGTCAGGCGAGATGGTCACTTGCGTGGACTCGATCGTGAATTCGAGGAAGCCGCGGTTCAGGTACCAGGCCCGCAGCGTCTCCAGATCGGCATTGAGCTTGGCGCGCGAGTAGCGGTCGCCCTTGGTGTACCAGCTGAGCCAGCCGCTGGGGCTGGCCTCGAACTGGCTCAGCAGCGTCGACTCGCTGAAGGCATTGGCGCCCACGATGCGGATCTCGCGGATGCGGGCGGCGTCGCCCTCGGTCATGGTGAACGTGACGTTGACGCGGTTGCGCTCGATCGGCGTCACCGTGGTCACGACCTCAGCCCCGTACAGGCTGCGCGAAAGGTACTGCCGCTTGATCTCCTGCTCGGCACGGTCGATCAGCGCGCGATCGAAGGGCAAGCCCTCGCCAATGCCGGCCTCCCGCAGTGACTTCAGCAGCACGTCCTTCTCGAACTCCTTCATGCCCACGAAGGAGATCGTGGCGATGATGGCCCGTTCGTCGATGACGACGACCACGATCTGGCCCTCGATCTCGATGCGCACGTCCTTGAACAGGCCGGTGGCGAAAAGCGCACGCAACGCGGTGGCGCCCTTTTCGTCGGTATAGGTGTCACCGATGCGGAAAGGCAGTGCGGCGAAGACCGTACCCGGGTCGGTCCGCTGAATGCCCTCGATGCGGATGTCCTTGATGGTGAACGGCTCGACGGCCTGGGCCGCGGGCGCCATCAGCAGGCAGATCAGTGCTACCGACGCCGTGGCACTGCGCAACACACGCGTGGCGATGCGCAACAGAAACACAAGGAACATGGGCGGAGGACTCAGTGCAGACCCAGCAAGCGGGCCACATCGTTGAAGAGGGCCACCGACATCAGGGCCAGCAGGATGGCGATGCCGCCGCGTTGCAGTCGGCCCATCCACAAATCGGATACGGGCCTCCCGGTCAACCCCTCGAAAAGATAATACATCAGGTGCCCGCCATCGAGCATCGGCAGCGGGAGCAGGTTCAGCACCCCCAGGCTCACGCTCACCAGGGCCAGGAAGCCCAGGTAGTAGGCCATGCCCTGCTGTGCAGACTGGCCCGCATAGTCGGCAATTGTCAGCGGCCCGCTCAGGTTGCGCAGCGAAGCCTCGCCGATCAGCATGCGGCCCAGCATCTTCAGGGTCAGCGCGCTCAGCTCCCAGGTGCGCTCGGCGCCCAGCACCAGACCCTCCCAGGCACCGCGCTGCACGGTCACCATCTCCACCGGCTTGCCGATGAAGGCATCGACGCGACCGATGCTCGTGCCGTTGTCGTCCATCACCCGCGGCAGCACATCCAGTTCGAGCGTCCGGCCGCCGCGATCGACCTGCCAGCGCATGGGCCGGGCGCTGTCGCCGCGCACCGACTGACGGATCTGCTCGCGCAGCGCCTGCGCATCGGCCAGCGCACGGCCGTCTACGGCCAGCACCCGATCGCCGGCTCGCAGGCCGGCACGGGCCGCAGGACCGTCGGCCTTGATCTCGCCCATGACCGGTTCGCTGTAGGGCGCGCCCAGGCCCACCTGCCGCATCAGGTTGGCATCGACATCGCGAGTGCTCAGGCGTGGCAGATCCAGGCGCAGCGTGCGTTGCGATGCGCCACGCGCATCGCTCACCGACATCTGCAGCGGCACGCCGTCGAGCACCGCCTGCGTGATCTGCCAGCGCAGGTCATTCATCGAGCGCAGCTCGGTCCAGTCCTGACCGTCGCGCGACACGGCACGCACCCAATCGCCCGAGCGCAGGCCGGCATCCTCGGCGATGCTGGCCGCAGCCGGCTGGCTGAGCACGGCCTTGGGCTCCTCCGTGCCGATCCACTGCGCCAAGGCGAACAGCAGCACCGCCAGCAGCAGGTTGGCCGCCGGCCCGGCAATGACGATGGCTGCGCGCCGCGACAGCGGCTGGCGGTTGAAGGCGCGGTGCAGCTCGCCCGCGGGCACCGGCTCCTCACGCTCGTCGAGCATGCGCACGTAGCCGCCCAGCGGCAGCGCCGAGATGACGAACTCGGTCTGGTCGGGGCCGCGGCGGCGGCTGTACAGCACCCGTCCGAAGCCCACCGAGAAGCGCAACACCTTCACGCCGCAGGCCACGGCCACGCGGTAGTGGCCGTACTCGTGCACGACCACCAGGATGGCCAGCGTGACCAGGAAGGCCAGCACGGTGGTGATCACAACCGGCGCTCCTGCACCAGGCGGCCCGCGTAGGCCCGGGCACGCGCGTCCAGTGCCAGCAGGTCGTCCAGCGATTGCAGCTCGGCCGGACCCGGCAGCACGCCAGCGATGGTGTCGCTGTTGATGGCGTGGATCGCGTCATAGGCCACGCGCCGCTCCAGGAACGCAGCCACCGCCACTTCGTTGGCGGCATTGAGCACGGTGGTGCTGCCCTCGGGCCCTCGCAGCGCCGCCCAGGACAGGTACAGCGCCGGGAAGCGGCGTTCGTCGGCTTCTTCGAAGGTCAAGGCGGCCAGCGATGGGAAGTCCAGCCGCGCCGCGCCGGATTCGATGCGCTGCGGGAAGGACAGGCCATAGCTGATCGGCCCGCGCATGTCCGGCGTGCCCAGCTGTGCCAGCACGCAGCCATCGCGGCAGGCCACCATCGAATGGATGATGCTCTGCGGGTGGATGACGACGCGGATCTGTTCGGGCTGCAGGTCGAAGAGCCAGCGCGCCTCGATCACCTCCAGCGCCTTGTTCATCATCGTCGCCGAATCGACCGAGATCTTGCGGCCCATGACCCAGTTCGGGTGCGCGCAGGCTTCCTCGGGCGTCACCTGGCCCAGGCTGGCCGGATCGCGCTGGCGGAAGGGCCCGCCCGAGGCGGTGAGCACGATGTGGTCGATGGTGTCGGCCCACTGGCTGCGCTGCTGCGGCAGGCACTGGAAGATGGCCGAATGCTCGCTGTCGATCGGCAGCAGCGTGGCCCCGCCCTGCTGCACCGCGCGCATGAACAGCGCGCCGCCGACCACCAGCGCTTCCTTGTTGGCCAGCAGCAGCCGCTTGCCGGCGCGCGCAGCCGCCAGGCACGGCGGCAGGCCGGCCGCGCCGACGATGGCGGCCATCACGCTGTCAACGTCGGCATGCGCGGCCATGTCGCACAGCGCCTGCGGGCCGTGCGTCACCTCGGTGGACAGGCCGTGGGCGCGCAGCGCGTCGCGCAGCACGCCGGCGCGGTCGGCATCGGCCACCACCGCCCAGCGCGGCCGCCAGCGCAGGCACTGCGCAATCAGTTCGTCGATGCGCTGCTGCGCGCTCAGGCCCAGCACCTCGAAACGCTCGGGGTGGCGGGCCACCACGTCGAGCGTGCTGGTGCCGATCGAGCCGGTGGAACCGAGGATGACCAGTCGTTGCCGCGTCATGCGCGAGTGTCCTTCACAGAGTCAGCAGGGCCAGCGCCAGCGGAAACACCGGCAGCAGTGCGTCCACCCGGTCGAGCACGCCGCCATGCCCCGGCAGCAGCCGGCTGGAATCCTTGGCACCGGCCGCACGCTTGACCAATGATTCCATCAGGTCGCCGACCACGCTCATGCCGGCCAGGAAAGCCAATGCCGCCAACCCGCCCAGCAGGCCCAGTCTGCCCAGCAGCTGGCCGTAGACACTGAGACTGTCGGTGCCCAGGTGCGACTCCACCGCCCGCCAGACCAGCGTCAACACGAACACGCCGGCCATGCCGCTGTAGACGCCCTCCCAACTCTTGCCCGGGCTGATGCCGGGGGCCAGCTTGCGCTTGCCGAAGCGCCGCCCGCCGAAGTAGGCGGCGATGTCGGCCACCCATACCAGGCAGAACAGCGACAGGATGAAGTTGATGCCGATGTCGCGCGCGTGGCTCATCGCCAGCCATGCGGCCCACAGCGCGGCCAAGCCCAGCGCCAACCGTCCCAGCCGAGGCAACTGCGGCCACAAAGCCGGGCCCTTGCGCAGCGCCAGCGCGCCGCCCAGCACCCACACCGCGGCGGCCAGCCACCAGGCCCACAGCGGGGGCTGCTGCGACCAGCCGGCCATCAGCGCAGCCAGGCAGGCCAGCGCCAGGCCCAGGCCCAGTGCCACGGCTGAGGTCATGCTGCCCTGGTTCAGACGCACCCATTCCCAGCCGGCCGCGCCAATCAGCAGCAGCGTCAGCAGGTTGAAGGGCCAGGAAACGGTGGCGAACAGCGCCGGCACCAGCAGCGCCAGCAGCACGACTGCGGTCAGGACGCGCTGCCAGAGCATCGATTCAGATGCCCTGAGGCACCAGATCCTCGGTCGGGATGCCCCCGTAGCGGCGGTCGCGCTGCCTGTAGGCCTGAATCGCCGCGTCGATGTCGGTTTCGTCGAAGTCGGGCCACAGGCGGTCTGTGAAGACGAACTCGGAGTACGCTGATTGCCACAGCAGGAAGTTGCTGATGCGCATCTCGCCGCCGGTGCGGATGAACAGGTCGGGGTCGGGCGCGAAGCTCAACGCCATGTAGCGCGACAGCGCGGCTTCGTCCAGTTCGTTCGGGTCGATGCCGTCCAGCATGGCATGCCGGCAAGCCTGCACCATGTCCCAGCGGCCACCGTAGTTGAAGGCCACCGACAGGTTGATGCGGGTGTTGTGCGCCGTGCTGCGCTCGGCGTACTCCCACGCCTCGCGCAGCTTGTTCGAGACCTTCGAGCGGTCGCCGACGATGCGCACGCGCACGCCGTCGCCGGCCAGCTTGGTCAGGTACTTCGACACCGCCACCAGCACCAGGCCCATCAGGCCGGACACTTCCTCGGACGGGCGCTTCCAGTTCTCGGACGAGAAGGCGAAGACCGTCAGGTAGTCGACCCCACGGTCGGCGAAGGCGTTGACCGCCCGCACCAGCGCGTCGACGCCCTGCTTGTGACCATAGACCCGCGGCATGTAGCGCTTGCGCGCCCAACGGCCGTTGCCGTCCATGACCACGGCCACGTGGCGCGGCACGTTTGAATCGCGGGGCAGGTCCGAGCAGTTCACGGCGATGGTGCTGGCCGGCGTTATACCGCCAGGATTTCGGCTTCCTTGCCGTGCACCAGCCGGTCGACCTCGGCAATGGTGCGATCGGTGAGTCGCTGCACCTCGTCCTGCGCGCGGCGCTCCTCGTCCTCGGTGACCTGCTTGTCCTTCAGCAACCGCTTCAGGTGTTCGTTGGCATCGCGGCGCAGGTTGCGCACCGCCACCTTGGCCTCTTCGCCGGCGTGGCGCACCACCTTGGTCAGCTCCTTGCGGCGCTCTTCGGTCAGCGGCGGCATCGGCACGCGCAGCAGGTCGCCCTGGGCCGAGGGGTTCAGGCCCAGGCCCGATTCGCGGATGGCCTTCTCGATCTTGGCGCCCATGCCCTTTTCCCAGGGCTGCACGCTGATCGTGCGCGCGTCCATCAGCGACACGTTGGCCACCTGGCTGATGGGTACCTGCGACCCGTAGTACTCGACATGCACCTGGTCCAGCAGGCCCGGGTGCGCACGGCCGGTCCGGATTTTCTGCAGTTCACCCTTGAAGGCCTCGATCGAGCGGGCCATCTTGTGCTCTGCGGTCTGCTTGATGTCTGCAATGCTCATGATCACCTTGCGATTGATCAAACGTGCACCAGGGTGCCCTCGTCCTCGCCCTGCACCACCCGCTTCAGCGCGCCCGGCTTGAAGATGCTGAACACCTTGATCGGCAACTTCTGGTCGCGGCACAACGCAAACGCGGTGGCGTCCATCACCTGCAGGTTTCGCGCAATGGCTTCATCGAAGCTGATGTTGGCATAGCGGGTGGCAGCCGGGTCCTTGTTCGGGTCGGCGGTGTAGACGCCGTCGACCTTGGTGGCCTTCAACACCACCTGTGCACCCACTTCGGCCCCCCGCAACGCGGCGGCGGTGTCGGTGGTGAAGAACGGGTTGCCGGTACCGGCGGCGAAGACCACAATCTTGCCTTCTTCCAGGTACTGCAGCGCCTTGGGCCGCACATAGGGCTCGACCACCTGCTCGATGGCGATGGCCGACATCACGCGAGCGGTCATGCCCTCTTGCCGCATGGTGTCGGCCAGGGCCAGCGAGTTCATCACCGTGGCCAGCATGCCCATGTAGTCGGCCGTGGCGCGGTCCATTCCGACGGAGCCGCCAGCCACGCCACGGAAGATGTTGCCGCCGCCGATGACCACCGCCACTTCCACGCCAAGGGCGGTGACGTCCTGGATCTCGCGAACCATGCGCACGATCGTTGCACGGTTGATGCCGTAGGCGTCGTCACCCATCAGGGCTTCGCCCGACAGCTTCAGCAGGATGCGCTTGTACGCCGGCATGCAGGATTTCCGTTCAGCGTGGGAACCGAAGTGTACGGCGCGCCGCGGGGCCCGCAGCGCGCCGTGGCGGCGTCACTGCGCCTTGGCTGCGGCCACCTGGGCCGCCACCTCGGCGGCGAAGTCATCCGCCCGCTTCTCGATGCCCTCGCCCACCACGTACAGCGTGAAGCCCTTCAGCGCCGTCTTCTTGTCCTTGAGCATCGCGCCCACGCTCTGCTTGCCGTCGGCCGCCTTGACGAAGACCTGATCGAGCAACGAAACCTCCTTCAGGTACTTCTGCACCGCGCCGTCGACCATCTTCGCGACGATCTCGGCGGGCTTGCCCGACTCGGCCGCCTTTTCGGCAGCGATCTTGCGCTCCTTGTCCACCAGGTCGGCGGGCACCTCGGCCGACGACAGCGCCGCCGGCTTCATGGCCGCCACGTGCATGGCCACGTCCTTGGCGGCCACCTCATCGCCGTCGAACTCCACCAACACGCCAATGCGCGTGCCGTGCAGGTAGCGCGCGAGTTTGCCGCCCTGCGTATAGCGCTTGAAGCGACGCACGGTGATGTTCTCGCCAATCTTGCCGATCAGGCCCTTGCGCACGTCCTCGACCGTGGGGCCGAAGCCGGCCTGGCTGAGCGGCAGAGCGGACAGCGCCGCCACGTCGGCGGGCGCGTTGGCGGCCACCAGCGCGGCCACCGCATTGCTGAAGGCCAGGAAATCGTCGTTCTTCGAGACGAAATCGGTCTCGCAGTTGACCTCGACCAGCGCAGCGGTCCGGTCGTCACCGGCGGCCGCCACCACACCCTCGGCAGTGATGCGCGAAGACGCCTTGCCGGCCTTGCTGCCGAGCTTGACGCGCAGGATCTCTTCCGCGCGCTCCATGTCGCCGTCGGCCTCGGTCAGGGCCTTCTTGCATTCCATCATCGGGGCATCGGTCTTGGCACGCAGCGCGGCGACCATGCTTGCGGTAATAGCGGGCATCTCAATCTCCATCCGTGGCGAAACCGACCGGCGCCAGACACGCGCCCAGTCGGTGGGGCCAACCCGCCGACGCAGGCTCGCGCGCCCGCGTCGGGTCAGGCTGGCGTTGCGGCTCAGGCGCCTTCGCGAACCTCGACGAACTCGTCGCCGTCGGCGCTGACCGCCTGCACGACCTCCGCCGCGGCGCTGGCCTTGCCTTCGAGCACCGCGTCGGCCACCGCGCGCGCATACAGCGCCACGGCCTTGGCCGAGTCATCGTTGCCGGGGATCACGTAATCGATGCCGACCGGCGAATGGTTGGTATCGACCACGCCGACCACCGGAATGCCGAGCTTTTGCGCTTCGGCGACGGCAATCTTGTGATAACCCACGTCGATGACGAACATCGCGTCGGGCAGCGCGTTCATGTCCTGGATGCCGCCGATGTCCTTCTCGAGCTTGGCCAGCTCGCGCTCGAACAGCAGGCCTTCCTTCTTTATCATCTGCTCGATGCCGGCTTCCTTCTGCGCCTGCATCTCCTTCAGCTTCTTCAGCGAAGCCTTGACCGTCTTGAAGTTGGTCATCATGCCGCCCAGCCAGCGCTGGTCGACATAGGGCATGCCGCAGCGCTGTGCCTCGGCGGCGATCACCTCGCGCGCCTGGCGCTTGGTACCGATCATCAGGATCGTGCCGCGCCGTGCCGACAGCTGGCGCACGAACTTCAACGCATCGACGAAGAGCGGCTGCGTCTTCTCGAGATTGATGATGTGGATCTTGTTGCGATGGCCGTAGATGTAGGGGGCCATCTTGGGGTTCCAGAAGCGGGTCTGGTGTCCGAAATGGACACCGGCTTCCAGCATGTCACGCATGGATACGGTCATGATTGCTCCGAAGGTTGGGTCTTGAACTCCAGCCAGAACCACCCTCGGTCAGGTTGAGGGCGGCACCGTTCGGCGGCCGGGTTCGCGGCGTCGTCCGCTGCGCTGTCCTGCTGCGACAATCGTCGCAATGAACAATGCAGCAAACTTTCGGATTCTAACACGCGGCCCCGCCGAGGACCTGCTCGCCCGGGCGGCCGCCATCCGGTCGGGCCAGTCCAGCGCCGCCGCTTCGATGGCCCAGGCGCTGGCTGCGGCCGACGGCGCCGCCTGCCGGCATGCCTATGTGCGCCGCTTCGACGCGATGGCCAGGGCCGCCGCTGACGCGGTGGACCGCAGCCGGGCTGCTGGCGCGCCGCTGCCGCCGTTGGCCGGCCTGGCCGTGTCGGTGAAGGACCTGTTCGACGTGGCCGGCCAGCCCAGCACCGCCGCCTCGAGATCGCTGGCCGATGCGCCGCCCGCCTCCCAGGACTGTCCGGCCGTGGCCCGGCTGAGGGCCGCCGGCGCAGCGCTCACCGGTCACACCAACCTCACCGAGTTTGCGTTCTCGGGCATCGGCATCAATCCGCACCATGGTACGCCGGCCAATGCCGCCACCGCGCGGCTCGACGCCACGCCGCGCATCCCGGGTGGTTCCACCTCGGGCGGCGCTGTCACGGTGGCCGCTGGGGCCGCCTGGGCCGCGCTGGGAAGCGACACCCGTGGCTCGATCCGTGTGCCGGCCGCGCTGCATGGGCTGGTGGGCTTCAAGAACACCCAGGCGCTGACGCCCACCGAAGGCTGCCTGCCGCTGTCCTTCTCGCTGGACACGGCCTGTGCCATCACCTACAGCGTGCGCGATGCGGTGCTGCTGCACGAGATACTGGCCGCGCGTCGCGTGGTGCTGTCGGGCCGGCCGGCACGGGCGCTGCGGCTGGCGCTGACGGTAGGCCCGCTGCTCGACGGGCTGGACACCACGGTAGCCCGCGCCTTCGAGCGCAGCCTGCGCACGCTGCGCGAGGCCGGCGCGCACATCGAAGAGCTGCGCTTGCCCGACAGCGACACCCCCTCCACCAGCAGCGGCCAGATCAGCGGCGCCGAAGCCTGGGCCTGGCATCGCGGCCGGGTCGACGCGCGCGGTGCCGACTACGACCCGCGTGTGCTGTCCCGCATCCGCAGCGGCAGTGGCGTCAGCGCGGCCGACTACATCGACCGCCTGCAGACCCGACGCCGCTGGGCGACCGAGGTGCAGGCCGCCGTGGCCGGCTTCGATGCACTGGTCTGCCCGACCGTGCCGATCGTCGCGCCGCCCCTGGCGCCGCTGCTGGCCGACGACGAGGCCTTTTTCGCCGCCAACGCGCTGATGCTGCGCAACCCGTCGGTGGTCAACCACCTGGACGGCTGCGCGATCAGCCTGCCCTGCCAGGCGCCGGACGAGTTGCCAGTGGGCCTGATGCTGTGGGGCCCGGCCTTCAGCGACGACCACGTGCTGGACGCAGCGCTGGCCGTCGAGCAGGCGCTGGTGGGCGCGGGACGCTAGGCCATGCGCATCGCCATCATCGGCGCCGGCATCGTCGGCGTGACGAGCGCGCACGAGCTGGCGGCCGACGGCCACGAAGTCACGGTCTACGAACGCCATGCCGGCGTGGCCAGCGAAACCAGCTTTGCCAATGCCGGCGTGGTGGCGCCTGGCTATGTCACGCCCTGGGCAGCGCCAGGCATGCCGCTGAAGGTGCTGCGCCATCTGTTCGGCCGCCATGCGCCCGTTCGTTTCGGTGGGGCCAACGCCTTGGCGCAGCTGCCATGGATGTGGCGCTGGTGGCGCGCCTGCCGCCCGTCGGTGTACCGCCAGCACCGCGGCTGGCTGTATGAACTGGCGCGCTTCAGCCGCCAGCGCCAGCATGCGTTGACGCAAGCCCTGGGCCTGGAGTACGAGCAGGCCAGCGGCGTGCTGGTGCTGCTGCGCAGCGCCCGCGACCTGGCGCAGGCGCAGGCCTCGCTGCAGGTGCTGCGCACGCTGGAGGTGCCCTTCGAGTTGCTCGATGCCGAAGGCTGCCGCCGGGTCGAGCCTGGTTTGCATGCCGCCACCGCACTGCATGCCGGCATCTGGCTGGCGCAGGACGAAGTGGGCAACTGCCGGCAGTTCGCCCACCTGATGAAGGCGCAAGCCCAGCGCCACGGCGCCACGTTCCGCTTCCAGCAGGAGGTGCTGGCCGTCACGCCTGGCAGCACGCCGCGCGTCATCAGCCAGGACCGCAGCGCCGGCGGCCCACGGGAGGAGGCCGGGTACGACGCCGTGCTGCTGTGCACCGGGCATCAGTCTGCGCAGTTGCTGCGTCCGTTGCGGCTGAGGCTGCCGATCGCGCCGGTGTATGGCTACTCGGTGACGGCGCCACTGAGCCTGGTCGACGAGCAAAGCCTGCAGGGCCCGCGCGGCGCGGTGATGGACGAGAAGTTCAAGGTTGCGATCTCGCGCCTGGGCCAGCGCATCCGCGTGGCCGGCAGTGCCGAGCTGGGCGGTCAGCCGGGGCGCATGAACGCCGCCGCGCTGGCCACGCTCTACAAGGTGCTCGACGACTGGTATCCCGGCGCGGCACGGCTGTCCCAGGCCAGCGCCTGGAAGGGCGCACGCCCGATGCTGCCCGACGGCCCGCCCGTCATTGGCCGCAGCCGCCTGCCCGGCCTGTGGCTGAACCTGGGCCACGGTTCCAGCGGCTGGGCCTTGTCCTGCGGATCGGCCCGACTGGTGGCCGATCTGATGGCCGGCCGCGACCCCGGCATCGACCTGGCCGGCTTGGGGCCGCAGCGCCTGGGCGCCTGAAGCCCGCGCAGCCGCACAATGGCGGCCCCGCTGCCCTTGCCCGACGCCATGCACCCGATCGCCGCCGAAGGCCCCGTGCGCATCCTGCCCGGTGCGGCACCGGCCTGGCTGCACGACGTGGCCGCCTCGCGCGCGCTGGAGGCCCAGGCGCTGGCGCAGCATCCGCCCCAGGCCCTGATGCAGCGCGCCGGCCTGGCCGTGGCGCGACTGGCCCGCGCGGTGGCTCCGCATGCCCACCGCATCTGGGTGGCCTGTGGCCCGGGCAACAACGGCGGTGATGGCCTGGTGGCCGCCCGCTGGCTGCGGCAAGCGGGTTGCGCGGTGCATGTCACGCTACACGGCGATGCCGGGCGGCTGCCGGCCGATGCCCGCGCCGCACGGGACGATGCTCTGGCCGCCGGCCTGCGGCTTCAGGCAACGCCGCCCGACGGCCCGGTCGACCTGGTGATCGACGCGCTGCTCGGCCTGGGCAGCCGCCGCGCGCCGGAAGGCGCCATCGCCGCGGCGATCGAGGCGATCACGGGCTTGAGCGCCCCGGTGCTGGCGGTGGACCTGCCCTCGGGCCTGTCGGCCGACACCGGCTGTCGCCTGGGCACGGTGGCGGTACGCGCCACGCACACCCTGTCGCTGCTGACGCTGAAGCCGGGGCTGTTCACGGCCGAGGGCCGCGACCATGCCGGGCAGATCTGGCTCGATGCGCTGGGCGTGCCACTCGACAGCGCCACCGCCATCGCGCAACTGGCCGGTGCCGATACGCTGCAGCCCTTGTCGCCGCGCACCCATGCCAGCCACAAGGGTCGCTTCGGTGACGTGGTGCTGGCCGGCGGCGCGCCTGGCATGGGCGGCGCCGTGCAGCTGGCGGCACGCGCGGCGCTGGCCAGCGGCGCTGGCCGGGTTTTCGTCTGCCCGCTCGACGATGCCGCGCCCATGGTGGACGTACTGCAGCCCGAGCTGATGTGGCGCCCGGCGCGCTGGTTAGCCGATGCTGCGATGCTGGCGCGCAGCACCGTGGTCTGCGGCTGCGGCGGCGGTCAGGCGGTGCAGGCAGTGTTGCCCGCTCTGCTCTCGCGCGCCGCGCGGCTGGTGCTGGATGCCGACGCACTGAACGTCATCGCCGTCGACCCGGGCCTGCAGGCGCTGCTGCAGAGCCGCGCCGGCCGCGGCCTGGGCACGGTACTGACGCCGCACCCCCTGGAAGCCGCGCGGCTGCTGGGCAGAGATGTCGCCAGCGTGCAGGCCGACCGCCTGCAGGCCGCGCGCCAACTGGCCCAGGGCCTTGGCAGCGTCGCGCTTCTGAAGGGCTCGGGCACGGTGGTGGCAGCGACCGATGGCCGGCTGTCGATCAACCCCAGCGGCAATGCGCTGCTGGCCGGCGGCGGCAGCGGCGACGTGCTGGCCGGCTGGCTCGGCGGCCTGTGGGCGCAGCTGGCACCGTCCGATGCCGCTCAGGCCGCCTGGCAGGCCGCCCGCGCCGCTGCCTGGCTGCACGGCCGGGCGGCCGACGAGGCGCTGGCCGCCGCGCCCGGCAGCCTGGCGCTGCTGGCAGGCGCGCTGATCGACGCGCTGCGCGCGACGCTGGCGCGGCAACGCGTCGGCTGAAGCTCAGCGCCGCGTGCGCGGGCCCGGCTTGCGTTCGCGGGTGGCGCGCGCCGATTTTTTGGCAGTGGACACCGGGCCCTTGCGCGCGGCCTTGGCCTTGGCGGCCGCCTTGCCGGCGCGGTCGGTCTCGTGCACCGCCTGCAGCTCGTCCACGGCACTGGCCGCACGGCCGCGCGCGCGGCCGGCCGGCAGCAGCACATCGCTGTCGCGCACCAGCCGGAAATCGATGCGCCGGCTGTCCAGGTCGACGCGGCTGACCTGCACCCGCACCCGCGTGCCGACGGTGTAGCGCGCGCCAGAGCGCTCGCCGCGCAGCTCCTGGTGCACCTCGTCGTAGCGGTAGTACTCGCCGCCCAGTTCGGTGATGTGCACCAGGCCTTCGACATACAGCGCGTCCAGCGTGACGAACAGGCCGAAGCTGGTGATCGCGCTGACGGTGCCGGCGTATTCCTCGCCCAGGTGCTCGCGCATGAAGCGGCACTTCAACCAGGCCTCAACATCGCGCGAGGCCTCGTCGGCGCGGCGCTCGTTGGCGCTGCAGTGCGCGCCGGCGGCTTCCCAGGTCTCCAGCTCCTTGCTCGCCGCCTTGGGCGCCTTGGCAGGCGTCTTGGGTGGACGGCGCGGCAGCGGCTGGCGGGCCACCATGGCGGCATCGAGCTGGTAGCGCTTGTCGCCCAGGATGGCCTTGATCACCCTGTGCACCAGCAGGTCGGGGTAGCGCCTGATCGGGCTGGTGAAGTGCGCATAGGCCTCGTAGGCCAGGCCGAAGTGGCCGACGTTGGCGCTGGTGTAGACCGCCTGCTGCATCGAGCGCAGCAGCATCGTATGGATCTGCGTCACATCGGGCCGGTCCTTGGTGGCCTGGGCGATCTGCTGCAACTCGCCCGGCGACGGGTCGTCGCTCAAGTGCAGGCCGATGCCCAGCGCGCGCAGGTAGTTCTGCAACGTCACGCGGCGCTCGGGTGTCGGGCCCTCGTGCACGCGGAACAGCGCGGGGTGGTCGGCCGAGGCAATGAAACCGGCTGCGCATTCGTTGGCGGCCAGCATCGCCTCCTCGATCAGCCGATGGGCGTCGGTGCGCGTACGCGGCACGATCTTCTCGATCCGGCCGTTCTCGTCGCAGACGATCTGCGTCTCGGTGGTCTCGAAGTCGACCGCGCCGCGGCGCGCGCGCTGCTTCAGCAGTGCGCGGTAGACCTCGTGCAGGTGCAGCAGGTGCGGCACCAGGCCGGAGCGCTTCTGCGCCTCGGGCCCGCGGGTGTTGGCCAGCACCGCGGCCACCTCGGTGTAGGTAAGCCGAGCGTGCGAGCAGATGACCGCGGGATAGAACTGGTAGGCGTCGATGGCGCCGTCCTCGTCGATCACCATGTCGCAGACCATCGACAGGCGCTCGACCTCGGGGTTCAACGAGCAAAGGCCATTGGAGAGCTTCTCCGGCAGCATCGGAATCACGCGCCGCGGGAAATACACCGAGGTGGCACGCTCATAGGCGTCGGCGTCGATCGGCTCGCCCGGCTTGACGTAGTGGCTGACGTCGGCGATGGCGACGATCAGCCGCCAGCCCTTGAAGGCGTTCTTGCCGCGGCCGCGGCTGAAGGGCTCGCAGTACACCGCATCGTCGAAGTCGCGCGCGTCCTCGCCATCGATGGTGACCAGCGGCACGTCGCTCAGGTCGATGCGGTGGCGACGGTCGCTGGGCCGCACCTTGTCGGGCAGCGCCGCGGCCTGCGCCAGGGTCTCGGGCGAGAAACGGTGCGGCACCTCGTACTTGCGCACGGCGATCTCGATCTCCATGCCGGGGTCGTCGATCTCGCCCAGCACCTCGACCACCCTGCCCATCGGCTGCGAATACATCGATGGCGGTTCGGTCAGCTCGATCGACACCACTTGCCCGACCGCGGCATTGGCCGTGGCGTTCTTGGGCACCATGATGTCCTGGCCATAGCGACGGTCCTCGGGTGCTACCAGCCAGATGCCGGCCTCATGCAACAGTCGGCCGATGATTGGCGACTTGCGTCGCTCGACGATCTCGAGCACGCGGCCCTCCGGGCGGCCCTTGCGGTCGTAGCGCACGATGCGCACGCGCACGCGGTCGCGGTGCAGCACCGCGCGCATCTCCTGCGGCGACAGGTAGATCGGCGGCTGACCGTCGTCGCGGCGCACGAAGCCGTGGCCATCCTGGTGGCCTTCGACCTGACCCTCCAGCTCACTGAAAAGCGCAGCGCCGGAGGTGGCGGTGTTGGATTGAAGGTTCTCTTTGATGCTATACTCTCGGGTTGCAGTGCCCAGGTGGCGGAATTGGTAGACGCACTAGTTTCAGGTACTAGCGGGTAACTCCGTGGAGGTTCGAGTCCTCTCCTGGGCACCAAGTTAGGTTCACATAGGTGAACAGCGTTGCGAGACACAGCGTCTCGCAACAGGATGCGAGACAGAATCGTTGGTCGTCTCGCAACTTGTCTCGCAATGCGTTGTGGGGCATGTCTGGATGCTACGGCATCACACGCAGGTGGCCGCCCCCGGGGCGGCCATTTCGTTTCTGCGCTGCCCTTGCAACTGGCACAGCGGCCCAGGGCTACAGTAGCCTGAATGAACACCTCGCTGATCGATGCCCTGCGCTACCGAAGCGAGGGCACGGACCTGGACTTCAAGCGAGCCCAGTACCGCTTCGTAGGTGCGTCCGACGCTGAGAAGGCCGAACTGCTGAAGGACATCTTGGCCATCGCAAACGCGTGGCGCGAAGGTCCCGGCCACATACTGCTCGGCTTCCGGGACGCCCGCCCGCATCCCGCGGAGGTGACCGGCATCAGTGAGCATCTGGACGATGCACAGCTGCAGCAGTTCGTGGGCAGCAAGGTCAAACCAAAGCTGACGTTTCACTATGAAGAGTGCCTGCACGAGGGCAAGACCGTCGCGGTCATCTCAATACCAAAGCAACCCCGTCCGTTCTATCTCCAGCACGCATACGGCGGGCTGAAGAGCAACGTGGTCTACGTGCGGCGCGGCAGTTCGACGGCCGAGGCCGAGCCGCCTGAAGTTGCCAAGATGGTGGCCGCTGATGCGGGTCGAGGGGATGCTGTCGTTGACCTGGTGGTCACACACCCCGGCGACGTGCCGCTGCAAGCGAAGTTCGAGCGGCAGTTCTTCACCTTCGACCGGCTGCCGGACTACGCACTTCCAGCAACCAAGGACGACCCCTTCGGGCTTGCAGCGAACCTGACATACACGGCGAACTCCAGGTACTGGAGGGAACTGGCAGAGTTTGCGGGGGTGCGGGCTTCAGCCGTCGTGCTCTGCTACAGCCTGACGAACCGTTCGGCGTATGCGTTGACTGGCACGAAGCTGGAGGTCTCGGCAGTGCCGCTAGACGGCCAGCAGGTTCAGCTATCCCTCGGCACCAAGCTCCCGTCTAGACCAGTCGATAGGCGCAGCATGGTTGAGCTGATTGACCATCGTCCCTCGTTCGCCGAAGCCCTGCGCCAGCGCGAGCCGGTCATGGTGATCGACGCGGCGGGCGGTGTGATGACGTGTCATGTTCGACTTGGAACCCTGCTGCCCGGCGAAGCAGGACGTGCACCAGACAGTGTCGTCCTGCGCGCGGCGGGCCCTGGTAGGGTCGAGGTCCGATGCCGAATCCTCGCAGCGGAATTGGCAACGCCCCTCCAGCGCGCCGCAGAGCTCATCGTCGAAGGCCCGAGTCAGCATCTCGGCGTTGAAGGCCTGATGGCTGCGATGAACGACCCGCAGGTTGCGGCGCTCCTTGGCATGCCGAAGACCCAACGCTGACGCGACTAAAGAGACCATTGCCTGGCAACGACACGGGTTTCGTCACCGAAAGTCGCGAGCGGTACCGACGGTGCCGACCGTCAAGCCGAGGGATCCAGGTTGAGGGCGACGGGCGGCCCTACCCGGAACGGCCACCCGAGGCCCCCAGCTTGGATCCCCTGACAGGCCCCTTCGGCACCGACTTGACACTTGACACTTTTGACATATCAATTCCGACTGTACGCCTTATAGGAAAACGAAAAAATTTCGCGAAGTTTTCTTCACTCTCCTATGCGTGTAGTCTCTTGATCTCTCCTGTCAAGGTGTCAAGCAGAAGAAAAATACTATATAGAACAACAACTTAGGACTTGACGCGTGCTTGACACTTGAGCTTTTCAACTGTCAAGACAGGTCCGAAGTGTCAAGTCTGGGCAAAGCGAAGGCCTCCGCGCGGGAGGCCTCCTGTCAAGTGCGATGCGTCAAACGGCGAGCTCGGCTTGCTGGACCGGCCCCTCGGCCGGCTCGCGCGGCTCATCCCAAGGTGCCACCGGCGCCGTACCGCGCAGGCCGATCCCCCGGAACCCGCGGCGCTGCTTTGGCGGCACGCCCAGGACGCCGTACTTGAACCCGCGACCTTCCAGCAGCCGCTTCATCGTCTTCGTGCTGTAACGGACCTTCGAGCCGTGCCGCTGCAGGAACTCGTTGTATTCGTCCGTGATGTCCACCGACCCGACCTGCGCCGACGGCGCCACTTCGCACACTTCTTCCATGAACAGGGCCAGGTAGTCGTCGTCGTGCCGCATCGCATCCCGCCGCTCGTACAGCTTCGCCGGTACGCGCAGGCCAACCCGCTGGTATTCCAGCGCGCCTTCTACGGCCCAGGCCAGGATGCCGTCGATTTCCTCGCGCAACTTCGCGGGGCGGTCCAGGTCAGGAGTGCGGCCGCTGTCTAGGTCGAATCGCGTGTTGAACGGCAGCGGCACCAGACGGTCCCACACGGCTTGGTCGTCGTTCGGCACGGCCGGCAGAACGTTGGTCGGGCAGAACACCACGCACGTCGGCTTGAACTCGACGCTGTTGCGCCCATGCACGCCACGAGCCACCAGCGTGTCACCACCTGAGGCAAGGTCCTTGACGACCTCGTCGTTGAACGACGTGCCCTGCTTGATCTCGCTTGTCAGCACAAAGCGCTTGCCCCGCAGGCGCAGCAGGTCCTCGCGCGGACCTGCGCTGTTGCCATGGGCGTTGTCGTCACGGCGGCTCGTGACCGTCTGCGAGGACATCTTGGCGGCATGCTCGCCCAGCACTTCCTGTAGCACGTTGAACACCGTGGACTTGCCGTTCTTGCCGACACCCGGCATGACGACCAGGATCCGCTCTTTCGGGTTGCCCAGCAGGCTGTAGCCGATGAGGCGCTTGAAGAAGGCCACAAGCTCGGTGTCGCCCTGGAACACGTCGTTCAGCGTTTGCTCCCACGTGGCGCGCGGCGCGTCGGGCACGAACGCAGCCCTTGCTGCCATAGTCAGCCGGTGTTCCGGCTGGCTCGGCATCAGCTCGCCTGTCTCCAGGTCCACAGTGCCGTTGGCCACAACCAGGTATTGCGTCGAGACATTGAACTCATCGGTCGTGCAGGCAACGCGGCCTTGCAGGCGCCGGACCATGCCGTTGACGACTGACACGCGCTGGAGCTGGGTCGCGGCGTCCACCAGGTCCTGCTGGCGTTCGGGGTCCGGCACGCGCAGGGCCTCCTCCTTCATCATCAGCAGGACTTCCTCCGCGGCATTGCCCAGCACGTCACCGCTTGGCTGTGGTGCCCAGCGCAGGCCGTCGAACGAGTAGAACGCACCTTGGTCCATGGCATACAGCGTGTGGTCGCCCACGCGCCGGAACAGCCGCTCGGTTGCGCCGAGCTCGGTGAACTCAAGTTCGCCCGGCGCGACGGCGCGGGCCCGGGTGCGCTTCGGAGACGGAAACAGGCGCTCCAGGTCTGCGACCTTCAGCGTGCCGCCGCCGAGTGCCTTGAAGCGAGCCTTGAACGCGGTGACCACCTCTGCGCGCAGCATGACGTTCTCAGCGCCCAGGGTCTCTGCATGCAGCACCGGCACCTGTGCCTGCAGGGCTTCCATGCCAGCGGCCCCTGCGATGCGCCCGAGAAGGTCGGCGCGGCGGTTGATTGCGACGACTGCGCTCATCACGCCACGTCGCTGGCGTTGGCGGCAATCTTGGCAGCCAGCTCTTCGGCCTTCGCGGCCATGCCTTCGAGCGTCGCGCGCAGCGACGAGCCGCGGCTGAGCAGCCCGAGCTCGATCCGCAGCCGAGTCTCGGCCATCGTGAATTGCGGGGTGTAGCCGCACTGCTCGACGGCATGCACTTCAGCGTAGCCGTCGCCGCGCGGGCGCAGTAGAGTGACGCGCACCTTGCCCGGCTGGGCCACGCGGCGTACATCGATGTCGAAGCCAGCGGCACAGATGCGGCGCGCGGCGGCTGAGAAGCGGGGATTCATTCGTCTCGGTGTTGTTGTCACCGGCTTCTGGCCGGAGCAGGTGCGGAAACAACATCGCGCACTTTGGGTGTAGCTAGCGTTTCCCTGGCGTCAAGCTCTCTGGCACAAGAAGAAAGAAAATTGCTACAGCATCACACTCAACGAAAGAAAATTGCGTGAACCCTCACCCACCCCTCGTGACGACAGACCCTGAAATCCTTGGCGGCAAGCCCGTGTTCACAGGTTCTCGTGTGTCCATCGACGTCGTGCTGGCATCTCTCGACAGCGGCGTGCCGTTCGACCGCTTGAAGGAGCCCTGGCCGTTCCTCACCATGGAGCACATCCAGACCGCGCGGGACTACGCGCGGGACAGTGAGTGGGTCCGAATGCCGCCTGTCGGCAAAGAAATTTGGTGAGCCCTGATTTCGTTCGCTATACAGCCTCGTGACGCCCTGAGAGCACGTCACGTCTCCTGTTGTTGTTGGCCCCGGGCAGTTCGCTGTCCGGGGTTTTTTTCACAGTGCCATCCGTTTGATGAGACCTACCCCGCGATTTCTGGTTTCGCGGGGTAGAAGCGCCACTCCTGCCCCGCCCCAACCCTCGCCCTGTCGGGCTCGGAGACCCAGCCTCCGACTCCTACCTCCCGCACCCTTCACAGCGCCGCGGCCACCCCGTTGCCTTTGCCCCCAAGGCAGACCGCGCCTCCGGCACCGACCGTCGTTCACCGCACACACCGTCCGGTCGCCCTCAGCCCTTTGCAACCAAGGGATGCCCTGGCGTGCCCGGGGTGTTTGACCGTCAAGCGGCCACCTGCGACCATACCAACATGAGCCTCACCGTCGGCGAAGCCGTGCTCGTTGAAGTCGCCCCTGTGATGGGCCTGGCGCAGCTGCACGCAGAGGACGGGCGCGTGCTGCGGATGACGCGCGAGACCTCGGGCGTCGCGCTTGATGACCTGAGAACGGATGGGCGGTACCGCTGCGCGGTCGTTGAGCCCTACGCTGATGTCATCGAGTGCCGCGAATGGACCGATGGGCCATGGGACGCCGAGTTCGCGGCGCAGGTGGGACGCATCAGCCGCATCCTGGAACACCTCAGGTCTGGCGAGCAGTTCGGGTTCTGGGCCCGGCCGAAAGGGTCGCTGGGCGGCACTCGGCCGCTGGAAGCGCTGCGGCGCGGCCTGTACCGGCAGGTGCGGGTTGCCGCGGAGGGGTTTGCTGAGCGTTGAGCGTTTGACCGTCAAACAGCCTTCCGTGGCTCCGATACCGGCACGACCTCGCGCATCCCGCGCGGAGGCAGTTCCAGGCGGCCGTCAACCACCTGCCCGTGCCACGCGAACCACTGAGCAGCCGACCAGCCGCGGCCGAACGGGTCTGCCGGACTACGCGATGTCGCATGCCCGTTCTCGAGGTGGTTGAACGCGAACGAGCCGCCCATCGCTGAGCGGTCCAGGCGGTACTAGGCTGTCACGTCGCAGCGCATCCGGCACCTCCGACCAGCGCCGCTAGGCGGCGCCGGGCCTCCGGCGTCAGTAGCCCGAGCAGGTGCTGCCGGACGTAGGCCGTCAGCTCGTCCTGGCTCGGCTCGCTGTCGATGCGTCGGTACGGCTGCATTGCGTAGTCGAACGCATCGGGCGGGCCTTGCTCTGCCTCGACGCTGAACGAGCGCAGGGCCCCGTGCGGGTTGATCTCGACGACGGCGATGTCATTGAACGGCGCCCACGTTCGGACTCGGGCAGCTGCAGTGTCCCCGTCGCCGAACCAGACGTACAGCTCGGCGCCGGTGGCTGTCACGCGGCCCACGTGCAGGCACATCGCATCGACCGCCGACACCAGCTCGCCGCGGACTGTTGGCATCGGCGCGGGCCGCGGCACAACCGGCACCTGCTCCTGGAGCACTACGGCCGGGCGAACCGGCTCAGGCTCCACGATGCGCGCCGCGGTTGGGCGGCCAGGCGGAGCATCCAAGACGCGCGGTTGTGCGACGGCTGCAGGCTCCGGCTGCCCGCGGCGTTGTTGTCCGAGGACTCGCTGCAGGGCCGCGCGGGCGGCGGCCAGCTCGGGGGTGTCGCTCGGGAAGGAAGGCTTGCTCATTGCGCCCCCTGCTCGGTAGCACGCGGGAAGGCCCAGGCGCCCGCCAGTGGCGCGGCGGTACAAGCATGGCCTGACGGTTTGACGGTCAAACACCCAGCGGCTTGCTGGTCATACCAGGCTTCGGCGTCGCGAGCGGCGTCGCTCTGCTGCGTGGTGTCGTCGGCGCGGAACTCGGTCCATGACTGAACCGGCCGAGTGGGGGTTGTAGGTTTCTGCATTGCGGTCTCCTGCAGGTGAGAGGGTTGCTGGAGTTCCGTATAGCGAATCCCGAAGCGGCCCGCGGCCGCTTGAAGCCGGCCGCGCGGTTCCTATACACAGAACTACCACCACCCGCCAAGGAGCCCACCATGAAGTTCAAGCCCATCACCTGGGATCGCCGTCCCGATCCCGACAGCCCATCGGTCCAGGCGCTTCGCGGCGCCGTTGCTGCCCTCGCCGACACCGCGCCGGACTACGCGCAGGGCTACGCGATGGGTCTTGACCGCGCGCTGTTCGGCGCCGACCGGGTGCCTGATGACGTGCACAACGGCCTGCGCCTTGCGGCGCGGCTGCACGTCAGCGACCGCGCGCAAGGGGCCGCCGTCGAGCGCGGCTACCGCGACGGGCTGGCCATGCGCATGCCCGACCCCGACGCACGGCGCGAAGTCCTGTCTTCCGGCGGCCGGCCGCCGCTGCATGGGGCTGACAGCACGACGGTGAGCCTCCGACTGTCCCACGAACAGCATGCGCTGTACCGCGAGCTCGGCGGCGCGCTGTGGCTGCGACGCTTGCTCGATGAGCAGGGCAACGGCGCGAAGCGTGGTGGTGCGGTTCGGCAGCCCCGGACCCTCGGCCTCGACGACCTTCGCTAACGCGGCCTCGCGTTCGTGAGTTGAGCCCGCCGCCCTCGGCGGGCTCAGTCACGTGTGCGGGGCCGCCTGCGGTCCCGCGCACGGATCAGCTGTGCACCCGCGGTTCATCTGTGTAAGCCAAAAGAACACCGCTGCGGGTGTTTAACGGTTAAACACCCAAGCTGCCTCACCGCACCGTGGCGTCCAGTCACGCCCAAGGGGTGTTTAACCGTTAAACACCTGCCCGGGCGCTTCGTGATTGACCGTAAATCACTTCTTCCGGCCGGCGGGTGATTAACCGTTAGTCACTCCGGCGCGGCACCGGGCTTCAGGGCGTTCCAGGCGCAGCTGGCAGGGGTAAGGTGCCACCCGTCGCACTGCGCGGCGCCCAGCACGTCTCCACCCTCCCGCCACCTGCTCCCTCTTGCCCCTAGGCGCAGCCCAGCCCTGCGCAGTCCCCGCGGTGTGTCCGCCGGTGCGCCCTCCGCAGTCCTCTTTGCGCCCAAGGCGGCCAGGTCGAACCACTGAGCTGTGTCGGTACCGGTGCGGCTGCTCGCACGGGCTTGGCAGCAGAGGGGTTCCTGCAGGTCGATGCGCTCCGCCGTGTGTCAGCCGGTGCGCCAGTCCGAGTGCTGCCTTGCGACCGAAGAGGCCCATCGAGGTGCTGCGGCGTGTGGGTGGCCGCGCGGTCGCCAGCATGGGCTCGGAAGCAGAGGGGATGCGGTACTCACAGCAGTTGTCGCGATCGCAGCAATGAACAGCAATGAAGGGCAGTTTTGTCGGCAAAACCGTTCACTATGCATAGGGTGCGCGATGTCGTGCACGACAACCCCCGCCGGCAGTGGGCCGGTGGCAACAACGTGGACTTGAATGCAATCCACCACCACCCCGACCCGCGTCAACTATTCCGACGCGGAGCTCCGGGCCCGCCTGCGTGCAAGCGCGCAGCAGCGACTCACCGAAGCCGAAGCCGAGCTCGTTCGGCTGCGCTCTCTGCTCACGAAGGTCGAAGCCGAGCTGCAAGACCCCGGGCTCGATGCCGCTGTCCGCGAAGGCTGCCGCGAGCAGCAGGCCCACTTGTTTGCAGAGTTCGACGTGGCGCAGTGGCAGGCCGGCGAGGCCCGCAACGAACTGCAGTTCTACAGCTGAGCGGGGTTGACCATGGAAGCAAAGACTCAGAGAGCCAGGCCCGCTGAGCTGACTGCCGCGGAACTGGACGCAGTGCTCACTGACCCTGCCGCCGAGGGCTTTCGCATGCTCGGCTACACGCTGTGCTTCATTGACACCGGCGAGTTCGTCGGCGGTGGCCGGCTGCTGCCAAAGGCTGTTCTTCATGAGCGCAAGGCGGGCGAACGCCCGTGGCTGTTTGCAGAGACTGCAGGCTGGGCTTCTCGGCTCATCGAGCGCAGTGCCCGAGCCGTCGAAGACGTCGAAGACGTCGAGTTATGGGAGCGGCCAGAATTCCCGGGCTGGGCTCGGGAGATCTGGCGGCCGGCGACTGATTGACGGTTAATCACTCGGGTCTCCGCTGACGAAGGCCCTTGAACGCAGGCCCACGCAAGGGGGCATGCATTCGGGCGGGTTGCGTGGCGTGAGAGATGGTGGGGGTGGAGGGATACGCCATGCCGTTTCGCTGCCCCTGGGCGAAGCAATGGATCGAACGTAAGCCGTTGCCGTGCTTGGTGTTTGCGCTACCGGCGATGTTGGTCGCGGGCTGTGTACCCCTCACCAACATGGAGGACCCCTTGCGGGGGCCTCAAGAGGGAGGAGGCTTGTGTGCTGCGAAACGCAGCGACTGGCAGGGTTTCAAGCTGGTCGCTGGGCCAGCGGGTTTTCTGTCAGTTGCTGCGGATCGCGCGCCGGTACTTCGCACCGCGCTTCTCGTCGCTGACGATGTGGCGTATCACGCTGAGTAGACCCGGCACGACGATGGCTGCGACGACGATCACTGCGGTGACCGTGATGCCGATCCTCGGGTACCAGTGCGACAGTGCACCGAGCATGCCGCCGGCAGCGACGAGTCCGAGAAGGATGGCGACCGTGCGACCTACAAGCTTGCCGGTGTCGACCAGCAGCGCCGGCCAATTGATGTCGCGGAGACGAACGGGGTGTTCCATGGAAGGGCCTGTGAAGTGGATGACACCCTGTATAGCGATCGAAAACGGGACTTCCGCACGACGCAACCCGCGTTCTGTGATCGCAAACCCGTGGCCTGCGCTACATTACTGTATGGAAACCCAGCTCTGGTTCTCGTTCGCCTGCCTGGCGATGGCGGTCTGTCTCTACGTCATCTGCGACGGCCTGAAGCCCCGCAAGCCGTTCCGCCTGGCTGACTACATCCGCCGGCGCGACTGAGCGGTGCGCGGCGGTTCGGCCTCGGCCGGAAGTAGCATCGCCGCGTGTCCGCCGCCACTGCACCCCGCACCGCACCGACCGGCGGCGCCGCCGTCACGGTGCTGCCGTGCGTCCGGTTGGTCCTGGCCGATGCCCTGAACTGGATGACCGAGCGTGACGAGCGCTCGGTCCATGCGATCGTCACTGACCCGCCGTACGGCCTACGGGAATACGATGAGGACGACCATGACAAGCTGCGCGAGGGGCGCGGCGGGATCTGGCGCATCCCGCCGGTCTTCGACTGCATGCAGCGCAGCGCGCTGCCCCGGTTCACCGTGCTCATCGCTAAGTAGCGCGAGCGGCTGACGACGTTCCCACGCCGCCTCAGCGACAGCAGCCTGCACCGCAGCAGCCCACAGACTTCTGGGGGGTGGTAGGCTGGCCTCTTCAAGTAGCTCCAAGCGGAAATGCTCCTCCGCGGGGTGCGGGCTGCGTCAATCAGCTACTGCTCTTTACAAAGCGGCGAGTAACGTCAGTCCCGGGAGGCGATGCCGAGGACGGCGACTTCAACGCCGGTCAAACTGTCGTCGGTGATGTCAGTTTGCTACGAGTCTATGAAAGTGAACAACCAGCGTAGAGGGAGCCACATATTGCGCCGAATCTTCTTGCAAGCGGAAATTCTCTGATCAAGGATCCCTCCGTTGCTGTCGCGTTGTGCGGTGGCCATGACGAAAGGAAGTTCGAGATGAAGATGCTGAAAGCAAGCCGACAGGCGCGTGATGAGGGCGAAAGTGCGTTCATCCGAGGCGTCAAGTTTCGGCGCGGTTCAAGCTTGGTGGATGGCTATGCAGGCCAGGCGATGCCCGGGGTGTATGTCATCGCATTGCTGGACACGTGTGATGTCTATGTCGGTCGTTCTGGACAGCTGCTGGTGCGTGTCGACGCGCACTTGGCCGGCTGCTCCAGCGCGCCTCACGCGCAGCGCATCAGTCTGACGCCAGTAGAGGACATTGCGGTTTACTACGTGCCCGGATGCTGGCTCAAAGGCGACACCGGCGAGCAGGCGGCCCGCGCTGAGAAGCTGTTGGCTGCCGTGCTGCAACCGTCTCTGTCGCGCTCGACGACCAAGGGCCGGTTCTCGGTCAAGGCACAGCATCTGGGGAGGGCCACACGGGATCGGCTGTCGCGCGTGGCCTGCTTCGCCGAGTTGCGGCCCGACCTGTGCGGCGATCCCCTCTATCGCCTCGAATGGATTGCTCGCATCGCGAGAAGAGGCGAGCTAGACCACCTCAGCCGAGAAGAGCGCCTTGATGTCGCTGTTGGATCCATCGTGGGGAGCGCGAAGCTGAACCGCCCGCTGCGGGACATTCTCGAGCGCCAAGGGTACGGCGTGCTCTGACGGCGGCAGGCGGCCGACCTTACTTGCACTGAACTAGAGCGATGCGGTTTCCAGGGGCCTGCCATCGTCGTTCCCCGTCGTGCATGTGACCGCATGGCCAGCTCTGGCGAGTCCAACGGGCGACGCATCCTTGCAATCGTCGTCCAAGTCCCGTGCGGCAGCGTAGGCGACTACGAGTTCGCGTTTGCCGATGCTAGGCACTCCGGACGTGTTTTGACTGATGACCTCGCACATCGCCGCACCGTCGTTGGTGTCGTTCTTGCCGCACTTGCCGACCGTGCGGTACGGGGTGATGAAGTGGCCGCCGTTCAGCCGGGCATCCAAGCCCTGCAAACGAAGTCGCCGCGCCGCATGGTGGGCACCCCCGCAGGCTTCCATCGCCACCAGGCAGCCGGCGGGCAATTCGGCGAACCAGGCGAAGAACCGCTCCGGCGAAAACGCCTTGGCCAACACCACCCGGCCCGACCGGTCCACTGCGTGCACCTGGAACACACGCTTGGAAAATCTACTCCTACCCGCGCCACTGCGCCGCGTGTAGTCTCCGCCATGGACTTCCACTTTCCGATCAGATTGAACTTCCGCGAGTCAATCTTGGCACCTCGATACCGTCATAGGACTGGGGAAGTCCCTTCGTATTCTGTCAAGCGGCGCGCCGTCGTCGTCCGCTTACCTCCAACGTTGAGCAGCCGGTGATATTCCGGCATCGGCGTGTCGACCGCCAGGTCAACAGGGGAACGAAGACGAATGACCGGAGGCGGTAGGAGCGGCCATAGAACCGGCCCAGATGAATTTCCGAAGATAGCCGGGTGCGCGGGTACACGACTCGGCCAGTTTGCCGACCTGCATGTGCCTTACCTTGCCTCGAAAGTCAGCGGTCGGGTGCGGCGTCGAATTCACGGACCCGGCCAGTTGCTGACCTTCCCACCATTGATCGAGAGCGGACGCTCGCGGTTCCAAGTGGGAGCTCGGTGACTAGGTTCGAGAAGTATATATTTCTAGTATCGTAGCGTATGCTTCGCATATGTGGAGCGTGCTCTTTCTCACCTTACCGACGCAGCCCAACGCAGTGCGGCTGCGTGTCTGGCGTGCGCTGAAGACGCTGGCCTGCGGGTCGATTCGAGATGGCGTCTATGTCCTGCCTGACTCCAAGAAGGCTCTCTTCGATCCCCTGGTGACTGAGGTCCGTGCCCATGGCGGCCAAGCCAGCGTGCTCGAGCTGTCCGCCTCCGACGAGGTCCAGCGGGCCGAGATCGTGGCACTGTTCGACCGCACGGAGGCCTACGGTCAGTGGCGCACGGAAGTGCAATCCGTGGCAGGCGCCTTGCCTGGGCTGCCCGAGACTGAAGCCCGTCGTCGTTGGCGCGCTGTTTCCGAGTCGCTGCAGGCACTCGTGGGCATCGACTACTACCCGGGTGCCGCCGCCGAGCAGGCACAGGCCGAACTCGATGCGCTGCGTGAAGCGCTCGATGCGCGCTTCTCACGCGGTGAACCGGCGGCACAGGCGCCGCACGGGATCCCGCGGCTGGACCCGCGCAAGTTCCAAGGCAAACGCTGGGCTACACGAGCGCGACCCTGGGTCGACCGCCTGGCTTGCGCCTGGCTGATCCGCCGCTTCATCGATACGGAAGCGCGCTTCGTCTGGCTGGCCGACCCCGCCGGGCCCACGCCCGCACCCCGCGGTGCATTGGGCTTCGACTACGACGGCGCGCGCTTCACGCACGTCGGCGCCCGCGTCAGCTTCGAGGTACTGGCCGCGAGCTTTGGCCTGGACGCGGACCCACGGCTGCAGCGCATCGCACGCGCCGTCCACTTCCTGGACATCGGCGGCATCCCGGTGCCCGAGGCGGCCGGCCTGGAGGCGGTGCTCGCCGGTCTGCGCGAGGTTCATGCCGATGACGATCAGCTGACCCTGGCGGCGGCGGCGGTCTTTGACGCCCTGCACGCCGCCCCTGGAGCCCCGGGATGACAACCACCACAACGCCAGTGTCCGAAGCGTCGGCAGGCCATCCCGCCGCGCCGACCGCGCCTGCCTCGGTGAGCTTCGCCGAGGCCTTCCGCTTTTGGCTCAAGCTCGGCTTCATCAGCTTTGGCGGGCCGGCGGGCCAAATTGCGATCATGCACACCGAGCTGGTCGAGCGCCGCCGCTGGATCAGCGAGCAGCGATTCCTGCATGCCTTGAACTACTGCATGCTGCTGCCCGGCCCCGAGGCGCAGCAGCTCGCCACCTACATCGGCTGGTTGATGCACCGCACCTGGGGTGGCATCGTGGCCGGCGCGCTGTTCGTGCTGCCGTCCCTGTTTATCCTGATCGCGCTGTCGTGGGTCTACCTGCGCTTCGGTGACGTGCCGCTGGTCGCCGGCATCTTCTTCGGGCTCAAGCCAGCGGTGACGGCCCTGGTGCTGCATGCCGCCCACCGCATCGGCACGCGAGCATTGAAGAACCGCTGGATGTGGGGCATCGCTGCCGCGTCCTTCGTGGCGATCTTCGCTTTTGACACGCCGTTCCCGGCCATCGTGCTCGCAGCCGCGGTGTTCGGCCACTTCGGCGCACGCCGCTGGCCCCAGGTGTTCGCGCTGGGTGGCGGGCATGGCAGCGCTAAGGCCAGCTACGGGCCTGCGCTGATCGACGACCACACGCCGACGCCGATGCACGCGCGCTTCTCGCGCAGCCACTTGGCCAAGGTGCTGGGTCTCGGGCTCGGGCTGTGGCTGCTGGCGATGGCAGCCCTGGTCGCTCTCTATGGCCTACAGGGCACGCTCACGCAGATGGGGTGGTTCTTCACTAAGGCCGCCTTGCTCACCTTTGGCGGTGCCTACGCGGTGCTGCCTTACGTGTACCAGGGTGCGGTCGAAACGCACCAGTGGCTCAGCGGCCCGCAGATGATCGACGGGCTGGCGTTGGGTGAGACGACACCCGGCCCGCTGATCATGGTGGTGGCCTTCGTCGGTTTCGTCGGCGGCTGGCTGAAGCAGGTGTTCGGTCCTGAGGCATTGTTCCTCGGCGGCGCAGTGGCCGCCGCGGTGGTCACCTTCTTCACCTTCCTGCCGTCTTTCGTGTTCATCCTGGCGGGCGGCCCTGCGGTCGAGGCCACGCACGGCAAGCTGGGATTCACGGCACCACTGTCGGCGATCACGGCGGCGGTGGTCGGGGTGATCCTGAACTTGGCCATGTTCTTTGCGTACCACGTGCTCTGGCCTCAGGGCTTCGACGGGCGCTTCGATGCACTCTCGGCCGTCATCACGGTCGCCGCCGCAGTGGCGCTGTTCCGGTTCAAGGTCGGCGTGATTCCGCTGCTTGGTGCCTGTGCAGGCATCGGTCTGTTGTCGACCTGGCTGCTGCCCTTGATCCGTTGAAGGAATTTCCATGACTGCTCGCCTGCAAGACCTGCCCTTCGACCCGGCCGCGCTGAAGCGCCTGTCGCCGGCACTCATCAGCAGCCACCACCAGAACAACTACGGTGGCGCGGTGAAGCGACTGAACGCCATCCGCCAGGACCTCGCGGCGATGCCTTTCGCCACGGCGGCTGGCTTCCAGCTGAACGGCCTGAAGCGCGAGGAGCTGATCGCGACGAACTCGATGCTCTTGCACGAGCTGTACTTCGCCAGCCTGGGCGGCGACGGCGTCACGATGGAGCCGGCAGCGAAGCTGATGCTGGAAGCCAGCTTCGGCAGCGTCGAGCGCTGGCGCGAAGAGTTCATCGCGATGGGCAAGGCCCTGGGCGGCGGGTCGGGCTGGGTGCTGCTGGTGTTCCAGCCGCGGGAGGGCACGTTGGTCAACCAGTGGGCCGCCGACCACACGCATGTGCTGGCGGGTGGCGTGCCGATCCTGGCGCTTGACATGTACGAACATGCCTATCACATGGACTTCGGCGCGGCGGCGGGCGCCTACGTGGATGCCTTCATGGACAACATCGACTGGGCAGCCGTCTATGGGAGGTACCAGCAAGCGGTTCACGCAGCCAGCGAGCCCTTCGGCGCGAATCAGGACGAGGTGGGCGACGCGCTGGTCTTCGACGTGCGCCGTGCCGGTGTGTTCGAGAAGGCGCGCACGATGATCCCCGGCTCGCGCTGGTGCGACCCCACCCAGGTGCCCACCTGGGCCGCTGAGCTGCCGCGAGACCGCGAGCTGCTCGTGTACTGCGTCTACGGCCACGAGGTGGGCCGCGCCACGGCCCTGCGGTTGCAGGCTGCGGGATTGATTGCGCGCTACCTGATCGGGGGCATCGACGCCTGGCAGGCAGCGGGCAGGCCGCTGGTGGACAAGCCCGGGAGCCTTGCGCCATGACCGGCACCGCGCGTGTCGCGCTGCTGTATCCCGGCGACTGGGCCGCCCGCGACCGCGCAGACCCCGCAGCAAGCCGATTCGCGGCCTTGTTTGAAGCGCTGGCTGCCGCCGGCGTGAACGCCGAGCCGGCGGTCTATCACGACGACTTCGCCGACGAGGTGACGGCACAGTTGCGCCACGTGCAGGCCGTGCTGGTGTGGTGCAACCCCATCGAGGATGGCCGCCGCCGCGACCGGCTGGATGCGCTGCTGCGCGACTTGGCGCAGGCGGGTGTGTTCGTCAGCGCGCACCCGGATACGATTCAACGCCTGGGTACCAAGGACGTGCTGTTCGAAACCCGCGACCTGCCATTCGGCAGTGACGTTCACCGCATCGACAGCCTGGCGCAATTGGAGTCCGAGCTGCCGCAGCGGCTGCGGCGGGGCGCGCGAGTGCTCAAGCAGCACCGTGGCCACAGCGGCATCGGCGTGTGGCGCGTGGAAGCTTCCGGCGACGGCGCGCTGACCGTGCAGCACGCCCAGCGCGGCAGCACGCCGCAGCGCATGGACTTGCCAGCGCTGAAGGCGACGCTGGCGCCTTACTTCGAGCCGGAAGGCGGCGGTCACATGATCGACCAGGCCTGGCAGGCGCGGCTGCCCGAAGGTATGGTGCGCGCCTACCTGGTGGAAGATCGCGTCACCGGCTTCGGCCTGCAGGCCGTGAACGCGCTGCACCCCGACGCGCCCACGCCAGGGCCTCGTCTGTACCACGGCCCTGAGCTGCCGGGCTTCCAGGACTTAAGGCAGCAACTGGAGTCGACCTGGGTCGCGCTGCTGCGCGAACGCGTCGGCCTGGCGCACGAACAACTGCCGCTGCTGTGGGACTGCGACTTCATGCTTGGCGATGCGCTTGTCGACGTTGCGCAGCGCTACGTGCTCTGCGAAATCAACGTCAGCAGCGTGTCGCCGTTCCCGCCGTCGTCGGTGGCACCGCTCGTGGCCGCGACGATCCGCAGACTGCGCCCGATGAATTGATGAGGCGCGACCGGCCCTGCTCGAGCGTCCAGCCCGTCGTTGGCCTGGCCCTTTCGCTGGCCTTGCATGCGCTGGTGTTCACTCTGGCCTTCAAACCCTTCGGCGCACTCACGGTCAAGCCGAACCCACCGGCACACGAACAACGGGCCACGGTACTGGTCATCCGGCCGCCTGAGCCCGAAAAGTCCGCGCCGGAGCCCGCGCCTGCAGCCCCCAGGGCGGAGGGCTCCGCCTTGCCGCGCACGCCCAATCCGGCGCCGGAAGTTTTCGCACTGGTCGAGCCCGGCGCGCCGGTTGCGCCGCACGAACTTGCGTCGCTGGCTGCACCACCCGCACCAACGGCAGCGGAATGGGCCTTTGCCTCAACGTACAAGCTGAAGAACAGCAAGGCCTACCGCTACACCTGGGGCCAACAGGTCCGCAGCATGATGGGCACGGCGGTCGAGGGCCCCGACCAGGGCATGGTCCGGTTCCGGATCGAGATCGCGCCCGATGGCAGCTTGACGCGGCTCGACACGCTGTGGTCGACATCCGCTGTTGCCGAGCGACTGGCCCGTCAGGCCATCAACAGCATGCCGCAATGGCCGCCCACGCCGACCGGCAAGCCCTTGGTCTTCGAGAAGACCATCTCGTTCTCGCCATTTGCATCGGACGGTCCCCCGCTTTACAAGGACGACTGCCTGCCCGACCCGCCGGTTTTCAGCAATCCGTTTGCCTGGGATGGAACCTCAGCCCGGACGCCGGTCCAGGCCAAGCCACCGGACAAGCCGGACCCCCAGGCACTGGAGGATTGCATCAAGCAACTGCCGCAGGATTCAATCGAGGCGGAAAGCGCACGCGACCAGCGTGTGATGGACCAATGGGGATGGGGATCTAGCAGTGTCCGTCGATGACCAGTTGAAGTGGTTTCGCGCAATCAATTCGACTTGGTCTTCGAAGCCAGGCCTTGGCGCTGCCACGCGGTGGACGTCTGCTTCTCGAACGAGTGAAATTCAGCAATGGGTCGAGACGTTGAGTCCGCCGAATGGAAGGCCGGTCGCTCGGTGCCCAGCTGATTGAAAGGCTGATGTCGGCATTGGTGGCGATCTGGCAATCCCGGCCAAGAGGAGCCGCTCGCGAAGGGCGGCTTCCTGTCACTCCACCCAGACATGCTGACGCTGGCGGCGCCGTGGAGTTGGCCCCCACCCGAAGGTAGGCACCTGCAACTTGGCACTCACAGGTAGGGCTTCGATTCGGACTTGCAATAGGGCAATTGCGATGACGTGAAGTTCAATTGATCGACCTCGCGGCCGCTGCCGAAGGCCTACCTGCCGCCCGCTCCCTGGGCCAGGAACTCCAGCACCGACACGGTGCCGACCTTGGCCCCCAGCGGGATGGCGTCCAGGTCCACCTGGTAGTCCGGGTTGTGGTTGGAGTACGGCAACAGCTTACCCTGGGCCTGCGCCCTCTGAAAGTGTTCGGGCTTGGCCGAGCCCACGTACATGTACAGGTAGCGGCGCGTCTCGTTGTCGATGACCAAATGATGGAAGTCCTCGGACCCCATGACCTTGGGCACGTCGACGATGACGGCCTTCTCGCCCAGCAGAGACTGCAGAGCCGGCATCACCGTCTTGGCCATGCCCGGGTCGTTGGACAGCACCTTCGAGCCGCCCTTCATCACCGTGGTGGGCTTCAGCTCGGCGGGCAGGCCGTAGGCCGAGGCGATCGACTGGTTGATGCTCTCGATGCCGTCGAGCATGCGCTTGCGGTCGGCCTCGTCGTACCAGCGCAGGTTGATCTTGACCAGCGCCGACGACGGGATGACGTTGTTGTCCGACCCCGCCTGGATGGAGCCCACCGTCAACACGGCGGCGTTCAGCGGGTCGATCGCGCGGCTGACGATGAACTGGTACTGCACCACGGCCGCCGCCGCCATGAGTACCGGGTCCTTGGTGAGGTGCGGCGCCGAGCCATGCCCGCCGATGCCGCGGAAGGTGACGTCCAGCTGGTCGGTGCCGGCGTTCACGTCGCCGGCCTTGAAAGCCACGACGCCGGTGGGCACCGGGCTGGTGTGCAGGCCCACCAGGTAATCGGGCTTGGGCACGCCGTGCCGGGTGTAGAGCCCGTCGCGCACCATCTCTGCCGCGCCCAGGATCTGCTCTTCGGCCGGCTGGGCCACCAGCACCAGCGTGCCCTTCCAGTCGGCCTTGAGCGCGGCCATCGCCTTGGCCACCCCCAGCAGCCAGGTGACGTGCGCGTCGTGCCCGCACAGGTGCGCCACCGGCACCTCCACGCCCGACGCCAGCTTGACCCGCGCCTTGCTGGCATAGGGCAGGCCGGTGGCTTCCTCCACGGCATTGGCGTCCATGTCGGCGCGGAACATCACCACGGGCCCCGGGCCATTGCGCAGGATGCCCACCACGCCGGTCTTGCCGATGCCGGTCTTGACGTCGTAGCCCAGCGCCTGGAGCTCCTTCGCCACGATGGCGGCGGTGCGCGTTTCCATGAACCCGAGCTCGGGGTTCTGGTGGATGTCCTTGAAGATGGCCTGCAGGCGCGCGCTGTCGCTGTCCACCGTGTCGGTGACCTTCTTGACCACGGCGGCGGGCACCTTACTGCCCTGCGCGGGTGCCTGGGCGCAGACCGCGGCGCTCAGCGTGCAGGCGCTCAGGGCGGCGATGAGCAGCGAGGTGATTCGGTCGCGGGGTGAGAACTGTCCCAAGGGTGGCTCCTGCGGTGGCGTCTTGCTGAAGCGTAACGCTGACACGCCGTCTGGCATTGCGGGCGGACTACAACCCTATGTGACTCATTGGAAGTCTCGGGCGGACGTTGACCAAGCTGGGACGAATGTATGGAGTTGGCCGAGTCCCGCCCTACGGAGCCTTGGCTGACAGCTGCCATTGGCCGAAGGGCAACGTCGTCGCCAGCAAAATCAAGGTCACCGGCGCAGGCTCGAACTTACGGACCCGGCCACAACCAGCCATAGAACAACGGTAGCTTCCGGCACTTCGATTGGCCCGATTGAGCGCATGCTCTGGACACGGGTGTGGCTTCCAAATCGCACGGTGTTCGTCTCCAGCTACCTTCGACGTATCCGCTTGAGTTCAGGCTCTTGGTCCGGCATCTACACGGGAGATACTGTCCGTGGCATCCTTGCTTCAAGTAAGCCCGTCGGAGACCCAGCATGGCCGAGATGATGAAAGCCGCCGTTGTGCATGAGTTTGGCAAGCCGCTTGTCATAGAGGACGTGCCCTTGCCCGAGGTGCCCGATGGCCAGTTGCTCGTCAAGGTGGTGGCCTCGGGCGTGTGCCACACCGACCTGCATGCGGCCAACGGCGACTGGCCGGTCAAGCCCAGCCTGCCGTTCATCCCCGGCCATGAAGGCACCGGGTTCGTCGCCCGCGTGGGCCGCGGCGTCAAGCTCGCCAAGGAAGGTGACCGCGTCGGCGTGCCCTGGCTGCACACCGCATGCGGCCATTGCGAGCACTGCATCACCGGGTGGGAGACGCTTTGCGACTCACAGCAGATGACCGGCTACAGCGTCAACGGCGGATACGCGGAGTACGCGCTGGCCGATCCCGGGTATGTCGGACGCCTGCCCGACGCGCTGGGCTTCGAGGCCGCCGCGCCAGTGCTGTGCGCTGGGGTCACCGTCTACAAGGGATTGAAGGTGCTGGACTGCAAGCCAGGCGACTGGGTGGCGATCTCCGGCATCGGCGGGCTAGGGCACATGGCCGTGCAATACGCCAAGGCGATGGGCTTCCATGTCATCGCGGTCGACATCGCCGACGACAAGTTGAAGCTGGCCACGCAGCTTGGCGCCGACATGGTGGTCAACGCGGCGACTCAAGACGCGGTGGCAGAGGTTCAGAAGCATGTGCGCGGCGCACATGGCGTGCTGGTCACAGCGGTGTCGCGTGCGGCCTTTGCGCAGGGCATTGGCATGCTGCACAAGCGCGGCACGATGTCACTGGTGGGCCTGCCGCCGGGGGACTTCCCATTGCCGATCTTCGACGTGGTGCTGAACGCCAAGACAGTGCGTGGCTCGATCGTCGGGACGCGCGCCGACCTGATCGAGTCATTGGCCTTCGCGGGCGACGGCCTGGTCAAGTCGCACTACTCAACCGACCGACTGGACAACATCAACGCCATCTTTGATCGTATGAAGGCCGGCACGATTGACGGGCGTGTGGTGATGACGCTGTAGTCCAGGGTGGCTACCGTTTCACGATTAGAAACCCCAGAACAACGAGACCTGCGCAGTTGTCCACGGCCGCGCGGTTCCTTGAGCGCGTGTCTGGATCAGGTTGCCCGGCCAGGCCTGGCCGGCGACGCCCAGCAAGAACAGCCGCTCGGTGAGGGACCAGCGCACGATCAGGTCGATCTCGTTGCCGTAGCTGCTCTGGCCAGTGGCCAGCGGCACGTCGGCCCACAGGTGGTAGTAGTCCAGTGTGAGATTCAGCCGGTCGGTCGGCCGA